>Ga0179593_1294161_pt1 | contig 14735 bp, 16 predicted proteins | sample CZODoug2_1_08_16_FD_185931 | JGI IMG/M metagenome (GOLD analysis project Ga0179593, IMG submission 185931) | Vadose zone soil fungal communities from Angelo Coast Range Reserve, California, USA - CZODoug2_1_08_16fungal (PacBio error correction) | ecosystem: Environmental > Terrestrial > Soil >...
CTGGCGGGCCTTCGCAAAGGGCAAACGACCCAAGACAAGGGGGGAGACAACCTGAGCGAGAGGAAACCAACGAAAAATATCTCCTAGGGGCGGGAAAAGAAACCGAGTACCTTGGGTAAGGAAAAAGGGGGGTAGCGCCGTGACATGCTCAGGAACAACTGGTGGCACGGGACATGTTGGTTATCAAAAAACAAAACAAGGAAAAGAAACAGAAAATGGGGGGATCTATCGATCGCGAGCAATAGGTAACGGAGGAGGAAGAAGAAAAGGCACCGCAAAGGTGGCCCGAGAGTGTTGCCATCGGGGATCGAAGGGAAAGAACAGTCCTGTTCACTTTAGAGGGTGCAAGCAAAAAAATCTCCAAGAGGAAGGGTCTGGGGGAGAGGGTTTCAATTGATGAAAGGGAGGGACGCAGGCTCTATCATGTGTAAAAACTGGGAAGGAGGTTTATAAAAGAAAGTATCGCTTTCCTAAATGGCGGGAAATCGGGGACAAACCACAAAATCGGTGGCCTCGTGGTCGCGAAAGGGGGGGGGTTGACAAGCTGGTAGGATGGGTATCATGTACCGGTGGGCACTCGGAAAGCAGTTCTCATCTTCCATGGGGACTTGGGGTGGAAAAAAAAAGATGGGGGCGCGTGGAACGTCTGTTCGTGCGTCACAAAGGATCATCTACGATTGGCTTAAACGGAGGGGGGGAAGTCCCTTCTCGAGAGAGAAGAGAGGACTTGGTCACAGAAAGGTGGATTTACCCGGCTGTAACTTTCTTGGGGGAGGCAAGCTTAGAGGCCCGCAACACTAATCGCCTACAAAAAGGGTCCTGGTCCCTTTTCTGACGGTGTAGTCGTAATAGACGCTGGAAAAGAGGGGGCGAAGGGCCAAAGTGGAGGAGAAACGCCGTCAGGTCCGATGATGGAATCGGCAACTGCCGGAAGGAGACAGGAAGGGGCGATGAAAAACATTGGCACTACAGAGTCAGAACACGAAAAAAAAAAAAGGCAACCAAAAAGGGGCGTGGACTGTTCTGAGGGAACAAAAAAAAAAACTGGCGGACATCAAATACCGCCCGCGAAATTGGTTGAAAGGGACCATCAGGAAGGAGGAAAGCCAAGGGTGGCGCAAACGGGATACCTTCAAGGCGGGGGAAAAACCGACACGCCATGACGGTAATCTAGTTTAAGAAAAGGCCAAGAGCGGACGTTCTAAGAACTACTCCAAAAAGAAACGACAGGTCGAAAAACACTCACAGGACCCACTGGGACAAAAAAAAAAAAAAGGCATGGACGAAACGGGGAAAAGTGTGGTCCTGAAGAGGAGAGGTTAAAAAAACACAAAATGTGGTTTTGTGTGCGCGGTTTCAAAGAGATGGCAAATTGCATCCCGAGGCATCCTTGTCCTGGGAGGGAAGGAGGGATAAAAATACCAAAAGCACTACCCGACGATCCTTCAAGACTTCAAAGAATGAACAACACGGTCTCCGAAAACCGTACCGTCTCACAAAGAAAAAACGACGATCCGTCCTTCGAGGGGTCAGGGGGAAAAGACACCTGGTGAATCAAGACCAATCAGCAAGGATCACAAGGGGGGGGAGTGATGAACAAAAGAAATAGAACGAAAGTGGAGTATTTCGGGGGTGGGCGAAAAGCCGCGAAGGGGAAAAAAGGACTAGTATGGAAAAGACGCCGTCAACCGAAACAACGCAAGCCCGATCATCAAGACAAAAGAGGACAAGGGGCATCCTGGATGGAGGAGTGCCAGGAAAAGGTGCAAAACTTGGAAAGAAGAGAAAAGAAGCTCGGAATTTGGGCCGTCAAAAAAACAAACCGGGATGGGGGGGAAGGAAAAGAAGTTTATCCACGCCTCAATGGGTGCGCAGCGGGGTGGATCAACTTTCCGAAAAAACCGGGGGGGGAAAAAAAAAGAGGTAATAATCTCACCCATTCAACCCAGTGCAGGAGCTGAAACAATCAGAGGTGCAAGGAAGGAAGTACAAGACCAGGGTGTCTCTCGCGGGTAAAGGTTCCATAAATAGGAAGTGTCAAGGGTGAAAACACACCGAGCCAGGGAAAAGACAATAAGAGATCTCTTCTTACAAAAATTACAAGCCTATGTTACAGGGGAAGGGAGGAGGCGATAGAAACGAAGATTAGGTTTACGAAGCCTTAGGATAAATTTGGGAAGGGGAAAGAATGAAAAAGTCCATAAGACCCGCGAGGTGTCGCAAGGCTCATCGTTCTTGAAAGCAAAAAAGAGGGGATGAATACTCAGCCCTGAAAAACACAGGTAGGGTGTCCGAACGAACCGTAAGAAAAAAAAAGAATGTTGGGAACAGCTCGGGGGGCCTGAACGAGTACTTCATGTCACAAGTCCGAAAAGGTTGGGGGGTCGAAGGGGGGAAAGAATTAAAACACCTTCACGTAACATTAGACCATCAACCAAAAGGAACCGCCCACATCTCGAACAAAAAACCGGCTCGTGCTTCAAAAAAGAGGAAATTGGGGGTGGGGGGAGGGACTGGAAGGGGAGTCCATCGAAATAGGTTAGATGCTGCACAAGGAGAAAAGGACCCGGGGAGATGGGAAGTTCCGCGTGAAAATAAGATGCGGCGCACTCTCACCTCCTTGCCTCTCACCCCACGGTTCCACCCCAGAAGGGTGTCTCGAGGGTTCCCTCTTCTTAGGTCTTGCGGTGAGATCCTATCCTACTGTGGTTAGGACGTGTCACTCCCGATAGTCATAGGATTTGGGGGGTGGCGGTGGGAAAAGAGAAATGGGACAGAAACACGAAAAAGAAGAGACGAAGGAAAAACCGTGCCCAACAGGAAAAAAATAGGGGGAAAAAACAAATAATAGGTCTGGTGGAAGAAAAAAACTTTAACCAACGAAAAACGCGATAGCTAAGTGCTCGCACTGTAGCCGTTGGGGGGAAAGAAGAAGGGAAAGAGGCGGACAAAAGAAACGAGAAAGTTGCGGGAAAGACGGCGCTAAACAGAAAGGGAGTCCAGCACTACGGGGGGGGGGGGAGGGATATTATTAAGATGTGAAAAAAAAAAAGGAATACCGAGGAAACAAGCTGAAAAAGGCGCAAACACTTATTTCTAACAAATAGGGTTGGGGGGGGAAGGTAAAAAACGGGGAAAGGCGTCGAAAAATTTTCTAAATCTCAGGAACTCTACCAGAACGGACTTTTTCACTGGAAGGGAGGAGGGAGTCAGCAGGCGTTGAAACTCGTTCCTGCGTCACCCACATCACGAACGGTTTACATTCGCGAGTGTGAAAACCTCAATCAGGAAAATCGGGGCCCGTTCGGAGGAGTGGGAAGTCCCCACAAAAAAAGAAAACGCGACCCGGCTGAGGGCGATCTTGGGTGGGGTTCTGACATAGACGGGGGGGGGGAAACGCCCCGCGACGTTAAGACCGAGCCAAAAGTCGTTGGCTCCGTTGAAAAGGGGGATGGAAAAGTGATTGGGAGAAGTCAGGCGTGTGTAGTTTCCCATCCAAGGGGCAAGGAAAAGAAAGCAAGGCCGGGAAAAGGCATCCTTTCCAGTTCCTAAGGGGAAAAAAACAAACCATGTTGTGGTGGAGGGGAGAAAAGAGAGCTTTGGGTCAGCCCACACGGGCGCTTTCGGAAAATGCGTCGGGGGGGGGTCTGGGGGGGTAAAAGGTGGTTCAGTGAGTAAGTGTAATGTTCAGTGCGGTCTGCGGGGGAGAAAGTCAAGCGGTGGGGCCAGGGGGGAAAGGGGGGGGGTGGGTGGGGGGAGGGGGGGGGGGGGGGGGGGGGGGGGGGGGGGGCGCGGGGGGGGGGGGGTGGGGCGGGGGGTTCACCGAACGTCTTGTCGGGAGTCTATAAAGGGAAGGATGAAAACACTTTTGAAAACGCCATCCGGGAAAATCCTTGGGAGACTGGATAGGGAAAAAGTTTCGCGTCGAAAAAGTCTGCCGCGGGAAAGTTGGTTGTTAAGCAGAACCTGACAGTGGGTCTTGCCATAGAGGGGGGGGGCGGAGAGACTCCTAGGCAAGGAAATTGGTCATCGCAAATTTTCCTCGGAGAAGAAGGTTGCCTTTGAAGAAGTTAGAGAAAGGAATTGCGCTGAGAAAACGCGTGGCCGGAAGGAACGATAGCGAGTACCCGCGCTTTGAAAAAAGACCCAGGTCAAAAGAGAAAAAAGAGCTATTAGTGGAAGAGACGAGAGAGGAGAAAGATCGAACGAAAGGTAAAAAAATCCAAACGTGAGCAGCAACCAGGAAGGGAAAAGGCGGACTCGAAACGTCAGCACGCCCGTGCCAATCAGTCAAGAGAATTCGGGGGAAACCACATGGGGGGGGGAGGAAACGGACTTTCCACAGAAAAAGAATTTGAACAACATCCATGAAAAAAAGAACGATGTACCCCTGGAAGAGTAAGAAAGGCCAAAAAGATTTAAAAACAGGGGTAAAGAGGAAAAAGAGAGATTGGGGTGTGTCAAATTCCCGCCATGAGCCCGCAGATAATTGTAGGGGGAAAAAAAGATAGGTGAAAGGGTAAGAACGAAAACGCAAGGTAAAAAGAAAAGACGCTGGAAAAAGCCAGAACCCCAGGCGAACCACTCACCCACTGCAATTGGTTGTAACCGGATCGATCCGCAAACACTCAAGCGGCACCGGTCGCAAAAAATCTGTAGCGGTCCAGAAGGAAGGATGGCTCGTGGAGAAATCGAGAATGGAATGGGAGAGGGGGTACAGGAGAAAGCCCAATGTTCTCAACAGGTTCCCTGGGAAAACAAAGTTGTGGACCGGGAATCGCACCAGCAAAAAACCGCTGAACTTTTTGGAAAAGGGAGGGTGGGAGGGGGGGAACGCGTCCTAGTAAGTAGGGTGGGTCACTTCGAACCCAGGTGTCAGACCAACGGGGTGGGGGCGGATGGTGCGGAAAAAAGGCCGTTCAACCGGGTTCGCGCGAGGCGGTATCTGTAAAGAAACAGCAGGGAAACGGGCTATGATGGGGTCTCAACTCACAAATGCGCAAAATGGTCGATGGAACGTTGGTGGGGAACAAAGCACCAAAAAGAAATTGACCTCGGGATCTAAAGACGACACTTAAAAGAGAACGACAAAGGGGGAAAAAAGTGAGATCATCTGAACCACATGTCCCGGACGACGCGCCTATCCGGGGCTGAAGGGTGTTGGTGACTGTCTAAACACTCAAATTATCCCCAAGGTAGAAGCCAGAGATTCCATTAGGTCAAATACTGCCCACGCACAGATACGGGATGAAGGGGTTAACTTTATAGGGGAAGTGAATTGCCGAAGTGATAGGGAAAGAGAAAGACTCAAGTCCCGACATCCTTACCCATCAGGGTCCGACAATCAAAGGGGAGGGAGGGGGGCACTTTGGCCCAAAACGTTCAAAAAAACATTGCGGTCAAACTCCTTAGGAGGAAAAAAAGTTACTTAAGGCGAAGAATTCATTGGAGAAGAGGGAAAAGGCTGCGCAGTAAAAAAATCTTTAGTCTGACCATCAATCATTAAGGGGTGAAGTTGGCGGGGGCAGGAGCCTGCCGGGGTACTTGCGAAGACCCGAGCAAGCGGGGAATAGAAGGTGGGGGGGAAAAAGGACGAGGGATCACGGAACCAAGTTGGCTAGCTCTCAACCCCAACCAAAGGAGGAGGATAGCCAAGGGGCCATTTGCAAAAGAGGGCAATAAACAAAAGCTAGGGAAACCGCTTCAAAGTGCTCATAAGACCAAAAGGGAGGACCAAAAACCAAAATAAAGGACGATTGAGGGTCGCACGCCAAGGGAAAACAAAACACATTGACCCGGAGAAAAAAAATGGAACTTCGCAAAAAACAGAGGGGCCGGGACAGAGGAAGAAAGTAGGGAAGAACGAGGCCCGCTAGGAACGCGAAACGGACCTTTTGGGGGTCAACCCATGGGAGGGGGGTGAAGGAAGGCGCATGAAGCAAAAGTCCTAAACTAGAATAGCCTCGCAGTCAACTTGGTGAAGGAAGAAAGGCACCCCTATAATATTAAGAGTGAAATTTGACCCAAAAAGGATTCTGGGGTCTAAACGGGGCCTCCTTTTAGGTTCTGTTTCAAAAAAAAAAAAGGTCTCGAAATTCAAAGGTAGTCCGGGACAACCGGCAGGGGCAGGGAGCTCAAACCTGGTGGACAAAGGGCGGATATATCGTTTACGACTGTAAAATTCGGAGCCGCGGTCAAGTCAGGCAAGTGGCCTATCGGCCAGGCAACAAAGGAGAAAGGGAAGGGGGCTCAAAGCGATACCGAACTGCCAGCTGACCTTCAGCAGGAGGAGAGGCCAACTATCCCGAAGACAAAGAAACACGTTAAAGTCCTGGCGGGAGGGGAGGGGGCAACAGGGCGTCCCCAAGAAAAAGTGCAGAAAAATGAAGATCGAAACAACAAACTAATAGAAAGGAGAAGTAAACGAAAGATACCCGCTTAAAACTTGGTCAAAGATCTATGTGGGCGAGGCGTAAGAAAAAAAACCTTTTGTAAACTAGGGGGGGGGGGAGAACAATTTAAGCCAGAATCAAAGGAAGCCAGAAATGCGCATCAGAACTCAACGAAGAAGAGGGAAAGGGTAGAACGAACTGCAACGAAATGGGCCCGGATGTTTGAAAAAGAAGGAGAAGGACAACCAACGTGACCGGGTCCGGTACGGAACCGCCTCGCAGCCTGCGTTGACTTTTTCCCGAGAAAAAAAAAAAGATCTATCACGGTTGGCTTTATAAACTACACTGTGATTCGGAGAAGGGAGGGGAATCGGGACACAAAATTGACATCGGGGGGCGCTACGGGTGTTTACAAATCTGGAGTGGGGTATACGATGTACCTTGGCAAGAGGCGCGTGCTCCTAGGAAAGTGAGTGGTGCAACTCGGGGGGCGAGGAACGGAGGGAGAGTAACCCAAGTAAAACTGCCGTGGACTTAACGGAGGGCGGGGAACAAGCTTTTCAAAGGAAGCAACCGATCGGGGGAAGGGGAGAAAAGATCCCTTGGGTGGGGGGAAGAAGGTACGTTCGTGTAGCAGGATAGTCAAAAAAAACAGATCGCACTCCGAATACTATCTCCTTGGATTACCTGGGCACGGTGGGGACCGACGGAGTCGTCAGTCGCTGTTACCCTCGCGACAGGGAAAACGCTGTTTACTAAAACGGGGGCGTAGGTCCTTATGGATAAATGAGAAAAAGCAAGGATCCGATGCGAGACCAAAAATGGCACTTGATAGGAAATAAGCACGAAGGACAAACCGCCGACACTTTGAGTTACGGGGTGTGGTCACTGGCGAAAAGCCAAACCGCGAAACCTACCGCTGCGAATTTGAAATCCATCTCTCCCTGCGGAGCCGGAGGGCTAAGGTGAGACCTTCAAAAGAAGAAAAACACTCGACACATCCCTTAAAAAAGGCACAAGATGGCACTCGACGGGAGAAGGAGAGGGCCAAATCACCAGATTTCGTCAGAAAAAAAAACCCGAACCAAAACTTTGGACAAACCAAAAAAACAACCCCGAAAGCGAGCCCTGTGGGCCAAAAGCGGGAGATTAATCAACAAGGGGGGGGTGAGCTTCAAAAAAAACTGGCACAGGGCATCCAACGGAAGAAAGGACGGGATGGTTCCTAGGGATGGGAAAAAGACAAAACGAAAAGAAATGAAGGCACCGGCCAAAATCAAACGGGAAAAGGAAGCGAGAGCGTCGGCGCTAAATTTCCCGGAGGAGGGGGAGAAATCCCTAAGGAATAAAAAAACATCAGAAAACCCGGGCGCCGCCCGGTTAGGGGGACGCCCGAAAAATCCTTGGAGGATGATGGGTTTTTAACGCAAAAGAGAAGGGAAAAAAAAGTCAATGTCCATAAGAACTTCACACGGGGAAAAAAAAAAAACAACGCAAAGCCATACTCATCATATCCAGAAGGAAGGGAAAAAAAAGGGATGGGAGGATGGAACGAGGAAAAGTTTCATCACGCACGAAGCCGATCATGGGAATGGGAAAGACAAACACAACCGTCTGGAAAAAAAATAAGTTGAGAAAAAGAAGGGGGGGCCACTGTGCTGGGAAGATAAAGCACCCTTGTGGCCCACTCGAGGAAAGTAATAAGCTCCACAAAAAAAACGGAAAAAGGGAAAAGAAAAAGAGCCGTCATTAAACGGCATGCTATCCGCCGGGTACGTTCCAGCCAAATCGGGGCGCTTAAAAAAAAAGGAAAAAAACAAAAAAGGGGGGGAGGAAACCCAAAGAAAAATCGATCGCGGGAAGAGGAAAAAGAAGGTTACAATCCGCGCACGGAGATAGAGAATAATCTTGGTTACAAAGGCATCGGAGAATTTGTAAAGGAAGGAAAGAGACAATCAAAAAGTTGGAAAAGATATAGGGAAGGAACCATAAAAAAAAAAATCGGGAGGACGGGTACTCCGGACGTGAACGAACTATATCCGGAAAGCACACGAGAAAAGTGATGTTTGGGGGCCTCTACACAATGGCCGTTAACGCAGGAAGAGGGAAAAAGAAAATGGGCAGGGGGGGCGAAGGCAAAGACTCCCAAAAACTTCGGAATAGACGCAGAAAAGAAGGAGAGGAAGGCCAACATGAGTCAATCAAAAACCAAAAAAAGGCAGGGAGGAAATAGAGAGTTGGGTCAAGCCGGATTGTAAGGAACGTCTAATTACTAAGGGGGAAGCGGAAAGGACGAAAAGTCCACAGAACCCTTAATCGGAGGAAAAGGGAAAGGTGAAAGGAAACAGAAAAGGGTCCGACGCTTGAAAAGGGGAGTGCTTGAAGATGGTAGTCAGACTCGTTGTTTGAGGAAGACAGATGACTTTGAAGCAAACCGCGAGGGGGAGGGAGAAAGTAACATCTTTGCCTTTCAAAGGAAAAAATAGGATGGTAGTGGGAATAAAGAAAGTCGTTTGAAAAATAAGCGGAAGAAGCGGGGACCGGGGTTAACCGTTAGGAAAAACAGATTGGTTGACCGAGAAGAGGAGGAGGTGCTTCCCTCCTGGGCTCCGGGGGGTTTAAAGGGGAAAGCAGAAGGAGGAGAGGAAAAAGGGGAACCGCCAGAAGTGCGGTCACTTGTGAAAGGAGAGCCATCAAGATGATTCCAGGCTCGAAGGGTGTGGGTGAGCATTATTACGAACGGAGGGGGGGGAAAACTGTGATAAAAAAACGAACAACCCTCTGACACCCATTGAGAGTAGAACCTTATTTTCGGCAAAAAGGTTGTTTGGGGGGGTAAGGTACAAAATTCGTATCTCACTACGTGATGAACGGGTTGTCAAAACAGCGCGCAACACCTGACGAAGGGGGAAGGGGAAGAGGCTTATCAAAAAAGTCGTGGCTTTGGAACCGTCGGTTGACGAGAGGGAAAAGGCCGGGGGTTAAGAAAACTTGCGAAAAACAGAAAGACGGAACCTTGTACGGTTCGGAGTGAGGGGACGAAGGGAACCCGCGCGCCAAAGGGGAATCTGGGTTTCCTTCAAGCGATGATTGGAAGACCACGCGAAGCTAGCGAAAAAAAAAAACACAGTAGGGGGCGAAGGGCAGAGAACAGGGGGTCGGTCAGTGAAGATGAAGTAAGATCGGTTCGTGGGGGGGGGTTGGGAAAAAAAAGCACATCATGAAAAAAAGCAAGGACCGGAGGGATACATCCGGGGGCCTGAACGGGAACTAAACACAAAATGGTTTTTTCATAAAAAAAAAAGGGTTTCGGCACAAACATATCGAACTTTACTAAAGGAAGGAGGGGGTCTTGTTTGGGGGGGAAGGGGGGGTCGTGATGATGAAAAAGGAGGTGATCCGTGCGGGCTGTGCCAAACGTCAGGACTTTCCTAGAAAGAGGTGAACGCGATTCAAACGTCACGGTGTAAGGGAGGGGGACGCCTTTAAGGAAACGGGGGGAAAAAAATAAAACCACGGATTCCGTACTTGGGAACTGATTTCACAAGGGGGACATCTCGGTAAAAGGGTAAACCTGTTTTTACGCCAAACCTAAAGACACGGCGGGGTGCCACATCTGTGCTTCAATGAATCCGGAACGGAATTTGGGACATCGCCATTGGGGTCCTCGGATCGGAAGGGGAAGGGACCGGGATTCAAACTCTTATTTGCAGGACTTGGAGATGCCATGCAGGTCCGGAGAGGGGCAAGAGAATAGAAGGGAAAAATTCAAGGGAAACAGGAACAAGGGATTTTGTTTTTTTTTTTGGGGGAGGCACAAAAGAAAGAGAAGAGGCGATCGGAGAGTCGATCGGGCTCAAGCCAACGAAAGGTACAGAAAGAAAATCCAACGTGAGCGAGAAAAGGGGACGAAGAGGAGAATAAAAAAAGCAGGGAAAAAGCGCGTGTAACATCCAGAGGGAGGGATGGCGGGGTAATCAAAAATGCAGGGACACGCGACCCAGAGATTGGGGAACACAGTGAGCAAACGAAGCAGCGATGGTGCAAAAAGGTAAAGGAGGGGGAGAAAAAAACAGAAGGTAACAGAAAGGCGACCACGAGGAAAAGATTGGGGGGACACGAATCAACCAGACAGGGGACAAAAAAAAGAAGGGTGGCTTGTGTCATAAACCTCAAACTCGGTTACTGAGGCGGAAGCGCCGGAATTACGAAAGCAAAGATCAAAAAAATTGCGAGCCGGCCAGCACAACGAGAAAATTACGGGTGGGGGAAAGAACCGCTGCAAATCTGAACTAAAGGTCGCGGCGCATTCGGTATCGACAAAAAGACTCTTAAGAGAAAAGGAAAGGGGGATCCTTTGTATTCAAATGGGTTAGCGCCCTTGGGTTCTCAACATGGTTAAAAAGGTGTAAAGTTGTTGAAAACAAGCATTCGCACAAAAAACGCGGAATTGACAAGCGGGGAATTGGGAAACCGAAGTCTCGTCAGGTGGAGAAGAAGAGGGGGAAAGGGTGGTCAGAAGTGTGGGAAAAAATGGAAAAAAACCATACAACGCTCGGAGAAGGGGAGGATTGAGCTGAGAAGCAAAGAACATGGGAAGGAGGGGGATGACAGAAAAAAAAGGCAGCAATGAAGAGTGGAGACAGTGCAAGCATAGGGGGCCCTCCCGAAGGGGCCCGCTTTCTAGGAACGGAGACGTGAACGCTAATCGAAAAAAAGGGAACCACGGTGAGAGCCTCTGAAAAGGGACACTGAAACGCGGAAAGGAAAGGGTGTCTTAACAAATGTGACTGGGGAAAACAGCAAAACTCCAAATAGGAAAAAATCCAACTCGAAGAGGGGGGTGGAAGAGGACTCCTCATCTAGGCATAGGGTGCTGACGCGGAATGTTAATTGGGAGGGAGGCTAATTTCTATTATGACAGCGCAAAGTCACGAAAGGAAAAACACCGGGACATCAAAACATTTTGAGCGAAAGAGAGGGGCCCTCGGGAAAAACCATAAAAAAGTTGATCGCAAAGGCGAAAAAGGAAGGGGGGGGGCCACCCCCCAACAAAAATTGGGCGGATGGCCATGGGCGGTTTCTACGGGGGCAATAGGACGGGAGCCGCTCAAAAATCGGAAGCAAGAAAGGTGGTAGGGGGGGGGGGAGGAAAGGGTCATACCGCCAGGGGGGGGGGGCCTGGAGGATAAAAAATAAAAATTTAATAGAATTTGGGGGGAACGGGGCCCTCGGGCACTGGGGCCCCAAGGGGGAGGAGATCTCACAAACCCCAAAGTATGAGGATGAACGAAGGAAGACCATGTGGAACATGGCCACGATGGAAGTGACACCAATGCTAGTCCCCAAGGGGCGAGGCAATTGAAGAAAAGGGACCACACTGCGTACTAAGAAAGCAACCACTACACGGTTCAACCGATTGGGGTCAGAAAGAGTAAAAAGCAACAAGGACATTTTCAAGAAAGAAAAATCATAATTCGTGAAACGCAAAAAAGGGAGGTTTCCGACATAAATTCAGAGAACGGAGGGGGATAACGATGGACCCCGAGAAATAAAAGCAACGGTTTATGTAGGGAAAGGGAGTTGTGAAATGCTGGCGGTCCGCGAGGAAGGGTCAAAAACCTAGCCGCCAAAAAGGGGGCCAAGGTAAACCTAAAGGAAAAAATAGTAATATAGGTGCCTGAGGAAAACCTGTAACTCTTCGAGAAAGGAGAAATGGACGCCTTTGAGAAAAATCCAGAAAAAAACGAGGGATAAGAATGGGGTAGTGTCAAATAAGTCCGGAACCGCATTGAAAAGAGGATCTAAAGGGACAAAGGAGGGGGATCGTGAAACTTCGCGACTTCGATCCCACGGCAATTGGCGCGCTGGCCTAAAGCATCGGCAAAAAGTAGAAGGGGGGGCCCCCGCAGGACTCGAGAGACCGAACTGACCCGGAACAGAAAAAAAAAACGGGAAAAGAAGCCCTATCCCGCCCGAAGATCTGAAACAGTGACCGTAAAACAAACGGCCGCGAAACCGCCCAATACAAAACGCCAAAACTGGAGGAGAGCGAGACAAAAAAAACGATAAATCAACCGAAAACATCCAAGGGACCCGCATAAAGCAAAAGAAGAGGGTTTTCGCGGCCGTGGCTATAAGAAACGAAAAAAAATTTTCAAATGGGGGAAAATTAAAAGGGCGCTAACTGAATCCACAAAAAGAAGAGAAAGTCTACGAAAAGAAGAAGTCCGGTCGCGGGGAATAGCCGAAAATTCACGCGACCTGTGGAGAGATGTTGAGCACAAAGAAAAACCCGTCCAGGGGGAAGTGTGAGAAGGGGCGGGCCGCCTGACTCAATAAATAAAAGGGGGGGGGGGGGGGGGGGGGGGGGGGGGGGGGGGGGGGGGGGGGGGGGGGGGGGGGGGGGGGGGTGGGGGGGGGGGCGTGGAAATGGGAACTTATTCATGTCAAGAGAGGGCGAAGAAAAGTTAACCTAATTATCACACGTCATTCACGGGCCTCATGGCGGGAGCTACAAACACAATCTGGTTCCGATGGACAGAATTGTTTACATCTGCGTAGAATGAGGGAAGGACATCGAGATCTGAAAATAGAAAAGCAGGGAGTGGGAAAAATCTGGGTGCCGGGAGTCCTTGTTAAAGGCCCACGAACAAGGAAAAAAAATTTGATTGAAAGGGAAGGTGGAGAAAAAAACCTGGCGTTCCACCGCCGGCTGGAGGGGGAGAAAAAAAAAAAGATCACGGGGTGGGGGTACCCTGCTGACCTTGAGTAAGAATGACCCGATAGCCGAGCCCGATCAGTCACTATGCAACTATCTCTCTGGGGAAAGACAGTGAAAAAATTGACTGAAACGGGTACTCGAATAAGGGGATCCAGTCTGCCGGAAAAGGGAGGACCTCAAACGCGTAAATGTCAGGCAAAAGTCAAGTCAGATCCGAGGAAAGGAGATGACCCAATGGAAAGAAAGGCGGAGTCAGATTCAGGCCCGAGGAGGGGAAAAAGAAAACTTGGTCAATGGTCTGCTTCACAACAAACGCAAAACGAAAAGACAATCGCAAAAGGGGGGAAGAAAAAGAAAGGATCACGTCGGCAGACCAATGATGGAGAAACAGTTATACCTTCAAAGCGGCAATACCAAATACGCCCAAATAAAGCGTCACCGATGATGGAAAAAATTGGAGCTGGAAGTCGTCCGCCAAAACACCAGAATTCAAAATCAAACTAACCAAATTTTACACAAAAAAAGACAAAAAACATGGACAAAAAAAAAGCCAGGAAAGGCGCGCGTTGTAACAAAACATGGTTGGGCAGAAAAATCAAAGTTGGGGAACAAGGAAGGAAAAACTAAGCATCCTTGCGGGGGATGGCAGCTTGGGATGGGGGCTAAAAGAGCCGAAATCCTTACAGGCACTTCAAAGGAGAAAAGAAAAAAAAAGGTCGCGAAAATAACGACTTCTCCTGGGGAGAACTCGGGGCCTGAAAGCCGTCCCTTGCGGGTGAAAAAAAATAAGGCCAACCAGAGAACTAAGCCCGGGCTCCTGGACGGTTTTCTTCGAGAAATCACGCCCTAGGAAGGAAAGGGAAAAAAGGGGAGAGTACACTGGTGGTAAAACTGAAATGGAAACGTCGAGGGTGGCCGAAGCCAATAAGGCAAGAAAAAAGAAAGGAAGAATACTCCAGAATGAAAAAGATGGGGAGCCTGAGAGAGGAGAAAAAAACGTTGACCTCAGCGCGACGGGGCGATAAATTTGTAAGCCAACAAATTGCACGAATTTGAACCTCACGAAAGGGGGAACGTTGGGTTCCGGAAAAAAGTCACACGGGGGAGTTTGAAAAAAAAAGATAGTTGAATAAGCTCAAAAAAAAAACCCAGTAACCTAAGAAAATCAGCCGTCCTTATACGCACTGGTCGTCCAGAGTAAGGTGGTCCGGGAGAGAAAAAGGGAAGAAAGTCAACCACCCAGGCCGACAAGAAAAGTCAGGAAAAAGAAAAGGGGAAGCTCTTCAACTCTGACCGATCGCGGGGGGGAAAGAAGGATAAGGAAGGCGAACAAGAGAGGGGGTTTAACGCCTAGATGAGATGTTTGCAAGGACGTGAGTAAAAAAAATCACGGGAGAGGGGTTCGGGGGAAAAGTCTAAACTTACAACAAAAAGGACCCCAAGCGAAGAATCAGGACGCACGAACAAGGTATTACCGCAAGCAACAAACCACGGGTTGGCAATCATGGCCTGATACGCCAGACTAATGGACCAGCAGAGGAGGGGAGGGAAAGGGACAGCATGACAAACCTGGCGTACGCAACGGGACACACAATCCTACCCGGGGAAAAAAGAGAGAG
>Ga0179593_1739679_pt1 | contig 14735 bp, 18 predicted proteins | sample CZODoug2_1_08_16_FD_185931 | JGI IMG/M metagenome (GOLD analysis project Ga0179593, IMG submission 185931) | Vadose zone soil fungal communities from Angelo Coast Range Reserve, California, USA - CZODoug2_1_08_16fungal (PacBio error correction) | ecosystem: Environmental > Terrestrial > Soil >...
TATCTCGCCTTATACCCACAGACTTAAATCCAAAGGACAGAGGCCCTCGTAATCGGGAGGAACCTGAACGCTGCCCTTCACAGCTTATCGGGAGAAAGGGAGACAGCGCACGCGGTTGCGGCCGTATATAATAAAGGCCTTCCTTCCTCTTCCCAGGAAAGGCGGGACCTTCAACAAGCTGAGAACTTTGTGGTAGAATAAGGAGGAAGAAAGCTTCTCCCGAAGAAGTCGGCTAGCATGGGAGACAGAGAGAAATTGCGTACTATTCGGAGGTGGGGGAAAAAAGAAGAAGAAAGCGTTTTTTGGCTATCAAAGCCGAAGGAGAAGAGAGGGGGGGGGAAAAAAACAAATTTCCGTGGACTTCGGCCTAGCGGGCGGGGAAAAAGGGGAGGGGACCCGCTATTTTCAGGAGACAAAAAGCAGTTACTCGATGAGAGGGGGGAATGGAGGGGGGGAGACCTGTCCTCGATTGTTATTGGTTGTGAAAATTGTAGGGGGGGGAAAAAAGTCAAAAATAGGGCCATTCTTCCGTATGAGGGGGGAAAATCCTTAAGATTGCTAGAAAGGTCCAGAAAGAAAAAGGCGGCGCCTTGACAATCAAACGGAACAAGGAAGGAAACATCTCTGCTGCGTTGAGGTTCTGCTGGGGGGAACAAGGATTTTTGTGAAGAGGGAAAAGGGAATCTATCGGGGTTGATCAGGGACAACAGAAGAAGAAGGATTTCTGAATGGGAAAGAAGGAAACATAGGGCATAGCCCCGCCACCTGCCCTGAGAAAAAAAGAAGAAAAAGGCGCCGACGAAATCTTCGAGCCCGGCAAAGTGAGAGAAGAGGAGGAAAGTGCAAGGGCTTTGATGTCAATTCCGACGTGATGACGGGGAAAAGAAAAGTACGCAGTACAAAAAGGAGAAAAGGAGAGACCTTGTCATCCTCTTGCGAAAAAAGGGGAGAAAGATTGAATTCCATCCCCTGGGAAGGGCGGCCTCCATATCAACCTGGGTGACCGGGGGGGGAGAAGAAAGAAAAGCAAATCTTCTACTCTCTTTATCGCAGGAAGGAAAAGGGGGAAAAAAAAAGGGGAAAGGATCGAGAGCCCTTCCTGCGATTGCCAGGAAAAGAAAGGGAAGGGGATTCTTCCTCAAACTTCAACGGCGTAAACTGAAAAGGGGGAGGATGCGAGGAAAAAGCCTGCGGCTTCAACTCCTCCCTCGATCGGGGAAGAAAGGAAGAGGAGAAAACTCCATGAAGCCCTCTATTTTTTTTGGTGACAAACCAAAGAAAAACGTCTTTTGTGCCGGGGGAAAAAAAGGAGAGCCCACGCTTCAGCATAATGAAAAGGAAGGAAGCCCTCTACCCGCCGGAGGTGCGGGGTAGGAGAAAAAAAGTCAACTTAATAAGGGAAAAGGAGATGGCTCAACCGAGGAAGAAAAGAGAATTAAATTTCTGATGGCAACTAGGTCAGGGGGAAAGGAAAATCTTTCGTACGCTGAACAAAATGAAGGAGGGTGGCCGAAGGTGATCTTTGCGAGGGAGAATCTTTCTATACGCGGGTGAAAACAGCCGCTTTTGTCGCGGCGGGAGAGGGAAAGAGAGAGGGGAAAAGGAGGGTCAAAAGGAAAAAAAGGATTTCATCGGCCTTGGACACTGAAAAAGAGGAGGGCGGCCCGCACCTATAATGCTGAACCGGGGAAAAAAGAAGGAAGGTTCACTGCCAGCACGCAAAGAGAGGAGAAAACCTTCGCGTAGTATTCGAAAGGAGAACGCGACCTCTATCTCGAGGGAAAAAAAAGAAAAAAAGGGGGGAGATGCCTCCGGGTTGGATAGGGGGGATAAAAAATCCCTTCTCTACCTTGTATAAGTAAAAGGGGTAGGGGGAAGGGGACCACTCCATCCTCAGCACGAGGAAAAGAAAAGGGAGGGAGAGCTCTTCACCTGGTCATAGGGAAAAGAAAGCTCTCAACTCTTTTCATTAACGGAAGGAAGTGCAAAGGGGGGTCGATTTTTTCTGAGCTTTCGGGCCAGAGAGGGAAGGGAGGAGGAAAGAAGATGAGCCCCTCATCCCAACCTGCAAGATGGAAAAGAAACGTGCTTTCCTACCTGCATCGCACCGGTCAGGAACGCTAGCAAGAGCGAAGAATGTCTCCTTCGCCACCGTCTCGAGAAGAAGGGGAGAAAAAAAAAAAAGAAAGGATGTTTTCAGAATAATATTTTTTGGCGATAAGACAGAATGAAAGAGAAAAAGGGGGTTGTGTTAGTCTGTTTCTTTTCAAAAAAGCCAGGGAAAGCGGAAAGAAAGGGGGATTCTCCGCACATGAACGTCGCAGAAAGGGAAGAGGGAGAAGAACGTGATTTCCTTTTTGTTTTTTTTTTACCCCAGCAGAAAAGAAAAAAATCTCACAAAACAATATTAATGTATGAAAAGTAGATGTAGGGAGCGAAAAAGAACCGCTCACCTTCAATTATCGCACTTCACTGTAGGGGAAAGAAAGAAAAAAACAAGGGCAAGGAAGGAAAAGGTCCACCCTCTCTCAGCTGAAATAGAAGGAGAAAAAAAACCGGAGCCCCGCAATGTTCGTTTGTAATTCAGTAGGATTGAAAAAAAACTAGGAAGGGGATCTTTGCCGTTGCGAGGAAAAAAAGAGGAAAGGGGGAAAGCGAAATTCTTTCGCCGGCGTGGAAGAGGAAAAAACCGTTTCAAGGAACGGATGCGAGGGGGAAAGCTGCGTCCACCAAAAAAGGAGAAGGGGAAAAAAATGCGAGAGGGCCTTTCCTTTACGCGACAAAAAAATCGCCACCATCTACAAAAATGGTTGAGAAGAGGATCGAGAAGAAGATGCTTCAATGAAAAAGGGGGGGGGGAGAGAGTGCAACACTCTCTATTACAATGAAGAGAGGAAAGAAGGATCTATGTGCTTCTTTATTGATTGACCATAAGAGTTCGAAAAAAAGTAAAATTCTACCATTGAAGAAAAAGGGGGAAGAAGAAGAGAAAACCTTCTCATCTGAAACCTTTGTAAAAAAAAAGAGGATTTCTCTTCCAACCTCCTTAGTGAGGGGAGAAGAAAGAGCTACGTCACTTCTCGAGGGAAAGGAAAAAGAGGAAAAATAAGGTCCTCCTGTACCAAAAAAGAAAGAAAGGGGTGTCTTCTATCAAGGTACTATGAAGAAAAGAATGGAAATGGAAGCGCTCTACCTCCTCTTCATGACAAGAAAAGGGGGGGAAAAAAAGGAAGAAGGGGGGGAAAATACCTCCTTCCCAATCGAAGCAATTACTTCACATGAGAGGATCTGAGAGAGAGGAGAACATTTCAACATCAGACCCCACTGAGGGGGGGAGGGAAGAAAGGGTAACAGTCCTAAGTTTTCTTTGAATAGTCCCTCTCCCATTTCCTTATCTCGAGGGGAAATACGTCCGTGTCTATTCCTTTGACGGAGGGAGAGTCTTATCGCCGAGCTACAGAAGAAGATCTTCTTAATTTCCAACTCAATTGGGGGGGATGAGTAATGGGGGAAAAGAATCAACTCTTTTTCCACGAAAAAAAAAGGGGGAGAGTCGGACGACCATAATTTCAACGAAAAGGTATTCTTGCCTTCTTCCGAGTAGAATAAAAATAAGAAAAGGAAAGCTCTCCTCTTCTTTAGTCATTTTGGAGGCGGAGAATCTACACCATTTCGTGTCTTTTATGACGCCGTTCCCTGTTTGGGGAAAGTTCCGGCCTGCCATTTTATAGGACTCTTTCATTCAATGCAGGAGGGGGAGGTGCCCGGGGAAAAATAGTCTTCTATCAATATCAAAGAAACTCTTCAGAGAGAGGAGTCTCGGAGAGGAGAAAAAAGTTTATCCTTTCTGAAGAAAGGGGAATGCAATCTACTTCGAATCTTCAATTGACGCCAAGGGCTCTGATCGACGCATGGTCGACAGGGGGGGAGGGGGGAGGAAGGATTAAGTGCTGTTCAAGCCCAGAAAGAGAGTGAAGTCATCACGCCCGGCATGGCGAAAGGGTAGAAACGAAAAAGACGATCGTGAGCCTAGTATTTCGTCCGGAGGAAGGAAAGGAGAGGGAGTTTCTCATGTGGCAAAATGTGGAAAAACAGAGGGAAAGCTTATTACCATTCTCATCGGAAGGGTGACTGGAGAGAAGGGATCACCCCGACGATGAAGGTGTCCGTGGCAGGGGAAGGAAAAAGAAAAGAGGGTAAGGAGGGGGTACTACTCATCATAACCTCAACGCAGCCGATAATCGGGAAAAGAATTTCAAGTGCGCCCCCCTTTTTATGAAACGGGGGGGAGGAATAAAAGAAGGGGAAAAAGAGGAAGGATTTTACCTTCCCTGTTTTGCCATTCAGGAAAAGGGAAAAGGGGTGGGGGAAGGAATTTTTCTTTAGGGTGTCCTAAAAAAAGCCAGGAGACCACCATTTGACTAAAACATAAGATAGAGGAAAAGGGGGTGGTTAATCCTAACTGAACTTCGGGAAAAAAAAGTTCGTTCGATCCTCCGCCAGGCGAGCAAGGGCCTGAACCCCACCACGTTCCTATCTTCTGAAACGCGACGGAGAAAACACGCTTTCGCGGAAGAAAGGGGGGGGGCAAACATCCGACCTCTTCCGCAATTTCTGAAGAATGATAAGGGAAAAGAAGAGGGAAGACGGAAAAAAAAGTCTTCTTGTCTACGCTGTGAAAACACCGTTCGCAATCTTTTTGAAGGCTCGGGGGTATCCGCGGCGAAAAGCGGCAGCCCGGCAGGGAAGAGGAGGTTGAAGAAGATCCTTCCTACCGGGAGCACTTTCCCGATTAGGCATGGGGTTTTGAAGGGAAGAAAGGGGAGAAATCTGTGCGACCGATCCTCGTCCGTGCAGGAAAGAAAAGGGGGTTTTCTCCGCTTCCTTTGGGGATCAGCTATCTCCATCGGATACGAGGATCGGTCTTAGAAAGGGGGGGGAGGGGACAAGAGAAGAGATCATATCTGAATCTATAGAAATAAACGGAAAGGACACATTGTCCACGCGGAGCGCAACTTCCCGCGAGAGGGGAAAAAAAAAGGGAAAAAAGGCGGCCCTTCAACATCTCATCTTCCTCATCGGGCAAGTGAGAAGGGATTCCTTATATATCTTTCGCGCTTCTCTACTCCTGAGTCAAAGGAGGAAAAGGAAAAGGGGAGCCTTCCACCCGCTTGCGAACGTTTTGGTGGTCGAAGAATGGAGGGAGAAGTCATCTGTCGCCCCGAGAAAGGAGGGCGCTGCGCCCAGGGACTCTGGGAGACGATGGTCCTGGCTGGGAAGGAAAGGAGGGAGATCCACACTACATCTTGTTTGGGAAAAGAGACGTCTACTATCTGAACTGTTGTTGTGGGGACGGAATTGCTTCGGATCGAACTCTAGCTGGGTTTGAAGGCGTCGGCGCCAAGAGGGGGGGAAGGGAGAAAAAACGGCAGTGACTCGATGCTAAGTTGGGGGGGAGGGGGAAAGCTATTGTTTTGTGACCTTCCCGGCAATTCCAATAAAATAGCAAGGGTCCATTCTGCCAGGAAGGAAAGAGAGGCGAGATCAAGAGGAAAGGGAAAGGGGGAAGAAACTCCTTCTTTACAGTCCGGCGCCCTGGAAAAAAAAAATCTCGGGCGTTGAGTTTCTGCGTGCCCAGAAAAGGAAGGTCGATGTCAGGGGAGAGAAAAGGGCATCGGAGTACGGGTGGATCCGGATCCTGGCACGAGTCAGGGAAGGACTGTTCTCATCTTGCCCCACGAAATTGCCCTTCTACCACGCCAGCCGGGAGGCACGGAAAAAGAAGAACGCCGCTTGTCCCTGATCGCGTCTGCAGGGGCGACCTAAAAAGAGAAAGTTTCCTCCTTATGACACGTCTGGAACTGAGGGGGGTGGGTGGGGGGTGAAAAAAAAAAGGGGGGGGGGGGGGGGGGGGGGGGGTGGGGGGGGGGGGGGGGGGTTGGGGGGGAACCAACCTCACGTAAGCTACCCGGAAAAGCGTCGATCTCAAAGGGGGAAGGGGATCGATGTGCCGAAAGGGAAGATCGCTTCCTTCCATCAAAGTCCAGCGCCGCCATTATAAGGGGGACCGAGAGAGCAAAAAAAAAAGGGTCTTGCGATGAGTAAGGGAAGAGCAAATCTTCGAATCTCTATCCGGACAGAGGAAGCCCGTCCTTGCGAGTCAGGGGAAAGACTTACTTTCACATTTGGCGGCGCAGCAAACGGAGGGAAGGGACCATCCTGTGTAGGGGGGAGACCAAGCCATCCAAAGAGCGACGCGCTGCACAAAAGAAGAAGAGATCTTTCGGGAAAGAAAACCTTCCTCCTCCAACCCTTCTTTTATCAGCGCAACGGGGAGGGAAGGGGAAAAATCGTGACTACTTCCGGGGAGCAAAGAAGGATCATTCGTCTCTACAAGGTAGCTCGGGCGATCATCAGCAGTCACGTAAATAAAGGAAAGGCCTTATTCGATGGCGGAGGGACGCCGCTGATCATTTAAATTAGGGAAAACGAACACTCTAGGAAACAATCGTGCGTAACGAAAAGGGGTGGAGCCGTTATCTTTGCGACGAAAGCTTTTCGAATCCGAAACAACACCTGCTTGGCGGCCTGGTAGCGTGGCAAGGAAGAGGGGGAGGGTGTCCCGTCAGCGCGGTAGCGCAAGGGAGGATTCCTTGTCCCCAGGGAAGTAGGTATCGGCAATTATCAGACAAACCGTAGAGGAGTGAAAAGGGAAGGGCGGCACGTTAACTTTGCAGCTGCAGCAAGAAAGAGGGGACTTCTCTCACCGTCAGCCCCAAGCTCAGGAAGTAGGTCGTGTTTGGAAGAAAAAAAAAAGGAGAGGAGCCGCCTCCTACAAAGTTGGTAGATAAAAAGGGGGGGTCACCTTCTAAAAGCCTTCTCGAAGGGTTCCTTGTAGTCGAACGTCTTTGGGATGGTCACTCCATCCGAAGAAAAAAAAGAGCGGGGGGGGCGTAGACGCTCTCCTTTGTCTCGAGAGTGGGGGAAACTCGTTGTCTTTCCGGAAACGAGACGCGCCCCCCTAAAAAGGCGATTTTGGCGAGGAGGGGGAAAAAAACAAAGCGGTAAAGACCCGAACGCTGCGCAATCATCACCTTCACTGGGGGGGAAAACTCATAAACTTTCTGTTCCTCAAAAAAGGTTCGTGATTGAAACTCTAGCAGCAAGCAAAAAAAGCCGGCGAACTCAAGGAGAGGAAAGAGAAGGGGGGAGAGACAAAGGACAGAGCTCACGATGTTTAGAAATAGTGGTGGAAAAAAGGGGGGGAATTTCTGGTGCTCCGGTTTGTTTGAGTGAGAGAGGCGTCCCGCGGAGGAGACGGTTGGCTTAAAAGGTATGGATGCGGCCGGAAAAAGAGGGAGGAAAAGATTGGTAGAGACAAAGACAGTGATTTCCGGTCAGCGACAGCGAGTCCCAAAAGGGAGGGAGGAAAAGAGTATATGTTGATGAACGCGCTGGGAGAGAAAAAATCCGCTGCAAACTGCATGATCGGACGGGAGGAGGGCCGCAGACAGACAGAAAGAAGGAGGAAAGGGAAATAAGACGGAAGAATCGCGCTTGGCGTTTGAAAAAGAAACAGCGAAAAAAAAGGGGAGGGGGGATTCATCGATTTCATCGTGCCAACCACTATGATGAGGTGCTCTGATCCACCCAATATCGAGAAAGGGGGCGAAGGCGCATGAATGGAGAAGAGGGGGGGAGGAGATGACGCGCTTTCACTCCACGACATGCCGCTTCATGTCGGCCAGCACTGAAAGACTGAAGGTTATTAATTGTACAGGAAAAAGGCTTTACAAGAGAAAGAAAGACAACAGCTCGCCACCATCGACCATTTTGAGGGGGCAACGTCATCGCGTCAATGCACCGTTGCCGCGCGGAGGGAAAAGAGATGAAAAGGACGAGCGCTACTCCAGTACCAAAAGGGATCTTCTTTGAGTGTACCTAGAGACTACAACGTTAACATTCTAACAGCGAGCAAGTTCTTTTTCGCAGGGGGGGAAAAAGAGACAACCAAGAAGAAATTTTCGGCTTGCGTCTCCTACGAAAGAAAAAACACGCCGATACTTGGACTCTGGGGGCAGAATCCTACGAGAGGGGGGGGGGGAAGAAAGAGGGAGTGAGAACTTCCAATGTACGAGACGTTCAAGAAAGGAAAGTGCCTATACTAAGATATAAATAAAGGCCGATGAAATCAGAGGAAAAGAGAATAACACCGCGCTGAGAAAAGACCCCTCCTACGGTCCAAAGACTGCCGTCGCAAGCCTGTTTTGGAGAGAGAAAGAAAAGAGGGATAGGCAAAGCGGCTTTTTACGGAAGGCGCCAAGGAGGGGAAAACACCACTGGGGAGAAAAGGAAGCAGTCTCCTAAGTGTGAGGGGGGGAGGATCGGAGCAAGAAAAAAGATTCGTATCCTCTTGTTACTCCGAGGGGGTGGAGCGTAGTTGACGCGAAGGGAGAGAAGAGAAAAGAAGCGCGGTTTACTGGCGGGAAAAAATCCGGATAGAGGTCACGCTGTTCCACGCAAACGAGTTGCAGGAGGGGGAGCAACTCTCGTGGCCGTCATGTAGGGAGCCGAAAGGACGATGTTTCCAAGAAGGAGGGGGAAGCAGAGGCTCCGCTTCTGGAGGCAGTGGGCGAGAACCTGTTCTGGTGGTGATGAGAAAGACAATTTGCCCTTTATTCAGTAGGTCCATTCATCAGTCAGGAGAAGGAAAAGGGGGCCGGAATCGTCGGAGATCAAGAGGAAGAACAAGAAATCGCCAGCGTCGCGTCGAAAGTTGATCCTGGCGTCGGTACCAGGGTATGGAAGGCAAAGGGGGGAGAGAGGAATTGCGCAAATAGGATTCCAATGTCCGCCTACACCCAAAAGAGGGGAGTGGGATCCTTTCTTGAGGGGGGAGGTTCAAGTCCCTCAGTTTCAGGGCGGAAGGCATCACGTCCACATAGGAGGGAAAAAAAGGAAAAGAAAGATCATTTACAATCGCGAAGAAGGGAGCCTCATTCATCTCTGTTCTTTGTCGCGGAAGGGGGGACAGATGATTAACATTCGAATCGTCGACCTGGCTTACCTCTGGCAAAGGGAAAGAAGGAAAAGAGGGGAGGGGGGGCCTATTCACCAAAATACCATCTACCTGAGGGGGAGAAAAGAAAGCCAGAACTCAACGAATACAGAAAGGGAGTACCGTTCTTTTTCAAGGGGGGAGGGGGAGGGAAGGAAGAGGGAGGGGGGGCGTAAATAACCTTCGCGTTGCTAGGGACAAAGGAAAAAGGTTTTCCATCCTCAGAATGGCAAATTTTCAGAAGTGGGAAGGGAAAGGGGGGTCCCTCCAAAACAAACCAATAAGGAGTCCATGAGACCACCATGGACGGAAAAATAGAGGGGTAACTGAATTTTGTTACGCGGGGGGAGGAGCCTACTCCTAAAAACCCTGTGAGGCGATCCGCCGCCATTTCTAGTAAGACACTGAAGGGTCCTTAACCCCACCCTTGAGAAGAGGAAAGGGGAGAAAGGGGGAGAAAAAAAGGCTTCGCTGGAGGGATTTTCAACCATCCTAAAAGGGTATACGATGATAATTAAGTTCAACAGGTCAGGACCTTCCTGAAGGGGGGAAAAGGGGGAGAAGATGAAGGTCCTATCTCGTTCTCATCTCGAAAAAGAGTTTTAATTCTCGGGAAGGGAAGCTGCCTCCGTCTACTCTAATTTGAAGGTCCTATCATACAGAGAAGGACAAGCGTGCGCTATCATCTTGACCGATAGGGGGGGAATTCCTCGTTCCATTTCAAGAAGGGACGGTTGCGCGAGGTGGATCAGGGCCATTTTGGATTGCAAGGGGGGGGAAGGGAGAATATCATCGCTTCCCGAGGGCTCACACCAACAAAGAGAGACGATCATATCTAAACTAGATCTCCTGATAAAAAGGGGAGGGGGGAGGACAAAGAGAAATAGCGCAACGGCCCGACGGAGTAGGGACCCTTAACTCTTTCCCTAAGGGGGGGACAAGTGCTCGCGCACTCTTAAGCCTTATATATCGGGAGGGGGAAAGAAAGAGAACAGGATGACGCTTCCCTTCGCCGAGGATATCGAAAGGTTTTCGAATATTAGAACTCTCTCTTCCTTCATCGTCGCAAAAGGAAGCTGCGCCCTTCTTATCATCTAATTGGGGGGGCGATTTTCAGGGGGGAAAAGTGAGAACCCTTCTCGATCCAGAAGGGGGGGGGGGGCGATCAATCTCGTGCTTCGGAGGAAGGCAGTGCCGTGGACTTAAACTCGGGAGCGTGCGGATCGAAAAGAGAAAGGGGGAAAGGGGAAAAGGGAGAAAAAGTCAGTTCTTCTGTCCAAAAAGGGGGGGGGTTGAAGTCCCCTTGTGTCTCCTGGGGGGAGAGTTTATTGGTTTTATTTTGGGAGGGACAAAGGGAAAAAGAAAAAGAAAAACGGTGCCATTCTTCCTGATGGCAAACAGGGAAAAGAAAAAAACGACGTTTATTTCCTCCATCAGGAAGAAAAGGGGCACAATCGCCACGAAAACTATTTCTGAAAACGGCTGCGTTGAGGGATGAGGGGAAGGAAGAAGGGAGATGGTCGTTTTTTCATGGCCAAAAGGGAAGGGGGAAAGCCTATCCTGGCCCTCTTCATCCATTCAAGGATGGCCCACTTCTCTTGCATAAAACGCACCGGGGAGAACCACGCCTCGCTTCAGTGGAAGGGAAAGGGGAAAAAGACGAAGATTTTCCCTGAGGGCGTACCTGCAATCCATCCGGGAGGAGGAAAGGGGGCGGGACTTGACCCTGATCCTGAGAACGTAATGGCTCCCACGTCGAAAAAAGGGAGGAAAAGGGGGGAGGCTACCCTTGGCATCCGATGGAGCAGAAAAGGGCGCTTGCCTTCCATCCCCTGGGAGAGCCATGATCAAATAAGATCGAAGCCGCGACCGGGGAGGAGGGGAGAAAAAAAAAGAGGAGAAGATCTTTTATCGCCGACGATTACGGCACCATGGATCGCGATGCAAGGAGGAAATCGCCTTCACGGCCTGGCGGAGAAACTGTGAAACGGCGAAGAAACCGGGGGGAAGAAAGGAAAGAGCCCAGAGAACATTCTGCCCTCAGAGGAGCCGCCTGCAGGGGGGAGGGGGGGGGGCCTTCCTTACTCCTGCCTCCGAAGGAAAGTCTGGTCGCCGACTCTCACGCGTTACGTGTAACCCTTCGTTGAAAAGGGGAAAGAAAAAAGAGAAGAGGATCCTTACTCATTCCGCCGGACCTCATCGTCTTAAGACAAAAATGGACGTTCATGAGAGAGAAAAAGGGGAGGGGGGGAGGAAAAAAAGAGGGAAGACGAATCCTCGGATCAGGAAATGGAGGAATCACCGCAGCACTTCTTCTCACCTTAGGAAAAGAAGGGGTGTTGCTTTTGTCCCTTTAGATTTTGCGACTTCACAGGCAAGGAAGAGGAAAAGGGGGGGAAAGGGAGAGAGCTCCAACGCCGCTTTGCGAAAAGGGTCTTCGTTAACCCTGGTCGTGGAAAAAGAAATTTCCATCGCTGCAGGTCTCTTAGGTAGAGGAAGGAAGGAAAAAACAGGGGTATCCTGGCGGCCGTAATTGAAAAAAAAAAGCCAGTGTACGTCCTCTCACCTTCAAAGGAGAACCACAGCTCTAACTGTTAATGAGGGGGGTTGGCCTCTACCGAAAGAAAGGCGGCTTCTTATCCTCCGCAAGAAAAGATAGGTTTTCCAACCTGCAAGGAAGGGGCCGTTGTAGTCTACGGCGGATGGTCCACTCCAGCCGCAGAAAGAGGGGAAGAAAGAAGGGGGAGGAAGGAGAGACGTCCTTTTATCGAGCGTGGTTGAAAAGCGCGCAACTCTTGTGCAGGGGAGGAAGGTTCAGCTAGTACGCGCCCTGAATGGTCGTGGTTGCGAGAGGGGAAAAAAAGAGGGGAGGAAGGCGGTAAATCCCGGCCGCTGCGAGGAGGGGACTCCTAGAACTTTCTGTGCCGAAAAGGAAAGTGGGGAAGTGAAACCTAGCAGCGCGCGTCAATAGAAACATTCGCCTTCGCCACCGGAGCGAATGAGGGGGGAAGAAGGAGAAGGGAGGAAAAAGAATGTTTTCATGAAGAAATAGTGGTGGCGATAAAAAAAATTTCGGGGTCTCCGTTTTTGGGAAAGAAAGGGAAGGCCCGGCGGAGAGACGGTGTCGGAACAAGGGGGAATGGATTGCGGCCGGGGGGAAAAAAGGGGGAAGGGGAAAGGAGGATTTTTTCCGACAGACCGTGATGAAAAAAAAAAAGATCAACAACAACAACTGATTATTATTACAAGAGAAAGGGAAGAAGGGAATCAAAAGGTTTCTCCGAAACAATAGCTGCAAAGGGAAAAGGGAAAAGGGAAGAATAAAGAAAAGCGGTTCCTCCACCCTTCTCTCCGCCGGACGAAGAGAAACATCTAACAACCGTATCCCCCCTAAAGGAGAAAGAAAAAACACTATTCTTCTTAAACCATCTGGGGTGCGCTCGGGACCTCTATCCACCTATATCAGGAGAAAGGGGGAGGAGAGCAAGGCTTTTATCTGCGCGCTGCTAGAAAACCCCCTTATGAGAGGAGCTCGGCGTCACGCAAAGCTGAAGAGGATTGGAAGCGGCCTTTCTTTAAGAGAAGAAGGAAAGAAATTCTCCACCATTAGACCCAGGGGGAAAACTGCACTTCATCACCGGAAAACTCTTTTGCGAGGAAATGGCAACACGCTCGATGACAAGGAAAGAGAAAGGAATTAAGCGATTTCCTCGATGTGCTGCGGAAGGGGCGACTACACGAAAATTCTACCAGTCGAGAGCTTTTCCGCAGTTAACAAGATCAAAAAGGAAGATAAAAACCTTTTTCGGGAGGGGGGGGGGGAAGCGGTCCAAACCCTCCGATAAGAGGGGTCGAATCCAAGCTCAGGAGACTTCACTGCAGCGGGGAGGGGGGGAGGAAAAAAGGAGGAAGACCGTTACATCCTACTGTAGGAAAAATCGGTTCTTCTCTATAAGGGGAAAGTACCGAGATAAATCCATGGCTAGTGTAAATCCTCGAGAAGAGGAAAGAGATGAATTACCCGACCGGTTTTTACCGAAAAAAAGAGGCCACGCTAACCGAAAGGAAGCTCTCATACATTGGAAACGAAGGATCTACACAGCGGGGAGGGGGGGGGGAGGGAAAAAAAAAGAGAAAACTTGCGCCAACAGCACAAACGTCATTGGGATCAACCTAGTAGCCTAATTTTTCGGGGATGAGGGGAAAAGAGGGGGAGGGAAGGATAAGAGGCTTCTGATCCCTGGTTGAAAAAGAATACTTCCGTTTTATCCTTATTCCGGTGACGTCTGCAGGGAGGGAGAGAAGGAAGGAAGAAGAGAGGGGTATCTCGTAAGATCCGCTAGGGGCGCTTTTCTCGGCATTGTCAAAGGGGGGAATCCCGCCAAACTACTTGGGTCAGAGGACGACCATAAGGCAACTCGCGGAAGAGGGGAAGAGGACTGACTTATTTCCCTACAAGATTCGAGTTGAGGCGGCTCCGCTTCTTAGTCATTGGTCGCAGGGAAGAGGGCTGTCGTGATGCGAAATCAAGGGGCCTCCTCCTGGACCACGGGAGAAAAAAAAGAAGGGGAATGAAGAGCAGTACTGGCTCGCGATGAACGGGAATCGTCTGCGATCAAGATCTGAAAAAAGCAGGTCGCGGCTCTGAAAAACCAGTTGATCCAGGGAGGGAGGAAGGGGGAGGGAAGGCATCTACTTCCAGATCGTCCGGGAGTCTCCTACACCCTTCTCTATCGAAGGAAAAAGTCAGGAGAAGTGCTGGGCAAGAACGTGTCATCCACGGAGGAAGAAAAGGAAGGAGGGAAGGGGGGGAGCCACTCCAGAACGCGAATCAGAAAGTCTCGATGTATTTCGTCCGGCGCAGAAAGGGGACGGGCGGGGTCGCAGCGTGGGGGGACTAATTCCTATACGTGGGGGAAAAGAAAAGGGAAGAAAAGATGGCTGCTCGGTCATGATCCGGTAAGAAATGAACACAAGACCATAGACATATGGATTCCGCTGGGGTCGATAAAAAAAAAAAAAAAAAAAAAAAAAAGGGAAAAAAGTTTTTAGGCAGTGGCGATTGCAGGGCGCCTTCCCTTGCACGCAGGAGTGAAGGGAGGGAGCAGAAAAGAAAAAAGAAGAAATCTGAATTAGGTTCCACTAAGTGCTATTTTGCCGTGGCCTGAAGCCAAAATACAAAAACCTAATCGAGCATGATACCCCCATGGGCCTTCAGAAAAAAGGGAGGAAAGGAATTTGTGACCGCCGAACTGGGAGGGGAAGGAAAAAAAACCCAGAACCTATGCGTTCGATCCCCGACAAAAGGCCTGAACCCCACCACTTCCGATCGAAACGCGGGGATCGCACAACTCTTTCGCGTGGGGAGAAGAAAGAGGGGGAAAACATCCTACCATCGTCAACGCAATTTAAAGAGGCCGCCGTAAAGCCTTTCTTCGGGGGGGGGAGGAGTGGTCTCATCTTCTACAAAGGTCGCAAGCGGTGGAATCGCGGCGGGATATAAGAGGAAAAGAATGCTAACTCGCTTTCATGTCGAAAAAAGTCCTCCTTCCTCAACCGAAGATGAAGATTTGAAGTTCATCGGTGACATTCATCAAAATAGGGGGGGGGGAGGGAAAAGGAAGGGGGGGAGATACTGCGAAAAAAAGGGGATGTCATCTACTTTTTTATAAGTAGG
>Ga0179593_1413925_pt1 | contig 14734 bp, 14 predicted proteins | sample CZODoug2_1_08_16_FD_185931 | JGI IMG/M metagenome (GOLD analysis project Ga0179593, IMG submission 185931) | Vadose zone soil fungal communities from Angelo Coast Range Reserve, California, USA - CZODoug2_1_08_16fungal (PacBio error correction) | ecosystem: Environmental > Terrestrial > Soil >...
TGGCAAACACAAAAGGACCTGCACCCGGGGGAAACAAAAAAGCATCAGTACATTACCCACTAACTGGTCAGCGACATCGCTAAAGACGCGTACTACTAAGACTAAAATTGGCCATGTTGGCGCCGTAAGGCGTGCGCACTGCGAGCGAGACTAAAGAAGAAGACCTTGGACGAGCATCCAATCGGTAGTTGATTCAGCTGTGATCGAGCTAAATCATGAGTACCGGGGCAAGGTGGCAAGCCCACAGTGGCAACAGGACAGACAATGTGACGTACTGCAACCATTCAGCTGATCATAGTGATGGCATGATACAATAAAAAGCGTCTAATAGAAGAAGGGACAGGGGACCGGTGAGAACAGGACGTTGGGCAACATGAGGCCGGAGTGCTATGGTGCCTAAGGGGTGTGGCAGCAATTCCGTCTTCAACAAAAGGCTGCCGCAACCCAACAAACCAAGGCTCACAAATCCGCATAACCCAACGACACAGGGACGAACATTGGATGAGATCAACCAACAGGGGACAGCAAGAGGAATCGTATTCTTCTGCTGAACGTATAAGGTGTACGAAGAGTCGGCGTCCTCGTATGCTGTGTGCAATTCGGCAAAAAACTGCGCCTCGCGTGATGGAGCGCACGCGCCAAACTCAGAATCCGGCAGGTCTATACTAACCGGCCGCAGTACACCGCAGCGTTTCACTGCTGCGAACATGACACGCAACAACACGCAAAAAAAAAAAAAAAAAACGGAAAAAAAAAGACCACGAACACATCGAGAGAGAGTACGCACAAGGGAAGGGGGAAAAGTTCGTAGGGGCAGGCGGGAAAAGGAGACTTGGGTCGATGTGCGCCGAGCCCGAGCTGGCATAAAGGAGACGCCAAGGACCGCGCAAAAAAACCACGAGCAAAGAGTAAGCAACAGGAAATACGGAAAGCGTGAAAAGGAAGAGACGAGAGGGCCGAGACTAAACGGCCGCCAGAATCTCGCGGGTCAGTAAAAGAGTGCGACAGCAATTAGAGGGGAAAGGTTCAAGAGAGCTCGCGACCCAGATTGCTAGAGATTCCAGGTAAAAAAAAGGAGAGAGCAACGCTCGACCGAAAAAGAGTCGGATGAAAGCAGACCAGCCGCAAGGCTTGGTGTGCCACGAAAGCCATCGCAAGAACATCCGCTGGTTGGCTAAAGCCGACGTCTTAAAAAAGGGAGTCAGAAACTACCGTCATTTAAGAGTGGGAACTCTAGGAACGGACGAAGACAATCGGAGTTCCATAGCAATTGCAAACGGTGACAGCGCGGCGAAAAGAAGGCGGGCGTGCCGCTGTCGTTGTCTCCCAAAATGAGAGAAAATAAGGGGGGACCGAACCAGCATCAAAGGGGAGAAATGGAAACGGAGAGAACGGGGGTCGAGGCCATATCGCCTCCGCAACCGAAGACTCAAAACCAAGAAAAAAAAGATCTACGAGTACCCAGCCTGCCGAAGGGCGTCAAGGTGAGCAAACAAACAAAAAAAAAAGAAAGCTCAAGAGCAAAAAAAAAAAAGGGAGGGGAGGGAGGGGGGGAAAAATAGTGGGGATGCAGGGGAATCGCCTATGGGCTCACAGGAGAAAGGAGGAGGAAGAAAAGTTACTCGTATAAATCTGTGTGGAAAGAGCGGAGGCGCCGACAAGGAAGAAAAGCGAAGTAGCCTGACGTTCCATTTCGTAATGGGCTGTTCGGCAAGGGGTAGAGAGTGGGTAGCGAAACTGAAGAGAAAGCCTCAGGGGAGGTTCGCCGTGCGAAAAAAACACGGCACCCGCAATTGTCAAACAACCTCTTGCCAGCGCGCGAAAAGGGGAAAAGAAGACCAAAGGGGGGGAAACATGCAGGTAGCCTGCGGCGAATTTTCATAGCAAGGCTGGGGACGACGGAAACGTGGGGTACCACGCATTGTCAGCGATATATGAGTCGTTGGTCCACAAGCCAACTTGAAAAAAATAAAGCCACTCAGAGGAGGAGGTGAGACCTAAGTCATCAGGGGGGGGAAGGAAAAAAGCGAAGGTCTCAGGGAAAAGAGAAGGTCGTCAATGTAACCGGTACTGAAACACGTCGAAAGATCGCGGTCCACATTGCCAGAGAATATTGCTCCGCCGATCAGGTAGCAAAAAAAGAAAAACGGAGCTCCGGAAAGTTGCAAGTGAAATGAACTCAGAACTTATGGATTAAGATTGGAAAACGAGTGAGAAAAAGAGATAAGAGTCGAGCGAAGGGTTGACGGGGTGCGTTCGGCCCCCCCCAAAAAAAAAATAGGTACGGTGGGGCCACCCAACCAGAGAGGATCGAACGGGCGGTGGGGCGCGGCGGAAAAGCGAAAAAAGGGACAAACGGCTTCAAAAAGGCACGCAAATAAAGGACGCAAAACGCTCTTGACTCGAAGGCGTTGGGGAAATAACCGCAGGGGAGAGTGAGGTTCTGGGAAAAGGACGGGGGCGGGGAAGGGCGAGGGGGGGGGGAAAAGCAGCTCAAAATCGACAAAAGCATAATAAAAAGTTATGCGCCGGCATGAAGCCCTCGAAAAAAACGCAGACTTGAATGCCTCACGCAGATCAGGCGAAGTACAGTGATGCAATCCGTAGGCAAAGACTGTGAGAAGGAGTGAGTGAAACGACCAGGTGCACGATTTTGTGGGAACAACAACGCTCCCGAGCGGCCGGGGCGTGAAATTGCATCTGAGGACATCGGAGGGGGACTCACAGAAGGCACCTTTGAAACAAATCAATCCAGAAAAAGGAAAAAAGCAAAAAAGGATGCAAGAAGAGGAAGCTTACAACGGGGGGCAAGGAAGTACATTAGCTTGCCGGCGCGAATATCAGTATCTTAATTCAAAGATCACGAGAGGCAGAGAGGGGGCGGTGCAATATATTTCGGCGGAATAGGGCGAAGGGACCAGCGCGGCATGGTCGTCAACGATTTTCTCGATAGGAACGATGGCGGTCGTCACAAGAAGAAAACAGCTGTTGGCGAAGAAAGCGGAACAAATGAAAATAAGAATAGAAAAAGAAGGGTCATAGCCAGAAAACCGTGGAGAGTAGAAAAACGACAAGGGAGAAGAAATCGCGTCGCGATGATGGCCGCTGAGGATGAGCGGACAACATACCAGAAGGGAATTCGAAGGGGAGAACCGGAGAAAAAAAAGGAAAGGAGGTCGCAAAAAGACGGATTCAAAGAAGGGGGAAGTTCCCAACCGAGGTTCGATCAAGTTTCATCACATAAGGGCGAGCAAGAAAAGAAGGCATCTTCAACTTAAAAGAACAACCAAAGAAAGACTTGGCGCCTGAGCGCTTGATGCCGACGCAAAACGGCTATCCGTTAGGCGTGAAATGGTAGGCGGCAGGCGAGGGTTGTCTTAGGCGATATCGGCCACCGAACCCGAAGCCGAAAACCGAGAAAGGGAAAGAAGAGCGGGGGAAGGTAGGATGGAAAAGAAAGGGTTGGGCGGATAAACGGCCAATAGGTTCGAACGATAAAAAACGTCCAAAAAAGAATATGAGGGGGGGTGAAAAGCGCAAAGATTGGCTGAAGTGGACCGCGGTCGCAAGACGCGGCCTGAAAGACGTCAAAAAGGAAGGAGGAGGGAGCCACAGAGAGAAAGGGGATCGAAATCCCAAAAAAACACAATGTGGGAAGGAAAAAGAGACGATACGCTCTACCTGGGAGACTTGTGCGTACACGCTCAGGAACAGCGCATTGGTTGACTAAGTGGAGTCCGACAAGTAAATGGAGAAGGGGGAAAAAAGCGTAAAAACGGGGGAAGGGGAGATCGCGACCATTGTGTGAACTAGACTAAGGATGCTCAGTCACGTCAATCACTCTTGCTGACCTCGGCTATTGAAGGGTGGGCGGCAGTTGGGAGCGCAACCCGTACGGAGGCCTTGAAGGAAGGGAAGCGCCGGTACGGTGTGGGGCTGAAAGCGCGAATGGAAATCTGGAAAAACAGCCTCGGATCAGACGTAAAGTGTGAAAAACCCCCGACGAAGGAAAGAAGGCCAGATTTTTTGGGGGCCGGCGATTCAAAAAAAGGCTGTTCTCCGAGCCACTTCGAGACCGCCAACGTAGATCAAGGGAACGGGAATAAGCGCGTAACAATACCGGAAACGGGGGGGATAAGAGACCAATAATTCAAAAGAAGGGTTGGGCAGAATGGGAGCGGGTTTCGGATCTAAAAACCCGAGATTCAGAGCCATCAGCGACAAACACCGCGAAAGATCGGGGACTCGAGAACGTCAAGGGAAATAATCGTCGAAAAAAAAAAAAAGGGATTTGAAAGAAGATGGATAAGACCATGTTCGCAGGGCTTCCTCGTGGAGCGAAGCGGTACTCTGAAGCTGAATCTCCGGCATGGTCAAAAAAAAAAAAAAAAAATTCCCCTCATAACGTGCGGGGAAGCATCGGAAGGGTGCAGCGGCTGGGGGAACAGTCTTTACAAAGCATCGCGGTGAAAAGCAACTCAAACATCCCTGTTGAGTTGGGCCTCTGTAGTAATCCGCAGTCGGCGCTGCGCAAACAACGGAGCTTGGATCGCAGGGTCAACAAAAAGACAAGAGAGGGAGATAGGGATGAGTGAAAATTTCAAAATAGCAAAAGCGGGGCTGTGGAACTGACCACGATCAAATTCGCGCTTGAACAAAAAGAACCGCGAAGAAAAGGGGCCAGGCCACAAGATACCCGGGCTGGACTGAACACAGGAAGAACGCTACTTAATCAGAGGGGCGCCCCGCGGTGCCACGCAGACCGAAGGGATCGGAATGCAGTCGGCATGAAGGGAAGAGAGGAATCTAACAAGGCAGACGCGGATGGCACGTCGTACGTGTTAGCTCCGACGATAACTTCACAAGGGAGAGGGGAATTAGGAGGGGAAAGAAAAACGTCGAACATGTCAAAAGATCGGGCGGTGTAGAGCGAGGATTCGAAATCGCTCAGATCAAACAGAGAAGGACGAGGGGGGGGATCAAAGAGGTCACACTAAGGAAGCCCAGAGCCTCGAAAAAAAAAGCCCAATGTCCGTCTGAAAGGCGGCCGCGCCCGAGAAAACAAGAAAATGCTAAACGCAAAGAGAACGGAAAAAAGCTAAAAAACGAAGCTCGCCAAACAAGGAGAACGCGGTTCGGCGAGAAGGGGTGCGAAGGGAAGAGATCGGGAAACCCACGAAACAGATCCGACACGGGGAGGAAACTTGTCAAGCTCAACGGCGAGCAACGTTGGTTTGAACTAAAGATCAAGCGCGAACCAAGGGAACAATAAGGGGGGGTGGGGGGGGAGTCGGAAGGGAAGAAAGAAGACGGGGGGACGCAATGACGGGCGCAAGAGAAAATGTCCCGAAACTTGGGAAGAGGGAACCCTACCTCGGTGAATTAAACCAAGGGCAATTAAACCGCGGTAATGGCGATACCTGTTCAGAAAAAAAGCGCCGTCGAGGAAGTCAGTGAGACGTGGCGGCGTTGCAGGGAAAATGTCAGCTCCACCAAAGCTGCCGAGGTCTCGCTTAAGATGGGAAGCTCTTTCAAAGGGTAGTTAAGGGGGAAGGGAGGGGAAATTAGGGGGCTCTAAAAATGAATGGGTCAGCTTCCTCGCCTGTCAAGCTTCGACCGGGATTCATAGAAAAAGGATAGAAGGGAGTGCAGAAAGGCAGGGGGGCAATAGAAGAAATAAGGGGAGAAGAGATTCCTACCGACGAAATTAAACGACGCCGTGAACGCGATAGCCTGCTATCATCGCATGAAAAAATCGCAAGAATATTCCTCAAAAGGAATTAAAGTCAGGTTCTTCAGCAGTAATCCATCAGGGGGGGGGAAGGTGATCTTGAGAATACCGTAGACGCATTTGTCAACCCGGGCTGGGCCGCCTACTTAAACTGGATCCGCATACGGGGAAAAAGCCGCCGGGGGGGATACGGGGAGGACTTACTAAAAAAAAGAAAGGGCGTGAAGCACATACTGAAGGGAAAGGTGCTTAGAGCTTTGGCAGCTCGCGCTCTCGATCTGGCGGCACACAAGAAATGCCCGGAGTAAAAAAGCGCAAAAAAAAAGGAAGGGGGAGATGTAGGAGACAGGACAAGCCAAAAACCTAAATCCCAACGAACGGAGGGCGCTCGCGTTACAAAGCGGCCGGAGGTCAAGAAAGGTCGGGGTAAGGGGGCGAAGAAAAAGGTGTCGATGAGCAAGAGCAAGGGGTCAAGAAGGAAAAAAATACTAACGCAACCAGAACCCAGCGACCAGAAATCAAGATCACACGAACTCGAGCCCGATAGCCGCAGGGTACCTACGAAAAGAAAAAAAAGAGGACGATCACATCAAGGGGAGCACAAGGAGCATAAAAAGCGGAGAACTTTTTCACAGGAGCATCGAAAAAGAGATACATTGGAGGCCAACGGGATATCGAAAAACCTCCAAGTCGGTGCCGATCGGCGGATCCAGAATGCGGACACTCGAAAAACGGACCAGAGGTTTGGACCACCCTAAAGGGACTGAAAAAAAAAAAACCTAAGCTTGGCTACAACGGCATAGTCGGCCCATCGCTGTGCGTGTAACAAAGGAGACGCAACAAAAGATCCGTTGGCTCAACAGTCGCGCGAATAGAGGAGGGGGGGAGACACAAAGGGAGGTTCCGCTGGGTACAGCAACGTCGAAAAGTCGTCGTGCCGCTGTCGGGTCGCGAATCAAGCAAGACAGGAAAAAAGACAACCGCTAAAAGGAAAGTAGCTAGTTCGATCACAAAGGGACTACCTCTCGCTCTGTACGACAAACAAAAGAGAGAAAAGAAAAGTGTGAAGACCTGCAATCAAAAGGGCGGAAAGGTGAGACACCCTACTGCGGCGAAAGAAGTCAATCTCCGGGTCAAACACGATGGGTAGGATTGAAGGTCGTGGGGGGAAAGGGGGGGAGTAAAGGGGACGAAATGGCGAGTCTCTAAATAAGGACGGCGAGGAGGAGGGTGGAACTCGACGAGCGAAAAAAATTCTACGAGCTCCCCTGCGACCAGACCTGAGCTTTACAGGTCGGGCGGTCAAAGGCCCTGGAAGGGACGGCGAAGGAAAGAAGAGGATACCAATCTTTCGCCTAAAGCGGAATCCAGCGCACCACAGACATTTCTCCAGCAATTGCAGAGGGCCCGCGACGCTCCGTCTCGACTGACCCAGGAAACACACCTAAAATGAAAAATAAACGGGGGAAAATCTAAATAAAGAGGCCATGTGAAAAAAAGGGGGAAGGGAAGGCAACTGTTCGGTGAAACAAACCAAGCCTTGCGGCGAGGCCTCGCTGAGGCTGGACCTAAGCTCAGGGCCCGCAAGGAGCGGGGTTGTACGAGATCATGGGATCAATGGTCCGAGGAATAGGGGTAAGCGGGGTAGATCAGAGGAAATTGAGGGGGTACGATATACAGACTGGGAGCGTTATAGAGAAAAATCAATCTCGCGCGCAGGGAAAGTCGGAGGGAAACAGGATTTAAAGGTTCAGGGGGGATTGATGTCTTATCAAGTCTTGAGCGTTTCAGTAGGGGTGATGGTGGCGTATCTTCAGTGGCGTATAGCGATGATAAGCCAAGCGTCACCCTAGGAATGGCACCTAAATGATAGGTGAACATCGAATTAAAATAAAAAAAGAGGGGGGGACCACCGCCGAGGGGCAATAACAGGGAATAAAAAGGTTCGGCCGTGGGACTGTTACGGGGAGTTGCCGCCGGGAGCAGCGAACAAGAACTACCTTGAAGAGGCAGGGGGGGGAAGGAGGAAAGCAATTCTTCAAACGTTATATTCAAAACAGATCTGGGTAGCGCAATATGCAAAACGCGATCAGCAAGGTGACTTGCATGTCAAAAAATAACAAGGGTTTGGAAAAACTAGAGGGCACTCCACGCGGGAGAGAAATGCAGGTCCTTATACCGGGGGGCTCAAAGGGGGGGTAAAGAGCCGCCATCAGCTGTAAGAACCCATTCTATAAAGTGGAGAAGAAAAGAGATGGGAGAAAGGGAACAGGCAATGGCCTTACAATTAGATACTTGCACGGAGAGTAATATCGAGAACGTAAAGGAGAGTAGACAAGGCGAGGCCGATTCAACGGTCGCGCCTGGAGAGGGCACACGTCTATGGGATAAATGTCAAAAGAAAAAGTGAAACTATTTTTACTAGAAGAAGTACCATGGCGTAGTCAAAAGAATTACCGTTCCTACAGCGGCGAGTCTTACAAAATGGGAAAAAAAAAATTCAGAGAAAGAAAAATGGAACATCGCCAAGAAACGGAATAAGCGAATCTTCATAGGAGATCAGGCGAGGTGGAAGCGGCATATCGCGCGAAAACAGAATGAAGGTGCGAGCATGGGCAGTCGACATCAACCTGCCTCTAGTGACACTTGTTGAGGGAACACAGGGAATCAGTTTCAGGTCGACACATTCGGGTAGGCGATACTGGAAAGTAAAAGCGCGGGTCTAAGAAGCGGAACAAAAACAAACCACGTGAGGGGGATGCCCTGGGGGGCGCCGGGAGGGCCGAAGCGACATAGACCGGAGCGCAGTAAAGGGCAAATGGTAGTTTCTGAGCCAGAGAGGGGTGCGGTGCGGTTCCGAGAATCGTACAGCAAAGCACTAGCCGCTCAACAAACGGGTGCGAGAAGAGGGGGAGGAGTGGCAAACCGAGAATTTTCTGTGAGCCTTAATAGGGCGGCACAGAGCGGACAGCGTCCAGAACGGTGGGCGAAGACTACTGGCATTAAAAGAAATATATCGGAGTTGGGGGCGGAGTATTTACTCTAATGGGACACGAGACCGGCAACTGCATCCAGGGCGGGATAAAGGAACAAATATAGGGCTGAGAAAAACGAGTAATGTCGAAATACGCTCGACCTGCTACGTGAACAGCAAGGGCAGCGCGCGGTGGGGACACGATCTCGAACTAAAGTACAACATGACGGTGAGTCAAAAGCGTCTTGCGGGAAGAGAAAAGTGACGAGTCGACGAGAAAGTCAAGAAGGGGGAAGGAGAGGGGAAGGTTGGGGCAGAAGGGGCGCAAAAGGTACGGCCGCGAGGTTTTGTTCCCCACCGGAAAAAAAAACGCGCAGGGGTGTATCAGCATAAAGGAGGGGGGTAAGAGACAAGGTTACGGTGAGATGAGTAGGAAATTTTCCTCAAGCCAGACGACAAGACCGAGTCGACGATTGTGTGGGGATGCGATTCCCCCAGACCGCCGGAACGAGGGCGAAAAGAGACACCTATTAACAGGAGAGGAGGGCCAGAACACTCGTCACCGGGAAAAAGAGTGTTAAAAGCTGACCCAAACCGAGCACCAAAAGGATGAAGAGAAAAAGAGGAGCGGGGGTTCGGATGCGCTGCCTAATATGCAAAGCAATCATCTTAAAAAAGGGGAGGATCGGGGGAGCAGAAAAGAACAGGGGAGTGAATAAGAGAATCAAAAAAAAAAAATTATGATGGAAAAGAGAGATGATCAAGACCATGTGCGCCGAAAATCTAGAAAAGAAAAGGTACGCTGCTCTGAAGAGGACATGGGGGAGTCACAGAAAAAACAAAAAAAAGAACGAAATAGTCAGTGGCTATCAATCCTTGGACGGTGGGAGAGGAAACTGTTTGTTCAGCTTTACCAAGTGATCTGTGAAGAGGCGGCCAAAAAACGCCGATCAAACGATCGAAGGCGTAGAGGGAAGGGCGGAGAGGGGTCGCCTCGGGCGACGATAAGGTCACCAAACATCTAGAAGGAGGGCCGGTAGAGGGAAAGGGCAACATTTCAGTTTCATACATACTGGAAAGAAAAGGGTCTGGTGAGCTGGACAAAACCAGTGAGACGCGGGATACCACCCTCCCAGGTCGAGGTAAGAAAAGGAGAAGGACTCAAGTATCCGGGTGAAAACTAAACCTGCAAGCAACGTCAACGATTGCCGAGGGAAAAAAAGATAGAAGGAGATTCCTGAAGATCTTCCGGGGTAATAGAATCTCAGGAACTGCAAAGAACCTGATGCAACTGTCGTAATCTGTCGAAATCATTCAAAAAAGAGTGTCGTTCAACTGCGGACAAAGGGAGGAAGTGAAGCGAGGGGTGTCTATCAGGCGATAGAGCTTTCATATCTCGATAAAACGCCCTGCAGGCCGCGCGGGCTGACTGAAGAATAGGGAACTGCATGGAGAGAATGAAAAAAAAAGAAAACAAAAATAATGTTCCGAGAGGGGAGGCGCCGCAGCCGAGGCATAACTAAGCGACGACAAAACACTAAAGGGGAAAAGAAAATCTAAAAAAAAACGGGAGAAAGCAAATGATCCGTCTTGTTTAGTCTGAGGGAGAAGGGGCAAAATGTACTATTATCGGCACCGCACCTACCCGAAAGGCGACCGCCGGCAGCACGATAAACGCTGACCGTGTCGGCGAGGGAAGAAAAGGGCGGAGCAAAAGATTGAGACCAACTAGGGGGTTTGGGAGGACTGCAATTTCATAGCGATGTGACGCGTAGAAGAACCGAACAACGATCCCGATGTCCAAGATCGAATCAGACGTTTTCATTCCAAGGGCAGGAACTTAAGCGATCATCGAACGTGTGCGAAGCGCCGGAGAACCGCAGAACGGGATGTTGTTCATAAAGTAAAAGCCACAAAGATCTCAAGCACTCTCTCCGAGGGAACGATCTTCAAGGGGCGGGTAGATGGACATGGGATGATAGCTGGAAATGGTGGTCAAAAAGGCTCGACATAAACATGTAAGGCAAAGTAGGGCTGTAAAAAACATCCCCGATCGCAGAACATCTGTGAGTCAGCAGGAAGAATAGGCCACGCTACAGAACTAATAGGGCCGCAGACTAAAGCGGAGAGCAGTGATCGCAACCTGACGATCATCGCGGGAATGAGGCGCAAAGCTTCAAAAAGGACGGTATGTTTTTAATGGAAAGGACACGGAGTTCATCAAGAAGGGTAAGGTGTGTCTTCTAGCATTGTATATTGTCACCTAACAGTTGCTGCCGACTAAGTCCTGAAAGGGGAAAGGAAGAAGACCCGCCGGACGGATCTTGGATGCGCGGCCCGAACACAATCGGCGAAATGGTTCCAGGTTGGTTGAGAAGAAAGAATGGAAACAAGTAAAAGAAATGAGAATATCGCGCTCTCGATCTTAGCCAAAAATGCCGCCGGAAAATCAAACGCGCAGGTAAACGGGGAGGACGGAAACACTGCTGCGATTCGGAGAAGAACTTCCCAAAAAGGCCAACCGAAAAGACACAATTACTAAATCGTCGAATTACGAGCGCCGGATGTCCAGAAACGGGAAGATGGCGACCGGTCCGAAGGAGGTTGACGCGAGCCCTCTCGTTCAAGTATACTCCTAATAAACCGACGCACCACACCCCGCGAAAGAGAACTCAATGATCAAAATAGAATCGAAACGTCCCACGATATCCGCGACTGGTCCGAAATAAGACGATATCGAAGTAAAGGCGGTAGAGAAGGATAGAGTAATGGGGAAGCTCTCAGCGAGCTACCAAGGAAGGATAGGTCACGGAATTCAAGGGAACAACGATCGAGGGAAAACAGCTCGACCGGCCCAATTCAGATCCGCGCTCGCGACCCGAAAGGTTGGGGTGTACATCAGAAACGACTCGTCAAACAATCCGGATGATAAAAGTAGGACGGAACAGTCAGTCCCAGAACTTTAAAGAGGGCGGAAGGGGGGAGAAACAAACCAAAACAAAAACCGCCCCCAAAAAAAAGAACCCCCGCCTCGATGCCGAAGACGGTTACACCGGGGGAGGCGGCGCGCAAGTCAAGAGGAAGGTGCGGAGCAATGGCATGTGTGCAGCGGGTTAAGAGGGAGGGAGAAACGCGTGCGGAAGAAATGTCGTGAGTGGAAATAAATCGAAACCAAGGGGGTAAAAAAGAAAAGAAAAAGGGAACTACCAGGATCAGTCAGAGGTACAGCAAGGTGACCTTGGCGGATACAGTAAGAAGCAGCGAAAAAAAAGAATATCTACGCATTACAAGGTGGAGAGAGAGACCGTCGCGACAAGAGACAAAAAAGACCGAAAACTACTCTAGAAAAGAAAACAGATTGGACATGGAAAATAAAAGGGAGGCGGGAGGGGACAACGAGCGAATTTATCCATTCTTCAAGATCATCAGGGGAAGCGAGGTATATCTTCTTGGTGAAAAGTCGCCGAGCTCGGAGGCGCCGACAAGGTCGAAAAAGTGCCAAGACAGGCGGTAAGCGGGAGGGCGATGTTCTGGGGAAAGAAATTTGATTGTTCGGAACAGAAGCTGCAAAGGACGCCGTGTCGACGCGCTGACAAACAAACCCGCATTGTGCCTCAGACAGCAATTCAGTGGGCCGCGCAGGACCGGAGGAAAAAAGGGAAAATGAGCAAATGGGACTGTCGCCGCGGAGGAAACTTGGGAAAAGGTAAAGAAGGCGCCGAGGGGTTAGCCACGCGGAGGAAATAGAGGCTGTCACTGTTAACACACTTGAGAAGGGAAAAAAACAGAGGTCTTGATGAAGAGGGGACCGGCAGGTCGGAGATCTGTTTCCCGAGAGGAGGGGGGGGGGGGAAGAAAAGGATCCGCTGCATCTTCATCTGGTCGCGAACATGATCGGGCAAAGGGCCGGACGTAGGGGAGATGGGGGAAGAACCTGTTACGACAAATAGATCGAGAGGAGCCGGGGGGAGTTAGAAAATTGAGCGGATATCGGTACCTTTGGGTAAACGCGTAAGAGTCCGGGCGCGAGTCGAGGGGAGACTTTGGGGGAAGGGGGGTCGGGAAAGGGGGCTCTCTTAGGTAGGATGGAAACTCATCGCGGCGCGGCAAAAAAAAGATAGAACTTGAAGGAAATAACAGGACGACCTCTAAAGGACACGATGATTAAGACGTCCGGAGGGAGGGAGGCGCGCGACGAGGGAGAATAAGTCAGTTTTCGAGGGGAGGGGGGGGGGACCTGCACAAATCGGAAATAAGGTAAGAGCGTTTGTTAAAGCAGAAAGGAAGAATAAAGGCTGCAGAACTGGGGGAAGAAAGATAAGAAAAAGCCAAACAAGAAAGGGCGAGTGGGGGGAAAAAGGGAAATCAACAGGACGAAGGAGGGGGGTGTGAAGAGCAGCACGCTCCCGGCGGCGGGCAACGTCGGATGAAGAATTCAGGAAGGGTCATGCCAGAAAAGGGTGAAAAAGCCGATCCAGAAGACACGAACCGGGGGCAAACGACTGCGGGGGAATAACGTACAGAAATTCCGTAAAGGAAGTGGAGGGTGCCGGAGAGGAAAGAAGCAGCGCAGACGAAGAAAGAGCGATCACTGTCGCCGGGATTTAATCGCGGCAAGTCTAGTGCAGGCGCGGAGGGGAGTCGTGTCCCAAGACGCATGGGAAAAGAAGGTGGAGAGATGGTCGAGGGGGATTCTTAGAAAAAGCCTTTCTAAAAAGGGTGAGACGGACCAAATTCAAGTCCCGGAATGTCCAAAAAAAAGAAGGCCGTTGAAATAAAAAGAGGAAATAGGGAGGCTATGAGGTACAGTAGCGCGGCAGGAACACATCACGAGGATACTAGCGATAATGGCCATTCGAAGTATAGCTCTAAATAAGCATGTGAAAATTGTTGATGTTCCAGCCTGAGGGGGGCAACTCAGTTTCGGAAGGGGAGAGATATTCTAGGATACATCAAGAACAAGGCTCACGGCAAGCACAACCAGGAGAGAGGGGGGAGAAAAAGGGTGTGTGGCTAAAAAGAGGGTGGGTTGCAGGGAGAGCAAAAAACCTGTCGGTACGCCGGGAAATCGGGGAGGGTTCGGCAGTGGACGGCGAGGGTGCGTGAGGTGAAAGACAGAAGCAACACAAGGCCCGGAAAAAAACAGTATAGATAATCCGTGCCACGGGAGAGAGAAAAAAAAGGTTGGCACAGCGAGGGGTGCGGGGAAATACGGCAAATACGGTCGTGTGCTGGACACAGAAGGGCAGGGGGGAAGGAAAGGAGGGGGGCACAGGGGGGTCCGCTCAAGCTCTTGCGGAAAAAAGGACCGGGAAAAAAACATCGGCCTGCAGCTAGGGAGGGAGGGGAAGAAACAGAGAGCAGAGACTCTAACGGGAAGAAACTATCTACCTTCGATCGTTGGCAACAAGCCCTGAAAAAGTTTGAACACTGATAGAAACACAAGGAAGACAGGTGACTCCTTCGTATGGGATGCAGAGAATCGGTTAATGAAACGAGCGTCATGCAAGATAACGTCGACAGAGGGGGATAAGGGAGGATAAAAGTGGGGGTGTACGAAATTTGATAGAGCACAATGGTGACGGCGTCAAGGGAGTCTATTCATAAGAGAGGGAGGGTGGGTCTCAAGACTGATAACTTTAGCGGGGGGGTGAAACGAAGAAATCTTTGACTACGCATGTAAATGTGCCGACGCCGCTCGAACGCTCAATGACACAATTCAGTATTGGGTGGGGGGGTTGCAGAAAACTTCATATATAAAGCTACCGAGGGAGCCGATCCGAAAAAACCGAACCGATACCGGGGAATTCGGAGGGGGGATTGGGGAAAAGGAAAAAGAAGGGATACACAGTCCCAAACTTGGTAAACGAAAAAGCCAGCCAGAATGAGCGAAGACGATGGAAGGGCGGTGGAATCAACACATGACGGTCTAAAGGATACACTAAGTTCAATAAAAGAACACAAGTACAACAAGAGGGGGCACGGGCGTATTGTTCGCAAGCACAACAAATGTATGAAGGAATGATACA
>Ga0179593_1599685_pt1 | contig 14734 bp, 22 predicted proteins | sample CZODoug2_1_08_16_FD_185931 | JGI IMG/M metagenome (GOLD analysis project Ga0179593, IMG submission 185931) | Vadose zone soil fungal communities from Angelo Coast Range Reserve, California, USA - CZODoug2_1_08_16fungal (PacBio error correction) | ecosystem: Environmental > Terrestrial > Soil >...
AGGGGAAATAACCAAGCGCAGAAGAGGTGTTCTGGGGGGGGGGGGATCTGTAAGCTGGATCCCAAAAAAGGGAAGTCTAAATCCAGAAAGGAAAGGTAGCGGCAGTTCGCCAAAAGAAAAAGGGAGGTCGAACAAAAAGACGCAAGCAAACCCCTGGGTTGGGAAGGGGGGGAAAGTTTGGAAAATCCAAAAGCCGCAGGGCGGGGGACAAAACGCCCACGAACAATCCAGAGCACAGGGCAACAAAAGAAGACGCAGAAGGGAAAAATTCAAACTGGGGATAGGCGCAAAATCGTGCATGGGGGAAAGGGGTCGCTCAAAAGAAAGCCGCAAGGGGAATGCCTATGACTGCAGAAGGGGGGGAAAATACTTACTCGGGCATTGAGGACGGCAAGACCATGAAGGGGGAGAGGGAATGCAAAAAAAGGGAGGAGTGCGTCGATCGTGGGAAAAAGAGAAAAACCTTGAGGAAAAAAGGATTCTCTAAACCCCAACTAGGAAGGGGGGGGAAGGTTTACATAGTCGGACAACCAAAAGCAACCCGAGCCTTAATCAAGAGGGGAGGGGGCTTTACTTGGGAAGGAGTCGTTGTGTCTGGAGGGGGCTGGACAACATGTAAACCTGGGGGAAATGAAACGAAAGGGAAAAAACGTGAAACAGGCATAAGGTGCACTTGGGAAACATCGAATAAAATCACATAAGAGCTGGGGACCTCCTTGACCAAAAAGAAGAAAGCGCCACCGGGGACCCATTCTTTCTTTTCCCTAGGGGAAAGGACCATTACTTTCTGGCCTAGAGGGGCTATGTTTGCAAGTGTCGAAAGCCAGGGTGGGTGGGCCCGGTGGGGGGAGAGGGAGGGTTTAAAAAAAGCAAAAAGGTTGGAAGATCAGTGGAAAAATAAAAAAAAAATCCTTCGACAAGGGGGGGAGGTGGGCGGATCCGTCTTGGGGGAAGGGAGACTTCCCCGGGGGTTTCCTGGAATGTAAAAGGAGAAACCGGAGGGGGCTGAAAAATGGGATGCGCAAATTCTACCTGCTAAAAACGGAAAGCTTGGGGAAGGGAGGGGAGCGCTTAGGGCTTTTTAAAGGGGGGAAAAGTACAAGGGAATCCATGGGGGAAAAGGGGACCCCGTGTTAGTGGGGGGAATCTTGGACAGGAGGAATTCAAGAAGGGCCCGGGAACCTTGCCTCGGAGAGTCTTTGAAGCCCCCCTGTAATCAAATGGAAACTCCCCAGGTGGACTCAGGTGTGGCGAGGGCGGAAAAAAAAGAAAAAAATCATGAAAAGGAAAGCAGACAAACCTGCAAAAAAAAAAAAAACGACTTACCCGGGGGAAAGCGTACGGAGGACTACGGGAACAGTTATCGACTGATCGAGAAGGCAAAAAGTAAAGGGACAATCATTCTTTAACAAAGGGGAGGAAGAGGTACTAGAAGAGAGGTCTTGAGGAGCCGTGGAAGGGGGAAAGGATGGAAAAAGTAGAGAAAAACTTCTCATGGGGGAAAACACACCTGCGAAGACCCTTCCTGGCTTAAAAAGACAGTCCTATCTGAAGAGAAGGGAGGAGATCAAGGCCGTCTTGGGGGGGGAAGGCTCCACCATCCAGCACTGAATGACCTTCGTCAGTGAGGGGGACCCGGAGGAGTGCAGCAGGGACAAAAATGGGTGAGAAAGGGGGTGGAAACGAAGGTACCTGACCAAACGAAGTCCTGTCGATTGGGGTCAACCAAAATAGCGGGAAAGGCGGGGAAAGGAAGACGGGAAGACCGGGGAAGTTGTCCATCGGGGGATGGGGGGGAGGGGGGGGACTTCCCCAACGCGGGGAGAAAAAAAAAACTGATCAAGAAGTGGGGCCGACTCTTCAGCAAAAAAGATGGGTCCCGTTTTAAGGCTGAGCGGAAGGTGGAAAAGAAGGGCCAACGGTCCAATAAGAAAACCATATAAAAGTGGGGAGAACTGAGAATCGCTGGCAAAAAGAGGTCAACCTAAAGAAGATACTTTTGCCGTCGCGGGACTGAATCAGCGAAAGAGGGGGGGGAAAAGTCAATTCATTACGTAAAAAAAGGGTGTGGGGCAGGAGAAAAAACACCGACCAATAAACCTCAGGGATGGGAACTGGTAGGGGAAAATTCCAAGGGGAGTCCTTATCGAGCGGCGATGGTACAGGGCACCAGACGACGAAAGATGACCAAGAAAGACAATGCTTTGGGGTACATTGCAAAGAAAACCCTAAAGAAAGAACGCTAGCGCTTTTGGAAAGATCTCGAAAGGTCCTTTCCCAATGGGGGTAAAGGAAACCAAAAGAGGAAAAGGTAGCCAGCAGAACAGGGACGGTAAAAATACAGGAAGGCCACGGCCCAAAAAGGACGCGGGGGGAGCTTGCAGCCTCAAGGATCGAAAAGACGTAAAGAAAAAAAAAAGGGGGGGGGTAAACATCCAGGAAAAACCTTAAAGCGGAAAGGAAGCAAGGGAGGGGGGGGAAAAGGGGGCCGGGGGCTCCAAGGAAGAGACTCGGGACAACAACGGAAAAAAGGTCCGAGAAAAAACGATCGAGGGAAGAAAGTCGTGGGAGTGGGGGTCCGTTTTTTGTTATGGGATCAGAAAAACAACAACAACCTGAGGGGAAGAAAAAAGAAAAAAGATCGAAAAAGGAAAAGGTAATCAAAAAAAGGGGCCGACCCTCCGGACCAAAAAACTATCGACAGAAGAAATCCCACTTTGTGAGGGGAATCGATTGAGAAAGGAAGGGAAGCAAGAAGAGGGCGCCTCTGGGAAAAAAAAATGATGTTGGCGAGGGATCGAAGAAAAAATAAACCAAAAAAGCAAGGTATCCGTACAAGGAAGGGTCCGACATGGGGAAAAAGTTAAAGAAGTAACCGTCCGGGGAGGGATGCGACTGAGGATCAAAACCAGGAACAAAAAGCCCGGAAGCCAAACCACGAAAGCAAGTCTGTGACCTCAGAAAGCATACCCACAGCGAAGGGGTGCAGGAGGGCACGTAATGTCAAAAAAGACGCCCATCAAGAACGGGGGGAAAAAAAAACCCGCCATGCCCAGTGGCCAGCCACCGCGGAAAGGGGAGGGGGGACTTGAGAAACCAGAAAGGGAAGGGGTCCGTCCTGTCAAAGTCACGGAGGGGGAAAAAAAAAAAGGAAAAGACTTCATCCGCGACTTGAAAAAGACGTTTCAAAAAAGGAAAAGAAAAGGAAGCGGGCACTTGGGGCAAAAGAAAGGGTTTTTCGGAAGCATCTTGCCAAAAAAAAAAGCTCCTCTCAGCTCAAAGGGAAGGACACGCCCTGTTGCAAGAAAAAAAACCAAAAGGAAGAGCAAAACAACCCTAACAAAAAATTTGACGGACTCAGGGAGCCGGCCGTCCCAACGAAAGTGCGGAGCCAGAAAAGGCTGTGGTGAGAAAGACGGGGGGTGTGGCGGGTACGTACCTCACAAGGACTGTCCACTGATGGGGAGGCACCAATCTGCACGGGAAGAAGAAGAATTCCGGGGGAAAAAGGTGGTGTTGCCGTGGAGAAAACAAGCGAAGCTCGCGTTCAAAAAATCCCTTCCAGAAGATGGTACCCGTGACAAGAAAAAAAAAGCGCAGGTCTCAAAAAAGAAAAAAAAAGAGCAAAAAGGGAAAAAAGGTATCAAAAAAGGGCCCATAAATCAAAAGGGGAAAATCGGGCAAAAAAGAGAAAAGAAGCAGCCGCGTCAAGGGCAAAAGAACCGAAAAAAAAAGACAGCATAAAAAAAGATCTCTCGCAAAAAGGGGCTGCGTTGAGCCAACGAAGTGGGACGTCGCTGTGCAAAAAAGGGGGGTCCGAGAAGCAGAGAGGGGGGTTTAATAGGAATGGGAGTCCGATGATGAGGGGTTCACGTAGAAAAAAAAAAAAAAACCTTGGAGTGATAAGGGGAGAGAGCAAAAAAAAAAAACACTTTTAAAAAAAAGAAAGGAACGCCGGGTAAAAAGGCACCCAACTTCAGGAAAAATCCACCCCCGGGAAAAGGAAGGTCAGGAAAAAAAAAACAAAAAAGGAAACTTAAACCCGGCTCGGAAGAAATGCGAAGCCAGCAAAAAGCGAGAAAAAAAAAAAAAAAAAAAAGAAGGAATTTGCGAATAGAAAGAGGCGACGGACAGCGGTGCCGGGGGGAAGGAAACGCATGTTCCCCGCGAAGGAGGAATGCTCTCGAAAAAAAAAAAGAGGGGAACAACGCAAGGAGGGGAAAAGGGGAAAAAACGCCGCCCACAAAAAGAGTCCGCCGAACACCCCCCCAGGGAGGGCAACATAGATCAAAGAAAGGAGAAAAAAACCGTCAAAAAGAAAAAGAGAACTCGGGACAGGAAATCGGCCTTCCAGGGTGCAAGAGACCCCGCTGGAAAAAAGACAGAATCAAACATCTCTGGAGGGGGGGCTTTCCGCCCGAAAGAGAGGGGGCAGAAAAGGCCATGACGTAGCGGAAAAAAAAAAAGCCTGGCTGCAAAAAAAGAAAGGGGTGGGGAACATCCAAAAAAAAAAACGTATCAAGTCCCCACCCACAACCAAAAAACCCCACCCCCCCCCCCAGAGATAGGGGGAAAAAAAAAAACGTGGGCAGGGGAAAGGGGGGGGGGGGGAAAAGCCAAACATTAGAAGAAGCCACTCCCTCCGTGGCATTGCAAAAAAAAAAAAAACATTACACACGATAGAATGGGGGCACTAGGTTTACTAAAAGCACGAAGAAGGTAAACAGGCAAAGGAAAAAAAAAAAATTAAACTCAGACAAAAAAAAACAGCACCCCCCAGCTCTGCAGAGGGAAAAGTCGGTGCGGAAAAGGGACGCACACGGAAGTGGGGAGGGGGGGGGGGAGGACGTACCCAGGTAGGAGGCCCGTTGGAAAACCCCCGCTTTGCCGTTGTTCCGGGGTAAAGCCGGGAAACGAAAAAAAAAGGACGTTGGGGAAAAAAAAAAAAGGCAGACAGGGAGGGAGCAAAAACGGCGTGCGAGGGCAAGTTCTGAAAGAAAAAAAAACTTCCATCTGGCAGGGGGAGATGTTCTCCTTAAAAAAGAAAAAAAAAATCTGACCAAAAAAGCAGAAGCCAACCGAAAACAAAAGGGAGCCTTGGGTAGTTGGGGGAGGAAAAAGAAAAAAAACACAGAAGGGGAGGAAAAAAGAAGAAGAAGGAGGAAACCGAAAAAAAGAAAAGTAGGCCTAAAAAAAGTTCTGTGGCGGTGGAGGGGGAATCAATGAAGAAAAGGGGAATACCCCAGGAAGGAAGGCACGCAGATTCAGGCCAAAAAATGTCGAAGGACGGCAAGGCGAAAAAAAAAAAACCACAAAAGGTTTTTCGCCCTAAAAAAGGGCGGGAACACGGAAAAAAGAGACAACCGCAGGGGGGAGGGAACCGGGCGAAAACAAAAAAGGAACCGAACGGAAAGAAGAAAAAAGAAAAAAACAGCCGCAAGAAAAGGGGGGGGAGGGGGGGAAACGGGACAAAAACCTGGGGAGAAAAATCGGGGGGGGGGAAAAAAAAGTCCGCACCCTGGAACTGAAGAAGGAGGCAGCTCCTGTGCGAAGTGCAAAGAGTGGTGCAGGGGTACACAGGAATCGTCAGTGACCAAGCTTTGCTTGGAATCTAAAACCTGTACCCTAAAAAAGAGGGAAAATCGGGGACTGGCATGGGACCATCCAGGACCAAAAACAAACCCAACGGAGAAGTGGCTGGTGGGGTAATAAGCCTTGGAGAAGAGGGAAAAACCAACAAACAAAAAAAGTGGGAAGAGAAGTTGCTGCGGGAAAGTTGTCGGAAAAAAAAGAAAAGGGGACAACATGTTAAACTTGGGGGGAATGCGAGCCGGAAAAAAAAAAAAAAAAACGTTAAGGGGGGGGGGAGAAAAAAAGGCCTATGGCAACTGACTCCGGAAAAAAAAAAGCTGTTTTCTCCTGAACAAGCGAAGCGGCCAAAAGGACACCACCCCTTGAGGCTAGAGATCTCAGGGGAAAGAACTGGCTGGTGCTGACTTCCGGCCCCAGGAATATGTGGAAAAGGGCTGTGGAGACAACCGCGGTGGGCTGGATTGAAAAAGGGGCAACCAGCACTGAGTTGAAGATCCAGGGGGGGGGAAAAAAAGAGACTCCAGCCCCAAAACGGGGGGGGGGCGTTTTCGAGGGGTCAAAATGAAAGGTCTTGTGGCGAGGAACGTCGCCCAAGAAAGGGGGGATGAGCAAAAAAACGACTTAAAGGGAAAAAGAAGCATTGCCCAGGGAAATGATAAAAAAAAAAAAAATCAGTTGGGCGGAAGCCCCAGGGACTGGGAATCAGTGAAAGGGAAGGATAAACTGGTATGGGGAGGGGGAAAATCTGTCCGGAGGGGGAATCGCTAAAAATTCTGGCCAGGTGGAGGAGATGCCTTGAAGGAAAAAGGTCACTCCCAGTCGGTGCAGGAGTTAATGAAAAATAAAAAATACAAGAGATCATGAAAAAGGGGGAGTCCCACAAAAACTCTTCCAGGGTAAAGGGGGGAATCAAGGGAAAGGGATGAGACGCATCCCCATGAGAAAAAGGGGGATAGCAAAGGGAATACCTAATGACGAACTAGTCCGAGAACAAGGGTCTTGGACGAAAAAAGAAAAGGGGGGACTCAAAAAAAAGCACGCCCGTGTCGAACAGGGATATTTGGGGACCCCCCGGAAAGAAAGAACAAAAAAACACAGGGAAAAACTCAAAAAAAAAACGAGGAGACCTGCATTTTGGAAAAAGCTTCGGGGGAAAAAAAGGGGGGAAACAGTGAAAAAGGATAAAAAACTTTCGAGGGGGGGCACCCTTGTCAGGAGGACACCAATCCAAATTCCTTCTCCCGTACTTCAAAAAAAGAAAGGAAAAAAAAACTGAAGGGGTAAGCTGATATCCTGGCAGGGTCCAAGGATTACGCGTTTGGCGACTTGGAACAAAACTGAGGGAAAATGGGCCACAAAAAAAAAACGTCCGTTAAAGGTCGCAAAAGTCGTTAATGATCTACAGAGGGAGTGGGGGAAAAGGGGGAAAGTTTGCGCCCGGACGGGCCCCAAATGGGTTTCGAAACTCAGGGAAAAACAAAGTCGTTATCTGGGGAGGGGCTCTGAGGGAAAAGGCGACCCAAAAAAAAAAGGGGACCCCGGTCCCAGGAAGAAGGGGGGTTGTTGAAGAAAAGGGGGGACGATTCGCGGGGCAATCCTGGTAGGGAACAAGGAAAAAAAACCTTCAGGGGGGGGCCTGGAATCAAAAGACTCGTAAGAAAAAGGCAGGAAAGGAAGGCGTCAGTCTGTGGTCGAGACACAGTAAAAAGGGAACAAAAGAGAGGGGGCCGAACTGGCAACGAGGGGTTGTGACAAAAGGAAAGGGGGGCACTGTCTGGAAAGAGCAAAAGAAAAAAAAGAGGAAATTCGAAAACGCTGTTGAAAAAGAAAAAGGAAGTATCAAGGGGGTTATTCAGGGGAAAGGGGAAAACTCCCTGAAGAAGAACTTCGTTGTGGGAAAAAGAAAAAAAAGCTCGGTGAAGGGGCCCACTGGGGGAAATCATGGGTATGCCAGCCAAAGCAAGTACAAGGTACTGCAAGAAGGGAGCCAGAGGTTCCGCTGGTAGGGGAAGGGTCTCCGGGGAAATCCTACGGGAAACATCAAAAAAACACCAGGTGAACAGAGGCAAGGGGGAACTTTAGAGAAAAGCCAATGGCGCAGAGAGCCTTGAAAAAAGTGAGGTGAGGGAAGTAAGCAGAATAAGGAAGCTCGAGAAGAAAAAGCTCCCGGGGGGAGGGAACCCGTTTGGGAAGAAAATCTCTAAAAGACCCGGGAGGAGGAAGTCTCCGGAGGGAAAAAAAAAAAAAACATCGACCCCCAATAAAAAAATCAGAAAAGGCACGAAATGGGGGGGGCAAGGTTGTAGGGAAAGGGGCTGCCAGACCATAGCATCACGCCGGCTGCCTCTTGAGGAGACATTTCGGGGGGTTCCACGTACCGTCGGATCCAAGGAAAATTACAGAGAAAAGCTTGGCCGCATGCCAGGTAATTGCAAAGAACTTCACAAGGAAAAACCTGGGGGGGGGTCCATCCAAAAAAAAAGCCGCGCGCCATACACACCTAGCGTGGCAGGGAGGGGTGCCGCTGGGGGCCCAGCAAGCACAACCCCGCCCAGGAAGGGCTGACTGTCGCATGAGGCTAAAAGGAAAGAAAAAGCAGCGCAAGGCCCAAGGAAAAAAGAAAAAACCATTCCCAAGGTGTTGCCCACGGTTAATCGGGGGGGGGGTCAGGGGAAAAAAAAAAACGAATTAAACCACAAAGCCCTGGGTTTTCCGGAAAAAAAAAAAGCCTGGGGAAGACCCCCAAGGAACATACCCAAGCCGCGGGAAAAAGCAGGGGAAGACAGAATTTTTTCCATAAACTAGCCACACACAAAAAATCCACAAAAATATCTCAGGGGGGGATTGACCCAAAGAGGGCAAAAAATAAAAAAAGGGAAAACTTCATCGCAACGAAAAAGCAAGCCCGTTAAAAAAACCGTTAGCAAGGAAAGGGGCCGCAAAATTTGGAAAAAAAAACACCATAAAGACACTGAAAGGGGCTACTGAAAAAGGAAATAACTTGAAGTAAAAGCCCAAGGAGGGGTTGCCCTCATCGAGGTCGGTTTGCGGGAAGCTACGAAAAACAGCCTACCCATTGGCTGTCCCTGGGGGGGGGGGGGTCACCAAGCAGGAAAGGAAAAGGCCTACATTACAGGGGACTTGTTCTAATGAGGAAAATTGGAAATAAAAGGGGGTCACAAAAAAAAAGGAAAGCGAGTCCACAAAAAAGAAAAAAGGGGAGAATAGGCCTGAGGATGGTACGACGTAAAAGGAAAAACTCGTCCCAATCGGAGGCAACAACTGAAAGGGGAAAGGGGCCATATTCCCCTTCGAAAACACGCCAAAAAAAAAGTTAGAGAGAAAGATAATCAAAGAAACGGCTCGCTTCCCCGGAATCGGAAGTCTCTCTGGGAGTACCGTCTCCCTGGGGGGATTAAAAGGAGGGGCTCTTTTTTTGAGACAGCGTCCCCTGGAGGGCCGAGAAAGGGCCATGGCAGACGACCACAGCGGGGAAGTCACGGAAAAAAAAAGAAAAAACCTTGGAGTGATAAGTCCGAAAAAAAGCCTTCTCCCGAAAAAAAAAAGTTGAACCTCACGGGAAGCACCCGCCTAAAAGGGGGTCCTTGCCTCCCAGAGAAAGGGAAAGTAACACGGAAACAATCCAAAAAAAAAGCAACTGCGAGAAAAAATCGAAAAGCGGAAAAAAAAAAAAACCTCGAAAGAAGCCGGGAAGGGGGGGGCTCCAAGTCAAAAGGGGGAGGACCCTCCAAAGAGTTCCTTTAACCGGGGGCCACAGAAACACGCCAAGTTCAAAAAAAAGGAGAAGGGCGTAAGGGGGAAACACGGTGGGAAAAAGCGCCCATGCTGTTTGAAGTACACTGAAAAAAGGGGCCACAAACGGAAGGGGGCTCAAAACCAGGACCAGCCCCCGAAAATAGCAAGGGGGGAAAAAACATCGCTCGACCAAAGAAAACAACAGCCAGGGTGGGGAGAGGGGAACGAAATCCAAGGGGAGAGGCAAAATCAAGAAGGGTTACCTGAGGGGAGTCGCTTTAAGTATCAAAAAAAGGATGTCTTTTTCCGAGTTCAAAAAAAAGGGTTCCCATCAGGAAGAAAAAAAAGTACACGGTGGGAAACCGCACAGGGGGAAGGAAAAACAGTGGACATGTGTAAAAAAAGGAAAACGAAGAAGTAGAAGGAACAAAGTCAGGTGGCGGCACCATGATGGGGGGGGGGGGGGGGAGCCGAAAAAAAAGGACTATTACACCAGAAAGATAAGGGTGTGAGCTGCGAAGAGGCTTCAAGGGGGAACATCTCCGATTTTCTAGAGCGAGCAAATGGGGGGGAAAAAGCTCACTCCAAGAAAGAAGGAACCGACACTAAACGGACAAGCACCCAAGGAGGTTCCAGTGACGGGGGGGGGGAAAAGACTCTTGAACTGCACGATCAGGGGCACACGCCCTCCAAGGGGGGTTCCGTGAAGAGTAGAAGTGCTGTCAGGGGGAAAGAAACACACCGGCGGGGGTTGAAAAAAGGGAGAACTCCTGCCTGCCCGCGAGGGGAAAGTGGTAAAAAAAGGAACAACAAAGAAAACAGGGTGGGAGCGTAAACCGAACTGCGACCTGCCGGAAAAAAAAGACATCCAAATGTCCGTGCAAGGTCTCACTTACCGGGGGGGGAAAAAACAGATAATCACCAAAAAGCGCTGCAGCAGGATGGGGTGTTTGGCGTCCCAAAGAAAAAATTGACAACAACAAAAAAATGAGGATTATGAAAAGAGAACTGGGGAGCCCAACTACCCCAAAAAGAGACAACCTGTACTTGTGAACGAGGGGGATAAAGAAAACTGGAATCGGGAATTAAACCAAGAGATAGACAGAAAAAAAGGAAAGTCTTGGACGCGGCAGTTACGGCCGAAAAAGGATTCGAACAACGTGCAAGAAACTCGACCCCGAGAAAGGGCGCTTGCTTGTTGGGGGAAACACGTCCCATCGGAAAGGTCGTTCAGAACAAAGAGGAAAAACGGGAACCAAAAGACCGAGAAAGAAAAAGCCCCAGACAGATCAAGGGGGGCGCACCGACAAAAAAGTCATTGGAAAAAAAAGGACGCACCCTGGAAAAGGAGAAAACTCCTCATCGGGGCGGGGGAAAATTCACTAGATGGGGGTGGGGCTCAGGAGTCATGTTGCAAATTCTCAATGTCTCGACAAAGGGACGACCAACCCTGTAATCAGAATAATGGGGGTACTGCAAAAAAACAGGACGGACCAAAAGGGGATTTGTGGTGGAAAAAAAAAGGAAAACGTCGGCTTCCCAAAAGAGGAAAGGGCTGAAGCCGCACAGAGGAAAAAAAGGAGGTTAAAACGGGAGGAAAAAAGTCAGTTCAAGTAGGGAAACCCTGGAAAACTGTGTGGAAAAAGCCGACGGGGGGAAAAGGAGGTTTAAAGGCTATGCCGAGAGGGGAACTGTGTGTCAAAAAGACGGCTAAAGCCAGGGAGAGGTTGGAGACAAAAACCACCGGAAGCCGGCCCCGAAAAACTCTCATCCTTTTCTAAAAAGCACTTCGTGAATTCTGGTATGAAAGCTTACTAGAGGGGTTTCAGCACAGGGGAAGGGTACGACCGCGTGTGCGGCAGAAGGGGGGGGGGGGGAAAAGGGTACGTTTGGGGGGACAGGGGGGGGAGGGGGGTAATATAGGGAAGAAATAAAAACCATCAAAGAGGGGAAATGGCTGGCCGGTGGGTTGGGAAGGTAACAGTCAAACCTGCGGGGGGGTGGCGGCGGAAAGGAAGGTTATCAAAAAGCCACAATAAAGAATAGAGCCTTGCCGCCAAGAGGTTTTATTGGGCGGGAAAGGGGTTCTCTTTACCAGGAGTGATCAGGGGAAGAGAAATTCAGGGGGGTGAGGGGCGGTGGCCTTCGGCAGGACGGTTCAGGGGGGAAGGAGCAGGGGAGACAGTTTTGGGACGAAAAAAAAAATTCAGACACAGACACCCCATTAACAGTTCAACCTGTCGTCAGTAAGTGATCTACGATTGGTGGAGAAGGAAGACATCCAATCAACATCTTCATAAAGGGAAGGAAATTGATCAAATCGACGTCCCAGAGAAGGGTAGGAACAAATCAGAATAAAGGGGACTGAAAAAAAAAGGTACATAAACGGGGAGCATACTTTTACGAGAGCTCTACGAGGTCAGAACGGGGGGGAAGAGTGGACGAAAAGGAACCGGCGGCTGGAATTCAACCTCGGGTTTTTCTCCAGGGGAACCTGTGGGAAAGACAAAGCTGGGACGAAAGGCCTAAAAGGGGGGATTGAGAAAAAAAGGGGGGGGAAAAGCTTCTCGGGGGGTTAACAAAGGGGTGCAAAAAATCCGGGAAAGTACAAAAAAAAAAAAGGGATTCAGGGTCATTAGTGCCCTAGGGTACCTGGACAAAGGGGGGAAAAAGGGGAGGGGGGGCAACGTCGTAACACAAGAAGTTTCTAGGGGGGGCCACCACCAGGGAAGCCGCAGATAACAGAAAAGAAGAAGTCGAGACCACTGCGAAGGGGGAATGATTGTGTGTAAAAGGTTGGGGGGGAGGAACTGTCTTCCAGGAAAACCTTCAAAAAACTGGCAGAACGAGTCTCCTTTTCGAGAAAGCGGTGTAGAATGGGGGGGTCCGAACATCAAGGACAAGAAAAAGGACTGGTGACATACTTGAGGGGGGGGGAACTGCTTTGGAAAAAATAAACGGGGGAAGATAAGGGCCGGGGAGGGGGAGGAGGGGTTTAGCATCCGAATGGTCTTGCATCAGTCAGTAAGAATTCAGGAAAAGGGGGGTCCTTCTTGAGAAGACAAGAAGCAACCCTGGTGAAGGAATCGGAGAGGCGTTCGGTGGGTTTAGAGTGGGGCGATAGTTGCGACTGGAAAAACCGAACAGTGGAAAAGGGGCCAAACCTTCAGGGGATCCGGCTTGGTCCACAAAAAAACCAAAACAGTATTCGGGTCAATGGGCTTCTTTCTTTTGGGGCCCACCGCCGAAGGGGTTACCAAAGAAATTTAGCCACAGGAACACATTACACGGTGGGGGGGGAAAAAAAAAAACATTGTCAGAGAAAAGAACCGTTTCCTCGGGGGAAACACGCCTAAAAAGAATCAGACGGGGGAAAAGAAACATACCAGGGGGGGGACTATTCGCTCAAGGGGGGGGGGATGCCTTCTCCATGTCACGACAAAGGAAGACATAACAACTTGGGAGAGCTTACGCCTAAAAGCCGTATCTTGAAAAGGGTAAAAAAAGGCTTGGCGATTAAGCAATTTAGTGACACAGATCCGAAGGAAAACCACCGGATAAGAATCTCCGGAAAAAAGGTCCAATCACCAAAAACCCCATCCAAGGAGAACACCTCAGCTAGAAGACATACTGAAAATTGGTATGTGGCAAAAGGAGACAATTTGGCGAAAAAAAAAAAACTCTTCCCTGACAGGTGAATAGGGTGTCCAAGGTGACCAACGCCACTTCAATCGCGGAAAAAAAAGGCTGTCCTCCTGCCACTTTTATTGAAGGGAAACGTCCTGACGGCGGGAAGACCTCAAAAGGGGGAGGGGACAACAACAAAAAGCCGGCTCTGAAAAATAGCGTAGGAAAGGGGCCGCTGGCGAATCCCACAGGAAAGGGTCAGAAATGACGGGACCAATCAGCCCCCAAACTACAAAGGAAGGAAAGAACAGCCAACATTGCCCAAGGCACCCCCTCAAGAGAAAAAACGCTTAAAGCCACCTGGGGTGGGGTCCGGGGGTTAGAAGGACCACGAAGGGCCTCCTTTGTCTGACGAAAGCCCCATCTCTTCAGAAAAAAACATCCCTGTGGAACACAGTAGGCACCCAAGGGGGGGCACCAGCGAAACTAAGGGGGTCGGAAAAAAAGGTTTTCTGGGTTCCAAGAGAAAACCTTGCCAAAAAACAACATCAAACCAACAGATCCGCTCAAGAAGGAACAAAAAACCCCCCCCCTCAGAGAAGAAAAGGCACTTGCTCTCCCGGGGGGGGGGGAGAAAGAGTTACGAAAAAAAACCCCAGCAGGGACAGAAGGGGGAGCAGGACACCTTGAATACTACAGGTTCCTCCAAAAAAAAAAAAAGAAAAAAAAAAAAAAAAAAAAGAGAAAAAGAAAAAAAAAAAAAAAAAAAAAAAAAAAGGAAAAAAAAAAAGAGGGAGAAAAAAAAAAAAAAAAACAAAACAAAAGGCCACGGGGGGGCCATCATCGACAGGAGGTGGTTCGGTCCGAAAAAACGCCTTTGACAAGAAGGGCAGGGTCCAGAAACACTCAGAAGAAAAAAGGACCGGGGGGGAACGGTCGAATGCCTCAAAACCTTACAAAGTGGGGGCAAAAGGAATTCCGAGAAAAAAAACTCCCTGTGAAAGAGGTCAGCCCGGAGGAAACTCTCAGTGTTCCTAAAAATGAGTTAAGAAACCTGAGCAGGAATTTCCGGGACCCCAAATAATCTGTTGGAAAAAACCGGACAGCCAGAGGGAGCATAAACGAGGAGGAAAAAAGGGGACGGCTCCCCCCGTTGAAGGGGGGACATAAAGGGAAGAAATCAGGCCGCGCCTGAAAAAATAAAGGACATTTGAAAGAATCGTCCTGGAAAAAGGGGGGACCCTGCGAGTCATGAAGAGAACCACAGAGAGATTGGGCGCGAAAGACATAACGAACGCGACTGAAAAAATCAAAAAAAAGAAAATCTTCCCCGGACGGAGCAATGAAAAAAAAGCAGCTACTGGGGGAATCAAGGGGGGGGCCCGGGCCGATCACGAAAAGACCATGTAAAAGAAGGAAGTCTCGCACTCAGTGACGAGCCCTAAGGAGGAAGCCTCTATCTGCAGGCGGGGCTCAAGGGAGGGGCCGACGGGCGCCGAAGGTTGAAAAAAAAAAAGGAAAAAAAAGCATTTTTCCCCGCCCGGGGGAGGAATGCTCTCAAAGTCGGGTCAAGAAAGGAGGTGGTTGAAAGGACGTTTTTGAAAAAAAAAGAAAAAAAAGGGGACCGCCCCCACGCGGCTGCCGACAAAGCCCCAGAAAGAAACCCGCACCAAGAGAAGACCGATAAACGAGGGAAAAGCATCTGCTCGCCCTATCGCGGGAAAGGGGGGAAGGGAGGAGCTCTTGGTCAGGAAAAGCG
>Ga0179593_1644132_pt1 | contig 14734 bp, 15 predicted proteins | sample CZODoug2_1_08_16_FD_185931 | JGI IMG/M metagenome (GOLD analysis project Ga0179593, IMG submission 185931) | Vadose zone soil fungal communities from Angelo Coast Range Reserve, California, USA - CZODoug2_1_08_16fungal (PacBio error correction) | ecosystem: Environmental > Terrestrial > Soil >...
AAGGGACAGAATAGCGAAAAGAGGAGCTTCTTTTTCAAAAGAGCATTATTCCGAGCAAGGGAAACCATACCGCCGCAGAAAGGGACGTGAAAAGAAGGCCGGAGCACACGGGAAAGTGCTTTGGGCTTGGAGCCACTGGCAGAAGGGAAAACTACGCAGATCACGAAAATAAGTGGCCGACACCGCCCATTGCGCAAGGGAAAAAAGTACAGGATAAGAAAAAAAAAGGAGGTTCGCGGGGAGAAGACAGAAAAGACCCCATGGATTAAAAAAAACCCGTGAGAGAAATATCGAGAAAAAAAAACCGTCCAAGAGAGGCCGAAAAGACGCCGTAGCCGAATGTTCGATGAGAAATCAAACACGGTGATTGGGGCAAGGAAAAAGGGAGACCGACACCAGGGAAGCTCCGACAAAAGTGTCATACGCTGGGCGAGAAAGAGCCAATCTACTTCGCCGCGGAAGGAAAAGAGACAAGGACGGCCGGAGGAAAGAAGGGAGCGAGTGCCTATCTGCATGAAAAAGCGCGAACTGTCCGCACGAAGAACTTCCTAGTCCGGCACGACCGCGTGGAAGGCCAGCGGCGACAACGGGCATTAAGGGTAAAAAGAGAGAAAAGGGGGGGAGAGCAGATGGCTGGGGGGGTCGAACGCGGCGCGGAAATCACCCCCTAGTCCCGAGAACGACTAGAGTCGAGGCAGCGAAAAGGATAGCCGGCTAGCCGGGAGAAAAAGATACCCCTGCGGGGGAAATCCTGACGTTTTCTTGAAAAGGACATCCTAGCTCGCCTTGTGTCCATTTAAAGAATCATATCAAGCAGGAAATAAACCAGAAAAAAGCCGCTAGAAAGCGGCCGGACAGAGAGATTAAGGGTAACAACGTGCTCCACCTGCGCCAAGGAGGTGGGAAAACGCGTAGAGGCGCCGAGAGGAGCACCCCTTCTCAACTCAGGGTGCGCGTGCCGGGGACCTTTTCGGCAGAAAAAAAAAACGGATTAAGGCGAGGGAAGGTGCCAGCTAGATGAGCTCGTACGACTCAGGAGCTCTCGCCAGTCAAAGGGGAGAAATACCGGGGGAAGGGGGGTCAAGAAATATCTGCAAGGAGGGCTAGAAAGACCACACTAACCTTATCCGAGGGAGATCGCTCACACCTTATCGAAAGGGAGAAAAGGACGGTAAGGCATAAAGGACGCCCTTACGTCTTCATTGCGCCTGCACGAACGTCGACATTTTTCGAAAGGGGAAAGGTCAACCGGGAGGAAAGCACCAACACACATGTCATTTGGCTCCGAACGAGCGAGGGGGACAGAGTAAAAGAATAGGGGAAAGATTTTTCCCGTATTCTCAGATGGCTGGGAAAGTTCTGCGGGGAAATCCAACGGTCAACATTGAAAAGGGCTTCCGGTTACCGGGAAAATCGCGTCCGAAAAAGGGCGAAGGAGGAAAAAGGGGCAGGTAACCAAGGGGAGGGAATTGCCCGACTTACCACCGAAGTCCCCCACAGAAGGGGCGCCTCTCCTTATCCCACACAGGGGTACATATAGTGTACCAGAATGGTCCATTCAAAAAAAACTTTTTCTCTCATTATCTGGGGCGAAATCTCTAAGACACCAAAAAAGGAGGGGAAGGAAAAGTATATAGAGGAAGCACTTCTCGCAAAAAGGAAGGGGGTATGCGGGGAGTCAGGGACAAGGAACTGGAAACTGAGACGGAGGGAGAAGGCGCCCTGTCGCATGGGGATTCTTACGGGGTCAGGGCCTTCCGAATCCCGTAAGGAGAGGAAGGAACGATGAAAAGGGGACTCCTCCTCTATCCTTTAAAGGGCACACTAACATTGACAGGGCGGGAGGATAGATCGAAACCAAAGCGAGGGTGCGGAGGTTATTCCTAAAAAGCTTCAACCTCAAAAAAGAGCAATACTTCAGAAAGAAAGGGAGTGAGCGTCGAAGGCCTTCCTACCCGGAGAGCATGCCTATTTCCTTCCCTGCTGGGGGGAAAGGCTCTCAAAGAAAAGAGTCTATCAGGGTGATAACGCTTAAAAGATATTTTGTTTTTTTTGAGGGTGGGTGAGCTTCGGCCTCTGTTTACGCAACCCACCGGGGGAAAAAAATATCTTGCGGAGGAAGGAGAACAAGCGATAAGTGGAAGCTCATCTTGGAAAAAAAAAAACCGAGCAGACTCTTTCAATCGCACAAATGCAAAAAAAAAAAGCCACTATAGGAGAGGGAAAGGGGGGGGGGGAAAACAATCCTCTTCTACGAAAAATCGTCACTGAAAAATGGAGCATTTGTTGTCTCTATAAAAAGATCGGAGTCACAAAAAAGAGAGTCTGGCGGCAGAGGGATCTGTCTGGAAGGGCTCTCTCATCCATGGCTCAGAGCCAAGAGTTTCAAGGAGGAAGGCTGGCAAGTAGTTGAAAAATCAGAAACCCTCAAAAGTTTCTCCTCGTCGTAGGGGAATTAGCGGCCTAAGAAGGAAACGAGGGCCTCGACAAGGGAAGCGTCGGTGTAGATCAGGTGATCGGCAGCCAAAGGGCGCACCCACCGATCAGCAGAAAAAAAAAAAGAGAGAGTCAACAACCGAAGAAGAACTGGAAGAGTCCGCGAAAGAAAGACGGGGGCCGGCAGGAAGGAGGGGAAAAAAGAAGCCTTCGTCGGAGAGGGCAGGAGGAGAAACCGCCTTCCTCAGGAACGCACAACAATCGAAGAAAGGGAATCCTCGCGGGACCGTCGATCAGGCCCGAGGGGGAAAGAAGTCCGATTGTCTCGGCGAGAGAGAGAAAAAAGGAGGGCAGAAAATGCAGTCTTTAAGATCATCTTTATCTTCCTCGGGGGGAAAAAACGTTCTGGGAAAAACAAAGCTACGGGTACTCAGGGGCGCGAGCCTTCTCATCGAGGGGAGTGATCGAGAACAAACCAGCACGTGACTGCGGCAGGGGGGGACCCTATATAGCAGATTGATCGAAAAAAGAAAGCGATGGAAAGCGAGGGCAGCTTCGGAAACGCACTTCTTTCGAAAAAATCGCTTTGTCTGAGAGAGGGAAAAGCACTAGCTGCAGGGGGAAAACGAAAACGCGAACCATCGGGGGGGAAGTCTTTAAAAAAAGGGTACGTATCAGGGAAAGAGTGATGTAAGAAAAGCGTACATAAGAACAATGCGGAACCTTACCACAACTACTCTCTTTCTGAGGAGGGGGAAAGTCCACGAATAGAAAGATGGGTCGCGGATAGCCTGGGGGGAGAGTTTCGAGGGCATACCCCCTTGCGTGTCAAAAAAAGGAGGGGGATGGAAGGAGAGGGGCGAAGCGGACGACCACGTCGTCGGAGACAAGGCGACGAACGGACCAGAGGGGCGCGAAAATCGTTACACGCTGTCGCGAGCAGGCGAAACACCTGATCGAAAGGACGAAACGCAGCACGGGGAATCTTGAAACCCAATAGCTCGACGACGGGGTCTTGAGAGGGGAGCCATTTGCAGTAGAGCCGTTGGGGACCTTTAGGTGTAACATCGCTGAACAGCAGCACGGCATCACAGCCCTAAAGGAAAGCACGCGGGCGCTAATTCAGAAACCCCAAAGCTTACAGGCCGGGAGGATAATAGTCTAGCAGCGGAGAGAAGGATCGTGCGAAAGTCGAAGAAAAGGAAGGAACCGAGTCTCACCGCGGCGAGGGGGCGTGGAAAGGGAAAGAGGAAATCAATCTCCCGTGGGCTGATCGAGAAAAAAGGGGGGGGGAGGGAACGAAACCGGAGGGACTGGGGGGAAGACGACCGATGTTAGACAAACGCTCACTCTCCTGAGCGCTGTGATGTAAAGTAGGAGGGGGAGGGCGTGCAATGCAAGACCAACTCACCAGAGGGGACAAGAGGAGGAGGGGACCGGTCAACGCAGGGGCCCAACCCGAAGGATTTTCGTCGGCAAAGGCTGCGAGAGGAAAGGGGGCGAAGAGGGCACCGCGCGGGAAAAATCGATAGAATCTCAAAAAACTTGCCGAGGGGGAAAAAAAAAAAGGTAGCATCAAAACAACCAATTCCATTTCTAAAAAGGCAGGGCCCTGAGATAGAAGGAAAAGAAGTAGCCGGTCGGGGAATCGAGAAAAAAAGGGGTCTTCTTCATTATATCCAAAAAAAAGCTCTATGATACTGTCAAACGGCCTAGGAAACCGAGCACAGTCGTGGCGCGCGGGGGGGATAGACTCGAGAAAAAAAAACGGGAGGAGGAGAAAGAAGATCCACAAACCCCTAACCTACCTTGGGCACCGTATGATAACCTCAAGGAGAGAAAGTCTCCGACGAGCGAGCAGGGGGAGCTCACGAAAAAAAAGAAAAGAGGCTGCCGTCAGAACGAGGAGGCTCTCGAGCAGCGCGGGAAAGTAAAGGAAAAAGAAAAAGTCATCCGCGGGGAGAGGGGGGTCTTGGCGCGAGAGAGGGCCGATGAAGGGCTATATTCATATTAAAGGGGGAAGTTCTCCACGCGCGGAAAAGACCGAAAAAGGTAAGGATCAGAGGAAACTAGTCCTGTCAATCCTTCAATTCATCAGCGAACGGTCCAAAGAGGGAGAGATTACGGGGAGGGAGAGGAAAAAGTCCGTTAAAAATCCCCACTACTTGGAAGCAGACTCTCTCTAATCCAATGCTCGAGCAAAAGGGCAAGTGTCTCAACAAGAGGGAACAAGAAGGACAAAACCGGCTTCTGAAAAAAATACCCCAGAAAACCTTCCCTCTAACGAGTGCGAATCAGATCTCAGAAAAAAACCGCACCACGGCCGGGAGGACGCGTCGGAGGGAAGAAAATACGACACTTCTATCATACGCGAAGGAGAAAGACGGCCGCACTAGTGCAGGGGGGGATCAACACCCAACGCTTCAAAACGGCGAATCAAGCGGAATCATCTGCGAGAGGGGGGAAAAAAGAAAGAGCGCCAGAACTGCCTGGACATCGCAATCCAGGGAGGCTCTGAGTGAAAGCCGAAGAGGCAGTAGGTAAAACGATAGGGGGGGTGAGACTGCCACCGGAAAGTTCAAGAACGCTGACCTGCGGGGGAAAATGTCGCCAAGGAAGAATACGTGAAGGGAAGTGCGGTAGCGACCATCTCCAGAAAATCACTTTTTCCCCAGAAGGGGGATTCCTCGCACCTCGCAAAAAAAGCCAGGGCGATGGCGAGCAAAGAGCGCGCGGGGAAGTGGCAGATCGCACAAGACTACGTCTGCGGGATGCATGAGCCGAGCAATAAGAAGAGCGACCTGGAGAAAGAAAAGGGAAGGGAAAGTCAAACTGTCGCCCCTAGCCTATGAAAGTGGAGCCGGTGACAAAGGGGAAAAAAGGGACGGTGACCAAGGGACAGGAAATGAGCGTTTCCGACGACGGAGGGAAGTTCTGGCCGAAGTACAGCTCCTAAAGGGAGGGAGGGTTTCGTGCGGGGGAGAAGAAAGGGAGCTGAGTCGCAAGAAAGGGAGTCAAAAAAGGGCTAGTCGTCGCTTGTCTCGATCACCAAAGACAAAAGCACAGCTTAGAAGGGGACGCGAAGCAGACACCCGTAAGCAGCCAATCCCGTTTCGGAAGAAGGATTGATTCTGCGGCCGCAAAGCCACCCACCCACCAAAAAAAAACAACAAATGCAGTTAACCACAAGGCGGCTGTGTCAGAGGAAGCAGCCGAATCCATCTACTGAAAGCCACGGGCTGGACGCAGGCCCGGCGGAAAGCAACCTGACATCACGAGTTGCTCAACGGGGAAGGAGAAAGCTCAGACGACCGCGCAGAAGACGGCCAGATATCTCCAGAAAAGTCTTCGCTACGCGCGCAGAAAAATAAGGAAGGTAGGAGCTGAGCGACGGGGGAAAAAAGAGGAGGGGGGATCGACGGGCGCAGCCATGGGAGCCGATCCCCGATCACCGAGGAAATAGTGTCGAGGCAGCGCGTCAGGGAAGGAAATAACGGCCGACGAGGAGAAAAGGGTCTCAGGCCGGTGGAAAAAAACCAGCCTGCGCGCACGTGCTTGAAAAAATCAGGAGACCAGGGCATGAGCGAGCGAGGGGAAAAAGAAAAAGGGACAAGGGGGAGAAGGGGTAGAAGGAAGACCGCTGTTTAAAAACAGCAACTTGCTCGCCCTGCAAAAAAAAAGAGAAAGGGGGATCAGCGGAATGTAACACGCAGCGTAGGAATGGCGTTTTGTCTTTGGGGGTTCCCTCGGCTCGCGAGGGGGGGGGGGCAGGAGCGCGGGAAAAGACTGTCAGGGGAAATCTCTCAAGAACGCCGTTGCACGGTTGTAAAAGGAGCACGACGAGGAAAGGGAGAAAGAACCGGGAAGGGCTACTGCGCAAAGTCAACCTGAGAAAACCGCTGTATGATGAAAGTTCACCCAACTATCGAGGAGGGGAGCATGGCGAGGAACACGCTCAGGGGTCTTCATGCCGTGGTGCGAGCCGCATCACGGAAAAATAAAAAGGTTCACCTTCCTTAGGTCACCAGGGAAAAGGGAAGAAGAGTGGATTGAAAACAAGGATGCTCTTGATTCCTAGGACCTAAAGAGGGAATCGAGAGCCGGGGCGAGGGAATCCGAAACGTACCTGGGACGGACACGCGGTACCGGTCGTGTCGCAGAAAACGTTCAATGAATGAAAAGGGAAAGGAAGGGACACACGCCCGACGAATAAAACACATGGCTCCAGGGAAGATTCCCACAGGTGCGTTGAAAGCTGGAAGGAGTAAAGGGGTAGTTGTACGAACAGAAGCCCTCCTGACGGTGGGAGGGCGGCGGCGGAATCGCAAAAAAAAACGGATGAGGAGGCCCAAAGAGGAAGGAGGAAAAAGACTATCAGCGGCCCCAAAAAGGAGAGAAGGGTCATTGACACCCTGGGGGGGGGGACTGCGGTAAGGAACGACCTGTGGGGCCAAAGAGAAAAGCGCCCTCCGAATTGGGGGAAAGGAAAAGAAGTAGGAGAAGGCCCTTCGTCCCAAAGGGGGACATTCCTGCAGAACGGAGCCCCGAAAAAGCTAGAGATCACCTTCGCACACGGAAGGAAAAAAGTTTCGGCCCGCTCGAAGAGCATGAAATGCGAAGGAAGCGGGGGGGACGAGAAATGAATAAAGGACACCTGATTCTGAAAGAAAGTATTCCTGACGGCCTTATTCACGAAAGGATCTTCCAGGGGTGAAAAGGAAAGAAACCGTCTCCGTGATCTTGGAAGAGACAGGGAACCGGCGCTCAGTTGTGGGTTGTCGCAAAGACGCGTCAAAAGCCGCGGAGGAAGGTTTATCCAGACGAAAGGAAGATTACTAGAAAAAGCGCGCGAGGAAGTCGGCAGTGAAACTAAAAAGTATGGGGCTTTCTATTCTCTGAACTCACATCTAGCCAGAAGAGATCATAGGAGAAACTTCCTAACTAGAAAGGCCCCTACATTTCTTCAGAGGAGAACACTCGGTCCTCTCTATCCTGGGACTGAAAGAAGAGGAGGGTATCACCTAGATTGCAGCATGTGTTGAAGGGCTTACCATCAACGGACAAGCGGATAGAAAGCTAGGGGAGGAGGTCCTTATCTGCGGGGGGGGTCTCTCATCGAAAAGAAAAACGGGAGCCCCTATTTGGAATTTCTGCAGTCTTTCAGCGGAAGAACCCTGATAAAAAACGCAAAAAGTTTCTCCTCGTGAATTCTTCGCGGCGGAAAAATCCGACGCGCTTCCAATCTACAACAAACATCCGAGGGGGGAGGAAGGGAGAGAGCTCTCTTGCGTCGTGGAGGAAAAGCCAAATTCCTGCTTCTCTGGACTCAAAAAAAAAAAAAAGAAAACGCCGCTCAATCGACCAAAAAAGGAAGGGGAACGAGAGTCACAAGGCTCAGAGCGGGAAGGATCTTCCCTCTGGCCCGTCTGTGCCGGAGAACCTCCTTCCTCGCGAAGCAAAAGAGAGCCAAACGATGAAAAGAAAGCAAGTCCAGCAACTCTAAAGGGAACTAAAAAATCTCCTCATAGAAAGGAATTACCCTCCGCAAAGCGCGGGGAAGGGAAAGGCGGTCCTGGGGGTTCGAAAGATCAAAGGGGAAGGGAGGAACCTCGAACGAAAAAAACCTTTGCCCAACCCGGGAGATGGGAAGCTGAAAGGAAAAAACGGAGCCTGCGAGGGGGGATAACTGGGGGGAGGAGGGAAAAACAAACGACCGAGCTCGCAACGGGAGGGGGGCCGGCTTTCCTAAAGAACTTGGGATAGAGGGGTCCCACTCTAAAAGGGACCGTATTGCGCTCGACGAGAAGAGGTCTTCCAGAAGAAAAAGGGGTCCGCGCTAAAAGAGAGCTTTCTTAGGCCCCTTCAGTTCACCAAGAAAGCCCCTCATTTCAAGAAGAAGGGGGGTACGTCCTTGTCGGAAGGAGAATTAAGTATGTCTCCCAGGGAGCTTACAAAGAACGCGCCCTTACTCACAAGCGAAGAGGGGCGGTCGCGATCTTAAGAGCCGTGCTGGCGCTCGAAAGGAAAAGATTGATACAGAGCGTCGAGAAGGGAAAAAGCGGGCACAAGTGATCGGGTGGACGCTCCGTACGACCCAGAAAAAAAAGGGGGCGGGCTGGGAAAAAGCGTGGGATGTAGGACAAGAGTACTCTGCAGAAAAAAATGCCGAGGTCGGGCGAACAAGAACTCTCCCCCACAAAGGAGCGGAGCGTGACGAAATCGCGCGGGAGGGCTTAGAGCGCGACCTTTTGGGGGAGCTTTCAGGAGCAGGCAAAACCGAGGTCAGCAGGGGGGAGACGGGGGAACCATCTGAGGAGGACGCCGCTATCCGCCTGCGACGCGGGGCTCTGGACGGGCCCCGAAAGGGAACGGAGTAAGATCAGAGGGATCTTCTCGATAAGAAAATCGATGCAAGAAGCAGCAAGAAGAGGATCGCGCCACTAAGGAGGTCAGAATATCGGAGGGACGCCCAGTCGGGAAACTCCGGTGCTGCGGGGGGGAGCGCGGGTATTCCCCGTCAGAAAGACTTCTGTAAAAAAACCCCGTGAACGAAGGATGCGGCCGCTGCTGAAAAGTTGAACCGGACCTCTGCTTGGAAAAACTTGCCCGGCATCCAAAAACGTAAGAGCTTCCAAAGGGAACGTTCGCGTGCACTAAACCCAAAGGTAGTATCGCACAAGGGGTGTCGAGAGGCCAGACTCCGCATAGTGAAAAAATCGGGGGATGCGTAAAACGATCGGGAGCTCTATCAGGATCGCCGGAAAGGGCCTCGAAAAAGTAGCTCGTCCAGGGTACCGCAAACAAAAGATTGCCTTTCTTTAGCATAAAAAAGGGAAAAGCGAACTGGAGACAGCGCAGAGGGCAAAAGGGAGGGACGAGAGCGAAAAAAGGCTGTCGATTAAGAACCCAAGAGAACGGGACAGGTCTCCCGGAGGGAAATCGCAGGACTCAAAGAAAGGAAAAAGAAAAAAAAAAACAGAATCTATAACCTTTATTTACAGCAAAGATAAACACAACCCCCCAACTATTAGTAGGGAATAGAGAAAATTAAGACAAAAAAACGTCCCCCTGACGGAAGGGATAAAGGGCAGATTATCCTCCTAGCCGTATGAGGGAGAAAAGATAGAAGAATCTCATCTACTACGAACCTCTCGGAAAAGGAAGAACTCGGCGATGTATCCCGAAAAAAGGGAAGAAGAGAAGGGGGCCTACCCGAGGAAAAAACAAATCGTCTCTGTGGCGAACGTGAAAAGGGGGGACGGGAGAATGCCTCTAAAGCCGGCAGCAGAGAGCGAGCGCGTAGACACGAGATCTCCACCGCGAGGAATCGAAATGGAGAACTAACAATTCAGCAAGAGGGGGAGGGGAACGTTCCATCTCATCAAGAAAGACTTGGGCTGGATGGGGAAGTAGCGGTCCTAAAAGGGCGCACGACTCAGAGGAGCAAAAAACATCTCTTCAAGAGGAAAGAGCCGTTGCGAAACAGTAGGCCCTATAAGGGAATCACCAGCTCTATCAGAAGGCTGAGAAAGATGTCCGATCGAAAAAAAAACCCGCCAGCCGCGCGTGGAAAAGCAGATCCGGGGGGAAAAAAATCGATGCCAAGCGATAAAATAGACGATGAATCCTCTCGGGAGACGATCCAGGGAAGGGGAAAGAAAACGCTTCACAGGAAAAATCGCTGCGTGCGCTTAGAGGGGTTGAAGTAGAGCACCTCCAGCGAAAAAGGAAAACAGGGCATGCCTGCAGGAAGGCAGGAAAAGGTCGCGAAAAAATCGGGGGAAAAGGAAGCGGGAAGATCATGTTTTGGTTTTTGTAGGGGATCGCCGACAGGCGGGCAAAGGAATCCTCGTACACGGGCATTCAGAAAGAGTCCCATAAAAAATTTAGGCGGAGGACCTCTCAGAGAAAAATCAATTGAAAACGCAGGGGGCCCGGACTCAAAAGGGAAGTGTCACCGGAGAAGGGAAAACACTCTAAAAAAAGGTTGGGTTAAAGAAGAACACAAGCCATCGCTGTCGGGAGGGACCACTGGCTGCGGCTCCTGAAAAAGAAGGGAAAATTTCTTGACAACGCGAGAAGGATAGTGAAAAAAAAGGAAAGAACCACTAGCCCGGAAAACTGAACCGGTGCACTTGCAGAAAGGTCCCGCCAACGACGCCACATAAACCTACAAAAGCGAGAGAACGCCGTGCGCACAAGAAAGCTCCTCGAAGAGAAAAGAAGAGGTAGGGTTCGTGGTCGGGGAACCAGAGAAATCGCCCCATGATAGGGCAAAGAAAAAAAGGCGAGCTCGGAGTTTGTGGACGGAAAAAGAAATCCCACGGGAAAAAGGCCAGCGGCCGTGCGAAAGAAAAGGGTCCCCAGCCCTGGGAAGAACTGATTGAGGAAACAGGACACGCTACTCCTGAAGGAAGCACGCGCCTTGCAGGAGTAACATACAGAGGAGAGATTAAAAAACAAGATAGACGGCTGGACGGCGAGAAACGGAGCGCGTGGCTCTTCAAGAGGCGGCTAGCTATCAAGACCAAAACGAACGAAACGAAAAGAGTCCTGTCCGTCCGACTCAGCGGAGGCGACTCGCGGCGTACACCGGGGGTCGGATCGGGCAGAAGTGGAGTCCAGGGTCAGGACGGCCGAAACGCGGAAAAGGCCTGATCCCCGACAAAAAGAAAAAACGACTACGAAGAGAAGGAAAAGACAAAAAGGTCTGATCGGCAGGGAAGGCAGGCCTCCTAAAAAAAAATAGACCTGAGGGGGTGCTCAGCCTGGAGGGGGAGAGCTGACCTCCTAAAAAGCGAGGGGGCACAGAAGTGTGCTCTATCCCTTCAAATGAGGGAATACCCGCAAGAAAAGACGGCAAGCAACAGCAAAAGATCGCTGGAAAGAGGGTCAAGGGGAGCCGACAACACCTCGCCAACGAACACCGGAGGATGTAAATCGGAGGGCACGCTCCCCGGAAAGGGGGTGTGTCTTTGCGACCAAAGTAGACGTCACGCTTCCGAGAGTTTGCTAGAGTAGAAGACAGAGGAGGCTTTGCGCTTGGAAGAAAAAAAAGGTGCTGTCGAAACCCAGTGCGGTTGGTGAGGATCGGAAAGGGGACGGTGGCTCGCCTCCGAAAAAAGGGACTTGAAAGCGCGGAAAAAATGATCGAGGAAGGGAGGGAAGCGGAGGGCTATATGAAGGGGAAGGCTCGGGAAGGTCGGAAGGAGTGCCAAGTTCGACTGTCGAATCAGGGAACCTTAGGGGTCCTCATCATACAAGATACTCAACCAATCTTCTCTCCTATCAGGAATTAGTCCCGGCTTGGGAAGGGAAGCTTTAGATCTCATTCTATCTCAAAGGGAAGCTAACCTGGTGCAACCTGGAAAGGTGGCTCCGGTCCCTTTCACCGGGAAGGGGGGGCGCTTCGCGTGGCAGAGAGTAAGGTTACAAAAGGAAGTTCCCGACAATGAAAAAAAGCCCTCGGCTACCCACAAAGGTGAAAAAGAAAAGGAGGCCCACATTTCTTGACAGCGTACTTGTAGTACACAGTTCACTCAAAGAGAAGCCTGACGGCTCTCAATGAAGGAGGGGAAGAATCTCCAACACGGAGAAGGAAAAAGAAGATTCCTCGCAGATCAAGGCGCGGCCCAAAAATTCCGAGGAGCGTTTATGAAGGAAAAACTAAGGACATCTGAACTACCTGTCCTCAGGCAGAAAGGGAGGAGGGGGGGGGGTTAGAAGAAGGGGAGGGGGGGGTCATCTTGCAATCTAGGAAAAGACTGTCCTCCGACTGAAAAAAAAGCCCGCTATAAGGTAAAAAAGGGAAAGCTCTCACAAGAAACATCCTTTTGACGGATAAAACTCTCGCCTCGAAAGAAAAAAATCAAGAGACTCCTCACAAGGAGGAAAGGCGATAAATAGGTTTTCTTCTTCAGTGAAAACCTGCCCGGAAAGAGGCCGGCGCTTGGCAAGCAAGAAAGATCCCGAAGGAAGTTTGGGGAAGGAAGGGCCCGTCCGCGTCCCAAGGAAGGTTGAGCTCGGGGGGAAAAGCAAGGCGAGAGGGCGAGGCGAGGACCTAGAAGTCGACAACCTCCCCGGAGGCGAAAGCGCATGGCGAAGGGGAAAATCGCACAGCGGTCGTCATAAGCTTGAAGCCACAAACTCTCCGAAGAAGGGTGGGACGGAGGCCGGGGATTCAAAGGGCAACACCCACTCCCCTTGAAGCGCTCGATCCTGTTGAAGGGGAAATATCCTCTTCGACAGAAAGGCCAGGCTCTACCTAAGGGCTAAAAGGTGGTTCGATTCATTTGGTCAAGCTTGGAAACCCGTTAGGAGATTTAGGCCGCGGAAGACTTCGCGGTGAGAAAGGGCGGTTGTTTCTATGGGGTCTCTTGAGGGTGCCTGGCAAGGGAGTTTCATGGCAGTGCGACAGGCTTTTCAGCGGAATGGAAAAAAAAGGAACACCCTCAAAAGGGGGGGCACGCGAAAGTAGTCTTCGCGGAGATGATCCGAAGAAAAGAGGCAGAAATCGTCTTCTTGGGAAGAAGCCATCGGGGGGACCCCATTGTCGCGAAAATCGAGCTCCAACGCCCTCAGAGGAAATTCCCGGGAAGGGTGTAGCGCGCCAAGATCTTAGGGCAGGGCCAGAAGATGAGACCCTCTTCAGTAGTTAGGCGCAAGTAGGGCCTTCCTCTTCGAGCAAAAAGGAGAAACTCGCTCCGCGCGGAAAAAGGGCCGTCCGACCCCTTCGAGCAAGAGGAGGCAGAAGTCAGGGCTCCTAAACTCCCGCGTATTACACTCCGCAGGCGCGGGGGGGGAGGACATTCAAGGAAAAGGGACTTTCGCAGCCATAAAGAGCCTCTTCATCGAAGGGACAAACAAAGGATAAAGTGAGTGGCGCTGCCGCGACGGGGAACCTTCTCATCGCGGGGGATTTAATCGAGACACAATGCCGAAAAGGGACCCTTTCTAAAGGGGAGCTTCTTGCCTAAGGAAGGGGGGGTCATAGAGCGGGGGAAACGCAAACCCCGACGAAAAGGACTTTACTTCGGCAGGAAAAAGGCGTTCGTCAGTCTCCAAGAGAAGGGGGGGGGAGGGGGATTCCTGGCTTCGTTTCCGCATGCCCGGAGAAAACGGAGAGCGCCTTTTGCGGTAACGGGGGAGGGTATCAGTGTCGCGCGGGCAGACAACAGGGGACTAAACTACTCTAGGAGCCACCCGAAAGCCGTCCTACATTTCGAAGATCTTAACAACGGCGCGCAGGCTGGGCCGAAACTCGGAATGGGGGGAAGAGAGTCTTCCGAGGCAGAAAGGGGCACAGTGATATTGCGGCGCGGAGAGGAAAAAAAGAAACTGGGGGGAAAAGGGGGAGGGAAGGGAAGGGGAGAAAAGAAGGGAAGGACCCACTGAGAGAGGGGGGGGGGGGGATACAAAAAAAAAAGGGGTTCTAGCATCGTTTGAGTGGTAGGGGGGGGACGTTTACCGAAAAAAAGGGAAAAAAAAAAAAAAAAACAAAAGAACCCGCGAAATGAGAGGCAGGGGAAGGGGGGGTCTGCGTATAAACATGATCGAGAACTCTCTCAGCTGTAACGGATTGAACAAAGAGCTACCTGTTCTTGATTGCTGTCATTGCCAGGCCGTTGAAAGAAGGGGTCAGAGCTTGGGAGGGAAGACCGGGGAAAAACTAGGAGCTGATAAGAGGATGCCTCCGGGGAAGAAAGGGACGCTTCAGGAAAAAACGGATCAAAAGAACGGCCTATAGGAGGGCGTAAAGAAGGTCGTCGTGCGGGGGGGCCGGGCAGGATCCTCATATATAGAAAGAACGGGCTTTAAGAGATATCTCTCTCTCAAGGACCTAGCTGGGAAAACCGTCCCTAAGCCAGGGGGGAGGGGCTGGTCCTACAAGCAAGAGGATACACAATTATCTCTCGGACGAGGGTCGGGTCCTCTCGTGTGAGTCTGAAGCTTTTATTCCCGGAAAAAACCCTTATCTCGTCCCCTAGTAATGAGCAGGGGGGGAAGAGCTGCGTCCCCCAAAACCGAAGCCTGAGTTAATTTCTGAAGAGTTTGCGATGGAGGGACACCGCTCTCTCTCGCTCTTCTCAGCCCGCCTTTCCGAAGTAATCGACGACCTCGAAGAGAACCCGATCTCTAGGTGCCTGAGAAGTCGCTTCGAATGCGAAAGGGAAAAAGGAGGACTGACTGCGCACGGGAAGAAAAAGGGGGAGTAGGACCGAGGAGATCCACAAGGCTAAAATAAGTTCTATCCTGCGAGGGGATAAAAATCTGTGGCAAAGGGGGGCTGGGAAAAGGG
>Ga0179593_1300169_pt1 | contig 14733 bp, 7 predicted proteins | sample CZODoug2_1_08_16_FD_185931 | JGI IMG/M metagenome (GOLD analysis project Ga0179593, IMG submission 185931) | Vadose zone soil fungal communities from Angelo Coast Range Reserve, California, USA - CZODoug2_1_08_16fungal (PacBio error correction) | ecosystem: Environmental > Terrestrial > Soil >...
TCGGGTCCATTGCTGCTGTGAAGGCGGAGAAAAGAAAAACTGCCGCTGCCTGTTTTTTGGAAGGGGAGCTAATGACGATTCTAGGGTATCCAGGGGGGGGTAAGTGAACCAAAAGGGGACAGTTCAAGTTCGCATCGAGGGAGGAATATAGGGTCGGGCTGATTGGGTGCAGATTCGGTGCACGCAGCAAAGGCTGAAATAAGGAGGGAAAGGGGATAAGAGGGTTAGGGGATCTGACGGCTGTGTGGGGGAGTCTCTTTAAAAGTTGTACACGGAGGGGTGGTAAGAGGAAGAATTTAGCATAAGCTAAGAGGGAACAATCCACGCTGTCTGTTGACGGAAAGAATCGAACCTTATCTCGAGATTCCCCTATGGAAGTAACCTGAGGTATGGTGCTAACCACACAGCCCGTGAATTAACGAGAATAATTTAAAGTAAGATCTGCTCTCGAATGTGGATCTTCTCACAGGAAGTATACCACGATCGTAATTGTAGTTGCACTTCTTGCTACAAGGGGGCCCAGGACAGGAATTGTGCGGCAAAAATGCGAATGTTTCAAGGAATCAGATCACGGCCAACGCATCGTGAAGACTTCTCGGGGAGGACAGAGAAGTCGGAATGACTGGGGAAGGGAAACTTAGTGATCGAAGCAGCATGGGGTTATCGAGTGCGGACACATGAAACCAGGAAAAAAGTCATGGACTTGTGAGAGAGAGAGGTCTCCAAATCCGACACCAGGAAGGGTCAGCAAAAAAGAAGAATCAGATTCCCACTGGACAGCAAGAAGGGGAGGGGGGCTAAAGGGAGCAATACCTGAAAACGCGCGAAGGAAGGGCGTTTTCGAAAGGCCACGCAAATTCCTTAAAGGCATGAAGGTTTGGAGACCCTAGGAGTTTGACCACGTCGCTTAGAAATTCATCCGCGTTTTAAGAAAAACGGGGAGGGGAAACCTGGGCCGGCAAGGGATAAAGACGGAATAGGGCTAAGTACGATAGGGTTGACTCTATGATGGCGGTTCGTTATCTGGCAAAAGGACTGCCACTTTACTGTTTCAGCCGGATGATGAAGGGGGGGCTGACGAAGCGTCGCCAAGAAAAAGAAGAGATTCAAAAAACTTGGAAGCAGCAGGAAGGAGAAAGTTGAAAGAAGAACCGATTCCGTGCGGTGAAAAAAACCCCTAAAGGGAAAGGAAAGAAAGCACTTTGACAAGGAAGATGGCTTGAAAAGGCCAGGTAAACAAAGAGTTAGGGTAAGGGCAGGCCGCGGCCCAAAATACGAAGGATGACAGAAAGGGGAGAGAGATGCAGAACAGGAAAGAAGATTCGTACTCGAGAGAAACCAAAGGTAGGGAAGGAAGATGGTCAAAAGGCACTAGAGGGGGAAAGATGGCATACTACCGGTCACATCTATCTTTCATTCAGCGTTGCCAGGGGGGGGCAGAGACTTCCTTCCATTAAAGACACCAAGGGACGAGGTCTGGAGGGCGAGAAAATCAAGAAGCGGAAAGTGAAAAGAAGGGAGGCAAGGTCAGTTTGGGAAAAAAGCGCGAACGCAGAGGGAACTGGAAAGGCTGGCTACCTTTCCATAGCGGCCGGCGGCCAGGGTGGTCTCAAGAGGGGTTGGGGTTGGCGGGGGAAAATCGTCGGGCGGCAAGCGGAGACGGAGAAGCATTCTGCGATGTCGGCACAAAAGAAAGAATCAGAAACGATCATCGAGGACCAAATCGTCAAGTTGAGGGGGAACTAAAGGCTGTGAGACTCCCGGCCGAAGAGTGGGCGGAGAAGTTGTACGAAAAAACCGACCGAAAGTACGAGAGGGTGGAAAGAATCTGGGCGAATCCTTGATAAATGGAAGAGGACGCGCGGATTTTTAGCTCCACTCCATTAATGCGCGATGGGGGGTATTCCTACAACTAAAAGGAAGAGGGGAGGGAAAGGTGGGAAGGCCGGAGTTAGGACAAAAAAGAATGAGGGAGTTCGATTTTCGGAAAACTAACCTTGGAATCTCTCAAAAGGAGCCGATGTAAGCCGTAGGGGATCCTTTGTACCGAAGGCGTCGATAAAAAATAGGTAGATAAATGAAAGGGCTCATCATGGCGAAGGGACTAGCTGACTCCAGGTCCTGAGGGGCAGGGGGGGCGTGGGGGGGGGCTGGGGAGAGCAGGACAATTAAAATTTGGGGGGTCCTAAATAAGAAAATTCCTGGGGTGCATAAACTACAGAAGAAAATAAAAATAAATGAGGAGGATATCGCTAAGTTCGAAATCCAGTCCCCTAGAGAAAGCGGCGGGAAGTATCAGTGGGTTCCGGTGTGGGGTGCGGTTGAAAAAGAAAAATAAGAGGGCAAGGCCATCTTTAATGCTCGATCCATAATCGGAGAAGGGCCCCTTCGTGAAGGGATTTTATGACACGGCTAAAGAGTCTGCGAAAGAAGCAGAGCACCGGAAGATGCCCACAAACTAGAGAAAAACAACAGGGAAGGGCCAAGAAACCTCCATTCGGTGGAGTGTTCGGAAGAAGGTGAGGAAGAGCAAAGCATAGGGGGGGCTTATATTGAAAAGAAAGAGAGGGCGGCAGTAGAGAAGGCACGGGGGGAAAACAATGGATGTAAGAGAAAGCATCGCGCCAGAACGGCATGGTCTTTATCACAACACCGGTAACGGACTTGTGAGGGACTCAAGAACGTCCCACAGCGCAGATCGAAATACATAAAAAAAGCAGATATCGACAAACGGGAATGGGGCGGTACGCCCGCAAATGAAGGCGAGGCGGCACTGTAACCAGAAAGCTGGTCCATGGGGAAGTCAAACTGGCCACGCATCGTCATGAATTGTTTGAAATAGGAATTACTCCTAAAATAAAGGAGCCGCCACCAGCGCGGAAGCTAGCTCGAAGAAGAAAGAGGTGTTGCCACCGTTAAAAACGGGAAATCGGATCAAGTTTAATGTGATCGGGGCTCAGGCACACAGAAGTTTTCGGATGGGGGAAAAGATCGAGAAGACTTCCAATCGGGGAGGACAAAAGGGGGGCACGATCTTCAGGGGACCATAAAGGGCCGCTTTTGTATAGCGTCCAGGGTGAGATAAAACAGCGGGGTCGAAATCGACACATGGATTCGAAAGTGGGTTACACACAGTCTCGACGGAGAAAAAAATATCGGGAGCTAAAGAAGGGGGGGTTTAAATAAAGGCGATGCATCATGAAACCACGCGAACTGATTTCAGGTCCGGAAAGAAGCGGCGAGAATAAAATCTGAACAAAGACGGCTTATCTGTCGGACTGAAAGCGAGACACGCAACATGAGAAGAGACATCTCGCGCAAAATTGGGGAGAGAGACGTACAAGTAAGGTCTTGGCTTAAGCAGAAAAAGAGGGGGAGAGAGCCTTCAACAAATGATGATCCGGCCAAAAGAACCTGCTGATAGGGGGGGGGGGAGCTGAAAAGGGATGGGGGATGAAGGGGTCAGTCATGATATCACAAGGGGGGTAGGGGTACGCAGGGGCTAAAACGATAAAAGGCCGGCGCGAGAGGCGGCGGGAAAAAAAGGGAACTCATGCGGGCGCAGGCTCGACATGAAAATGACTAAGAGGAAAGGAACACGCGTCTCTGCATCAGAGGCCACTTCATGGAGGGATGGGGGAAAAGACACTGCTGGATGCGGGGGGAAAAAAAGAGCGGCGTAATGGTGGAGGTGGAATGTGAAAAAGGGTGAAAAAAGCAACGCGAAACGCGGAAGAGGAAATTACAAAAAAAGCGTGAAAAGGTTAGTTTTGAAGAAAGAGATCAAACAATTATTCTTGGCAGGGACCAGAACATGAAGGAGAAATAGTACAATCGCAAAAAGAACGGCAATCCGACCGGGATTGGTCTACAAAGGTAGGATTCAAAGAACGCACACACAAGGGAAGGAGGGTTTTACCGCCGATGCCTCTCGAGGGGGACGGTTTGCTGGGAACGCCGTGAACTCAGAAGGAAGGGGAGGAAAGCTTCGAGAACTCAACACGTCAATTGCGGAAGAAAGAACTTTGTCGCGACGAAATGCCTCGCACCCATGACATTAAAAATCCTGCGACGAAGAAAATAATATGGGAAAGGTCTGATGTGCTGGTATTTCCTCTCTGAGGAGGGGAAGAGTCGGGCGCTTTTCTCCAAAAAGTGGGGCTCGCAAAGAAAAAACGTTTCAAAAAAAAAGAGAGAAAAAAGGTGGAAGTGCCTCTCAAAAGTCAAGGAGGGGAAAGATTACCGCGGTGTCAAGGTCCATGTCTTCGCTGGGGGCGGGGGGGTGTACGCTTAACTCAGGCTGCCGGAGATCGCTGAAACGCCGCGATAGCTGGAAGTCCTAGGAGCAGGAACAATTGAGATGAGACGCGAAGGCAACCAGAAACGACGCCTTCATAGGGGCAGTGGAAGACACCAAACGAGGACTCGATTGGGGTACTTCTCGCTGTCTTATGGATGCGATGGAAGTTGACCCTTCCTATATAGAACGCAAAACGGATCACAAATATGGGGGGATGCTGGCTGAGCAAGTAGGTTTGCTCCTACACTGTGGATGGCGCTGAAAAGGGCATGCGGAAGAGAGAATATAACATTTCGATCTAGCGGAGGGCGTTGCAAGAGGAGTGATTCTTAGCATAAAGGGGGAGACGGGACAAAAAAGCACGCGGTGTAGGAAGATTCAAGAGTCGTCGGAAAGGCGGGAACGTTCGCGTCGAAAAGACTGAACAACAAGGCATCGACAAGAAAAAGCAACCATCTTCCCAAAATCCGACGAGGGCAAGAACAAATAGTAAATCCGAAACTAGGGTGGGGTTGAAGATCTGAACATAGGGTAAAAAAACTGCAACAAAGACACAAAATGAAAAAGGCTTCAAAACATCTCTCAGACGGGAAAATATGGTCGCAAGAGGAAAAGGTACTTCAGAGGGAAAGAAGTCTGTGTTCACTTGTGCAGTTGGGTGACCGATAATTTTAAGATCAAGGATCTATAGGGTGGTTGGCGGTCATTTTTGGAAGGCACTAGAGGCCAGGGGATATGTAAATGGGGGGTGATCCAAGTAAGGGAAGCTCCAGATTACGGCGGGTAAATCTCGACAAGTAGGGGGACGGATATTGAACCGCCAACGGCAGGGTCCACCGCGATGGCGGAGAAGAAAAGTCTGGGTGCACACCTATAAGACATGGGTTTAATTCGGGGGTTCATAGTAGAAAGGGGAGTAACAGAGATGAACAAGGACATACGCGTAAATAGTAGTCCTAGCGCCGAAGCAGTCACTGGAAGTGAGCTTAGGGGTGGAAAAAAAATCTGCGTCTACAACATTTTGGAAAACCGGACATCCTCCGTCTCTGTCGAAGTAACAAGAAGACTGAAAACCCGTATTAAGAGAGAGGTGGATCGAAATAGAGGGCCGGGAATTCAGCTTCAAGAACTTAAGTTGGATCGACGGATCGACTAGCAAAATTGCGGTTTTTTTCAATCCTGGGCATGAGACAAAGGGGGAAACGGGAAGAAGTCAACAGCAAAAAGGAAAAATAGAAATTCCGATAGAAAGACACTCCCTTGGGGGCAATTGGCCGCGCGCGATAGTATCAATGGGAAGAGGATTTGGTCCGAGAGTGGCGCGTTTCGAGAGGCTATGTATACTCTCGAACGGGCAGTCCGCACCCGTTGTATACAACGAGAGGTCGGCATGGCACGAAATAGAAGGGAGGTTGTCGCTGAGGGGACGAATACGAAAGCTTGGAAAGATCAAGTCGCGCCGAAATCTTGATTCAAGCTATCAATCAGGACGAGTTCTGGTTCCAAGGAGAGAGAGTCAAAAAAAACAAAAAGATGAAAAAAGAGAGGATTGGAAAAAGCTCGCGGGCTAGTTGAGCGTTTATAGATCCAGGAAAAGGATAAGCACGAGAACTGCTATGTCGATGTTCCAAGAACGCTCACCGGAGGAATAGGGATTTGGGGAAAGCCGAGAGGGGAGCATCGGGGGAGAAAAGGCTTGGGAGGAAGGAAGCGCGCGGACTGGTCTTTTCCCCGAGATTAGGGAACCCGGGGGGCGCCAACAATGCAGCAAGGAAAAACTCGAATCATTTGATCTAAGATCAGAGAAAAGGGAAGACGGAAGGACGGAGTTGAGGGAGGTCAGGGAATTGATGGGAAAAGGATGTCGGGAGCTGACGAAAGGAAGGATGACCCACCTACCAACAAGGGATAGAGCAAAAGTAGATCGCCCCACTTGCAAAAGAGAAATGAAGTCCGTCGATCCATATTCAACATAATGAAAAGAAGACTGGTGCGCCGAATGTCAAACGCATGAGGATGGGAAGTTTTTACAACGGGTTAGAGAGGAGTGTAGAAAAAAGAAAAAGATACTGGATGACGTAGAGGACTCCAAATTGACGAGAAAGATCTGTCTAAGGAGAATGTCGCTCACGCCATTGCCAGGAAAGGAAAAATTGTACGAGACGTGCAACCCAGAATTGGTCGAGGTGGACTCAAGGAGGAAGGTGACCGGCCGGCGAAAACGGCTAAAAAAGGTGTCGTCGACAAAAAGATCAAGGGAAGGGCATTAAAAGGCAGAAGGCAGATCACAGGGTTCATCCCATGGGAAGAGAGGGAAAGGAAGATGTCAGGACCGGAAAAAAAAAAAATAGATAGATCAATTTGCAGAATGGTGGCGAATCCTAAAGAAAGTGAAAAGGGCCGCACTTGTCAATTAGGCGCAACGAACACAGGTTCCTTGAGGAGAACAATGCAAGAGGCGCCGGAAAGGGAGTGTGACTGGACGCAAAGTTGGACTGGGGAAATGGGGGGCGTCTAAAAAAAGCACACGCGAAAGGAAAAGGCTGAAACTGATGAGAGGCTTAGGGGGAAGGGACGTCTTAGGGGGGAACGTATTCAACAGTGCGTGGAGAGTCCGAACGTCAACGCAAGGGCCTCATGAAAAATGAAAAGACCGAGTTGCTGTGTTCAAAAAATCGGGAAAGCGAAAAACTAAAACCTGCCAGACGGCGAAAAGCGGGAAGAAAAATGTCTCTATGATATTTCGCCAGCAGCCGGGGAAGAGACAAAAAAAAAAAAGACATCGCACCCGAGTTTCGCAGAAAAAGGGGGGAAAAGACTAGCTGAAGGTTGGTGGCGAGGAGGCTCTGACGTCAACGGCCGCGCATTCCATTAACCGAGACTACGTAAAAAGGATTTGAAAGTCAGGGGATCTTCCACAATCAAGGCCCGTGGGGCGGGGGGAAAAAGGAAGCGCAAAGAGGAGAGGAGCCAGGTTCAGCTATCGAGGAGGAGAACCTGTTAGGGTCGGTTCAGCGAGAACGCCAACGACAAAAAATGGACCTTTGGGACCGCTATCGGGACCGGCCAGACCGACCGAAGGCACCTCAAAAGTGTTTAGATCTGCGTCATTCGACCAGGGTCCGAGAAAAGAGGACGAAAATTAAAAAAGAAGCGAGGAAAGCCAAGAAAACAAGGATCAATCATCAAACAGAAGGGATGGAGACGATCGGAGCGTCATTCAGGGAATCTACTAAAAAAGAAGGGGTTACAGAGCTATCTTCAGCTTTTCTAACGGAAACAGAGGAGGTCACCATTCAGGACAAGAAAACCCTCAAAGCACAGCGTTAAGTAAAACAAAGAAACTTACTGTTGGGAGGGTAATGGGAATCACAATTGGACGTCAAGAAAAGAGATGAGACATTGGGGAATTCCTTATCGAGGGGAAAGACATGGCGGAAGAGTTGTTCGGGACTGGAGAAAGAAGAGTTGTGGGGCATGGAAGACGGTTTATGACAAGAACCCTCACCTGTTGGGGGGACCACTAGCAGCGGCAAGACTGAGTTTGGAACAGATTGGAAAATCATAAGAAACAAAAACAGACGAAGACGGGGGAGCACCGGGAAGCAAAGAAGAAGGCCCGATGACAAAAGCAATAGCAGATGCCAGACTTTTCTTATGCCGGAAATCGGCGGGGAAGGGGCACCGCGTCCTTACTTCAATGGACAGCGGAGGGAGCCTTCGAGCCTATAAAAGGGCAAAAGGGAGATCGGGGAGAGGGAGAAAACAGGCATGAAAGAAGAACGGCGGAAGCCTACCTGTCGTCTCTGCCGTAGAGATGACTGAAAAAAATCATACCCAGAAAAAGGGAGTCAAGCATCACATGGATCTTTTCCGGATTAACGAGGCGGGGTGAAAGGAGAAAATCGACCAAAAAAGGCGGAGAGAAAAAGAAAGGCCCTGGAGGGTTCTATGCGCAGAGAGGCTGTCGAGATGAGCATCTTAAAGACAACAGAGAGACGTCTGGGGTCATGGTCATGAAGGAAAAAAGGAGGTTCAAGAACGGTCTGACAAGGGCAGTTAGGCATGCCGAAGCTCAAATCTCGGAAAGCACACCCCCCACCCCCCCCCCCCCAACCCCAAAACCAACCCCCACCCCCCCAACATTTTTTTAAAAAAATGGTGGAAGTATCGCGAAGCCTGGGGTTACCTTCCAAGGAAAGGCCATGCCTCGGTCGAAAAGCTGGAGAAAGAAAAGCGGTAAAAGGAAGAAAAAGATCACACAAGGAATACGTATCAGGGGAAGGCAACACTCATCGAAAATAAAAACAAAGAAGAGAAAGAGGATCTAGCTGCTGCCAGGAAAAAAAACAGAGATTACCGAAGCGCCGCGGTGCGTGCCACCGGAAAAGGAAGAGCCGGTATACAGGGGGGGAGGGAAGGTTGAAAAGACTCGCAGGGTTCAGGAGGAAAGAGGCGAAAATGTATAACAAGGCATAAGTCGTCGAGAAATGGAATGGTCCGATCGTTCCAGGACTTGTTAGACAAAAAAATTTCCCAGAGCAAAAAGTGGGGAAGCCTGCAGCTCGGCTCGGCATCAGCTTGCCCGTCCCGACAGGACCAAGTTGTCTGATCGTAACGTTGCAAGAAGAAATTTTTCGGCTACAGGAATACTGTTGAAGGGGAGGGGGGCAAAAAAAACTGAAGCGGGAATGGTTTAGCTATCAGAAGGGTAATGGCGAGATTCGCTCAGGGGAGGGGGGGGGGGCAAAGGTGATAAAACCAAACGAAAAACAAAAAGAGCTGCCGTCATCGAAGGGTCGTAAAAGGAAGAGACAAGGAGTTGGGTGGGAGATGCAAAGTTCAAAGAAACAGCAAGGCTTCCGAACTGGTAGCACACGGCCTGCGCGTTTCGGCCAATGAGAAACGCGGTGTGATCAAAAAGGGGGAGGTGAGTGGACCAAAAATGCGTGGTCCAAGGACTGCTCTATTCTCCTAAGAGGATAGACGGAATCCAAGCCGTCAGTTTGAGAAGGGGATCGGAAACCGATCGGGTGAAAAGTGGGCACAGCTTAGTTCTTTCGACCACACCATCCCGGAAGGAAGAGCCTAAGGTCAAAAAGCCACTTTCGGAAAAAAAAGGCCTGAATCGAACTTCCTTGTATCCGGCGATAGGTTATGGGAAGATCCTGCGCATGGTAAAAATGAAAAGTGGACTTAACATGATGCGGCAAAATGGCGAGGGGGTTCAAAACTGCTCATCCAACAACGTCGAGGGGTCTCTGAGCCGGGCGACGGAAACATAGAGAAGAACCTTACTGCAAAAAGTTAGGATAGAAGGCATCAGTTGATCGGGACGGCAAAGGAGACACCTATAGAAAGAACCAGAAAGTGTTCAGATAAAAGGGGTTTTGATCCTCAATACGGCCGAGGGAAATGTGAAAAAAGCGGCCCGGAAATTTCCAATGTGACAGAAAAGAAGGGTCGTTGAGGAAAAATCGTGTAGAAGACACTAAAACCCGCGCAGAAATTCAAGGGAGGGGTGAGAAAAGGACTCGCATCATAGCTGAAAGGCGGATCGCAATTCTTCCACGGATCAAGGGAGGATTGCCGAAGGCGTTTTCAAGAACAACGGATCGAAACCGGTGCCGCATGGTGAAAAAGACACGCGAGAGGCCGAGGACTCTACGGGGGGAGTCTATGAACATGTCTTAAAGGCCACTCAACTGGAGGAGCTCGGCGATAGGCGGGAAGCGACGAAGTCCCCCCAAAAGGAAAAGAAATACCCCTGGCCGCAAATCTATTGGGGGGGGGGAAAAGCATAATATCTCCCTTCCTGAGGAAGTGGTCGCAAAGGGGAACAAAACTACGCCGGTCAAAGAGGTGGTAAGTCAAGATTCTGAAAGGATAAAAATCGAGCAAGGAGGGGAGGGGGGGGTTCCTCTCAACAAAGAAATGAATGAGGGTCGCAGGGTTGAAAACGGCCTCGCCATATAAAATAAAAGAAAGCCAGCTCAAAAAAACAACGTATATGGATTACAATATGAGGTGCGGGACATCGGAGGGAATTCAATGGCAGGTAACGTCTCCGTGTCAAAAAGGCTATCTAGAGTTCCTTGCAGAAGTGCGGGCGCGTCCGAAATGAAAACAACTCCGTGAGAGATCAGAAAATCAAAAAATTAAGAGAATAGGGGTAGAGATAAGAACTTGAACAATGCAGGTGCATGGAAAGGTCGTGTTGTCACCGGGTTAGAAACTGCATCGGAAATGAGCCCTAGGAAAAAGGGAATCTCCGTGAGACAAGGTGTAGACCGTCTGGAGGAGAAGGGAAAGGGTCGTCGCGAAGAACGGCTGGGGGGGAAGAGGGAAGAAGATGGGAAAAGAGGAAAAAATACCCAAGCATAAGACGAGAGACGGCTTCGGCAAGAGAAGGGGAGTTCCTCAAAGAAGGAGAGGGGAGGTTAGACCTTTTCTGGAAAAAAAAGCGGCACTATGGGACAATAGAGGGGGGAATCCACGTCAGTGAAAGTTCTATTCCAGCGAATTGGGAAAATAACACTCTTGCGCGCGGGGAGGGGGGATTTCCTCCACAGAGGATCGACAGCCGCATCAGGGAAATAAAGCGACAAAGAAATCATTAAGCGAAAAAGGATTTCGGAGAACCTGGAGCTCGCAAAAAAGGGAAGGGGAATAGGTGAGGGGGGAAAATAAGGTGGCACGAAGAGTCAACATAGGAGTCGATCACAGAAGAAGACCGTCAAGAGTACGCCGATATCATCGCGAACGATTCTTTGCACCGAGCGAGACAGATTCTCAAGGGTGGTCACGCATACAAAATTCCTGGAGAGCTAAGACAAGGAGAATAGGTACGAAATCTCAGAGGCTGGTTAAGCATTGTGGATATAGAACATAACCATAAAAAGAAACGGTACAGGGGTCTCTAGAGACGGAAAGGGGCGTGACAAAAAGACAATCAATGTGAGGTATATAGAGGTCCTTTAAAGAAAGAGCCCATTCTGGGAGTTCCTCTATCTCTTCATGAAGATAGAGCAAGAGAAAAAGGGAGTCAAAGCACGGGGAGGGAAGACAAAAGCAAGAAAGGCTACCAAACGCCATGGAGCTCAAATTGGCGGAAGCGTGATGACGAGAACATCATAGGAAGAAAAAAAGGAGGAATCGGAAGTCAATCTAGGCGGAATATCGGGGAGGCCTTTGAAAAAGGGGCAAAGTAAAAACCTGGACCGCGGAAAGAGCGCATCGGGGGCGCCATACCTTCTGGATGGAAGAAAAACTGTCAAAGGTCAGGGGGTGATTGCTCCTTAAGTAAAAGAGGGGAAGGGATCATACAGGCTTAGAAACAAAAAAACACACGTGAGACAGATCAAAGAATTCCTGGTGTCGGGAAGGGCAAGAGCCATCTATGGGGAAAACTAGCTTTAACCAATTAGCCAGCTTTATTAATTTCACTTTTCCAAAAATCGTGCAATGAAAGTGGTGAATAGCCGTGCGGAGGGGATTAAGAAAACAGCGGTGGCATCTGGAAGGAAGAGCAGAGAAAGACTGTGCAACAGATTTATACTAATTTGAGAGGGGGCCTCTTCCTTAATTTGTCAATACGTCGCGAACAGCAATCCGAGGGGTTGTCTTACAAGAGAATCAGAGTCAAAAAGGGAGGGGCTTCGGTTTTGACAAGAGGAAAATCGGGTCCGAGAGAATAACGAAAAGGGGGGGGTCTTTGAAACAGCTTTGTCTCGCCCGGGAAGAAAAGCGGCAGGGAAGAGAATAAGGACGGACGAGCGCCGGAATAGAGACCACCATAGAGGGGAGAGCCGAAGGCGTACAAAGAGTTGAGAATAGAATTCATTCAGTGACCCAGAGAAAAAGGCGGTGATAAGAAGACTAGCAGAAACTTTCTCCCGACTGCTGCTCAGGGTCTTACTCTCTATCCAACAATATCGACGCGAAAGCGGAGGGATCTACTGGCCGATACACAAGGGAAGGGAGTTGCGTTACTTGGCTAAAGCAGGGAAGAAAAGAGGGGATCCAACCAAGCTCAATTCGGCGGTTGACACCAGTATTTAGATGGTCCATAAATCGTGGGAAGAGGGAAACCTATAACGAAGGAGGGCCCGCAGGCGCGACAAAATAGACAGAGTAGGTAGCGGATCATCTGAATGGAGGGGGCTGCCACGTCCTCTGAGAGGACGAAGGAGAGGAAGGCTCTAAGAGGAAAAGAATTCAACAGAGGGGGGGGAAGTTCAAAGAAGGACTGGAAGAGGAATATCATCGACAGCATGCTTCCTGCGGTGAAAAAAGCGGCGGCTTTGGTGCGGGGAGGTGTAGAGAAGGGGTCCAGCATCGTTCAAAGAGAAAGACCGATTCTATGACACAAAAGGAGTTGGCTTTTACTGGGGGGGAAAAGTCGGAAAGGATGGCTTCATAATCCCACAGTGAATATCGCGTCTGTGCAACATCGCTCAGGAAGGAAAGTCAAAAAAAGGGAGACCGGGGAGGGCCGGAAAATTTTCGGAGGGAAAAATCAACGCAAAAGGGAAGCCGGGTGTTTGGTAAGCAGGACAGCCGAGTGCTCTGTTGCGGTTGAGGGGAACAAAGCCGTGTGACCCGAAGGGGAACGGTTGTCGCAAAGAGGACCGATAGCGCTCCGTTGGAAAGCCAACGTGTCGTCGAGAAGCTCCGCCCGGGAGAAACAGGAGCCCGAAGCAATCCATGATTGACTGACTTGTATATGGCCCTGAAAGAACTCGGAGGCTGTCAATCGGGCGAGCTGGGGGGGGCGCCGACAAGTGTCATCGCAATGACGGGCTAAACAGATCAAAAAAGTGCAGTTGCCTCATGGGCGGGCTGGCGTTCTAATTGAGAGGGAAAGAAATTGGCCATAAGAGTTGGTGTTTAAAAAAAAACGAAAGAGCAATGAAAAGGGCTGGAAACGCGCTTATGAGGCCTAGGCGCCGAGCCAAATTGGCTGGAGAAAAAAACGCCGCTATCAAAAAAAACGAGCCTTAAAGGGGGACTTGTAAGAGAAACAGGGATAGGGCCATAGAGGTGGTTGCATAGGTCATTCGGAAGAGAAGTGGATGTCGAAAAAAAAATCAAATTGGGGATCGCCATTGGCCAAGTGATGCGCCAATCGTTCGAAGACGAGGGGTGTGGAGTGCGCGAAAAGGCTTGCTGCGAAGGGGAACAATTAAGAAGAGAAGCATAATTCCGCGTAGGGAGATGTCGGGCCGGAAAGCAAAAGGAATATCATAGTTCAAATAAAGAACCGGCAATCCGTGTTGACCGGCTTCCTGGGTGTCAATCAGCAATGATCGTTCGCGGCAGAAGATCTACGATCAAGGGGAAAAGGAAATTCAGAAAATGGGAAGGCAGAACGCCTGCCAAAAGATCCGCCTCTTCATTCATCCAGGGAGGGAAAGAAAATAAAATCCACGAGGTTGTGGCCGGCCTCACCAATTAACGAATCGGGGAGAACTGGAGGAAAAGGACACGCATGCCAGGGACGGCAGCCTCGGAGCCCGTAATTCGGCCTTCAGATTTGGGAATAGTCGCTCGCAATCTCTAACATTTGGTAACAAATATTAGGGGGTGTCGGGAGGTGCGTCGGTGTCTGATCCATTGGCGAGAGGATTGAGAAGACTGTATAGGTGTTTGGAGTCAGAAAATTGGGGATTCCATGGTGCTATGGGAAGGTGATTCAAGATGAAGGTCGAGCGCCATGAGAGGGTGACCTGAAAGAAGCCTTCGCAGAGTATTTACAGTCACGGCTCAGATGCGGCTCGATGCGTGGTTTCAAACGCGTTTAAGAATGTGGGGTGAATTAGCGCAAAAAAAAGAGAAAGGCAATCTAACATCTCGTCACTCGTCATCTTAGGAGAGAGATGAGATAAAGGCACGTTTGTAATCAAGTTTCGAACGAGAGTTCCCACTGGTTGGATAATAAATTACGTACAGAGGCTGGTTGTCGCTGCAAGGCGGGGAGAATGAACGTGCGCTCTTAGCTATATTGTCTTAACATCTCTTTTTGAGAGGCGGTGGTGCGGGATCGAATCTAGTGGTGGGTCATTGCCCTGTCTCTTCTATCGGCAGGCCACTAGGGTGGGAAGAAGAGTAGTCTCTCAGAAGAAGTCGTTGGAGTGCGAATTCGGAGTAATCGGGACCGCACCATGTACTGGACAGTCAACTCTAACATCTGTGCCTGCAGAATGCCACGAAAGGGGGGGCCGGTGCTCTTCGCGAACTATCAATTGTTTATTAGTATGTGGACGTGGGCGTGCTTATAAGTTGTGGAGAAGGTGAGAGTATAGTAGGAAAAGGAAGTGGAGAATCAATAAGCGGGACCGGATGGCAGCATTAGCACCCTCGCAAGTTGGGAAGAGAATGCCGTAAGTGCGCGGAGGAATCATCGAAGAAGGATTGGGTCAGATCAACCGATA
>Ga0179593_1343713_pt1 | contig 14733 bp, 24 predicted proteins | sample CZODoug2_1_08_16_FD_185931 | JGI IMG/M metagenome (GOLD analysis project Ga0179593, IMG submission 185931) | Vadose zone soil fungal communities from Angelo Coast Range Reserve, California, USA - CZODoug2_1_08_16fungal (PacBio error correction) | ecosystem: Environmental > Terrestrial > Soil >...
TTCAAAAAGAGCCAAACTGAAGTGCCCGAGAGTTTTGGGAGAAGTTGTGTAAATAAAAAGGAGGGGGGGAGGGCAGAAATGGCACTAAGGAACGGAAACTCTGATAAAAACAAAGGGGATGAGATCCTAGGAGATTCGTCCTTAGGGACCATTTGCAATGCAGCTGCAACAAACCGCAGAGGGGTACAAAAGGGGGGGGGGGAAAAAATGCGAGGGGGGAAGATTGGCACTCTATTATCCTGCTGACGAAAAAGGGCAGGGGGGGGGTGTGGGAGGAAAGTTGGGGAAACATCCAAGCATCAGGATGCTGATGAGATGGGTCACAAGGAAATCGGCTCGGAAAAAAAAAAAAAAGAAGGGGGTTTCAATGGAGAGCAGGCGAGCACAAGGGTGAGCGGCGAGCGTGGGAGGGGTAAGACCATATCCAAACAAATTCCAAAGGAAAACGGGAAAGCAAAAGAGCCACGCCTGAGAAGGAATTTGACGGGAAAAAAACGCGCGGACTAACTCTTGACGCAAAGAATTGCGCGTGGATTATCGGAGAACGTTGAGAAAGAAAAGGGGGGAGTCATAGAGGCATCATTCTCAAAGAGCAAGGAAGGAGTAGTTGCGATTAAAGGGAAACTCTTCTTGAACTCGGGAGGTTATTAAGTGTGAAGAGGGATTGGACAACCATGGAGATTTCTGTAAATGGGGTTAGAAAGGTCAAGGTATTTCATGGGGGAGGAGAAAAGGAGATCCCAAAAGAAAAGGCTTTCCTAGGGGGCCTTACAAAGATTTGTGCAAGGGGTGAGAAGGATCACTTACGTCCGCATAGAAGGGGGTGAAAACTTCAGGGGGAAAATAACAAGGACACAGGGGTAAACTTTCCGAGGAGAAGGGTCGGAAATCAACCTGCAAAAGGGCAGAATGGAGCGAAAAATTCTTGGGCTACCTACAAGAGGAAGAGAGTCAAGGGGGTACCCTCTTACCGGAGTACAAAAGAAAAACAAAAGACGTTCGCGGACAACCCCAAACGGAGCAACACTTTGGGATCCGTTCTGAAAGTGACAACTCAACCCAGCTTTCGCAATTTGGGGAGCGCTGAAGAAGGGTCCGATACTACCTAAGAAAGGCGAAGCTGGTCGATCAGGGACAGAAAAAAACAATCTCCATGAAGGAGGGCAGGGAATCGATAACTCTACAAGGCTCTGGAAAGAGGAAGTTAGGTAGGGGTTGATTCAAGGAATCCGAGGTGGGGCATTATCGACGGGGGTTAAAAAAAAAGAATCTGGGGTCGGGGGGAACGCGGTTTCCACATTCAACTAAGAAACATTCTCCGGCTGGGTAGCTGATCTCTTCAAAGAGAAGTGAAACTAATGGGGTGTAAATACGAAATGGGTCGACGGGGGATAAGGGGGGAATAAGGGCCGAGGTAATGGTACTCTAACAAGGAGCCTCAGCGGCTGTCAGAAAAAGAGATTGGTCGTCGAAACGATTGTGGGAAGAAATGGGCCTTAGAGTGCCTTTACGCAAATCCGGAAGGAAGAGGAATCATAAAAGGGCTATGGGAGGGGGGGCTGTATGAGAAAAGAAAAGAAAAAGATCCGGGTCAAGGGCGCACGCGATGCGCGCATTGAGTCTCTCATGGCGGCCTTCGGAAGAAGGGCACGCCCGTTAAACTGTACATGTTATGTGGGAAAACGATTTTTGGGAAAAAAAAAAAATCCAGCCATCAAAGGTTCTCGGGTCTGTTAATGGGCAAACAGTTTGTTTGCCTCCAGAACTGAAAACGGAGGAGGGTCGGATACAGTTCCTCCGAGAGAAGAGAAATGGGGACAGGAGGAGGGGGGAGGGGACCGGGAAGCCTCAAGGTGATGAGGCGGAAACAGAAAGAACAATCTCGGCAGAACCGACATCAGAAAGACATGGGTCAGAGACGTTGAAAAAGGTCCCGCCAGTCAAACTACATAACAAAAGAAAATAGCTTGGAAAGGGGATAAAGCAGATTCCAAAGAGGCAAAATACAACTATAAAAGAACCGGAAAATGCGATATAAAAAGGAAAGACAGTAAGGAAGGGGATCAAGCGCAGAAAGAGGATGATTAACGGGTGTCTTCACTTAAACTTCTAGCAAACCTGGGTCGGCCCATCATCACCACAGAACTGACGGCGCCTGAAAAGGGAAAGAGAACGGTACCAAAGACGACTTGCGGACTAGTTGGGAGAAAGATCAGGGGGGAAAAGTCTTTGAATTTAATTTGGCAGAGTGAACGTTCGAGCCATTAAAATTCGGCAAAACAGGCAGGTAGAATCCAAGACCATTTATCTGCAGAGACCCTTGATTCACGAGGGCAAAGAGGACGCGCGAGACCGGACCGGCAAAAGGGGGTAGGGTGAGGAATAAGAAAAAGTAGGCCACGGGCGTTAAGGGCAGAAAGGCCAGGGAAAGGATTCTTTTGAAAAGGGAAATCGGGTTGTATTACAGTCATTCCAAAGGGAAAGAAAAAATTAGGGAAGGAGGACGAAATTCTGAGACCCACATCGAAGAAAGAAGATTAAGGGACAGACAAGCCGGATGACAAGGTGCAGAGGGGTAGCCAAACGCTAATCCCCAGGGGAATTTGGCCGTTAGAAATGTAACTATAAAAAAACCAGGGGGAAAAGGGTTTTCAAAAGGTTCAGGATGTGGGAGGGGATTAAAACGGGGAGTCAGAGGAATTAAAACTCGGCTTTGGCGTCCAGGAAAGAGGGATGGACGCAACACCAGGCGTTCCCTATAGTGCCTCAGGGGGCTAACGAAAAAAAGACCAATAAAAGGATTACCAGGCATCACTAATCTGGGCATAAGCGTTGCTAGTGAGGAGTGTAGATTCCTGGTGGATAGGACGCAACGAGCTCAGCAAACAAGGTCAGAGGACGTTCAGGGCCTAGTCGGGAGAAAGAATCTCTTCGCGGATAATAAAGGTGGCGGAAGAAACAACGATTTGGGGGACTATGAATCTGTGACTTGGAGTTCATCTGCGCCTAAAAAAAGTGTCGTGGGCAGGGGAGGGAGAGGGAGCAGGGTATGATGAGGCGTGGGGGGAGAAAGAGGAGGGAGTAATGGCCTGAAAGTAAGGGAGAGGCCGAAAGGCATGGGAGGAGATGAAGGAGTAAAAATGAGGGGAATGGGGTAACCTAGGAGCAGATGGAGCAGAGAAGGCGAAACAAAAGGATTGTGGGAGGGAGGAAATTAGGGTACGCGGAGGGCGTGGAAAGGCGGGTAAAGATAAATAGGGGAGAGTTAAGGACTGGGAGAGAAAAGGCGTACAGGAGAGGGTAGGAGGGCAAGGTGAGTGAGGATTTGGAGGGGAAAAAAACGTGCTAGGGGGCGTAGTAGGTGGGAGGAAAGTGGGGGGGGTAAGGGAGAGGGGGGAGAAAGTGTGGAGGGGATAGACTGAGAATGCAGCCGGTGGAAAGAAAACGAAAAAACGGGAGGGGGGAAGAAGTAAAGAGAAGGGAAGGTAGACGATAGAAAGGAAAGTAGGATAGGGGGGGAAGGAGGGTGAAGGTGAGTCGGTAACGCTATGAGCATGGGGGGGGTAGTAGGAGGGGAAAAGGAGGCACAAGGAGGAAAGTACGGTCGAGGGAGGGGGGGGGGAATGAGTGGGGAATATGGGGGAAAAGTGTGGAGAAAAGGAAAGGGGGGAGGGCGAGGGGGGGGTAAGGCGGCAGGGTAGATGGGAGGTGGAGAGTGAGAGAGGAGGGGTAAGGGGGGGAGAGAGAGGCAGGGAAAGGGGGGTAGGGCACGAAGATACGGATGGGGCGTGAGGGGAAATGAGGGAAGGCAGGCTGGGACAGGAGGGATGAGAGTAGTGAGTGGATGAGGTAAAAAAGGAGGGGAAGGGAAGGAAGGAGAAAGAAAGAAGGGATGGGAGCCAGGTGGGTGGGGGAAAAAAGGGAGTGGAAATGAGGGGGGGGAAAGGGAGGGAGCGGAGAATTGGGGGGAAAAAAGAGGGGTGGGGGGTGGAAAGGAGCACACGGGGGAGAAGGAACGGGGGTGGTGAGATAAAATGGGCGGGGGGGAGGGAGACCGAAAGGAAAGGTGTAAAAGTAAAGAAGCGTGGGATGGGGAGAGGGAGGAAAAATGTGTGGGGGAGGCGTCGAGAAAGGAAAAGGAAGGAGAAGGGGCGTGAAATACTGCAGCAGAATGGAGTAAAAGGGGGGGGGGAGGGATAAACGGAGAAGCGGCGAGGGGAGTATAAGGTTGGTAGAAGGAGGGGAGGGGAGAGAGAAGGGGCGCAGGGGGGAAGAGGGAGTAGGGAAGGGTAAGAGGGAAAAGAGGGGATGAAGAGAGAAAGTGAAGAAAGAAGAGGGGGGGCAAGGAAGGGAAGGGAAATGGAGATATGGGGAAAAGAGGATAGGGAAAAGAGAAGGTGGAGGAGAGTTGGGGAGGGGAGGGCAGATAGGGGAGTGTAGAAAAAAGAGGGGTGATCCGGATTGGACCAAAAACTTTATGCTTGGAGTCTGCAAAGAATGATAGAAGGGTCTGGAGGCGGCGTTCCGACCAAAGCCTGAAAAAGAAACGATTTGAGGGAAGCCGTAACAGAGGGAATCAGAGAAAAAAGAGGATAGGAGGTTGGGGTTAGCCTGGACGCGGTTGAACGCAGGGTCTACTCTATACTTCGGAAGGAAAGGGGCCGCAAAAACACGGAACAGGGCTGGAAAGCACCGCCAAAAATGACGGAAACAAACATCCTTGAGAAGAGAAAGAAGGGGACCAAGCAATTTACCGAAGAGAGGATGTAGAAGCGGATTGAGCCATTTTGAGAAATTCACGAAAGCGGGAGGGAATCTCAAAACTGTCAGAATACAATGAATCCACCGAAGGGCCGCGCCCACTACCGCAGCCGCGAAGGGGGGAAATTAACGTCTGGAAGAAAAAAGGGAAGGCCCGGCAGGGAGTAGGTTGAAGGGAAAAAGGCGCGGCGACTAGAAAAAAAGGGGGTCTTTCAAAAACTGGAGGGGTGTTGACTTCAAAAAAAAAAAAAAAAAAAAGGAGACTACGGGGAGTAGTAAGGGGGGGTAGGCAAAGCTCGAAAAAAGAAAATTTATGAGTTGGGGGGACTAAAGAGGCGTGGGGGAGGACTTAAAGAAGCGACCTCCTCGGTAGAGGTTAGCTCCGAAACAGAGGAGAAAGCTAGAGAGTCTTTTTGGAAGGTTTAAAACGTGGGGGAGAACGGGGGGAGAAAGGTTTTCAAGGCATGAAAAGGGTGATGGAAAGTCCAAAAATTTTAAAACACCGAGAGCCTCCGTCTCCGGGGAACGAAGCCGAAAGACTTCGATGGGTACAAAAAATGACATAAGGAAGGGAGAAGGAGGAAATCATGAAAAGGAAGAAAGCTATCTCCAGAACGCAGGGTCATATTCAGGGGAGGATGACTACGTCGGGAAAAAGGTGAAGGGGAACTCTAAGGATGATGGTCGAGGCCTGGGACGGACTGTTAAAGCGAGTAGAGTAAGGGGGGTCAAAGAGTATTGACTCGCTGTACATCAACTGTACGGCGAAAAAGCACGGATTGTCGGGGGGGGAAAGAAGGAGAAGAGAGACGAAGTGAAAAAGGACAGGGGTTTTAAAGGTTAAAAAAAAGACGGGGAGAATGAGGAGGACTTAAGAGAGGGAACCCCGTTTGGGGGACCACCGCTTGATACGAGTTGCAATGAAAGTATATGGGGGGGCATAAAAGGGGTCGACGAGAGAAAAAAAAAATCGACGCGAAGGGATTGGGCCCAAGAAAATTTGAAAAGCGCAATCGAGAAAAGAGCAAAAGGAGAGGGGAGTCGCTGAAGTTATTGGGAAACCTGCGAGGGCCTGGAAGGGACTGGGCAGAGGTCTTTGTGAGGGAAGCCATTTAGACGAAAAAAAAAGGAGAGAGAAGAGAGGGGGGTCGGCCCACAAGACTGAAAGACCAGGAGAGCCGAGGCAGGGTCAAAAAGAAAATCTCAGAAACTATCAATTTGTCATTTGGTGAGAGGGGGGGGGGGGGGTAGGGGCGCGGGATCCGGGGTCTCTGTAGCCCCATAAGCGGGAGGAGAAAGAAGGGAAAAAGAAGGTCGTCGAAAAAAATGGGGTGAAAGAACATAATGAGGGAAGTCAAGAACCTTGATAATATTGTTACCAACAACCGGTGGGACCCGGCGGAAAGGCGCGAAGGACAGAGAATAAGGCAAAGGGGCAACAGGGGACAAAAAAGGACCTGTGGCACAGTCGTCTCTTCGTCGAAGAAGTACTACAAAAAAGAAAAAAATAAAATGAGTGGATGCCGTACAGGGGATGACGAAAAGAAGGCAAAGCAGGGGGATACGGTTCAAAATGAAGAAAGAGGCATCAAAAAAAGTAACACCAGACAGAAACAGAGAAATCAGGACCTGCCAGAACGAGTCTACTGAAGGAATATGAATCCATGGAGGGGGGGGTATGTAGAGGGATGGAGGCAGGGGTCGGGGACGAGTATCAAGAGGTTGAAGGGATGTACAGCTGGTCTCAGATTGGATAGGGGATTTGATACTGGAGGAGGGAGGTTGGGGGCTGCATCAATTGGGGGGGGGTCTGACTGGCATCAAAAGGGGGGAGTGACGTAATTAAAAAAAAGGGTAGAAATTAGAAAAAAAGGGTATTAGAAAAAAGACGATAGCGGGATACGAGAGAGGCGGGAAGAGAAACCGTAGACCTAGCCGCGGTCTTTCCCAGAAGAAAAGAAGATAGCCACACAATTAACTCGCATCAGGGGCGCAAATCCCAAAAAGAAAAACCGTTGGAAGGACAAAAAAGCAATGAGAGGGGCTTAAAAAGAACCCGTGTGGAATAGTCTTTACTAACGGGACTCCGTGCAAACTATACCATGGAGAAGTATTTTTCGAGAGAAAATTAAAAAAGAGCTCTGCTATTGTCTCGGGGAGGATGTGGGGAAGGAGGATAATCTAAGGGTGGTTTAATTAAGCGGACTCGTTCAATTGTAGAAAAGAAAAAATGCGGAGAAAAAAAAAGCGGAAGGAGTTAAAAGGAAGGGGAAAATAACTTAACTGTGCTGCGGCGGCAGGTTTGTTTGGCAGGGGGGGCTGTCCAGCAGTTGGCCTGGTTCTTCAACAAGGGGCAAGAAAAAAGGGGCTGAAAAGATACCAGGGTAAAAAGATAAAAGAAATCAGTCCAAGTGACAGGCATAAAACTAAGGGTAAGAGCTCGATTTCCCTCGGTCCTTCCTTAAAAGAATCGTAGAAGGGAGGGGGGTGACGACAAGGGCAAAAACCGCTCAAGACTTCAGTAAAAAAAGCAAGTTTGGGGAAAAGAAAAAAGGCGAAAGATGGGGGGGGGAGAGTCCCCGTGTGGTGGGGAAGGGAGATTGAAAAAAACCAAAACTCCTATACATCGTCCACAACAAAAAAATCTGGTTATTGGGAAACGACCTAGGAGGAAAAAAAAAGAATGAGGTTTATACTAATAAGGTGATTAAAATATCAAAGGAGGTTGGGTCCAAATGATAAATCTGGGCTTCGAAGGTATCAACTCCGCATAGGAAACACGCGGATTCCCATAAAAATAGGAATTTGGACGGGAAAGGACACGGGAGGGGGGGGGTATGTTTGATGACCAAGACAATATCGGGGGCAGCTGGTGGGAGGAAGCCTAAAAGGGTACGCCAAAACAGAGTAATCGAGAATAGTACCGGAGCTAAAGAAGCGGACAAAAAATACACAGAAGGGAAAAATGAACGGGGAGGGGTGGAATCGGACATCGTAACGCAAAAAGAAGGGGGGATTCGCTTTTGTAATAACAGGACTGACGCAGTCTACCGGCAAACAGACCAGTAAAGGGGGAGGTGGGGGGGGGGAAGAGTGGGGGGTAAGAATCTAAGTAGAAAAAGGGGAAAGGCGCAGGGGGCATGAAGGAAGAAAAAACGATTCCAGTTGGAAAGAAAGAAATGGTCATTCTTAGCTGCCGAACAGAAAAAAGGGGGGAAAAAATAGCTGTATAAAATAGATGAACGAAACCAGGCTGTCCGTCATAGGAACGATCGCTGTCTCCGTTGAAAACAGGGGTAATCAGAGTAGATATACATGGCCTCCTTTGGAGACCTGGGGGGGAAAAAAAACAGCCAGATGGCTCTACGGTTCAGAAATGAGGGAAAGGGGGGAAATGGAAAGAAGGGCTGTCAAACGGTCTCCAAACGAACGAAGCAGCGTCCTGGTAACGGGGGAGACAGGGGATTTTAGTCGCCGTCATAGTGGGGGATAAAGGGGGCAAGACGCCAGGTTTAAATAAGTCTAGAGAGGGAGAACGTTGAAGGGGAATGACTAGGGGGGAAGGGCGAGACGGAGTTCATTGGGGGGGCTAAGTTTTGGGATTACGAAAGGGGGGGCGTGCTTTTATTGGGCGGGTGTACATCCGAGGGATAGGTCTGCTTTGGCGGTCGTCGTGAAAGATGCTTACAGGGAGACGGTGCTTGACTTCCGGGGGGGACTTGGCGACCTTGGGTCCATAGAAAAAAAGCATCATTGAGGGAGGTTCGTGGGGGGCAGCTATCTTCAAGGGGCCCGTAGGGGAAAAAGAGAGAGAAAGGTGAGGGCGTGGAAATCAATTGCGAAAGAGGGAAGAAAGCTAGAGAATAACGGGAAGAAGACAGAAGCGGTGGTTCAAGATGGGGGAACAAAGGTGAGTTCCCATAACGGACAAAAAGACCTTGGGGCTGGAGGGCATTGGGAATTCTAAATTCAGAGGACAGAAACGAGAAAAGGGGTTGAAGAGGGAGGGCACAAGCCCAGATGCTGCCATCCACCGAAAAGGCGACGCAAGAGGGGGGCCTCCTGATAGACGACTTAAGACAAGGGGAGGGTCAACCAAGAAAGCCCCAGCAAGAAAGGTACGTTGAAGGAAAGCGGGTCAAAGAATGCCTTCTTTGCCAAGGCCCTCTATCAGGGGGAAGGGTGAAGAAAAATTCCGGGGGCGACTTTGGACTAGAGGGATCATCCCGTGGGAGGCCATTGTCGAGGGAGAAGAAGACCGAAAAGGAGGTGAGATCGTCAAATCTAAATGCGTTAAAGACTATCAAGGAGACGACACTTGTCGGGTAGTCAAAAGATCAAGGTGGGGAGAATCAAAGCGAAAGGTGGGGGAAGTGATGGAAAACAGGCTTAAAAGAAAAGATATAATGGGGACAACCAGACATTGTGGTATACTGGAAGAACCTCTACCGGAATGCTTCAAAGAAAGAAAGAAGCATAGGAGAAATCGTCGGGTAAAAAAAAGGGAGGACAGAAATTTCAGGGCTGAATTGGGGGGGGCTGATTTCACGTGGCAGTACAGAGGACAGACACTCGTGTGTTCGGAATAGGCAAAGAGGAGGAAGGCTCTCTGAATAAAAATGCCAATGTTAGTCACTTTCAGTAGGAAAAAGTGGCCGCAGGGGGGGGGGGGTTGACGGGAGAAAAGATAAGGGTGGGGGTTCGGAGGGGTGTGGAAAACAGAAAGAGGGTAAAGGTCCTAGTTGGATTCTGGGGGGGGTCGCCAAGACAATTGAGATAAGAAGGGAAATAGGAAGGGGTTAGGAGTAAGAATCGAGGGGAGGGCAATGGTTTAAAATGAATGATTCTTTAACAGAGGGCCCAAAGGATAATGGCGCCGGGATTATCGGGGGAAACAGCCCTGGAAAAAAAAGCAAGGGAGAAAGGCAAGGGAGTGGGGGTAGAAAGTCATAGGTTGTGGGGGTCCCGTTCAGAGCACATGGAAAGACCTCTTAAGGGTCCAAACCCCAGGAAAATCTCCAGTGGGGGGAAAAAGCGGAAACAAGAAAAAGACAAAAGAGGAGGGGAACAACGAGGTGTTAATAGCAAAACTGGAAACCTTGGAAGATGATTGCTCGGTGAGGAAGCCGGTAGGAGAAAAGGTCTGGCTAATCCCCAAAAGCGAAAGCGAGGGGAGGACAAGGTAGGCACGCGCCGCCGGAGGAAGGAAGAATTGGGGGAAATCGGGGTGAGATTTACGGCTGTCCGTAGGAAGACTTTGAATATACTGAGTGGGGGTGGTAGGGGAAAACTATCCCACGCTAGAAGGAAAAAAGTGGCTCCTTCGACGGCTGATAAATTGAAAAAAAAAAGGGAAGAGATGCAGATTTGTCTAGAATGGGAAGGGTAGCTACTCTCTACCTGAGGGGGGGGATGTATTGCCTAACTGAACAGCAACAAAAAGAAAAAAAGACCAGCTTAAACTTGGGACTAAAAGGGCCAAAAACTGAAGGGAAGAGTAAATGTGTTGGAAAGGGCAATAAGGCGGTTGGAAGGGCCTGAAAGGTACTAAGGGGAAACATCTACGAGAAAAAACAAAAAACGGAAGGAAGGAGAGGAGTGAAGGGGAAAGTGAAGAAATAAAAAACGCCTTCTGGGGAAAAAGTTGTTACACAATTGAAAGGGGGGAAGGTCAGGGGGTATCTTCGCAAGACGTTAAAGAAGGGGGGAGACTGTGGACTTTTGTTTGAATGAAAGGTGGGGGGCAGGACCTCACTCAGAATAAAAGCGAGTGACTACCCGTGCCTCGAGGGAAGAGCATCGAGGCAAGGAGGGGGTTGAAAAAAAGGGTTATGAAGGCAGGAGAAAAGAAAATTGTTTAAAAAGAAAGGGATGGGGAAGACCAAGGAAGAGAAAGTAGGCCACAACCCGCATATAATAAAAAGGGAATGCCAATAGGAAAGAGAATGAGGGCCGCGCTCTTCCCTACGGAGGTTGAAAAAAAAAGAACGTTTGGGAAGCGAGAAGGGATGGTAGCATACAGGCTTCATAAAAACAGTCTCGGGAGAGGGGCAGGCAGAGTACTTTGCATGCAAAAACCCTGGTGAAATCAAATTGGGGTGTGAGTTTGGTGGACTCGGTCTTTCCAAATTTAAAATTGGGATGGGGGAAGCCCGTAAGGAAAGGTGAGGGGGGGGGGCTCGAAAAACAGATACACAAAATATGACGGGCGAATTCCAATCTAAAAGGACTCACATGTAGGGGAGTGGATGGAAAAAGCTATCAATCAACGAAGCTATACGGGGATGGATTTAAAGGGGAAAACGCAATGACACTGTGACCCTGAACTCTGACGGGGAGAAAAAACCAAAGGAAAAATGGAGATGATCAAAAGGGGAGGGGTTCCAAGGGAAACCATATAGAAGTAAACCTGACCCTCGGGAAGCGGTAACTAACAAAACAAAATCGATTCGGTCAAAAAAAAAAATGCGCAAAAGGGTTAGCCTAATCTTGTGACTCCAAGGGGGGGACGAAGGGGTAGGAAGGAAATTAGACGGGGACAGAGATAACTGAAATACAGAAGGGAAATCTGGTCAATCACGGCATAAGCAAAAAGGCACGACATTAAGGACGAGGGGGATAAAAAAGGACTCCTCGGGCTCCAAAAGAAGGGAGGTCTGGAGAAGAAGGAAATTGGGGGGGGAGGATCAAAGAGATTGGGGCAAAAGGAGAACTGGGAGGTGATAGGGGTGAAACCCGGCAAAGACGCGGATACTCCTGGTGGGGGAGGATGTAAGCAAGAATTAACTAAAAAGGGGGGTGATAATCCAGGAAAACAAGTGAAAGCGGGAGAGGGCAACGCCGGAAGGAGGGAATTTCGTCTCTAACTACGTCTCTTCGCAAAGGTGCATTCACACCTTTAAGGAGACAGACTTGAATAGAAAAAGACGAAAAATTGGTATACCCTGGCCTGAGAGGGAGGGAGGGGGGAAAAGAACGGGAAGTTAGGGGAAGGGAAGAACGGAAAGGGGGGATGTCGGGGGGATTTGTGCCGTATGAACTCTCAACCAAAAACCGATCAGGCCGTCCAGTCGGATAAAACGGCGACAAGCGAGTCCTTTAATTCTAGGCTAAGTGAAAATGGCAGCCATCCAGGAAGTATAAAAAAAGGTAAGAGGGAGGAAAAAGTTGGCAGTGGGACTCGGGTCACAATGCCAGCAGCATTGAAGGGCTCTTTTGGCCGGTTGGGACATAAACAGTTTGAACTCAATAAGAGAAAAGAGGAGGTTCGGATCCCTGAAAAAAAGACGGGGAAAACGAGGAGGAAAAGGGTGCTTATTGCCACTCCTCAAGTACGATGAAAGGCGTTCACGAAAGACAGGAACTAGACCGAATCAGCAAGAAAGTGAATCTTTCTCAAAAAGGAAACCAAAGGGAAGGAAGAAAAAAACGGACAGACAAAGGAAAGGAATCTGGCATAGAGAAGTACAGGCAGAGTCACAGATTTAAAAAAACAACAACGATAAAGACCGCCACAATGAGAATCTGAAGGGGAAGGGAAACGAAGAGCAGGAAAAGGAAAATCAAAGAAGGTGCTGAAAGGGTCGCAAGAGACTGATAACTTCTGTCGAAAGGACGAAGCCCGAAAGAAAAAGTCCATGCAAGAAAAGGAAAGAAAAAAGGTGTGAGGGGGCAAAAAAAAAGGCACATTACACCTAAAAAAAAAAAAAAAAAAACCTTCTAGATGGGTAAGGTCATGTTAAAAGGATTGGAAATTGAGAAAAATTGCTGAAGGGGAAAGGGGAGGGGGAGACAATAGGAGGGGATTCAACCAATAAGTTACATCTCCTCCAATGTAGGTTAATCCAACGCCTGGGGCACGAGTAAAGAAAATTGCAGATGTATATTAACCGTCCCAGAGGGGGAGGAGATCTGCTACCAAGTTCAAACAAGGCCACTGGCGGGAGGGGGGTTCGGAGAATCGGATAGCCTGGACAAGGTCAATTTTGCCACCTGGAATCGGGGTTTTAGGAAGGAAGTAAGGTCGAAAAGGAGTCTTCATGAACAGAGTCGGTAGGAGAGAAAAGAAAATCACTCCAACGATGGGAAGGCATCACGAAGGGGACCTGGGTCCTATTATCTTCCCAAAGGAATAAAAGGTAAGTGGGGAAGGGGAAAAAAAGGACCGATTGCAAACACCGCCAGGGCGTTGTCCCCAAGGAAGGGGACAGGAGGGGGGGTGGTGATGGAGCAGAGGGCGGTCAGAAGGATCGGGCGCGCTTTTGGCGGAAAGACCTGCACAGGAGGAAGACACCCGCGAAGAATCATCAATCGTTGGTTCAGCAAGAAAAAGGCCAGTAAAGACGCAGGGATCAAGAGAACTGAAAGGAGGGTCTGGGCATACGCGGGCAGGCAGGGATACCTTTTCAAAAAAAAAGCCGCCACGATCGACGAAAACTAGATAGGGAGGAACGTCCTAGGAAGAATAAGAGGGATTGGCATGCAGAGGTTCGTAACATCCCCAACCATTGGGGAAGGGAGTGGATAGTAAGGGAACAAGGCGCGCGGCAAGTAAACATAGTAAAAAACCAGTCGGTTCTTTAAAAAAAACGTAGGAATCGAAAGGAACGAAAAGGAGGAGGGGTCAAGGGGGCAGAAACGGGGGAGGGAGAAAAAAGAGAACGAGGGCGGCCGTCAAGGACGAGGAAATATATGAGCACGATTCTTCGACGTTTATTCGGACTGCCGTGACGAGTATTGATCGCAAAAGTTAGACAAAGTTACGGAAGGGTGCCGGGACCACGTAAACAGCTGAAGCCCCAAGCAACAAAAGGAAGACAGCAGCCAGTAATATTGGTAATATGTCCCGAAGCTCACTTGGTCCGCAGGGAGAGGGGAGAAATTTCTATTTTCCAGAAGGGGGGGAAGGACAAAAAAAGGTCGATTATCAAGGGCCTTTCCCGAAGCACACGCAAAAGACAACGAAGAAAATCGGAAGGAAAGGGGGACTAAAAACTCAGGGAATCAGAAAAAAGGGGGAAGGAGGGGGAGGTAAGTGGAGGAAACGAATCTGAGGAACCTATCCAAAAAGGGGGATCGTAGAAGAGACTTGCGGGTGTTGGGGGTCAGGAAAATAAAGGGATCCTTGCACTGGGAAAGGTGATTGGCCGACCCTCGAGAGCGGGGACTATTGGGGAACGGAAGCTCGTCGTTCTGAGGGCACGAGAAAAGGCTTAGCATGGGAGGAAGAGAAGCGCGAGGAGACCAAAGAGGAAGTATGGTGTTACGGGGGAAAACTGGGGGGGGAGGAAGGAGTGAGAATTCGTGTTCAAAAGACTCTTGAGGCCATCATATAAACCAGGAGGAAAAACAACTGAAAAAAAAACCAAACTGAAAAAAAGAATTCCGAAGCCGAAGAAGGGCGGAGGTGCCAGGGGAAAAGGAATTAACCAATTCCGTAGAATCAGGAAACATACGTCCAAGACTCGAGTTAACTAGGAAGAAACCACAGGGAGAAGAGGAGGGGGGAAGAGACTAAAGTACGGGCTTGGAAGGGCCGAGGGGGGGGATATTACCTGGTTACGTTTCGTGTGCTGGATAGGATAAAAATTCAGAAAACCAACGGCTGAGCGCGCTTGGACAGGAAAACCTTAAGGAAAGACATCACTTACTGTGGTTTTCTGGGGTGTAGTAAGGACTTCCGAAGAGAGACGAATCAGGACAGGGGGTTTGGAAGCAAAGGGGAAGAGGAAAGGCAGTGAGAAAAACTAACGCTCGGTCCACGGGGTTGTGGTACCCGAGGGTTCTCAGGAGTGGCCCTGATTCAGGAGGGGCTTGCAACCGTAAAGAAGTCGACGACGAAATAGGGGGGGGCGACGCAAGACTGGAGGAATTCTAGGGAAAGAAAAAAGGGACTAAAGGAAGGGATTATGCTTGAATGTGGGGGTGGCCTCCTGTCAGACTGAGCCTGGGTCTTTCTCGGAGGTCGACGCA
>Ga0179593_1347736_pt1 | contig 14733 bp, 24 predicted proteins | sample CZODoug2_1_08_16_FD_185931 | JGI IMG/M metagenome (GOLD analysis project Ga0179593, IMG submission 185931) | Vadose zone soil fungal communities from Angelo Coast Range Reserve, California, USA - CZODoug2_1_08_16fungal (PacBio error correction) | ecosystem: Environmental > Terrestrial > Soil >...
TATTCCCGAGAAAAAAATCAAAGAGCGACAGTGGGGGTGGAAGTTGAAAATGGGGGGGGAAGGTGGGAAAAAAAGGGGGGGGTCGAGGGGCCGGGTGGATAGTGTCCGAGGATGTCGAAGGAGGAGGAGCAAGAAAAGGGAAAGAGAATCCAGGCACGCCCGCATTCCGAAAGCTAGGGGGGAAAGTCTACAAATAGCGGGAAGGATGATGAAAGCGGCGCAAGGGCCCGGGGCACCTCACCGGGGGGAGGGGGGAAGGGAGGCCTATCAAAATAGTGCCCAATCCACTAGAGCGGGGCCGCACTAAGCTCGGCTTAGGAGGTCTGAACGTCAATGGGAGGTGGGGCCGGGGGAACTGAAACATGTTGGTGCTCCGGGATAGGGGGGTTGGCACGGCTCTAAAGTAAAGAGCAAGCCAGGATTAACAACGAAAGATGGGGGGGATCGCTAAATGGAAAGAGGGACTAACAGTGGAAAGGGATATCACGGGAGGGTCATTTACTTAGGGTACATGCGACAGTTAGACTTTGTGAGTAAGGGCCCAGTGTGATACTAATAGAAAAAAGAAAGGCAACGAGCAAGAGGTGGAAAAGCCAGAAAGAACCGAAGTCTGGAGAAAAAAACTGAAACGGAAAAAAGAGAAGACAGCCTCCACGATCCCTATTAGATCGTCTCGTTTGTCAGCGGAGCATCTTCGTATGAAAGAGACAGGGGGATGCAAGTACCAAACCGTTAAAGGGGGCTAACACCTCAGCGAAAGGGGACCGGAGAAGGGTTAAAAAGATCCGTCCTCGAAGGGACTTTCCAGATAATATTTGACATCAAGAGATCACAACGTCGGCGGAGCGGAACGTGCTGGGTTTAACTATCAGAAAAGGAGAGAAAACAAAGACCGAGGGTATATCATGCAAAACAGAAGAGAAAAAAAAATGGGCAACAGCCGGGGATCTCTCAGGTAAGGAGTCTGTGGCCAAAACTATTGAGGCGGAAGACGAAGACACAGATTCGGAGTTTTCCTTATCGATAGATGAGGAGGGCTTGGGATTCGAACGGGAGGGTCGTTTACCCGAACAGAAGAAACCGGATGTCGTTTAACAACGCGATCCTCTGAAGATAATGCTGGCAAGGAGGAGAAGAGGGGGCATCGAAGATAAGTCCCGAAGTGGGATCGAAGAGCAGGTCTCTTGGAGAGTCTTGGGGGCTCCCAAGGGAGGTTGGGAGGAGGTAATCAAGAGAGGTACTCTCCGGGAGTCAAGGAGAAAAAGCATGTATGTATTTCACCAAAAAAGGAAACTATTGGGGGGAGGGAAGGTTCAGGACCTTACGCGGGGAAGATCTCAGGGGGGGAGGGAGCCGGATGGAACTTTACCTCATAGGAATCGGTAGTCTATCATCACGGAGAGAGCTCTGGCGGTCGCATGAGACCGCGGGAGGGCCTTGAAGGGGGGAAGTCTGGGGTATCGGTCTTCATCATTGTGGGGGGGGATCTCCCTTCAGTGTCAGGGGGAAATGATGCCCAAGGACTTGTCGGGCCGTGAGGGACACGGGAGCAAAAACCAAACCTTGACCTTGTCTGGGGGTCTAGAAAGGGGGACCGGGGCGCTGCGGGGAAAAGGTTGGCAATCTAGGGGGAGTCACTTCGAGGGGCAGAGAAGGGGGGGGGGGGCCCAAACGGGAGGGGGGGGAGGGGAGAGGGGGGGGGAAGGGGGGGAGGAGAAAAGTGGGGGGGAGGAAAAGAAAGAGGAGAAGGGGGAGGGGGGGGGGGGTGAGAATGAAGGGGGGAGGGGAGAAGGGAGAAGGGAGAGAAAGAGGGAGGGGGGGGGGGGAAGAGAGAGGGGGGGGGAAAAGAAAGGGAGGGGGGGAGATGGGAAGAAGGAGGGGGGAGGAGAGGAAATGGAGAAAGGGGGGGAAGAAGGAAGGGGGGAGAAGGGGAGGGGGAAAGAGCCAAGGGGAGAGGGGAATGTGGGAAGGGGTTGTCCGAAAAAAGCTGGGAAACTTCAAATCAAGGTGATTCGCCTGCAAGCTCTCCTGGTCGAAAGCTTGAAGGCCTATCATCCGCATGGGGGGGCATCGGGAAAGGGGGGGGAGGAGTCAAGGAGAGCGGGGGGGAGGGCGGAGGAGGGTAAGAAAACTCGGGGAGTGGTCGAGCGGAAAAAGTCTAAATTCGGGGGGGTCTGGCGGAAAAAATTAAGTAAAAAGAAGTTCTCTAAACTGGAAATCGGAAGGGAAAGGAAAGTGGATCGTAAGGGGGGCGGAGGAGGGTGCAGCTCTCGATTCGAAAAGAAGAATTTGGCGCCAGGAAGAGGGGACGGTGGAAGGGAGGGAAGGAGCTTAATCAAGCGCTCGTCTGCGAAAAGAACGGATATGACAGATCGGGGGCTGAACCAGATAAGACAGTCGGGCAACAGGATCGCGTAGAGGGGGCCGTCCATCCCGAAGAAAAAAAAACCGTCAGGAAGCGCTCTCCTGAAGAAAAAGGCAAGGAGAGAGCGTCAAAGTGAATCGTAGGGGCGAGAGACAGTAGGGGAGAGCAGCACAGGAAGAGGGTGAAAGACGAAAAAAGGGCAAACTAACACATGAAAAAAAGAGAAGCGCCTCATGCACGGAAAAAATGACGTGCATGGGGGCGGAAGGGAGCCTGGGGGGGGGGGGGGTCGTAGAGGACTGGGGAGTTGCACAGGGGCCAAAATGAAAATTCAAGGTAATCCACGGCGCCGGGGAAAAGGACCAACGCGTGAAATAGGAAGCCTACGGAGGGGAAGCAATGGGAAAACTTTGTCTCAGGGGAAAATGTCAGGCACGGGGGGTTCGGAAAAGGAAAAGCTCAGCGGGACTTGTTATTCCGGAGGAAGCCTGGGTATAGAGAGGAAGGACAGCGAAAGGGGGACGGGGGGCGAATGTAGGGGGGGGAGCGGGGGAGGAATAGGGGATGAGGAAGGGCCAAGGCTGGCTTTGTGCACCGATTAGGGGGGGGGTTGGGGGAAGAGTGTGGCGGCTAAAGCGTGGGGTGCGCCGGGAAAACTCGGCCCGGAAGAGAGAACCCCATGAATGAGGGACTCTATGAAAGAGACAGGAGCAATAAGAGGGGGGTTGGGGGGAGGGGGGAAACATCGGTCGTTTGAGCGAGAAAAAAGACTTGAAGGTAACTGGCAGGGAATTGTGAAAGGTCATGGGAGGGCTAAGGGGAAATATATGGGAGGCGGCTCTCACCGAAGACCCAGTAAAGACGGGGGAGGTAAAAGAACTGCCTATCCAGGGGGCGGAAAAAGCAGATCTCAAAGAAGAGGGGGCTTTGGTGAACAAGCGGGTTCATCGGGCGGTCGGTGGGAAACTAAAAAGTCACGGTGGGATGGGAAGACGGTGCCACCCCAAGTAGAATAATCGGCGGAGGGGGAGGGGGCGGTGGGGGGGGGAGGGCGCTTGTGGGTGCTGTGTTGGTAAAGGGGGAGGTAGGGGTGTGTGCTGTGTGGTGTCACGGGGCGTGGGTGAGCGGGCGCGCGAAAGGGGGGGGAAAGGGGGGGGGGGGGCGCGGGGCGTGGCGTAGTAAAGGCAGGGGTGGAGCTGGAGTGAGGATAAGGGGGAAGGCGGGTGGGAAAGAAGAAGGCTTAGGGAAGTCTTGGAGAAGGGGGGGGACAGACTCGGAGCCCATCTCCTGAGAGGGACATTGTTTCACAAACTACTGACAAAATTTAGAAAAGCACGGGTAAGGAAGAAGAGGGGAACAACTCCGAAGGGATGTTGGGTGGGGGGGGAACTTCGGGGAGGCATCCCTTGTCAAAAAAGAACAAAAGAGCGCCGCGAGTTGACAAGAAGGGGGAAAAAGATGAGGGGGAATCAGAGATAAGGGTGGCCCCCGATAACAACCCCTGTCCATTACTCCAATCACGGGAAGAAAAAATACGAGAAGGGAAACGACAAAGGGAGGGTGTTCGTCCGGCAGGGCCTGTCTCTTAGCGGGGGAAAGCCGAGGCTTGGGAAAAAAAGGGGCTCGAACAAAGTTGTCAGAGAAATCCCTCGAAAAGAAAACTTCGGGGAAAGGACAAATTACGATGGCCGGGATCCAGATCTTGGTAGAAAAAGCAGCATGGCATAAGGTTGGCCGGGTGACAGGAAGCGGGGGGAGGGGGGGGAGGGGGACCTCGAGGAAAATGGGGGGGGGATGAAAGAAAAAGGTGCAGGGGACTGGCCCCTGCTCACCGGGAAAGGGGGGGAGGCCGGTCTTGGGGGAATGAGCCGGAAAATGAGGGTAACTCTTTGGGGGAAGAGGGGTAGGAGAAGGGGGGGGGTCGTGCCGTGTGTTCACGTGTCGCTAAATTGATTGAGAGAACTCGAACACCTCTGAGAGCATCATTTGCCTTAGGGGACGAGACAGGGGGTAACAGGAAAAATGGAAGGGAAGATGGCGGAGGGACCTCGTGGCTCCAGAGCGCCAGTCGCATCTTACGGTAGAGAGAACGCATGCCGTCTCCGGAGAACGATCACTTGGGAGGTCTCTTGGGGAGTGGCGGGAAGAGGGGGGCAGCGGGGGGGAAGGACGAGGGTCCAAAAGGGGTGCCCCCAGAGAGCAGGAAGAAAATGAATGATTAAAAGGTAAAAAGCTGCGGGCATGCACGAGACATGATGTAGGACAGAGAAAAACGCGAGGGACACAACGCGGAAGATGATCAAGCGGGGCGTAGGAGAAAAGAAAGCAGGCCCCCCAGAGTCTCAAAAGGGTCAGATAAGGGGGGGTCCTATACGTGGACAAGATCATCACATCCTAACAGCGGAATTATACAAAGCTAAAAGACGAACGGAAGGGGAAGAGGGTAAAAAAGAAGAGCAAACCAAAAAAAAGACTTCGGCGATAGGGGGGGTAATATTTGATAGGATGCTAATGGGACCAGGATTGGACCGCTCAGGAGAAAGGAGTCTGGGAGGGTTACAGGGGGGGGTTAAGGAAGGAGTCCAACTCTACCCACTAAACATCTCGTCCAAGGATTCCTGGGGGGGAGAGGTTGAGGCCAGAAAAGGGGAAGAGAGAGTTTCAGTGAAGGTGTGGGGGGGGAGAACGGTTGCTAAGGCAAGACCAGGTTCGGAACCATCTAGGGAGATGAAAATTCTGACGGAACTATAGGAGGGTTGCCATCGTGAGGGGGTGGAGGTATCACGGTGGGTCCAAGAAGGTGAGAAACCAAAGAACTATCTAGAAAAAAAAAGAAGACCCTATTATCTGTCTGGAGTGTCTATTCTATCTGTGGGAGGAGGCGGGTCAGATTCCGAAAATGCCGGGTAAGGAGAGGGGCGGGGCTCGTGGAAAAAGAAAGTAGAAGTATCAAAAGGGGTAACATACAACAATATATAGCAGGCTGGGGTTCTTTCATTATACTTATTCTTCGGATCAGTAGAGCGAAGGGTCTTCTGGGGAGGAAAAAGGCGGGGTGGGAAGGAAAGCCTTTTTGGAGGGGGAAAGCTAACGAGGAAATTCAAACGAAGGCAAGGGTGATGTCGTCTGCCACCCTAGCAGGGGACCGCTAATGAGATCTGAGAACCAGAATGTATCGATGGGGGAACAGCTTCTGATGAAAAGGGGACGCCCATATACGTAGGACGAAAAAGGGGCCATCAAGGATAGAGAAGAAAGTACACGAAAGGGGGTCTACTTTCCGCTGCCAAATAAGGCTGTGGTCTTCGGCGGCCTTGCTGGGGTCCCGATCTTAGGGGCGATAAGTCTTAGAAGCAACGGGTTTGAACGATCAGGAGGGGGGGAGAAACAACAGGGGGAGAGATGATATGCTATGGGGGCCTTCCCTAAAGGCCGTCGTTTAAGAGCGAAGCTCGACCTCATGGACGGCCGGAAAAACACAAAGGAGAGAGGGATAAGGGAAGCATTCGGGGGAGAGAGCAGAGTTGAGGGGGCGTGTCGAAAAAAAGTAGTCTACAAGGAGGGCATGGGAGGCTGATGGGTCGTTAAAAAAAGAGGACTCGTTAAAAGGTGGTCGCGCTCTGGGCTCGGAGAACGGCGTCGCGCTGGTAAGAGAACGCAGGGGGCTCGAAGGAGTCGTTTCGCTCAAAACGATCAAAGGTTACTGGAAAAACGGAGATGGCTGGCAGTATCAAAGAAAATAAGGTCGCTCCAGACCGAAAGCCATATCGATGAAAAAATCATGAAAAGGGGGGGAGCTGAGCTAGGGGGGGGAGAGCCGTTAAGGGGGGGAGGTCGAAGAGAGGCCGGGGGGAAAAGGCTATCGAGGAACCTGTTCGCGAAACGCATGACGATGGGGGAGACAAACGAAACCGAGCAGAAAACACCGGAAGAAGGGAGGATCCTGGGGAAATTTAAGTGAGGGAGGAGGACGAAGAATGGGACGGGGGGGGACGCTGCCGTAAAGGGGGGATTCTGGTGCAGGCCGCCTGGTCAGAGGGGGATGACAAGGGAGGGAAGTGGGATGTCGCGGGGGGGTGCGGATGTAAGAGAGCTTACAAGGGGGGGGGACGGTCGGCCAAAAATCCAGGAGGACGACGCAGAAAAACGAGAAAGTTCTGGGAGAGAGGAGGAGCGAAAGAGAAAAAGGATAAAGGGTGGGGGATCGAAGGAGAAAAGAGAGAAAACTTCGCATGACGGTAAAGGACGCCTTCCGATGAGAAGAGGATCAAAAACATCAAGAGCGGAGAAAAAGTGGTACGGGTTTAGCGGAGCATAAATCTACTTCGCGGTCTGCTGGCGCTGACATCCGGGTGGTAGCTCGACAGAAAGACGGGAGGCGCCCGAGAAGAGGGGTGCTAGGAGAAAAAAAGAGTCTGAGGAGAGAGGCCGGCCCGGATGTTACGCTTTGAAACCGAGATAGGAAAGGGTGCGCGCGGGGTCGGAACCTGTTCGATGCGATGTCGAATAAAAGGGGGGGAGCGGGGCAACCCACTTAAATCAAGTAGGCCTTAGGGGAGAGGGGTTGTTGGACCTTCAACGCAACGCGAGCCAAGGGGGAGGGTTCCAATCAAGCTTAAGGATTATTCCTCCACAGATAAGGAATAACATGACCTGGGCAGAAAAAGAAACTGCCAGGGAAAAGGGAGTGGAAGGGTGAAACTGAGGAAAGCACTCGATGGGGGGGGTGGCCGGACGAGAAGTCGAATCAAATACGATCTCAATCCTTAACGCATTCCCTCCACGGGGGTCGACGAGAAAAGGCCTGATGAACAAATAGAAGCGAGAAAGTAACTTTGGAGCCTACAATACTGGCTAATCGGGGTCCAAAACGAGGCGGAGACCCTGAAGAGGAGGGGAAGGAAGGATCCCGTCAGGGATGAAGTGAGGGGGTGGAAAGGACTAGGAGGTTTATGTCTCTCTCATAACCATCTGTTTGAGATCAGTCCCGGGCTGGTGGAGATAGGAACAAAGAAACGGACTAGATCTGCAGGAGGAAGAAGATTTGCTTATATCAACGGGGGGGGGTCGGTTGTGACTTTTTCCCGATTATGCGGAAGGGACCGCGTTGGGCAGGGGAAAAGTTAAAGTGGGGAAAGCCGGAAAAAAGAAGGAAAACCGGTTCAGGGGGGGTGGAGATCTAATCCGGCTATGACAGGAGAAGAGTGGGAGTGGGGGGGGTGCTTGCCAAGGGTCGGGGAGGTTCTCGGGGGGCCGAGGCAGGGAGAGGTGTTTCTTTCCTGGGCATGGGGAAAAAGAACATTGAATCGGGAAAAGGCAAAAACCGTAAGAGGGAAAGGCGGAAGAGGGATGGACGGGGGGGGCAAGTCTCGGGGAAAAGGGGATTATAAATTCTCAAGAAAAGTGTCCTTTGGTGATTGGGCATGGAAAAACTAAGAAATTCCCAATGATGGTGATAATGACGTCAAGCGCCTGTGCAATGTCTGAAGAGCAGATGTCTGAAGGAGGGTGGGAAATTTCCTGTTTTACTGTTGGTAGAAGCTACAAGGGGGAGGAAAGCTCTCAACAAAAAAGGGGGTGATTATGAAAGAGAGTAGGAGGGGGGTACTAGCTCTCGGGGGAAAAAATAAGCAAAGAAAAAAGGCAGAAGACCGAGGGAAGAGGGGAACATTGGTTGGGGGGAGGGCGACCAGCGAAACGGTGTCGTCAGGGGGGGGGTGCCCCAAGTAAAACTCCTAACATCACCCAAAAGGGGCATAATTGGGAAGGGGAGGATTGACTGCGGCAGAAGGCAGCGCCACAGAGACTGAGAAGAGTGCGGAAGGGGCGGGGGGTATAGAAGTAGCCGTCGATACAAAGTGGCCAGGGGAAAACCCTTCCATAACGAAAGCCAGGAAAGGAAAAGAAACGAGGATGGAAAGACACAAAGCCGCGCAAGGGGGAAAAGCGTCACAATAGAAAGCCCCTGAATGGGGGAGGAAAGAGTTCTTGCACAGCGGCAGGGGTAAGTGACAGGCCGATCGAGGGGGGGGACCTAAATACAGGGATAAAAGTAAACAGCGAGGGGGGCACTCCAGAAAATAAAAGGGTGAGGCCAAGAGAGCACGTCGTTGGGTGGCCGCGATTAGAGTCGGATTCCGAGAAACAGAGGGGAAGAAGGCGCTTGGGGGAGAGCACACGGAGAAGGTCAAAAAAAGGTAAATAAGAGCGAGAGGGCGGGTCCTCGTAGCGGGGTTTTTCAAACTGGGGAGTGGGAGAATCAGGTAGAAGAGATTTGACCTGGCCACAAAAATCAGGGAAGTAAGAAAAAAAAGGGAGAAAGGGCTTAACCCATAGGGGGGAGAGGAAAGCAAAACGGGCAGGAAGAGGCAGGCTTTAAGGGCCGGCCTGCGAAGGGATGGGGGGTTGTATAGGACGTGACAGGAAGGGGATTGGATGGGCGGTAAGGGAAGAGAGGATCGTGAGGAAAGGGAAGAAAAACACAAAAAGTAGGTAGCCGTGGCACGAGAATGTTGACTCGTTTCTTCAGGGGGATGTTTGCGTACTAAGGTCTTCTGATGGGGAATGACGACGAAAAACGCGTTGGAAGAAGGAAAGGCCAGGAGAGAAACTCCGAATCCGCGAGAGGAAGGATATAATCCGGGAGAAAATATTAAGATCGCACATATAACTACAAGCCTTTGAGATCAATCTTAATTACAGACGTAAAAGAGTAAGCAGAACAAAAACGAACAAAGGAGGGGAGAGAGAGACAGCCAGGAAGGGGGGGAGGGGAAAAAGCCATCGAAAAAAAGGACGATACACAAAGGGGGGAAAGTAAGGCACAAACTAGGAAAAACCATAACTATCGCAGGATCTCTCTGGATGTTGGGACGAAGATGCAGTAATAGGGAGAAATTCGACCCGCTATTAGAAAGGAATTAAGGCGAGGCTAGTTGGAAAGATATAGCGACCACTACAGGGCGGGAAAAGGGGGAAGGGGGGGGGGCCAGGGAGAGTTGCACGGGACTAGGGGTGGTGTTGAGGATAAACGATGGTCAAGTCCGCTTGCTCTTGGAGAGCACGAAAAGACCAGCAAGGGCAGAAAAGGACGAACGACGGTGAAAGGGGGGGAGGAGGCATCTCGTTCAGGCGTTCATCGGCACAGGCGAGTCCACCCTTCTGGAATCCGATAAAAGACCAAGAAATAAAACAAGAACACCCGATTAAAATCGGACTAAGGGGTTATGATCGAGGGTCGTCATGAGAAGATCCTAACAGTTAAGAGGGGGGGGTGCCGGGCTACGAGCCCGCCGCAGAGGTCCATTATTACAGAGCCGAGAGTAGAGCAGCGAGGGGAAGAGGCGGGCAGGGGGGATGCTTTGGGAGAGGGAGGATAGTCCGTATAGGAAGATTTCTTCTCAGGGAACATCGGCAAAAAGGTGGTTTACGAGGAACATGGCGAATCGAAAGGAGGAGTAGACGGGACGGAGAGGATGAGGGAGGGGAAAGACAGGAGAGAGGGAAAAAGGGACGCCATAGGAATAACAAGGAGAAAGGGTTGGGTGAAAGAACTCGAGGGCAGCTGAAGGGGTCACCGAACGACTTATTATCGCGCACAACGCCAGAAAAAAGGATAGGAAGAAAAGAATGGGAAAAACGACTGGCACAGCTCGAACTAAGCGTTGCGTCCGAAGAGGGGAAGACTCTTCAGGGGGAAAGGACGTCGGGAGCTTGTGGAGTCTGGGGGGGAAAACGGAGGATCTCTCAACACAAACTGGATTAAATATAGATATCGAAAGGATAGTCAGAAAGAAGGGCTGACAGCAAGCTCCGTAGAAGGGAGACAAGAGAAAAAGAGGAAAAGACAGTGGCAAGCAAAAAGTACCGGGCGAAAGAGGGGGATCATCCAGAGGGTTCCGGCTCGCGAGCTGGAGGCTGGCGTTTTCGAGGCGACGGAAACCGGAGGGTCGGTGACCACAAGGGTACGAGGGGCTTATGGGGGGGAGAGGGAGCGCAAAGATCCGTGGAGGGAAAGGCGCGAGGCTGGCTGCTTCCGGCTTTGGTCCGGAGACTCACCCGTCTGGAGAAAACCCTCGTTTCGTGGGGAGATCGTGGGAACGCTTCAGCAACGGAGGGATGACAAAAATCAATAATGGACTGGAATGGATCAGAAGAAAGAAACCGGTCGAACCTGTCCCGAAGCATATGCTTAACGGGCCGATTCACCGCTGCTCCTTTGGCGGGCGGTCCTGTGGGGGCTTCGCTGGCGTGGAACGAGAACCGAAGACTGAAAGGGCAACCTGTTCGGAATAACGGAAGGACGTACCGAAGAAACAGTCTCTGAAGAGAAGCCAAAAAAAGCGGTCAGGCAAGTGCTTGTTATCTAGAAGAAAAGGGCGAGAGAGGAATCGTGCGGGGGAATGCTCGAGAGGGAAGAGGTGGGACACGGGAATGGGGTCTGCATTAGAAGCCGTCACAGCGGCGGGGATTCGCCAAGAGGGGTCGCGTGCCCTGTGCGGGGGGGTGCTTCTCCAACGATGACACTTAAAGGGGCAAGTTCACGGGTCAGGCAAAGTCGAACGGAGAAGGCCGAACTGGAGATTTGGAAAGGGGTGTCGCGAATAGTTCTTCCCAAAGGAAGGAGCGTGATCGCCAGCCTCAGTAACCTTTCCTCATTAAACGTAATCAGGGAGAAGAAAGAGGTAATTGCCATGCCTAAAAGGGGACTTCATCGGAGAGGGGGGGGGGAGTAGGAGGAGGCGTTCTGCATCGAGGGGAGGTTTGTCAGGAAAGAAAAGCTATTCGGCGTTGGGAGCTTTTCTCAGAGAACAGCGTCGGGGAGAGGGAAGTAGAATAGGCCAGACTGGACCGGAAAAGGGGGGAGCTCAAATTGTAGGGGGGTTTTGAAAGGGGTCAGAGGGGGCAAGGATTGGAGTTGGAAGAGAGCGCTTGTAAGAAACGGGGGGTAACCGGTCTGGGAGGAGGGAATTGGAGACCAGAGGAGGGGAAGAAAGTGTGAGCGATCAGGAAGAGAGAGGCAGCTTACCCTCATCTCTTCGGAAGGGCCGAAGAGGGGCAAAAAGTACGACGAGGGCAGCGTAAGGGAGAAGCGGGAGAAAAAAGAGGATTGCCGAGGGGAGCAGGGGAACAAAAAAAGGGGGCGGTGCAGGAGGATCCAAGGTGGGGTGGCTCCATGGCGCAAGGCTTCTCTGGGGAGGGGGGAGAGGAAATCGAACCGAAGACAGAATGTCGTCTAAGAGGTAAAATAGGGAGTAGCCAGGTCGCCGGCGGGTCCACATTAAATTCGGCGCGCACAAGAGGGAGTGGTTGTCCGGGGGGGGTTAAAGAGGGAGGAGGGGGGGGGTCGAGTCGGGGAAAAGACATTCCTGGTGAGTCTCGGGTGAAAAGACTCTAATCGTCTCCGAAAGAGGGAAACCAGGAGAGGAAGGTACTAACCAAACTCAATGGCTAGGTTAGGGTTTAAGTCCTTTTTGGGGGGAAAATCTAACGGTTTAGGGTAGATCTCGGTCGGGGGAGGGTGGTTCTCGGGTGTCGAGTACAAAAGAGGGGGGGATTCGCTACAGGAGTGACAAAAATGAAGAGGAATAGACTTCGACGGGAAAGGGGGAAGGTCGGAAGAGAAATCAGGGTCAAGTCGGTGGGAAAGGGTGGGGATCTCCTGGAGAGATGGATACCCAGTTGTGGCTGGAAATTGAGTGGGCCTGGGAGACCTCGAAATGGAGTAAGCAAAAGAGGAGCTATATGCACGGGGGGGAACGATCGTCCATAAGGTTTTATGGTGGTACTTGGGGCAAAAAGTCCTCGGGGTCTAACCAAAAATGGGAAGTTAATAGCGGAAAAATAAATGGAGGAAAAAAAGTAATCCTGTATCCGAGCTCTCAAAAATCCGAAAAGAAACACTCGGGATAGAGAGAGGGGAGACAGATAACGGGAAGGCGCCTTGGTCATAAAGGGAGTATGGTCAGCCTTCACGGAAAAAAGGAGGTTCAAGTTTTGGGAGAGGGGGTGGAATTGAGTATCAGAAGAATGTTTACACTTGGGGGGGGGAGATCAAAACGTGGGGAAAGGGGCGGGGCCGGCTTGCCAAAAGACCAAGAGAATCGGAGAGGTTAAGAGGGAGGTGTTGATTCCGTGGAGCAGTTGTTTGAAGGAAGGAAAAAAGGAAGAGCTACAAAGTCGGCTCGCACGAAAAAGAAGAGGAGGAAGATAAGATCCGACGCTTCTTTAGTACTCGGTAACCAAAGGGGGTAAGGGGGAACCAAAAAAAAAGAAGGCAATCTCAGAGGGGAAAAAAAACATAGGGGCCAAAGGCTCAGAAATTACAGCACGGGGAAAGCAAGGAACAGATGAACCACAGAAAAAAAAAGAAGATTTTCTTTGAGAGATTAGCAATTCAAAACCGAACTCTGCATGGGATTCCAGAGGGATCGAAAGAGAGAGGGAGGAAAGGGTTAAAAACCGTCCTATCCCTTCGGGGGTGGCCATTGAGCGGAACTGGGGGACGTCAAAGCGGGGGAAGGGTATGGAAAGCACGAAAAGCCCGCAAGAGGGGCTCTGGAGAAGAAGGGAAGATATCGGGGCTGAGCAATAAACCGGGGCATTTCCAGGCAATCAAGGGGAGTGGGGGTCCAAGATCAGTTCGTTGAACACCCCCTACTGCGAGTGAAAAGGGAAGGAGAGACTTTACGAGCTAAAAGCTGTTGAAGGGGAAAGGAGAGAAGGTGTTTCCGGGATACAGAGTTGGGTGATGGGCTGGACAGAAGGAGAGTCGAGCTGGATAAGGAAAGCGGAGGACCAGGGGAGTGTCCAACAGAGAAGAGCTGGGGGCAGGGGTAGGAAGGGAGGGGAGAGGGCAGACTCGCGCCGTTTCACTTCGTTGCCTAAAAGGAGAGTGTCGGCCTCTCGAAAATTGACTTTCCCTAAAGAACCATCTGAGGATCAATGGTATTCGAGCAAAAAAGAGAGAAGAGGGGAACGGGAATAAAAAAAGACGGTAAAGGGATGAAAGAATGGGAAGGGACCGCTCTTTCGAGAACGGTTTCCATCTCGGCAGCTGCGCCTGGCGAAAAAGACCGGACCGTACCGAAAAAAGGAAGCCTGGGGAAGAGGGATATGGAGGGGGCATCCGGGATAAAGATCTGGGGTCGAAGCTTAAGGTTCGCCTCAACCTCGCCACCAAGGGGAGCCTAAGAAGTGAAATACTACAGTTCATGAAGCGAACTGTGGAGAAGATCAGGGGGATTAACCTCAAAAGGAAATTTGGGTTGAAATATTTCCCAGGCTAGAAAAAGACGAACCACGATAGGGGTGCATCGGGAGGAAGGGTCACCACAGGGTCGAGACGAGAGGCGAGAAGATAAAAAAGGAAAGAGATGATTAAGAGGGGGGAGAAGCCGAACTCAAAGGGAAGAGGGAGAAATGAGCTTAAAACATACTACTAAGAGTCAAAAGGAAGATCGAAAAGTCGGCGATTGTTTATCTCGAGTGGGACCAGGATAGGGAGGAAAATGATACGCAAACCGCTCTGCGCGAGGGGGGGATAGAGAGCCGAGCCGGTGAGGAGAAGGGCGAGAAAAACCCATAAGATCATACCAAGCTGGTGTTAGGGGTCACTACCTCAGTATGTATACTGGCAAAGTACAGTCAAAAGAGGAAGGAGACCGAACTCCGAGAGCCAGGAAGGGAGGGGAGGGAAAAACTGGCAATGGTAGAGGACACTCAAGGGGGGAAAAGAGCACGGAGAAAATCTTGAAGCCGATCGACTGGTCCCAAATCACTACCAAGAAGCGAGAAAAGAATAAGGAGGGCGGATGCGGGGGCTAGAGGGGGATACCTATCTTCATGAATGTAAGGGGTGAACTAAGTGGGGAAAAGCACTGCTCCGGGTAGTAGAACCCGGAATCCTTATGAACAGACTGACAAAGCAATATTCAATCTCTGGGAAAGAGGCTGTGATGGAGAGAGATTTAGGAGGGAAATCCTGAAGCAGAGGAGGGTAAAGTGATCTTCGATGGAGGCCCAGTTCAAAGGGAAGGAACGCCAAGAGGTTGTAATCGGAAACCTCAAAACCACGGCGTTGAGCAATGGCGAGCTTCGAAAAAGCAGAAGAACTCGGCGGAGCGAAAAGAACAGCACCAGGGGGAAAGTTGAAAAGCATAACTTCTAATGAGAGAAGGGGAAACGGACCCAGAACGACGGTATAGTACAGCCCCGGCACACGACGTCTATAACTGACCGCGCTAGACGGGGAAGCCGCTAAGGAAAGGCCTCCGAGGAAACACTGGACGCCCTGGAGGAGGGGAGAGGGATTGCGCGAGAAACTCCAGGGGGATCTTGCTGGAAGATTGGTGGAAGAGGACATCAGG
>Ga0179593_1368540_pt1 | contig 14733 bp, 14 predicted proteins | sample CZODoug2_1_08_16_FD_185931 | JGI IMG/M metagenome (GOLD analysis project Ga0179593, IMG submission 185931) | Vadose zone soil fungal communities from Angelo Coast Range Reserve, California, USA - CZODoug2_1_08_16fungal (PacBio error correction) | ecosystem: Environmental > Terrestrial > Soil >...
CGGATAGAAGAGAACCGGGAAGAGCTGAAGTCTCATTACTCCCGATAAAATGTAGATAGTCAAAGGGCCGGCGATAAGGTTAAGCAAGTTAGAAAAGGCATCTTGAACACAGGAGGAGAAGGCGTGTGTGGGCCCGGGTGCCTGGGATTTGTCTTGGGACGGCGAAGGGGGCTGTGGTCGCGGAGGGGAATGAAACTGTAAGGTGGGGACCGAACAGATCCTTTTTCCCTAACCTTGCCGGTGGGCGACAAAAAGGCTGGTGGGGAGACCTACCCTCCCGTGCTCCTTGCCTGAAAGGCGAAGGGAAGCTGGTTTGGGAAACTGAAAAAAAAGGGAGTGGGGGGAGTCTGCAGGAAAGTTTTTGCTGGGGGAAAAAAATTCAGAGGGGGGGGGAAGGGCGGGCGGGAAAACGGGATTGGATCAAGATAAAAGAGGTGGAACAGGTGTCAGAAGGGAAAACGTCCAAAGAAGGAAGCCAGTAGTCCTCCTTGGGGAGTCGTAAGCAGGGGAGTAAAACTAGGGCGGGCAGTGTGCATCCACTGAGAGAACGACTAAGGATCCGTAAGATACTGTTTGAAAATGAATCCCATCTGTGAAGGGGCACTTCATCCAGGTGGGTTAAAGGGATTGCGAAGTGTGAGGATCTGTCCGTCTGATCAGGGAAAGAAGACAACCGCCACTGGACTCGCCCTTCACTTACAGATGTGGGGTGTCATCTACTTTCAGTTGTAACTGATAAGAGAGACCAGAGGATCAATCATAGTTCTTCCCGGTAAAGATGAGACATGACCCCTGATCACCCTTCTCACGACAATTAAAAACTTACTTTCATACACCCCGCAAACTTCAGAACCAATGGTGAAAATAACCTCGCTTCCAATCTTCCCATTTCATGCAAGTAGCCTATCCTTGGGCCAGGTGTCTGGGGAAAGGCAGAAGAGGGGGGGAAGACTCAGTCAGAAAATCTAATTTAGTCCGTTCCCAGCAAAAAGCGGGCTAAAACTAGTTCATCACCCGGAAGGGAAGCAGATCAGACTTCAGCATCTCGGTGACACGGAAACTGCCTATTCAAAAAGGAAAAAAGAGAGGCGCTCAAGGTCTGTATGAAAGAAACCTTTCGCCTCATATCAAGAGAGGGGAAATCTGAGAGGCCGGAACGATCAAGGGGGGCCGAAGGAAAAAAAGCTCAATACCTGCACGCCCAAGGAAGGAAGGAATCACAGGATGGCCACTCAGAAGAAAGAAACGCCGATCAGTCGACGGGATGAAAAGGAGGACTGGAACTTGAGGAAAAGAGAGTGGCTTGTACCGGGAGAAGCTCGCTGTTCTACGTCGGGAACTCAGGGTTGGGGTGCCCAGGAAAGGAGGGGTCCGGGCGGGAATCGTCCAAGAAGGGAACTCATTCCTTATTTTACAACCTAAAGAGCTTGGGCCACAAGAACAAAGAGAGGAAGCGGAGTACTGGTCTAGGGGAAGGGATCGTACGTTCTTGATTCTACCACCCGCACGGGAGGGGGGGACTAGAGCAACAAAACACGGAGGAGGGAAATAAAAAAAAAAACACTTCCGTTTAAGTTTTTTTCTCACACAAAGCGCGGAGTGAGCCACACAAAAAGGAGAAAGTCGGAAAAGTAGGTTCAGGAAAAACTTCACATCAGGGTCGGGGGAGCCCATACCGAAGACTCCTCCCGACGGATGCCGGCAAAAAAAGTTACCACCGGAACATACGAGACAAAAGAAAGAACTCTATTTTACTCATAGGTATTCGACGTAAAAGGAGGAGCAGAGAAAAAGGGAGGGAGGGGACGGTCTCAGCATCCTATTTTGAGAGTCAGACTTCCGCTGTGGAAGGCAAAGGAGTCCGCGTAAACGTGGGGCAGCCCTTCGGTCACATTTCGCAGCAAGAACATGATTCAATGACTTATTACGGACAGACAACTTCTAACGAAAATCAAGAAGAGACTTCTATCAAAAATTATGCAGGGGTCCGGGAAGCGCTGCGGAAGAAGACGGAGCCGCTGTCCGGTACCCCCAAGTGTACCAAGATGCTACCGTGGGGAGGGAAGGTACACATCCTCCTTTGGATAATGTATCAGGGGAAAAACGAAGGAGCCATTTTACATACCGTTGCCCCAGATAGGCCAGGGCCGCTGCTGAAGGGGGACGACGGGAGGGGGGGAACACGAGGGGACATTAATGAAGTTGGCTGGGGGGTTAAGGCACGGCCGGTTGACATCGTTTCTTAGCGGGAGAACTTTAATGGAACTATCAAACTGGTGCAGCCCTGCTGCAATCCCGGCTGTCATCTCTGCTACGCTCAAGGGGGAGTGACCGAGCATAAATATCTTGGAAGGGGGACAGTGGAAGGGGGCGAGGTTCTAGCCGAAAATCGTGAACACACACTAAAAAGGAGAAGAAAAACACCATTTAAGAAAGGGGGGGGGGCGCGCTGCACAGAAACCCTACCGGCATAGGAGGAGTACGCCGTGGAGAAAAGCAGGCAAGCTTGTAAGAAAAGCTGTCAGAACAGAGGGACCCAGCTCATCAGAAATCCAGGGAAATTCCCACGACCAAGGGAAATATAGCGTGGACGGCCAGGAATTCCCGCTCGGGGACCGCCGTCAACCGGAACAAACGATAAGTCTGACAAAACGGAGAAGACAGAGCCAAAAAAACCCCGCCGCCCAACAAGCGGCAATAAGAACCCTGCAAATCCGACGTGTAGGGCCCCACCGGGGAAGGGGGGGAGAGGGAACAGGACGGGGGGACAAACCACCGGAAAGGGTTCCACCTGGAAACCTTCAACTCACGCCAAAGAAGAATAGACAAAGCCCAAAAGTATCCCGGCAAACTAACGAAGGGAGAAGGATCCGAACGCGAGTGAGGAAAGACGGATGGGAAAAGAGGGGGGGGACGGAGATGACGTCCCAACTTCCATCACCCAGACTCACTTCCCCGGCGTACATGAGAAAACGGGGAAGAGCTGGGGAAAGTCGGCCGTTCATTCGGGACCGACTAAGAAATGAGATCCGAAAGTACAAAAGCACAGATGCAGAGACTGCTCGAACCGGGAAGATCATAGGACCGAGAGTTCCCTTTCTAACCGAGGGCGTCGGGACGTGGAGGGAACAGCGCTGACAACTCATTAATGTACGCCCCTGACACGCACGGTCTCCAATTTCTCCTCAGGGGCGCGGGTTCTCCAGAGAGAAAGATATTTGGAGGAGGACGCTCAAAAAATTCTCCCTAATTCTCTCTTTAGCAACCTCAATCTGGCATTAACCGCAAAAGAAGGGGAAACCAGGGGGAGGGGGGGGGAAACTGACAAGGAAAAGAAAAAAAAAATCAAGGGAAAAGAAATGCAAGTACTCCCGGAGAGGCCGAAGAGGATTTAAGGAAAAACGGCCTGACCGGTACCGGGGAAAGCTAACGGGCAGCACGTTTCTAACTCCTAATTCTTCTTACCGAAAAAAATGATCTCAGCATAACGTTCTGGCCGCGCTCGAGAAATGGAACTTCAATTACAGCAGTCTTTCGGCCTACTGGGTGGGAGAAGGGGGGGGGCGGGCCTATGGAAGGGCAGGCCTAGAGAAAGCGCAATTGACGGCGTAATCCGAATACCTAATATCTAGAGTTTCACGTACCGAGAAAAGGGCATGGAATTTAGCCTCAGCCTTGAAGTTCGACCAGCAGGGGTCTCGCAGTAAGAAGGCAGTTGGCACCGGTCACAACAAAAAAGATGTGACATCCTTTCAAGCACCTAGAGGCATTAAAAGATCCAGGAGGAAAGGAAAAGCCTGCCCGTGAACTCAAAGGGCTTTCTTACTAGGGTAAAGAGAGGGTCGTGGAGTGAGAATAAGGGGTCACCCACGACGTGGTTGGCATAACCATGGTCCACGTCCCGGGATGTCGGAAAGAAGGCGCACAAGGTCCCCTCATACACAGTTACCATGTGCTTTATCGGGACTTCTTTGCAAGAACGAGGGAAGAAGGTGCCGGTCAGCTTTCGCCGGAGGGGGAGTGAAAAGAGTACAGCACTCACAGATGCGTTGTGCGTTTCGGGGATCCGGAAGGGAATAGAACTCCAGCGACCGCAGAAAAATCGTAGGTATACGAGACCTGTTCACCGCGGCCGATGTCGGAAGGAGGTCCGGCGGGTTTGGGGCTGAAAGGAGGGGGCGCCGCGGAAAGAAAGAAATCAGGGCGGCCTTTCCTCTATCATCTTCTGAAACATCGGAAAAAAGGTAGAACGGGAAGAGGTAAGAAAGTGAACTAAAAAGGCCAGGCCAGATCTCGAATCAACAACAACAAAAGAAGAGGAAGGAAATACTGCTGTAAGTTATCCGAGTCTAACGTTCAGTCAACGTGTGACAAAGTGGTCAGGTCTCTGTGGGAGGGGACTCCCGGAAAAAGCTGTCAGAGGACAGGCAGGGAAAAAGATCGTGGGAGAAGCGCAAGAACGCACACATCGGCCCGAGGCACGGGGATCGACAGGAAAGGGAGAGATTAACAAAGGCAAAACGTCCGGGGCATCAGAGCTTAGGGGAAGAATTACCTCCCGAACTCACGAACGAAAGATTGGGGGGAGGTCTTGCACGAAACAAGCACCAGCACCGAAATGCAGCGGGAAAGGGGGGGAGGTGTATTCATCTTCTGTTCAATACGAGAAAAGCACATGGGTTCCCAACGATGGAGGACACCAGCCTATTGCACGTGCGCCATTAGGGAATACACAGTACAGTGACCAGATCGACTTGAAACAGCAGAGTCGGGTGCCTTATGAAAAAAAGGCCCAAAAGATCCGGCCATCTCGAGTAACTCCAACGGGGACGAGGGGGAATGTGAGTCTTACCTTCTTCTCAGTCTCTTTCCTGAACTACTTTCATGAAAAAAAAAGAGGGCACCGGGGAACCGGGGGAAGAAGACCAGCTTTAGAACCTTCCTGCTCAGGCAAAGGGACGTAGGCTGACCGACGAGCCCGAGACTCATCTCGGATAGTGCTTAGTCGGTGACAAAAGAGGGATACCAAACTCATCAAATGGGAAGGACCAGATCTCTTGTCGAACGACCTGAGGCTAAAAAGACGGAGTAATACCATATGCCTGAAAGATTGCTCATCTCTGAAAAAGAAAATAAATCGGCGTCACAAGGGGGGGGAGGGGGACCGACTTTTACGCCCATTTCTCCCCGCCATTCTCCCTTTCTGAGAGGCCAGTGACAGGGGAAACACTTAGGATTCCCTCAAAAAAAAAAAAACAGGACCTCCTGGATTCTATGAAGGGGAATACCGGGGCGACATGGCAGAGGGGGGGCCCAGAGGCAAGAAGAAGAAAAATGCATTGGGAAAATTTTTGTACGTTTCCAGCAGTCGTTGAGTGAAAAACTCAGAATGAAGGAGCCATCTGGGTAACGACCGTACCTAAGGAGAAAGAAGAAACTCGCATCAAACGGAGAATACCCGGAAAGGCGGGGCCTCGAAGAGGGGGGGGGAAATAACAGGGAAAAAGAAATTATGATCTTTCCCGCTCAGAAAGAAAAACTAGAAAAAAACGAGGGTTTAGAAAGGGGAATAAAGCTCTTGGACTGCGAAAAGCCTCCGCGAAATCGCATCAATGGAAGTTGCATTCTTCTATAAGTGGAGAGCAGACCAGCAAAGGTAGAGAGGCAAGCGAACTTACATTTGCGCATTACTCCGGGCAAGTGAAGTCAATTTGTGAGTATCGTCCAATCCATCCGGGAAAACAGCTAGCATTTCAGGTCAGTACACTCGCGTGACGCAAACAGACAGGGCAGGGAAAGGCAATTCTGCCTGCCGGGTTGTCTTCTGAGGGAGGGCCGGTCAACTGTGGGACCTGAACCGTACCAAACCAAGGTGGGGCAAGAACCCGGCGGAAAGGGTTTTCGCCAAGGGGTCTGAATTCAAGGGCCGTTCCGGCGGAGGGGGCCGAGGGTGTGGGGGACGGGAAAATCGTTTCTTTGAGGTCCGTGTCTTCTTTCGGGGGAAGGGCTCGTTTTCCTGCGCTAGACGTCAGAGAGGAGGAGGGCCCGGCCAGATGGGCCCGGTTCTAGGGAATACCTGCGGCTATGCGGATTGATGAAAAAGGGACGGGGTGACCCTTCGACTCCTAACACTATCTCAATAAAGGGAAAAGGATTTAAAAGAGGGCGGGACAGAAAAAAAAGAGCGGATCCAGCTCTTTCTGAAGATCACAGACGCAGAAAAAACGGAAAGACATGTGAACTGCGGGTGTCTATAGATTGGTAGACCGTCAAGGAGAAATTCAAAACCGGCCCACTGTCCTCGCCAGGAAAAGGGGTAATTTTCCTAGGAAATTTGGGAGATGAGCAGGATGCCAGCCAGTCGAAAACCAGTAAGAAAGGAGGGGAACCTGGAAATTCGCATTCCAGGAGAACCCTGCGACGAAAAAACTTCTTTCAAAGAACCCCCTCCAACACATACAATGGTAAAGAAAAGAGAGGACCAAAAACTCCAGTCGCACAAGCAAATCCTGATTCCAGTTCTGGAAATTTTAGAAAGGGTGTGATGAAGACATAGCCGAGGGGGGAGAAACATCGGAGAGAACCACATAGAACTCTTGGGGAAAATTGTACAAAAAAGGAAAAGAGCTCAGTAAGCAAGAGCATGTCCACTTCTATTGAAAGAGATCGAGGGGCGCGAATCTGCTGGGGAGAGAATGGTCTAGAATTTCCTCATAGAAAGAAAAGGAGGCATCGCAACGCGAAAGAACACGATAACTGGGCACGCATGCTCAACCTAGTTATCGAGCCAACACCCTGAAAGACAAGGAAAACAGAGGAACAAGAATCGGGGGAAGGGAATAAAGAGAAAGAACGACCGTAAGAGAGGTTCTCTATTCGCCTCCTCCTCTGACTGAAAACGACGTTTTGGGGATGGAGGGGGGGCCGGAATCGGGTAGAAATGCAACTAGGGGGGACCTTGCCCTAGTAGGGAGGAAACGGCGTCGCACCGCGAATTTCTCAACACGATCAGTCCAGTGGTGGAAAAAACCATCAGGAATGTAGAGAGACGGGGAAGGGATATTACGACCGAGGAGTTACTGTCTGGAAACCCAACGCAACGGGGGTTGGTAATCTACAAATGAATAGAGGATGGTGGAAAAAGTCCAGTACGGGACTCATCAAGAACGGGATCGCGGAGTATATCACACCATAAGCTCAGACAACCCTTTTTGGCCCAATGGAAAGGGGAGAGGGGGGGTAAAAAAAATGTCAGGGGCCGGCAGGCAATACTTAAGAACAGGGACGAGGTTCCGGAAAAAAAGGGAAAAACCGAGCTTAAAACGGAACCAAAAAGAAAAGAAGAGGGGACGCCGAAGGATGTATCCACTACTTCCGAAACGACATAGGGAGTTAGTGCGTCGAGATGGGGAAAAGAGAAAGGGGAAAATGCTAGTACCGAACTTGTCTTGCAGCTCGACTCAGGACAGGACCCAGGCGGTCTGTATCAGAAGGGAAAAAGACAAATGAAATGCATGCTAACTTAGGCAAGATCTTGAGAAAAACAAGGAGAGACAGCACGGGTGGATCTCCTCTATCTTATTTGAAATTGGGGACGTGAATGCGCTAGGGGGGAGACGAGGCCGCATTGTCAAAAAAAAGTTCCTGGAGAAATGACGATGTCTTTCAGAAGGGAAGGATCCTCATTTCGGAGGAATTTGAGAGTCTGAACCCACCATTCCCGTCCTTCTCTGCTAAAGGCCAAAAGGAGGGACATTGGCCAACGTAGTGGGCACGCCAAGTTAATTGAACCATTGGGAGAAGGGGCGTGGGGGGGAGAAGTTGATCTGGGGATCGTCATGCGCCGGGAATGGGCTAGCAGGAGCGGCCAGTCCAGGAGACAGAGTCACGTCTCCTAAACATTGACCTCCTTCATACCCAACTAGCAGGTGCCGGGCTGGGGACAGGGTGCCGTGGGCATACGATCGAAAAGAAAGGCAGATGACCCAAGACTGCACCACCTTTATTCATTTTATCTTCGCGATGCCGGAACCCACAGAGACCGGAGCCGATCAGGAGATGGAGAACGGGGGGAGGGAAAGCCGGTCAAAATGAGTTTTATCTCCCACTGTCCTAGCAGAGCAAACGCAGCTTCATCAAGAACGCAGAAGCACCGGGAAGGAGTCCCAGGAAAAGAAAAATAGAAGCGCCCTGATCCTCCGGCGGGAACTCCGACGGCACAACAAGGAATAGGGAAAAAAGAAAGAAAGAACGCCGACAGCTACCTCCCTTCCCGACGGCCCTCCTCCTTACCTGGAAAGGGCCTCCAATCCGACTTGGGGAGGTCACCAAGACGCGGGGAGAAAAAGGGTTCGGGGGGGGGAAGAGGTACGGGGTCGTTCCCCACAGACCGGCACGGAAAAAGAAGAAAGAAAAATATATGAAAAGTCAACCTGCCTGAACCCGTTCCCCCAAGGAAAGGAAGATCCCGGAGTCAAGTGCTGCAAGAAGGACCCTTCGAAGGAGGAAAGACCCTTCCACCGATCACTGCCCGATTCAGAGAAATAAATGGAGAAGGCGGGAAAGGGACTAATCCTCTTCGGGAAACTACCTTCTAGCCGACCTGCAGAAAGAAATGGACGCAAACTTATAAAGGGAGATAGAATCGCCGTCCAAGAGCCAGCCGGCCAGTTTAGAAAAAGGCGTCTAGTTAGGCCGGTGCGGGAAATTCTTACCTCATTGTTTCCCCTGTATTTCCGAGAAAAGAGAAGAGTCTCAGGGGACCTCAGGGGCTGGGCGCTGGTCTAAAAAGAGGGATGGGATACTTGACCACCCATAAGTCTCAGTAAAATGCTCGAGTGGCTGCAAAAGACACAAGAATGAGGATAAACAACGCAACAAGGAAAAGGTCACGGTAATGGGGATCCTTCCTGTCCAGTACCGGGAAAAAAAGAAAGACTCCAGGGCCCCAGGGGAGGGACCATCCAGAATCCCGGAGAGACGGAAGGGGGGGGAGGAGGAGGTAAAGGCCCCTCCTGAGAAGGTCCATCTGGTCCCTCCGACGGTACGCCTGGAGGAAAAAAGGGGGAAGGAAAAAGATTACGCATCCTTCTCTGGGCCCTATCGTGAAGGCAAGGAAGTCAATAAAGGAGACCTTCAGAGGGTGACATATTTTGGCGATGAAGGACAAGAGAGGGAAGGCACCAGGACGCAGAAGCTCTGTAAGCGACATAATACTTCTTATCGAGTGTGGCCTCGGAAAAAACGTTTCTGGGGGAAAAGACTGGAGGGACACAGCTGTTTAGCTGCCGAAAGAAAAGAAGGTAGACCCGCACCACTATGTGTGCCCTCCCGGTCAGGGCCAGGCACCTAGATCATAAACCCCAAGGGACGCCAAAAAAAAACAAAGGTTTCCTCCCTTAAAAAGCCTTGACTGGAGCTCGAATTGCACAGACGGAGGTGGAACAGGTAGGCATCTGGGGTAGAAACGCCTACTCAGGAGGTACGACAGGGTAACGTGCCCTAGTTCGAAACCAATGAGACCGTGCCCAGGAAGGTGCAGAACGTAAACCATTTTCAGTACGCGTCTTTCCACGCGCCAGAGGGGGGGAAAGAAAGGGAGGGACAGCCGGGATTTTTTAACCTTCTTTCATCAAGCCCAGAGGCTTGGCTTGGGAGGGAGTACCGGGTCAGGCAATTCGTACAAGCGACGGAGGGGCCTCTTACTTCCTGGGGATGAGCTGAGACCTGGTCAGGATAAATGGACGGGAAGAGCAAAGGTTTTTTCTAACGTTGTCACGTCTTCTCTTAAGCCGGAATCGAAATCAATCGGGAGGGAAGAGAGGAAAGCCCCTGACTAACTGGAAATAAAGAGAGTCATCACGTTTGACATGATAGACAGCGAAACAGTGATAGCAGTCCGGTAGCTCTCAACCACTTATGGGAAAAGAGAGATCGTCTGAAGGGAAGGAGCAAAGGGAGAGGGAGACTTCAACGTTATTACCGCGAGGGTTCCAGGTGGTCGGGAAGTGGTCTGTCCTACAGTAATCCTCAGATACAGGCCGGACAGAATGAGATAGTATAGAGGAGCCACTTAACGTTAAGAACATCCGCAAAAAAATACATAGCTTCGACCAGCTAGAATAAAAACCTTCCACGCGTAGGAGCACGAGAGGAAAGCAAGGTAGCTGGGCACGCACGAACTCACCTAAAACAGTACTTGGCGTGCGGGCAGTAATTCAGAAAGCCCAAAAAAAAAAGCCAGGTTCGTGCGCGTTCAAACACTATCAACGCACCTGGGGGGGCAAAAGGGGAGGAATGACCCAGGGAAGAACGGCGTTCCGTCAGGACTGGAAAACATGAGTCGGATGCACAAACAGGGGGCGTAGGTGGGGAAAACAGGAAAAAAGTGAACTACTAAGCCTTTCCAGAAAATGAGGAAGAAAGGAACGGGATGACCTGTCATTCTTCCAAGGGGCAAGAGGAGGGGGGCCTGAGCGAGTGAGGGGACAACAGGGAACTGGAAAGGGGAGGGGGAATTCTGGAGGTCGGAAAACAGCGGGTCATCAGGGAATAGCGGAGCGAAGGCACCGCCGGCGTGCACAAAGACACCAAGCCAAGCTCGACACTGAGCGATGTAGGGGAAAAAAGACATGAAAAAAGAAGAAAATTGCATTCCAAATGGTAACTACTGGTCATAGAAAACGAGTTCCACCATCCAAATATAACGAACCTCCTTGTCTGGACAGGCGTGTAAGCGAGGGCGGAAGAACTACTATCTTCTCAAGGAAAGGGCTGTAAGCCCGGAAATTGACCGGGGGGAAAAGGAAATCCATGTACCCTTCGACCAGGTCAGCCGGAGTAAGGGGAAAGAAGACAGAAGACGCCCCGAAACGGGGAGGAGATGTCTTTCCCTCACCGGGGGCCCTGGGCGAGGGTGGGCAAGTCTGGCCCGCCTCCAGGCATTAAAAATTGGCCCCGTGAACCAGGGACTTGGACCGGTGGTAACCAGCCTGCGGTTCTGCGAGCCACTCTATCCTTTCGAAGGCAGCTGGGTGGCACCCGCGTAGTAGGCCAAAAGAGAATCGTCAGAGAAGAGGGGTCTGCCCTTGATCCAAGAGAATGGGAGGGAAGCGGAGCGAATACGCAGGAGGAACCGAGGGGGGGGGAAAGGGGCGGGTTCGCGAAGCCAAAAGAAAGGAGAATCGGGGAAAGAAAGGGGGCATGCAGACTCTGTGAGGGAATATCCCACAGGAGAGCAACTATATGGCCGGGTCGAGTCGCTTTAGAAAGGGGAAAGGAAAAGGAAACTCAATCAAAAAGGATGTCAAGAAGTTCAAAGGGAGAGAGGACGAGGGTCAAACAGTGAGTTTTGAGGAACGTTTAGGGGAAGGGAGAGGACATTCAAAATGCGTACATCTTATAAAATCGGGAGTGAAGAAGATCAGGGGATGATCGTCTCGATTTACTGGGGGGGGGGATCGGAGGCTTGTTAAGGGGCGATGGGGACGGTTATAATTGTGCTTGGGCGGAGGGTTGGCTTTCGGGAAGTGGGGATCAGGACCCGTCGGTTTTGGACAAAACGTGGGGCAACTGAACGATCATTGGAGAAGAAATAGAAAAGGTAGGGATTGAATAGTTTCCTTTCACTTCTTATGTAATGGTTTTTTTGGGGTTACGGGAGAAGGGAAGCTTTGGAGGAGGCAGGCCTATGTCGGGGGGAGAGGCTCTTTTCCTTTTCGTAGATGACGAAGGGTAGGGTACGGGTATATAGGTGGATCCTTGGTGCATATTTGGAATAAATTCCGAGTATAAAGTGAAGAAAGGTAAGATTTCCTGACCTATCTTGCAGCTGGGGAAGAAAACTACATCCTCATGACTATTCAGTCCCTTTCGACAGAACCAGAATCGGATTTCCTGGGATTTGTACTGAGAGAAAAAGATGGATCCACCTTTCTATAAAGGGGAAATCAAGGGATTCACATATTTTCGCCCGCTTAGAAAGAAGCAAAAGTCCTAGGGAAGAGAAAGGAAACGGCGGGAGAGTGGCCGCGTCGGTGAATAGTAGCCAGGGGGAAACCAACCTTTCAGAATGGAAGGGGTAGAAAGAAATCCCGGGGAAAAGCCATTAGGATCTCAAACTAACGCTGAAAAACGGACCGGCAATAAAACGAAAAAAATCAGAAAGCAAAATCAGTACGACGTTCTTTGTCCACTAAAAGTCTGCTCAAGTGTCAGCAGCAAAAGATGAAGAAGGGGGGCTCAAAGAGGGAACGGGAGGAAAAGGGGGGAAATCTAAGCTATCTAGACTACTTATTTTGGATTGGAACTGGCCCTTCCGCGAGGACAAAATAGGCATCCGGGGACATCAGGTACGCACAGCCTTCCTTCAGCAGAGGAATCCTCGTACACGAAGAAGGACCGGAATAGGGGAGGCAGCTCAAATCGTCGTGGGGAAATCGGGAAAAATAGAAGCGTTTAATAACCTTATCTTAGGAGCACAGAGAATGATGGTGACTGAGCCAGATACGGGGATTCGTGCCGAACTTACACTACCCTTTACTTGAGCATACAGAAAAATGCGGATCACTGTGAAAGAACCGCACGAAACTCAAGCCGTAGCAGGGGGGCATGGGGAGAAGGTCGAAAACTACATGCTGTCTGATACTGCGAAGTTATGTTCCGGGAGTAAAGCTAGATGTTCTCGCCGGGGAACGACTGCGTGGCGTCGGCGGGCGACAGTACGGAGATGGGGGAGGGCCTTACGCCTGATGAGGGTCTCAACCGCGGAGACTTAAACCAGTGGGTGGGAACTAGACGCATCGACTAAGGTATGCTTGAAATATGGAAAAGGTAATTCCTGGAGAGACCACAAAAGAATGGGGAAGGATCGAGAGAGCGGAAATAGTACTTGACAGGAGGGGGGGACTTCAGTACGTACATTCGGTTTGGTTTAATAAAAAAATGAATCGGATTCTTGGAACCACAGGGAAAAGGGGCACCAGGCCAGCGGTTGCAGACCTGCCAAGGACGCAGAGAAAGTGTAGAAAAAATCGTTCTAGCGAAGCGTGCATGAAGACTCGAGGAAAGACGAATGGAGGAAAAATCCAACTAAATAACGGGGGGGGCAGGAGTGGGCGTCGAAAAGGAAAAAAAAACTGAGAGTTATTGCTCGGCGTTAAAAAAGGGGTGAATTCGACGACGGAAGGAGGGAAGGCATCCAAGTGGAGGGAGGGACTGAATATACAGTGAAATCGATTGATTGTCTCTACTGAGGACAAGCTGAGCATACCCGACGATCCAACAAGGGGGGAAAGAGCTTAATGTGAGAGGACCTCATGGACGAAGAAAGAAGTTCAAGCTGTCGATGGCCGAAAAAAGGGAGTAAAAAAGTTTTGTTTTTGGGGAATCGGGGGGGGGGAACAGGGGGGGGGGACCAGACACAAAAAAATTTTCAGTCAACATCCCGTTGCCGGGGGGGGGGGGATGGGGAGTCATTGTGTTGGATGTCCGGAAAAGGGGGGAGGGTTTTGGGTGGGGGTTGGGGTCGGTTGAGGGGGGTGGTGGGGGGATTGTTTCCGGGGGGGTGGTAGACTCGGGGAAAAAAGTGTTCCCCAGGAGCTCCAGACTCGCTGGTGGAGGTGAGTCCAAGACTGCATTTCGCATCATATCGGAGACTCTTGCCCAGTGGATGCGAATAGGCCGCTTAAAAGGATACTTTAGGGCACCATCATTGTAGCCATTTGAAATTGGTAGAAAGCCTACATTCTGCGGGTCCAGTGACAGGTGAGAAGTTTTGCGAGCTTCTCGGACCTGAATCTCACAAGGAAGGGAGGGACCTCTCTTCTAAATGCTCACAGAGCGAAACGTCAACTCAAGACTTGTGCCGGGGGACTAACATGGGCGCGGTTGGGAACTCAACCAATGCCTTTCCTTCGCGTTTTAGACACACGTGCGGGCAAGCTAGGGCAAAATGAGGCAGGTGAAAAGGACGCGTGAGACTTCCAAAAAAAAACGAATGCGAACGGATCAGCGCAAATGGGAGACGGGGGAGGCCGTGGAGGGACTGAATTTAGAGATTATTTCTTTTCAAGCCAAACCCGAGCAGAGAAAGGGGGCAAGCAGAAAAAAACCCAAAGACAAACATGGGGGAGGATTCACTCGACCAAAGGGTCAGCGCTCTATATGGAAAAAAGGATGAAGATGACAAAAAAAGGGGTAGAATCTTCCGGTTCACAATAAGACAGGACCCCAAGCCGCCAGAGAGCCGCCTTACCACCCCCAGACGCAGGCTCCCAGCCTAACACACGGACCGAAAACAGGGGAAAGAATTAAAAAATTCGGGCCTAATTCGACGGGTCTGAGAAAAAAAACGGGGGGGAAGGGGTCGGGCACCACAACCGGTTGGACGGGGCCACCGGACATCACGGGGAAATCGTCAGCTCCAGCCTCCATAGAACCAAGTCACTAGCGGCAAGCAAAAAAACAAAATCCTTCTGTCTTTGTACAAGCTCGAGGATCGCAGGAAAAAAGAGGGCAGAAGACGCCACTGGATTCACGTTCGATGAAGTGGCACCGATGAAAAGAAAAAGGCGTCAGGGGGAAGGAAAAAGGAGTTTTTCCCTTCTCTTCTATGACGAAAGTGCTGGCTGTAGCCGAAACGTAAAAATGAGAGGAAGAACCCTGCTAAGCAATCTGGTATTCAGGAGATCTCCTCCCCGAAGAAAAAAGGGGGCGCAGGGAGACTACCCAGTC
>Ga0179593_1634757_pt1 | contig 14733 bp, 5 predicted proteins | sample CZODoug2_1_08_16_FD_185931 | JGI IMG/M metagenome (GOLD analysis project Ga0179593, IMG submission 185931) | Vadose zone soil fungal communities from Angelo Coast Range Reserve, California, USA - CZODoug2_1_08_16fungal (PacBio error correction) | ecosystem: Environmental > Terrestrial > Soil >...
ACGGCGTTTTCACATGGATGAAACGTCGGCGGCGGGGAGTAGTAAAAAAGACGCTCCCAATCTTAGAATGCTTTTCATCGCTAAAAAACCGGGGGTGTCTTTACCAGGTAATCTACCGGATTACGTATTCTTATTCCGGATCCCATCTGTAAAAGGGGAAAAGACCCCGGCAATGACCCAATGGAGAACGAATCTGTACCCGTTGGATGAGGGGGTTGAGGGAAGAAAAAATCAACCTCAGCAAGCCGACTTGGAAAGCGCATGAGAATCGGGGAAGCTTATTCTGGGGGTCCTGCTTCTCTCTTTCCAATGAAAATTCTTTGCGGGCTCAGGCTCGGAGGGAAAAACCGTACGGGCTCAAGGAAATAAATGGGAAGTCGGGACTCTGTTAAGGGACTAATAGTACTACGTCCGGAGGGGAAGGGAACAACACCTCAAAGCTTAGGGTTCACCCGCCAGAAAAAAAAGGCTGAATTGTGCCCTGGAAGGTAATCGAGTGTAAACCCCGCCTCGTCAGATCTGGCAAAAAGGCCAGGGCAGGCTAGGGAGTCGCAAGATAGGTGGCGCCCGGAAAGTTCGCAGGCCCAAATCATGGCTGAGAAACTACCGCGACTCGAGAAACATTTTCGGACGGACGGTTGTTTGGATCTTTGAAGGCAGAATTTATTGCAGATTTAAAAACCCGGGGAGAAATTCTTGGCGTGGAAAGAATCGTGCCGATGCGGGTGGGCTGTCGAGGGAATCGTCAGTCAAAGATGAACTTCCTTCGAACACTCGCAAACTGAAAATTTCTTTATGGCGAACTTCACGGGAGACCTCCGTCCGCAGTATCTCGTTTGGCTAGGGTCGAACTTTCTAATTAGAAAGTTTCGAGTGTCCTCGACTCACGCCCTAACCGTGGGGCGTCTGATACTACAATGGCAAACGTAAAAAGGTGATGTTTAGCGCAAAAAAGATACAAAAACCAGCCTTTTCCTGGAATTGGGAAAAGGGACTTGGCTGACGCCAGGGCACAAGAAGTGTCGTCGGGATCCATCTACACAGATGTAATAAAAGCGGGGGCTGGACTTGGGTCGTTCGTATTGTGCGAAGGGGAGGCATGGGGGGAGAACGGGAGGAGGAGGGGAGTGGGAGAGGGGGGGGGGAAGCGAAAGGGAGGTAAGGGAAAGAGACATGCCAGGGTGGCTGATCTTCTTGGGTTCCAATGGTCAAACGAGTTTCTGAGGAGGTCTTGATTTCCCTAGGGTAATTTCAAAGGCCATCCTTCGAATGGGTTATGACCAGAGGGCAGGCTCCTGTCTGATCCAACCGTTCTATCTGGGATTCTAGCAGTCGACACTACCCCAAGGCCCATATTTCCGCTACCTACTAAAATTAGGTCCGCCAACCCTGATCAGCTCCAACCAGAGGAAAGTCAGGACCGCAAGGGAGGGGGAAATGCTGACAGTAAAAAGAGTGCTGTTCAAGCTGCGTCAAACACGGTGAGCGGGCAAAAGTGTTGAGATTGCCCTTCGTGGGAGGGAGACACAAACACCTTAATAGGGTGACCCCCTCTCAAAACTGGAAGAAAATCATGGTAGTTTAAAAAGTCCTTCCCCATTGGTGCGAAGTTGGAAAGCAGTGAAACACAGTTGAGGACAAAAACAAACCTCAAAAAAGTACTTATCTGAACAGAGGAGGAAAGTAAAGTCAAGGCTCGATCTTCTCCAAAGTCAGGGTTGAATCAGCAATCAGAGAGGGGTTACAGGCTCCAAGCTGGAATTAAGTTCGCCGGTAGCCAGCGAAGGACTTATCTCGTCTGTACGCTGCCAGAACGTTGGGAAGGGAAGGGATACGAAAATTTAAACATCTGACGCTCGGGTAATTAGCGCGCGAAGGAATGTAGTTGGATATGCCGTGGCTGAGGTCTCGTAGAGGCGAAAAGGGTCTTCACGGGGCGCAAAGAAGAATAAAATTTGTTCCGCGAATCTCACTGGGATCGCAAACAGCAAAGGACCCTCAAAGCTGAGGTTAGGGTAAAAACACCGAGGCGGGCCATCGCATACCCGGAGGTAGGACAGGGGAAGAATTAGGTTGGCGAAATTTCGGAAGGTGAGGTGCTGGGGATGGGGGGTGGCCCTCCGAATCCCTCCTCAAGTCCGCTTCGGGGATTCCGCGCCGCGTCGCAGGCTCCTTTTGGGAGAGGGGCGGGTGCGGCGGGACCAAAACCCCAGAAAGATGATATAATGGTTTTTGTCAAGTGTAGGAGGAGTAGACTAAAGCTGCGGAAAAACGGACTCAACGCCAGAGGCGTATGGCTGAAGGGTTTTCGTGTAACTTGCACTCATGAAGAGGTGGTTCAGGGTGAATGGGTGTGTAAAAGTCAACAAAGGAGAGGTCAAGTATCTCATAGACCCTCTCGGTCCCACGCAAGGTACGACCAAAAGCATAGAAAGGCCATTACCCTCTGGATATGTCCGCTGGCGGGAGCAACGGGGAAGTTTACCTTGCTGGCGGAGGGCAGTGACCCACACCTCGCTCCGCAAAAGAGGGGATTACCCTATCGAGAGGGGTGACTAAATCTGGAGAAGGAAAGCCTCAACAAAAATCTATAAGGAGTAAACGTGGACTTCGTCAGAGGAATCAAAAAGGCTGCAGGCCGGGTTTGCAATCTCGTAAGCTCATTTGCGATGAAGGTTGGTACTGCAGAGGAGCATTCAAACTTGGAAGTTTAAAAGCGTAAGCCTGTCAGAGGGACCGAATTATCAAGCGTGGGTCAATCAGTGGTTAAACACGCGCGGTTCTCTTCTCTCAAGGCGCATTCAGGGTGCCGAAACACCCTCGACCGCTGAATAAGCCCCATGGGGGCCGGATTCGTCGGCGTGCTCCAGGCCACAGCTCAAAAAAACTGACCAACCGGGGGGGGGAACTTGAACAGGGCAGGGGTGAACAATCTGGAGGTTAAGGAGAGGAAAAATTTTCTCAACGGAGAGGTGTGTCCGCGCAAGGCAGACGGGCGCGCCCGGGGTGTGATGCTTTGTCGGGTGGGTCAAAAAACTCCCAGAAAATCGGCTGGATTCGCGCCCTGGGGGGGTCTCTAGCCAGGAGGACACCGTTCGATTCATCTCTCATCCCACAACAAAACCTCGGGGTATTCAAGAAGGAGTACTCGAAGGATCATCATGCAAGACGCAGAGAGCTGCGATTCTCGGTAAACATTAAACGACCGGCGTAAACCCGAATGCAAGGGGGATCTGAACGGACAACTCGTGCCATAACCGAGGATTGCCATTTGGCTAGGAAAAAACCTCCGAGCTTTTCGGAACACCGAGGGAGCAAAAGACTTTTCTTTCAGGGTTGATGGGGTTTGCATGACGGGAGGCGATCGACATTGGTATATCCGGCCTAGGGGGTTGTTCCCTCAAACTTGAATGAGGGGACGAGAATCCTGTCCTTACTCCCAAGGGGGTTGACCCGGAGTCTCGAAACCTGGTGGTTGGGAAGATTGCAAAAGGGGGGGGGGGGCGCTCGACCCGGGACACGGGCGAGGAAGCTCCTCCAACATGCTGCGGGGTACGAGGAGATAGACGGCCGGACGGCTGGGGGATTCCCAGTCGTCCGAGGGGGTCCTAACAGGAGCGAGTGAGTAAATTTCAGATCGAGCATCAAAAAAAAAAAAAGCACCCCTCCTCTATAGGGACCGCCCGGGGAAGGAGCGAGGTAACCTCTATTGTGTCCCAGAAGGAAGAAAGGCAAGAAACCTTGGAGAAGTGCCTGGCCAGCACAAAAGCACGCTTTTCGATTGAAGAAGGCGTACGTCGGGGGGTTCTAGAGAGTCATGAAGCCCTGGTCCGGGGTTGCGGACAAACCATTACCAGGGCAAAAAAAAGATGATGAGGACCACATAATAAGGGGGGGGGAGAAGCCGGCGAACTGAATCAATCTCCAATCATATCTTGCGAACTCCGTAAACGGGGAAATCCTTGAATGAAGGGGGCATGTGCAGCAAAAAGAGGTCAACAGGGAGGATTGAACAAAAATCAGACTGCTCTGGAGCTAGGGCGAGAGCGTCTCAAACGGATCCAGACCGGCGCGGTCGTGAATTTTTGTACCCTCCGTCCAGCCCATCACCGATGAACATTGTACCACTAGTAGGGCCTGCCGCCTCACGGTGCAGAGGCTCCGATGGGGGGGGGGTTGAGAAGCCGAATCCTACTGGTGGCTGGAAAGTACCTCTATAGGTTGAGGAAAAAAAAGTGATCTCGGCATGGTGGGTTATGTCAGGCAGCGACTAAGAGCGGACGTTACGCAATACACCTGACTGAAACTTCGAGCTCCAGGCGGAGCAGTAATTGACTTTGTCTGTAGACATTTGTTCGGAAACTAAGTTCTCACAATGTGGCAATCTCTTAATCCTTGGGAAGATGAAAGAGGACTTCCTTTCAGGGGTTGGATCTAAAGAGAGGACTGCACCTAATTCATCTTGAGGCGAATCCCGCTGATCCCGATTTTCTCGCACACTCCCCGGGGGCGCATAAATCCGGACCGGAATGTACGGTGGACAAACGGACCTGATTGTGACCTGCCTGGAAGATTTATCCTCAATGGGAGACGCAGATGCCAATTGCAAAAAGTGCAGGAAGGGGGGACTTTCTTAAAAAAGCTAACGGCGCCGCTCTCCATGAGCCTCTGTTCGCGTAGTACTCAAGAGCAAAAACGCACAAATATCGAACCGGAATTTTCATTAAAGGAGCTCCAAAACATTTTGCCGTTTCCCATCACTGGGGGGGGGCGAACACGAAAGCTAGGTGGAGAGCGATCAGTGCGTACATAAAAGGTTCTTAGTGGGGGGGGGGAAATCCGGTTGGGGCAACTCGGGGGGGGGGGGCCGTGCCGATTAGGGGGCCTTCGTGGAGGAATTGAGCGAGTAAAAAACCTGGGTACAGGGGTGGGGACATTTTCCATTGGGGAAGCCGGGCCATGTGAAAATCGCGGTAAAACAAGCCGCTGCTTGAGGAGCCTGCTAGACGAAGGTTGGGGGGGACTTCCCCACGGGTCAAAAGCGGTGACAGGGACGGAATGTGGGGGTTTGGCGCGTGCTCGTTATGGTTCGGTTCGGGCCACGGATATGGCGGTCAAAAGAATAGCCAGGCGAGCGGGAAGACACGAATTACTTACCCTCCACAGGAACGAATCAAGTCGGTAGAGTCTTTTCTCCACCCGTTCCGTGCGGATAGGGGAAACTTCGGACATGTGTCTCTCGCCAGGAAAGGGGGCACGGGGAGAGGCCGTCTAGCACAAAACCTGCCAATCAGAGGGCAATGGGAGCTAGAAGGCAGGAAGGACGAACACGTCATGGGGGGTGAAGTTTAAGCCGCGGGAAATCAAGAGGGCCAGATAGATTCGAACTGGTTCGCGCGTCGATGCAGAGCAGAAGGCATCGCTTTTGGGCTAGGGGGACTAACGCTAAGGGATATCTTGGGGCTACCAAATGGAAAAAGGCTGGCACTCATCAGTAGACAGTAATTGATTGGGGGGCAGGCAGGACAATCCATTCCCATTCACAACAAACGGACTCATAAACTACGGATTTCAGGTTAAAAAAATCCATTAGCGCTTAGCTGGAGTGGGGGTTGATTCACTAGAGTAAAAGTAGATTAACCTGAAATCATAAGAAAAAGCGAATTGACCAGACCCGTATGGGGCTGTGATAGGAGCAACATCTTGAGCAAGGCAGAGAGGGTCTTTCCAGGGGGGGCCAAGATAATACCAACCGTAAGAAGGAAAAAAAGCCAGGCTTCGGGCGTTCATTCAAAAAAGCACGGGCTGGTTTGTCTTTGGTTCATTGCTCAACTCAAAAAAAATAAGTGGGAAAAGGGGACAAAGTAAGCATCAATATCTCGGCAGTTAATGGCAGGAGAATGATAACATATGGTGGGGAAAAGCGCGCAACCTGACTAACGGAATGGCGGACTACGAGAACGCGCAACCGGTTAAATAACCTCATGGCTCAGTTGTGACTTCGCCTGATGTTCTGGGTTGAAACGACCATCTCAGAAAAAGCAGGGAGCATCCTGCGCTATCAAATGATTGTGAGTACTACGACCACAACAAAAACGGAGGATTGAATAGATTAAAACCGGGAACGATTGTGCTATCGAGGGAGCTGGGCTCTTTGCTGCTGGACGAGCCCTGGCTCCTGGACCCCAGATAAAACGCGCCATGAGGTCAACAGGCTAAACTTTTGGGCAGCAGTGGACGACTCAGGGGGGAGTAATTGGAGGTATGCTCGTATCGCATTCTCTGTGGGGGGTCAGAAATCGTAACGTCGACGGCAGGCCCAAATTAAAGAGGGGAGCGGGGAATTGGTCTCGGGGACTTTTACAGGAAGGTAGAAGGGGTGAGGAGGTGAGTGCCCCGACACAAGAGAGATACAACCAACCCCCCGTGTTGAGAGACCATGTCAATTGAGGGGTTAGGCTTCGGTTACATTTCATGCAGAGATCGGAAGACAAGTCTTGCGGGGAGATGAGTGCTACCTTAAACAAGGCCAATTAGTTAGTCGTCAGAAATGCGGACTCAATTGAATTCCGGTATGGGGAATCAGCTACGAAAGGGGGGAATCAACACAGTCAAGGTAGGGCGCGTAAGGTTTCAAAGAGGACTAAAGCCTTATGTGCTTTAAGAGGGTGTAAGAGTGGGAGGTATAATAAAACATCACGCAGGAGTGCAAGTTCATTGGGCTGGCGTCGCCAATCGGGGGCCTTAGAAGGGGACAGAGGCCACGACTTCAGCCCCTCCTTCAGCCGCAGAAAAGAGCAGGACCTGCCTGGATGAGTGGCGATCTTCTTTGATGGGAAGCCATGGGTAGTTAAAAGGGGAAGGGGCAAAAACGGTGAAAGTCTGGCTGGGCTCCTTGCCGATCGTACTTGGGGAGAGGGGCCTCCAATCCTCACATAAAATGGAAAGGATCTGCAACAAGCGGAAAAGGGGCCGTTTCATGGAAATCCGCAAAGGGGGTCTGAAATGGGGTTCTAATCAATTGTAAGGGGGGGGCGGGCGGGTCTAAGCAGTTTAAAGTGGATGCTGTAGGCGAGTCGGAAGCGTTCGACGCAAAGAGAAGTTGAAGGTCCTAGGACTGACTACCTTGGTAACCTCAACCTTTTCTATGGTCAAAAACCACCTTTTTGAATAATCCTTCCAAAGAAAGAGGGAACGGAGGGGGAAAAGTAGGGGGCCGTACTAACGCTTACAACTTCGTCTGTCGAAACACGATCTCTTCAAAAGAAGAATGGCGTGGCGTGGGGGAGAAATGCGTCGGCGGGAGTCACCTGCCCGTAGGGATATATGAGGGAAAATGGCAACGATCGGGGTATGGAGCCTGTCACTCAGGGGCACGAACCCCTGACTGAATGCGCAAGCTCATAGAATACCCCGAGGAACAGTCAACTCGACCTTAGCCGCAAAGGCCATCTCCGAATCAAACAACTAACGTCGGGGTAGGGGACCAAATTGCTGGAAAAGTGCTGCCAAATTATCCGTAGCTGTCCGCAAACAACGAGGTATTGGGGGGGGGGAGGTATTGCAGGGTTGAGCGGGACAAGACTTGGAACAGAGCGACGTCGTTATATCTTAGGAAAAGCAAAAGTTGTTCTTTGAATGAAGTGCAAATCGCGAATTTGCATAAAAACGGTACGCCACGGTAAGCCAGCTATCAGATTTAAGGAATCAAAGGATGGGGGGCCATGGGACTGTCGCCGGACGCTGAAGGATGGCGTCCCCTGGTGTCACACGACAATAGGTCGGAGCGCGCCTGGTTATCGGGAGGAAGTTTGTAGTGTCGAAGGAGCTGATAACTAAATCTGCTTCCGGATCTCGGGGGAAAGAAGGTTATCGTACACTCGGGTTTATAAAATCTGGAAAAAGTGTGCCTCGGAGAGATGAAGAAAACGCTGTGAAAAAGGAAAAACGGGTGGTAGAGGGAGAGCTACGGTTAGGGTGAGAATGGCATCCAGAGTGATCTCGTGTCGCTTGCGTAGGAAAAATTACTCCAAACCAGCCATTCCTAGCTCATAGGGAGGCGAAAAACAGGGTTGGTCCCTGGGTGCGTCTGGGGAACAAACCATCAGGCCGACTACGAGTGCTCAAGAGGCCGTATTGGAAGAGGGTCGCGGTGTAATGAAATTCTATTCGTTTGGGACCACCAGATACGCGACATTATTGGGGGGGATGCCGGGGGGAAAGTTTCAGCGATCAGCACAAGTCAAGCGAGCAGTCGGATGTGGTCTCACTCGAGGTTTCGGCTTAGGAAGAACGCTGGCCTCAACTAGCATAAAAAAACGTTAGCGGGCGTAGACGCCGAACTATCCTGACGGCTGCAGGGGAAAAAGAAGAGCGCTGAGAGAGGATTAGGAGGAAAAGCAGAAAGCATCTCGTTGGGAGTGGGGCAGGGTTGTGGGGAAAACAATGTAACATAGGAGAGGTGTAACCGACGCGCGAATCGCGTTTTAGCGGGCACCTGTAAGGGTACGACCCGCAGAGGTCTGAATCGATTAAACAGCGTAAAGGACGGAACGCGGCGCAACAGGGGAGGGCTGTCTTGACGGCTGCCACATAGACTTACCACCCCCCGACTCTCCTCAGATCATCTTGGAAACTCGGCGATGAGGGTTGCTAGTCTCCGATTTGAGGGGGGGGGATGAACATCGTCTTGAAGGCTCGGGGGGGCAAGGGCAGAAGAGCATTCTTCAGGGGGGCTCAAGGCTCTCGCATTGGCGAAGATTGAAGCGGTCATAATTCTGCAGTCAACTAGTAAGGAATCTTCCGAAATCTAACAGGAAAATAATGGAGCGTGCAGAAGGGACACCTCGGGGGGCCTTCCACCAAAACGCTCCTCAAGTGGGAGAAAAACCCTCGGAAACCCTGGCTAATCAAGAACCGATTCAGGCGTCAAATGACGAACACTATGACAGCCCAAAAGGATTAAAAGTTGCCGGAGGCTGGACCGAAAGCCGCTGGCATCCTAACAATGGGGGCTCACAAAGAAGATCATTTTAAACCGGTTGGGGGGAAAGGGTTGAACCTGGTCAACAGGGGATTAACGAGAAAAACTCAACATCCTGGAAGGGAGGCGAAGACCATATTAAAGAAAAAAGTGCGAGTAAGCGGCGAACAAAACACGGGAGTTTGAGAGAGATGTCAGGGCACGGGAATCAATCAGGGTAGAGGCCGGCGAAGTGATTCTCGTAAAAAAAAGTTGTCAAACCGACGGTTGCCAAAAATACACCAATGGAGAACGACCTTCAAAAGGGCACAATCTGCAGTTGACCAAAAGGGGAGCTTCGAAAGAAATCTTTTCGACAACCCCGGCATTCAGGCGGTTAATTTTCGTGGTTTGGAAAAAGGGGGCTCGTGAATCAGAGGGCCTCGACGTTGAGTCATTCCGGTAAGAGTTGGGGGACCGCGGTCGTCAAAAAACTTGGCTCGAAGGCAGAGGGACAGGCCCAAATTTTTGCCGGAAGGAAAGCCGCCGCCCTTGAGAGTATAGGTCTGTAATAACGCGAATTTGCCTGCTGAACGTCATCCTACATCGAAAAGCGGGCGGATGGAGGCGGCAGTAATGAGATTCGGGGGCACAGCGGACAGACTGGGGAGACCATTAAAAGGTGAGGGGGCCATTCTTCAGAGACGGAGACAGAATTCGCCCCTCAAGAGATAGGACCCGATGCATATAGGGGATGTCTTTCTATTGGGCGCCCGATTCAATAAAGGACTCCAGGTCTCCGGGGTCAAAACGACAGATCCCAGAGGTGCTTAACTCATACTGTCAGGGGAGGAAACCTAGGACGGATGTCAGACTGAGGTACATTGTGGGTCTGGGAAAACAACCAATCAACATATTAGGAAGTCACGCAGAAGACGGCACTTCAGCGTCAGCGATGTCCGTCGAAGCCTGGACAGATCGGCACGCGTACTTAAAAACTGTTGATGAGAACGTGGGTCACAGCAGATCGAGAAAAAAACCAAAATCAGGATCTAGAGGGGAAAAGATGGGGCGCGTAGTCCAATCTTCAACTCAGCGCGGAGGAGTCGGGGAAGGGGGTCCCACTGCCTAAAATCCCACCGAAATTTCGCCAATAACGGCCTCTGCATGCCGAAACTCTTAAAGGGCGCCGATGGTTGGTAGAAGCCTCCCAAGAAAGATGTGTGTGAAGGAATAGTTCTCGGAACAAAGTTGAGCGGCTGGTGCGGAGGCCGCCGGCGCAAAAAGTACTTAACCACGCGAAAATTCTGGCCCATAAATGACTTAGAAAACTAAAAAAAAGTAAGAAGGGTATCGATCGTGGCGACACGGAACGGTGAGACCGTTCGGGAGCAAACACTTGACGAACAGCTCTTTCGCGGGCATAGGGGGCGAACTTAATTCAGTTCGTAAGGAAAATCTCGGGATTGAAGCTAAATGGAGTCCCCCTTGTGCGCAGGATAGAAACAGGTTCGTTGGAAGAAAAACTGATTTCCTAGCGCATATGGATATCCCTAATTGGTTCGTGACATGTGCAAAAAAGTCCAGCATGTCAAAAATCTTTTTCACGTATAACAACATTGTAGAACCCGCTCTCCCTATCTGTCACTCGGGAATCGGCTCACCTGGGGGGAAAATGGTATACGGTTGCATTATGAAAACGCAAAGACAGGGTGGCAAGAACTTACCCACGGTTTGGTACTCCCCGAAGCGTCTGTTGAGGAGATCAGGGAACCTTTGCGGCCAAGTTCGGTAAAAAGTCGAGCTAAAGTTTGGGGGGCCTCGGGGTTTCTGGCGAATGAGAAGTCCGGAGGGCCTGCTCGGTTTTCAGTGGATTTATCTAGGGGATGGGGACACACTTAATACTTGCATTGCAAGATAGGCCGAATGCATTTTCGTGAGAACACGGGACTACCCGCGTTAGGGGGCGAGAAATCGTGGTTGGTCGTCCCTAAACCTTTTGTCATGGCTTCACGGTACTGCGTAAAGAACCAGGAGGGGGGGTTCGTGGGCGGCGCGTAACTGCAGCGTCCTTCTGAGTAGTACGGGAGGGCTAATATCTGCCTCTAGCCTAGCAACTGAGGAGACAAAGGGCTTGCTTTACCACACGACAGCACAGAGACCCTTGAGAAGCAACGCCTTGTCAAAAACAGTTACGTGTGGAATTAAAAGGTTCTTTGGTGCTCTAATTAGAAGGGTCCGGCGAGAAGCCAAAGGACAAGCATCGGAAGACACCGCAAAAACTAAGTCGGTTTTAAAATCATCCATAAAGGAGGACAGAGACGAAAGAAACCAGGGAGACTGGTGGTGCTACGTCGTCGGCAGGTCTCACAGCATCTAGTGCGTGAGAATTAAGCCGAAGATCATTTGGTCCTAATAATAGGGCAGGGCACAAGAACGACGGGGTTACACTGCATATTACAAGCCATGATCAGGACAACAGCGGACTCTAGATAGGCCGGTGAAAATCCTTACTACCATCTAGGTGGGTGGGGAAAAAGGATTAGCAGGAAAGGACCAATCTGAACAGTGCTACCTCAGGGCATTTAAGACGGAGGGTGGGTTAAGTAGCACATCCTGCTAAAGCAACTGGCGGTCAGAGCCAAAAAAAGGAACAGGGATCATGATACTCAAAAATCGAAAGCGAGGTAGAGAAAGAACATTTGCGGGAAGTTTCGAGGGGCACAAAATATAAGTCACAAGGATACGAAGCCTTGACTTTGGAACTCGGCATTTTTAAAGGGGGACTGGAAGGGAAGAAAAGTACAGATTGGGCCGCGCATCCGACAACTAGCTCATCAAAGGGGCTTACTTCCTAAGTAACTCGTTGGTGCGCTTAAACCAAAATCGAGGTAACTACAGAGTATAGAAATAAGCACTCGCATGCGAAAAAAGGGATCATCGCCATGTTAACGAGATCTCAACAAACAACTTGGAAGAGATAGTACCTAAAAAAATAATTGTGCGATGAAATGGAAGTTCGGTGCTTTTCCTAGGGGAAGGGACCTCCGGCTAAAAAATCTCCCATGGGTTAAGTAATTGTTCGCGTGGACTCGGGACCCCCATTTTGATGAGCTCAGGTAGAACAGGCTCTTATTGGCCCAAGAGTAGACCCGAAAAATACAGAGTGTGATAGTAGAGTTAAAGGATGATTGGTGGGGGGGGAAAACATCTCAGAAACCACCGGTGATGGCGTGGAACCGAGAGTTCTGTTGAGTAGTTCGTGTCCGTTCATTCTTCCTAATCTGGAAGGAGAGTGTGGGGGGGGCTCTTAAAAGTCAGCCCTCCGTATAACGGGCCTGGGGGAACAGAAAGTAAAGTCTGGACCGGCAGGTACGGTCCTTTTACGGAATACTGCAGGGGATGGCAAATCAACCGACGAAGCGAAAGTTATTTAACATAACAAACCAAGAGTATGGGTCTCTCCCTATTTGTATATGATGTAGTAATAAGGATCGAATAGTACAGGGATAGTTGGCAGCTGAATCGACTTGAAGAACAAGATCTCTTATCTAACTTAGTTTTTATCCTAGGGCCAAACGCTCTGAACTGCTGGCAACGCTAGAAGAAATGAGAAGACGTACTCTATGTTGCGTTCTAATGCTTGTCATCCTTGTATGGGTATCTAGGTCCAAAACCACGTGCAGACGGGGCTGGTGATCTCTCTGAACGATTCTGGAGTGTGGGGGTGAGCCTATACGTTGGGGAAAGCGCACACAAGCACATAAGGTGCTATTATACGCCGAACGAAGGTGTTATAAAGGTACGTACAATTTATCAGCTGGGGGGCGAGTAACCAAAAGTATCAGTAGGGAGCGAGAAAGGACACCATATACCGTCCTGTCGTACTCGATCGAAAAGCCTAGCTGTTTACGCGGGGACGCCGCCCCCATATTTGTAAGGAAGGAGGGTCGGGACCGTCTCTTAAAAGGAAAGAAAGATAAGAAACAAATTTCGTACGCTATCCAGGCTACACTAATCAGCGGGCATGGGGTAGGGAAAAGCGGCTATTGTCACTTCCCCGGCTGTCGATGGAAAGGGGAACGTTACTTTGAATGAAGTCCGACTCCATACAGTCCTAATTCTTCCGAATGAATGCGAATGTTTACCAACCAGATGGTGATGAGTTTATATAGACCGTAAGAAAAGAGGGGGCCAAGGATACTGACAGCCCAAATCATACGTTGTTCTACAGTTGCTTTTAAAAGGGTGCCAAAGCTGATCAGGGTCCTCAAATGCCACCAGTATAGATGGACGTAGGGGCTTTACGAAGAGATTACCTAAGAGAACCGGCGTGACATGATTTAGACCACGTCCGGACCTGAGAGTTGATAGTAGGCACCATGTCTGAAGAAGCTATAACTGGACGTAAAAATGGGGGTTTCCACAGTGTCAAAGGACCCGCGCGAGGGCGGTCCTTGGGCTACTCAAATACCTGACAAGCTGAATAGGCCAACTAGGAAAATAAGGGGGGCAATGGCTCGTCTGGCCAAATCTATAGAGTGATCTAGGAATGAAGGTTATTAGAGTATCTAGAGGTTGGGGGAAAGGACATTACTAAATTTGAAAAAAGCCGATAGTGACGACTCTGGGAGCTTCTCCTTGCGATTCATCATTGGTGAGTTTCCTTAAAAGCGGGGGGAGAGGTCTCTTTTCACGGCGTCAAGAGAACCAGTCCTGAGATTGTGTTCCGACAATCGTTCGTAAACTGGAAAGGGGCCAGAAGAGCTTGGCGAGGCTAAGGAACAAGCGCCATCGGGGCAGCAGTGATAAGGCATTGAGAACGGTCGGAACGGGGGCGCGGGTATGGTAGGGGGGAACAACCAGTCCGCGAGCCGTGGATGTCCGAGAGATCCACTAGTCGAACCATCGATTTCCCAGGTGGCTCCCCTCTCGCGTTGGCGGCTTCTTACAAAAGGGCCTCAACTATACAGTATGGCACCGGTCTGCTTCTGTCCAGACGGCTCGCACGCATATCAGGCATAGGTGAGGAAATTATTCACGGGAAGCGGGGGAACAATCATCGTTTTGAGGTTGGCATGTGTGTTTGGGAGAAAACCACCTGTACTTAAGATAAAGTTGTAGATCTTGACGTTAAGGATGACCCGACGGGAAAGCCTGCGGAGTCGGGGTACCCGCTTTAGGAAAGGGACCTTCAACTGGACGGTCTTGACCTGGTTAAGGGCGTGCCAAATAGACAGGGACCACACCCTCGTATAAAATCAGCGGTACCATTATTTTTCGGAATAGGAAAGGGGGAAAGTGGCCTCTACACATCTATTGGAGTAAAAAAATCGTCCGCTGAGACGATCTCATGAATTCCTTGGAGGTATCCCCCGCATTGGAGAGAAGTATCTGGCGACGAGGGAGTGAGGAGTCGATACTAGCGTAAATTAAGAATTAAAGGCAAAGGTTTCTCTTCCCTCTCTGTCAAAATCAGTTCTCTGGAGGACCGCAACTCGCTCAAGTTTCGAAGTCGTAACAACAGGGAGACATGCTGATAATCCAAATGTGCGTCTCAGGAAACCACGCCAACCTGAACCCAGAGTGGTCCCGGTCCATCGTGTTGTCAAGGAAAAACCCGCTGGCGTTAAACCGCAAACCAATTGGTGTGCAAGAGGTGTGAGGAATTTTCATGCCTACGGAAAGGTTTGGATGGGGGTCCAAAAGCAGGGGGCCAAGGACCTATATCCTCCATTTCTGTCTCCTGCGCCGGATGATCCAGAAAGTAA
>Ga0179593_1453363_pt1 | contig 14732 bp, 10 predicted proteins | sample CZODoug2_1_08_16_FD_185931 | JGI IMG/M metagenome (GOLD analysis project Ga0179593, IMG submission 185931) | Vadose zone soil fungal communities from Angelo Coast Range Reserve, California, USA - CZODoug2_1_08_16fungal (PacBio error correction) | ecosystem: Environmental > Terrestrial > Soil >...
TTCTGGGCTGGAGGCTCACCGTCTCGTCTTCTGACGGGCAGAGGGTGGGACTGCTGAAGCACGAGGGACGATATTCAGAGGAGCAAGGGGAGCTGCAAAGGGGCTTGGGAATGGCGAAGGAACGTGTGTGGGGAAATAACGTGTATGGAGAAAAGGAAATGGGGGGGTCGTGCGGTCGGCCAATTCATGATGGCTGGCAGAAAGGGAAAATAGTCCGTGAAAACGAACGGGACAAAGACCCGGAGTCGCTAATTACTGAAGGACCACTGCTCCTTCGCCTCTGAGATCAGTGAGGCAACAAGGGTGGGTGGCGGTGTTGGGAGACGCGGGGGTGGGCCGGTGGGTAAAAGCGGATTCCGGGAAAGATCGACATCCTACTGCCATGCGCGGAAAAATACAAGGAAGCGAGCCTTTAGCCTTGGACCTTATGATGAAAGAAGCAGGAACATGCGTCGGCATTCACCGTCTAAACAGGGAACCTTGAATGGCCTACGGCATCGGAAAGTCGTTCCGGAAAGCGGCTGAACCATCTGCTCTGTAGGATAAAAGGAAGAGGCATACAAGCGATAGGAACGAAGGGTAATGGCCCCCCACGAGTAGAAAAAGGGCCACCCGTGGCCAATAATGAAGTTTCGTTGGCAACGGGGGGGGGGCGATAACGAGGATGAGTCCCTACCGTGCCTTCCACCGGGAATCCCTCTCTTTTGGTTTCCCTCCCGATAAGAGTGTCCTTCAACATTCGTGCATTCGCAGTCCTGAGCTCAACTTCTGCTGTTTTGAACAGAACGCTAGACCCACGGCGCGTGACGCTGAACAATAAAGTTTGTAACGAACTTTTCACCAGCACCTATGACCTTATGTCAACGTGATCGGGGGGGGTCGTCTCCGTGAATTTAAGAGGAAAGTTCAAAATGGAAGGACGCTGGGGAGAGGGTTTGAAAAGTCGCCATGCGCTGGGTTTCGCCTGCTTGTATGTTCCTGGCAAATTTGAAACTTTGGGACCCGGGGTCGAAAGCGGGTCCCTCTCCTCCCTTGATAAAGGTCACGAGCAAGGAGCGATTTCCTAACTCCTGGCTTGGACTACACGGTACGGCGACGTTTAGCTGCAACAGGAACTTTCTCTTAGGAAGGGGGCGAACTTGGAACTCCGTATGACCTGAAAAAATGACGATTGATTCACCCCCCAGGCAGCACAAATTTTTTGCCACATCCGTGATCTAACCTTTCCCCTGGTGAAGCGAAGTTTCTTTCTGGGAGAAAACCGCCACAATATCTTACCCGATGGGGCGGTTAACCAACTGAGCCGTGACGATGTGCCTTTTTGGTTCAACAGTGGCGGCCACGGTCACTAAAAACTAAAGGTCTTCAGTCAGTGGCCGTAAAGGTTGCTCTGCTGCGCGCGGGTTGGAGTGGGACCATTAATTAGGCGGCAAGGACTGGCCGCCGACGGCGTCCGCACTAACGAGAAGGTAGGAAAACAGCCTTTCCGTTCACTTCCAAGATACGAAAAACAAAAAGGTGAACAGACATTTCACGACATGACGGCCTTCTTCCTGCCGTCGGGGGGGTTTGCAAAGCTTCCCAAGGCGTGGAGGTATCTGTAATCTCGGGGACGACGAGGAAAAAATCAGGGGGCGCAGCCAAAAAAACTCGGGGGTTGGATAGGTCCCGACGAAGACATCAACCGGAAAAAATCCCTAAAAACCGGCCTGTGTAATAATTCAGTCGTTGGAAAAAGGAAGCACGCCAACCGGTTGCCGGGGGGACGGGCAATCAAAAGAAGGAATTCTCCGATTTGACCAAAAACACGACACTGTTTTAAATCAAGGGATGAGAAGCCGCAAAGTGCAAAAGCGACTGTGAACCCGCGACTGGGAACCCAGTTCTGTTGGGCGAGGTGTCCTGCCCCGGAACGTGGCGCGGAAAAATCGAAGAAACCTGAAAGAAACAGGGGGCCCTTGCCGCCGCCCTGGACGCTCATTTTAGGTTATGACGAAAAAACGGGCCCTTGGCGGATAACAGTCATCGTAATTGTTTTGGGAGCTCAGAATCAAAGTAAAAGCGGCGAATACTAGACGCAGGATTTATTCGTTGCTTCTCACATAATGGGGGTCCTTTACCCAAGCATCCAGATCTCAAGGCGGTGAGAGTTAAACCGGAAAGGGTTGGGAAACGCCGGCCTGACTGGACAGAGAACGCGAAGTGGGGCCCAACAGGAAACTGGCCTGGGGGCGGCAGGAAGTAGAGGGTTCATCTAGGCTGACCTTGGCCCGTAAGAAAAAAACTTTGGGGAGAAGAAAACGGGGGTATCAGTCCACCGTCGGGTAAACGTTTTCCCTGTGATCGAGAAGTTTCAAGTCGCGGGTATAGTAACTTGGCAAATCTCATCAGCTTTAACTTATTGAATTGCCGTCATGAAATTTCACCGTTCAAGGTGGGCTCTACTGCCGTGACGGCGGTCACTGCCCAAGCGCTGCTACCCTCTTTCTCTCCCTCTGACCTCTAAACCAGGGTCAGACTGCATAGGGGGTTGTCCAAGGGTCCATACTCTAGTTCTTTTTTGTCGCTACTGTTGCCAGGCTGCCACCGGGACGGCCGACGGGTTTGACCCGCAGTGTGGTGAGTGAGAGGTGGGGAGCCACGTCGGCTCACACGAAGGGGGGGAAATGGGGGGGAAAAAATCAGATCGCCGGGGGGTCTCGAATCTAGGAAGACGGAAAGGGACAGTCGTTTTAGGAGTTGAGACGCGAAAGCGGCCGAAAAATAGTACACCATGGGGGGGAGTGGTGATGCCGGTAGGCCGGTTAATAGGTACAAACACAAAGTATTTATTTAGGAAAGATCTATTACCGCGTGGTCTCCAGTGAGTCGTAATGCAACTTCGGTCGCTTGACGTTGTATCGGTAACACAGGGAAAAACGGTGTGGGCCGCGGAGGATCTAGGACTCAGATTTCGAACGGCAGATCATAACGATTGCGGTGAGGTAAGCCGGGTACGGGTTCCACCGTCGAAAAAACTTTAACCAGACAAAGACATCTTGAAGTCCAGGTGGCGGGGAGCGAGGTCGCGAAAAACGAGATGGCTGCTTCGTAGGGGGGGAACAGGGCGGTACGTAAGGAGGGATCAGGAAAGGGAGCACTTTCAGTGGGGGGTACCTCCGTCTCACTCATGTGCATGTGGGGGGTGGGGGTTGGGGTAAGACAAAAAAAAAAAGGGTAAATCAATTGTAAACGCCAATAAATCACACAATTCACTACGAAAAAGTTTTGCAGTGTTATTTAACGTCGACTATCGCTAAAAATCGACGGGGCGCTCGACCGAAAAACGTCAAAGGGGTGTATGAGCCGGTGCCGATACCTTTTCTGGGACGCGCGCAGTAAAAACACAAATAGGCACACATTAAAGGGAAAACGACGGGGGGACTCTTCGGACAGTTGCGACTCAGAGGGGGGGTAGACTGACCACGGGCCGAACGTCGGAAAGGAAGGAAGCCATCGAACCGCCGCATCTGGACGATGCGGGCCGCCCGGTTCGTACAGCAAAAGAAAATCGGAAGAGGGGGCGGAGTGGCGCGGAGCGTGGCTGCTAGGCGAAACCAGGAGAACCATGCCGCGCCAATGGGTGTTCGGCAGAAGTTGGAAGTTCGGAAAGGGAGGAATACAAAGCGGCCTGTCAGTGAGTGCAATAAGGGGTTAAACGCCACCGAAAGGCGGCCGGGGTGTAAACTGGGGGACCACCAACGGGGCACCACTCTTCTATCACGGGCGAATGAAAAAATGCGGCTCGCAGCACCTGGGAGGGACCACAGTTTTTCAACAGGGGTGGGACCCTCAACGGCGTAGGCCCAGCAAAGATGTTCAGATTCCCGGGAAAACACTGGGGGGCGGCGAATGTCCGAGGCAAACACCGACGTTTGCAAAGAATGAAAAACAGTGTACCAACCCCAGAATTGCGGGATTGGGGCCGATGAGTGGATGCACTGGGTCTGACCTCGGTTGGTAGGAGGAAACAATGCCCCAGAGGATAAGATGCACAGCGGAAGAAGTCTGTCATCCGTGCTCACAAGCTCGCATAAAGACGGAAGTTAGGGATGGGAGAAGGAAAATTCGGTCAAGAGAATGAGTCAGCGAAAAAGGTGGTTAATTCCACGGACAACGAGGCGAAGGGGTTGTAAGAACCGAATCAGGTTGAGGGCATAGAATGTCCTGGTAAAACTCAAAACCGCGCCTAAAAAGGCCAAAAAATTAACGGAAAAGCAAGGACCGGGGGCGTCATCGTGGGGACGGATTGCTCCAGCGGCGGTGGAACAAAGTTCCCTCTCATTGATACAGGGTTCACCGCAATCATGCTGCATCTCTTTGGCTCTCTGTCACTGTAGCAAGGAACGCCATCGGGGAGGCCAGAGGACCGTCGCTAAACGGCTTGGGGGAAAAATGGCTGTATGGGGCAGTGGCCCGCGCGTCCGAGGAAAGAGCGTCAATTCTAAAATATTGGGGAAATTCCGCCAAGCCAGAATAACACTGCCGTGGGGACGGCATCAAGTTCTCGACTAGGCTGGCGGGGTCACCCACCGACACGGAGGGCAGAAAAAGCGGGGAGATGTTTCTTCCGCGTACTTACGTGAGGCTTTTTTGTTGGGGGGGCGGTCCTCGGGTCATGTGTCATGCCATCGCCGTTCGACCACTTCGGACAATCAGCGAATGTCTTTACAATCCAACTCCAAAATCACGCCGCACTAACTGAAGGGAAATTCCCGATTCCCTAAAACCCGCGAAAAGACACCACAACAAGATAAGAATCAGTTGGGAAGCAATTTGAAAAAGTCCCGCCACCAAGGGAGGTAAGTCACAAATTTATTTATCTGGGTCACTACGGGTGGGCCGCGGCATCATTTGGTTCTTGCCTCTTAAGGTGAACCACGTGTGCACTGTCAAGGTTCGGACAGTCATGTCTCCGGGGTGCCATTGGGTGTCGCAAGTTCCGTTCTGTTACACGACCTAATGGGAGGTTCACGGAATGTATTCCCACTACCTAGCGCTTTGTCCCGGACACTTATCGGGAAAACGTAAGTTGTGAGGAGTTGAAATTACGTTATCTGAAAACTGGTTTGGTTACCAGCTGGAAAAATGCCTTAAAGTAGAGCGTTCGCGTATCCCACAAGGATAAGCCATATGTTGACCATGAAAACGGGGAAAAACGTGAAAAACCGGCTATCGAGTGGTGGGGTGTTGCGAAGGACAGTAATGGGTCCGCCCGGCGGGCAATGCCCGCAATAAAAGTCGAAACATAACGGAACTTGGGACAGGGCTTAGAAAATGTGTCGGCGCATGTTTCAGTAGTAAGAAGGGAGTCATCCGGCTTTTGTAATCAAGACCCATACAACATGCGCGAACAAAAGACTCACGTCGACCCTACGAATCGCAGCACGCAAAGGCAAGAATCGTTTAAGGCAGTGGACGAACAGCCCGGTTTCTGGGGGGGGGGCGTCGAATGAGAAGGAAAGATCACAAGGACCGATTTTTGGCTTCAAAAGGAATCCTAGTCGTCTATAACGAAGGGGCCATTGGAGTACATACACAATTTGCAAATCAGGCAACAACTAGTCCGCAGCAATTCAAATCTCCATTTTCGCGACTTAAGTGGAGAATACTTAACGAGTAACAGAGACGGGAGGGAAATCTTTATGAAATCCGAGGGACGAAACAAAAAGCGCGACGACGAAATAGACAGGGTGTTCCCAAGTGAGCCCCAAGCAAAGCATCTCGAGCAAAACAACTATTCGTATGAAAAAAAGCTCTTTTTAATGGCTGGTTCGGAATCCAACGTCTCCGCCGGAAAAACAGGAGTCGGACGAGGGGGGAGGTCGTTCTGCGAGGGGAAACACAAGATCGATAAAAAAGAAGGCGGACACAGGAAACGGAAACGGGCTATTGATAAACTCCCGGGGGGGTTTGCCAGAGTACTTCTTGAATGTACGAAAAAAAGAAATTAGTGTTCTCCTTCATCTAATAGAAAAGGGCATCACCTAACGGCAGGAAAAGACTTGTTCTGGCCGAAACCCTGGGGACGAGGATGCCTGAAAGATGATGTTCCTTACGGGAGGAGGCAGTGTTCGTGCAGGTTTTTTGTTATTTGTGGGGTCTTCCGTTTTTGGAGTTTTGTATACCGTATTAGCCGTCCGGTTCCTCTTAACCATACTCCCCGAAACGGTTCATTCACAGAAACAGGGACTCTCTCCTAGACAGTGAGAAGTAGTAGGTCAGGAAGCTACCGATACACCGTCTGCAAACCAGAGACAAGTGGGGTTGGAAGACCCATGAAGGAGATCTACGTTTGGAATGCTCTCTTAACAGAGCTGATTGGCCGTAAGAGAAGGTCCTTCGAAATGGACTAGCGTCCTCGTGGGGTTTTGGGGCGCCGTCATGGTTGAAACGGACAGGTTGGAAGCCTATTGGAGGCGGTACTCCCGGGGGGAAGGGGCGTGTGTGGGGGGGAGTGGGGTTTGCCGGACGGCAGTGTTGTTGGTGGTTTTGGATTTTTTTTTTTTGTTGGGGGGGAGTTGGTGTTGTTGACCGGGAGTGTTCACCTACTCCCGGGTTCCTGTGTACGTAAGGGGGGGCCATCCTAAAAAGTTGCGGAACATCTTTCACCCCAAGGAACCTGCACCGGGGGGAGTTTGCAAACTGCAGGTAATTCTAATGCCGACTAAGTCCGAGAAGTTGAGGCGGGGAAATTCAGGGCCATCAGGTGGAAAAAGTGGGGAAGGGGAAATCAATGGTTTGAATGGCCTACTTTTTCGGGTCCCGAACCAAGTATGCTTAGGGGGCGTCTAATGTCAGTCAGGAGGGGAAGCCAATTTGCAAGTAATACGGGGGATGGGGTGAACCCAGGCCAGGGCGCTGAATCAAGGGGGGGGCGCCGGGTCGCTTGGGCTTGAAAACTTACCACCGGACCTCTCGACAGAGCCGGGATGAAGCGAGGGAAAAAAAGGGAGACAAGAAGGGGGAGTTGAACCGGAAGGGCTAGGGGACGGTAACCGCCTTCTTTTTCTAGTCGGGAGGGAGAACGGAAAAGCTAGGGCCTCAAAGCTAGGGAAGAAAGTGACGGTCAACCGACACCAGAAGACTGTTGTCCCCCACAAGGGAGAGGGACGGGGGGTCCTAGGGGAAAAGCCAGGGTAAGCGTATTGATCAGGAAAGAGCAAAACCCGACGCGGCGGAGGTGAAAACCTTATCCACTGGCGATGGACCCTGTGTCACCCCTCTCTTTGTCAGGACCCAAGGGAAACAAAAAACGAGTCGCAAAAGTGACGGTTGGTTTGGGCCAGGCTGCTCCGAAGGGTTTGGTTATTTGTGGGAAAGGAATGGAGCATGCAGAACTTGACGGCCTCCTGATTAGGAAACCCCTGCGGCTTCGCATTTGTAGCCCCAAGTGGGCAGACAAGGCCCCACTAGAAGAAACCGCCAAATGGGAAACTACCAAAAAGACGAAACAGAGGGGGCAATCGGGGAGCCTGCCGGAGGGGTGGTGACCCGGGAATTAGACGAGAAAGGAAAACGGGATCTGCGACTTTATGAAGCTCCAGGGGGGGGAAACGCAACCAACCCGCTGGGGCCAAAAATTTGGACGAAGAATACCGCCGCCCAAAACTCAATCACCCTTTGAACAACTTTCAATAACCCGCCAAAGGATTGGAAACACAGGACTTTCGCCTAACAGTGGGGGCCGGAGTAACCTAAAGAGAAAAGGGGCGATGAGGAAGAGGGCGTAACCACCCTTAAACACTGTGTCACCGGTGGATGGAAAGGCCTTTGGAAACAGAACGTAATCACGATAGTCCTGGGGGTTCGGAACCGCAGGCGGTGTTAAAACCAGTGATTAAGCCGCAAAACGGAAGGGGCCGGGATTTGAAAAATTGAAATAGACAGGCTCTTGACGGGTCGCCGCCCTTCCCTCAAGGGGCAACGGGGGAAAAACGAAAACATACATTTTGTCTGACTTCATACGTTAAAAGGAATGGTGGCAGCAGCCATATTAAAAAAAAGGCAAGCGAAGAACGTCAGCAACGGGGGGATGTCAAAGGGGGCCGAAGTTTTCCGTGTGGACCAGCAGCCGTCGGCCGTCGGAAACTGGTGGAGAACTTTTTCAGAATAAACGAAAAAGGCCGGAATGGGGCACACTCTCGTGGGGGCCGGAAACCTGGGCCGTTCAAGGGGTGTGAATATTTAAAAACTTGCTGAAAACGATTTTGGCAGTCAACCTAGGCCTGGGGGGGGGGGGACAACAACTTTATCCGCCACCCAAAGTCTCTACTTAGTGTAAGGGGTGACGGGTGAGACGAGAAGGCCTGCAGAGCCGATAGGAAAAAAACAGAACTGATCCATGAAAGGACGCATCAAAATTTGTGATATTGAGGCAGATTGTATCCGGGCCTAGAGGGGATTGCAGGACAGGCGTTCACGGCGATCGGCCAAAGAAGTAGACCCCTCTAGCTCGAGACCACAAGAAAAAGACGCTGGGCAAATCGAAAAGAGGAAGTGGCGACAAGTTGAATCTCCCCTCAAAAAGGGGGCCAACGTGGCACGCTGAAAATGGTAAGGTCTTGGAGGGGGGAATTTGGGCAAGGGAACATCTCTTTCACACAACCGAAAAAGGAGAAAAAAGGTGGAAACGCTCGGGGCCAAGAGCAGAGGGAGGACATCAACAGGGAAAAAAGCAAGGGGGTCGATGGTGATCTCTAGAAAACGCCGGATAGTTGAGAGTAGGGTGAGAAACAGATCCGGTCACTCCTCAACCACAACACTTATCTGCAAAAAGGAACGTTCTCTTTCTCCGACTCTCTTGCTTATAAGAGTTACGTAGGAGCGTATAAGGATAACACCTCTGTATACCATTGGGACCCTGATGGATCTCGGGCTCTAAGTTAAAGAAAAGAACGACTAATTACGAGGCGGGGGAGGGGGGACAGGGACGATTCGAAAACTAAAAATTCGAACAAAACTTCCAAAAAAAAACATCACAGAGTGTAAAAACGGAAGTGAATCTGGGCTAGAGGGCACAACGCGACCAACTTATGCGTCTTGTCAGTCTTCTAGGGGGATGAAAGGCTTTTAAAAGAGGGGGGCAGCTGTCAGGTGACTGGGGTGGGGCCAGTAGTCAATCCTGCACTGTCTATCAGAAAACAATATCAAAGTTGAACGCAAGATTAGAAAGTTCATTGCTTCACCACGGGTCTACGCGAAATACGGACGGGAAAGTCGTCACCGGACAGTAACACGGGTTTACTCTGAGAAGGGAAGGACACCGTTGGGTGGGACCTGAGAAAGGGGCTTGACGGAAAACCGACAGACAGTGAAATATAAAACTCTGCTAAAGAGGCCAGGGCACGAGGTCGCTTACCTAAATTGCCTGTGGGGGGGCGTCGAAACATTTACTTCAACGTCGAAACAGAATTAGGAGATGTAAAGGGAAAAAACAGCTGTGGTTGGTGGGACGAAGGACTTAAATAAATCGTCGAGAAAGGGGTATAAAAGCGCAAACTACTGCTGCTAGGCGCGGCAACATTCAAAAAAAAGCAGCTACGCCAATGGAGGTTTCTCATAAAACCGGGGGGAAAGAAACTTGGGGAGAGGCAGGGGGCGGCGGACAGCTTTCAAGGGAAACGCCGTGTCAGCAAAAAATGCCTTCAGGTGGCGGCGAAATCTGGTAAAAACAAGCACGCGGGAGAAAATAAATGGGGGGAAAACGAATAAGGGGACTGGTCAAAAAAGTTGGCGGTGTCAGCACTGGGGGGGAGGGACATATCACATGGGTGGGGTGACAAAATTTCGAGGAGGATCAAACTCGAGGTTCGATGCCCAGGTGGTCTCAAGTGTGTTAGGAGGATGCCGGGGGAAACCGTCGGGTTTGAAACTCCTAAAAAGGGGCTTAAAAAGCAGGGGGGTCTTATTTGAGTTCAGGCCTAAAATTGAGTGCCGGGGTTCTTGCACTCGGGGTTTTGGTAAGTAGCCCAGGGTTCGCAAGGTAAGAGAAAATAAAATTTCCCGAGCCAAGGAATCAAAACCGGCAAGAGAATATTGTCAAAGAAAGGCAGCCTCCTACAAAAGGGCGTAAAAGGGGGGAGGCGAAAGGGGGGCTGTGTGAGGAAAAGTTTGGGGTATTATTGCAAGGGCATATTTTTTTAGAAAAGGGACATTCGGGAAACATTGGGAATGGAACAACCCCTGGCTGCGGCAAGTCGGAATCTTGCTCTGGGGGGCACACGTCCCCCCCGACCGCACACAAATAGTCACTCACCACCTGCGAAAAGGAGAGGGACTTGGGACAGAAGACTAGGCACCGGGGGGGACAAGTGTAAACTCAGAATAGAGGGTGTCAAAAGAAAGCAAGGGGAGGGGAAGGGTAGTCATGACAAGTAAAATGAAAGAGGGGGAGGGCACATAAGTTTGAAAACGTTAACGGAGGGGGGCCAATGCTACCGGGTGCTTGTTCAAGCCAGTGGGAGGCGAGAAAAACGCTAACAGGGCTCAGCTGGGTTCACTTGAGGCGCAAGAGACACGGGGCGAAAAAGAAAGAAAGACTGCGGGCCACCGAAAAGTGGGACTAGGAAAACCGCCAGTGGTGGCTTCCAGCATTACTTACACCGGCGAGACGCTGTGTAGAAGGGGAGTTAGCAAACAAACAGTAAACTGGAACTGACGAGTGCGCTGGGAAGAGAAGTCTACAGGTCATCAGTGCGGTGCAAGGTGTAATGCTCGAGGAAAGGGGGACGACGGGCTGTGCGGGTGTGACGTGACTGTTCAAAAGAGTGTAGGCAGTGTGGGGCGGAGCGGGGGGGCGTGTCTCGGACGATCACGACCTGTTTAGAAAATGTGGAGGATCCTAAAAAAAAATCGTAGGCAAAACCTGGAGGCCATAGCTGCCGTGGAGGGCAAAACAGGTCAAAAAAAGCGTTCTCCGCGCGAATTCGATGTTTTGCGAAAGGGGCTGCAACAATCAAAAAGGGGGAGGGTCATGAAAGGGACGACGGCAGGGAGGGGAAAAACAAGTAGGTTGGCAAGAGGGGGGCACGAATTATCACGGGGGGGAAATGAAAATCTCCGGGCCAGAGTATATGATTTCTCGGAGGTGGCAACCGAATGGGGAAAGGAGAAGCTTGTGCAACCGACCCTGGTCGCTCGCCGTCTGGTGGGCACTCACGGAGCCAGGTCAAGGACCACACGTCAGAGAAAATCAGGGCGCACAGGGGCAACATAGACAGGGACGGTGGGGACCTTCTGGCGGGAAGAATTTTAAGATACTGCTTAAAGTCATTACCTTTGAAACAGAAGCAACCCCGCAGCAAGGAACCCGCAAAAAAAAACAAAAAAAAACTCGAAAACCCGATGCACAGGCAGAACGGGGTGAAGGAAGGCTGCGATCCCAGAGCAAAAAACCAGCCAAAGGGAAGAGGAGGGCTAAACAAGCCGCGGGAGCGGGACAGTAAAACCGACCACTCGGACAGGTACACAGAAAGAAAAACGGGGAACAAATCCCGGCAACCACCGAAGGTCGATTAAGCGAGGAAACCTCTGGGCGCCTACGGGTGCTTATCGACCTCAGGGGTAGGTCACGATTAATCAGGAACCCCACCTCCAGGACGAAGAAAGCAGGGGACTGGGAGCCCTACCAAAGTCCAAAAAGGCCTCCCGACAAAAACCAACGGAGGGTATTGGGGAAAAAAGGGATTTGGGAAGGGGAAGGGCAAAGAAAACGTAAAGGCGTCGGCGGGAGGTGGAGTTCGATGAGGCAAAACAGACATCAAGCCGCGTAGAACGAAGTCAGGAGGCAGGAAAGGAGGCAGTAAGTGTCTTAGGGGGCTGAGGGGGAATGTGTTTGGGGGGGTAACTGATTACATCTTGAAGGAGCAAAGACAGAAGTGGGGTCGGTTGGAAACCGTCGAAAGAACGACAGGAACTGGCAGACCAGAAAGAGGCGTGGCAAAAAAAAAGCGCGAAGGGAAACCGGATGTGAGTATCCATTCACAATCAACCAACCAACAAAAACGATCTGGCGTTTACAAAAAAAGAGGATGCGAGCGGGTCTGAAGGTGGGCTTTGGAGCCTGCGGTTTGGGGGTGGCGGCAAAGACGATGAGCCAACGGAAGCCGCCAAGGCCCTTCAACAAAAGGGGGGCAGCGAACACAAAAGGAAAAAGCATGGGTGCGACTGACCCCCTTAATTGACCTTAATGGGAGGCTTAAAAGACCAGCGGAGAATGACGTTTCCTTTGCCCGGGGAGAAAAGAACAGTTAGTGTGGCCTGCAAAGGAACGCTTGAGTGCTGAAATATGCAAAGCAAATCAGAAAGAAAAAAGTATCTAGTCAGGGGACTGGCAAAGGAGGAAGATAAACTGGACACCTGGCCAAATACTGGTCAGGGGAATCATTTTAGACCGACTGGATTATGAGCCGGAAATTGGGGGGCCGGGTCCACCGCCAGCAGCGTGGGTATCCAGAACTAAATGAAAAAATCGAAGGGCGCGGCGATACCCACGAAAAGCGGGGGAAGAAAAGGCCAGGGACCGCCAGGCGAGTGAAAGAAGGTTGGTGGAATTAACCGGACGGGGGGGCGGGGACCAACCTGAGAAAGATGGAGGGTATATTTCAGGTCACGGGGGTTTATGGAAGGGCGGAAAACTGTCCGGTACTTTTGAGGTCATGAGAATTGTTCTTTGGTCCCTGCGTCCTGCCTCTTCGTGCTCAGGTCTGGGAAAGGGAGACCTGAACAATCCTTGGACCCTTCCCCCTGATTAAGATAATTCCTAGGCCTCCCTCTTACATTCAGTAGCCCCAGGTTCAACTCAGCCCCCCCACCATGTGTTTCTCTCGCCCAACTTTTCTTTTCCTCCCTTGAGCTGTGGGGAAGGCGTCACGGGGCCGTTTTTCAGTCTTGGAGTATGGTTCGGCTCAGGGGAGAACGGGTTAAAAAACGGACGGGACTCCGCATCAGACTTAACATACTTTTACCACACAAAAACCAGTTAATCAAAATGTGCCCAAACTAATCACGTTAGGCGGACCATCATTTCTCACTATGGAGGGCTTGGACAGGGATTAATCCCCCGGAAGGGAAGACAATGCTTCTTAACCTCCTTATCATTAGTATGGGGGGAACATGGTTGTAAAAACCTTAGCAATTACTGAAAAAGTATGCCTCACGACGATCCGTGCGAATGGCCGAAGGGGTTGGTCGGGGATCGGGCGGCCGTTGTGTGGGGGATTTTGAAAAACTCATTCGGTCTGACGCCGGGGTAAACGCTCCTGTAGGCTCCACCGCTGTAAGAGGTGTAGGGGTATACCCATTTTGCTCGAAGACTGAAAACCGGGAAATAAACCATAACCACAGGCAAAAATTACGAAAAGGGAAGGGAACATTCTGAGGGCCATAGGTTGTGTGACCAGTAAAGTGCAAATAAGGACGGAGGCAAGGTTCATGCCCAGACTTGATGTAGCCGGGCTGGTGCCGCCAAAACAGCGGGGAAAAATGTAATAAAATCCAACGAACCTCCCAAAAACCGCCCAAACTGGGAATATTCAAAAAGAGTTGTGGAAACCGAGTAACACTCACGAAAAAAAGTGGTGCAACGGACGTTCCTTCCTGAAAAGAGGACTCTTGATCAGATAGAAATTGAAAAACCACAACTGGACCACTGGGTTCTAACCTTTAGACGAAGCACAGGCCAAGGGACAGGCCGTGATAGAAAAAACGCGTCCTGGTCAGGTCCCGCTTGCTGGGTGGAAAACAATTTCGAAAAAAAACTTCGGGAGGCAGGGAAGAGGAAAACACAAACTGACGAACTAAGGAAGGCAGCTTGCTTGAGGCCGCACTCGATCAAGGGCCCCCCAACATCTTAACCGTGGTGACGAACCGTCAAAAGTGAAACGGAATCAGCAGTTGGTGGGGAAGCGAATCAGACACGGAAACGAAAAGGAAAAAAATGCCCAACGCCTGGGGTATATTTTCCGTGACAGAAGAAAACGCAAAGAGGGCAAAGAAAGAGCCAGCGAAAAGGGGGGAAGGAAATGGGCTAAAGATCAAAGTCGGGGGAGGAAGCGACGAGAGAGAGTCCGAAAACGAAGGGTCGCCGTCGTTTTTCATCTTGGGGGCTGGACGATTTGTGAAGGGGCAAGAAAGGAAGCTTTCACAAGGGGGTTATCTGCCCATCTGGTATACTCCACAGGTGACGGGGGGACTTTTCGCGAAAGCATGTCCCTTAAAAAGAAGGCGTACAGGAGGAAGGGCACCAACTTAAAGGAGGCAAGAAAACCTTCTTTAAAAGGAGAATTGTCCGTTGTCTGGGGACAAAACTGTTGCCTTTAAAGGGAGGGATGTGGCATAGTGGCTGTAGAAATGGCAGCAAGGGGGGGGGACACCTCAGTTTATACAAGCGAGCAGCTACGAACAGAGCTAAAGGTGAAACAACTAATCATCCTCTTTCGTTGTCGGGGAGCCGTTTCGATCCCGCCACCCGGAATACCTCAGTTGGGAAACGCGGAGGGGGGGGAGTTCCAGGGTGGGGTCCGAAAAAAAGTCGGAAAACGCAACGAAAATAAAAGATGTAAGTCCGAACGTCTAAAGGAATCGAAAAAAAGTGGGGAGCAGCTGGGAAAAAGTAAAAAGACACAACCGGGGTTCAGGGAAGAAGGCCCCCGGCCTCATCGGAAAGCTCTGAGTGGGAGGAAAATCCTGGT
>Ga0179593_1472418_pt1 | contig 14732 bp, 17 predicted proteins | sample CZODoug2_1_08_16_FD_185931 | JGI IMG/M metagenome (GOLD analysis project Ga0179593, IMG submission 185931) | Vadose zone soil fungal communities from Angelo Coast Range Reserve, California, USA - CZODoug2_1_08_16fungal (PacBio error correction) | ecosystem: Environmental > Terrestrial > Soil >...
AGGTGGATCCCCGGCGAAAACCGAGGCCGCACACTACAGGTGTTCTTCAAGGGGTACTACAATAATGGGTTCAATTCTAAATTTAGTGCCACGGGATCGACAAGAGCGACGAGGAAGTGTTTGATTCTCATTTCCAAAATTGGCTAAAAATGTCTCGTCACGAACAAGTCGACAGGATGCGCTCGGAGAAGATTGGAATTTTCACGACAAGGGAAGAAGGAAGACATGAGGTAATTCTCTCAAGATTCCGGGGGGTGTGTGGGTGGGGGGGGCGGGAGCGGTGGAATGAAAAAAGATCTGACGCTGCGACTTCATTCTCAGGGGCCTAATAAATACTAGTTCACAATTGGGGGGGTAAAGACAGGAACTTGGCGGAGGTCATAAATGCTCTTCTATTTACATGTCTTTTGCAGGCGCGAGAAGCCACACGTCTAGGTTACTTCGAAATGGCAGGATAAAGGTTTTGCGAGATGTAAGGAAGGAGAACGAGGTAGAAAGGATTCTTCCCCAACACATTCTGCAAGATGGTCAACCAGGCTGTTGGCCTGGAAACATTGCGATGCAGAGAGGCTAGCTTATTAGGTGAAAAAAGAGTAACGCCGTCCACTGCTAGGGGAGGAAGGGAAGGGTGACCCGAACGGAAACATCACTTTTTGTCAATGGGGGGTTGGGGTGATCTCCGGGACAATTGCATGGATTTCCGAAGGCAGTAGGGGGTCAAATCCTGAAGAGAAGACCTTTCAAAAACAAAGCTGAAAGTGGAAAATCGATCGGGACTACATGTAAAAGAGGCTCGATCCAGCTCAGCGGCAGACAGCACAGCACGAAAATTTCTATAGCGAAACAGAGCCAGGCTGCCAAAATGTGAAGCAGGAAAGAGATGCCGGAGGAAATCTTCACCCCTTTCTCATGCGAAGTGACAAGGCCTTAGGAACAGCGTCGGGCGCCCTTCGAAAACATGGATTGGGGCAAAAAAATTCAGAGTTCATGGCCGGTAAGTGGGGGGGGGGGGGGGGGGTGGGGGTGGGTGGGGGGGGGGGGGGGGGTGGCAAAAAAATTGCCTTTGCATGCAGCACATTCAGCAAGGGTAGGACAATTTTCACATCATATTCTACTACTGTTTTACTCAGCTGCGAACGTGCCAGGGGGGGGGAGGAAACAAAACACCGACTGCCAAGTTAATCCAAATATAAAGTATTTACAAAGGTTCTGGAATCGGAGGGGCAGGAAAGGCGATCCAAGTCGGAAGTCAAACCTCTTCACAAGTCCCTCTCCTCCAAAAAAGCGAAGACAAGAAAGGCGAATAGTGCGAGAGTCTCAAACATTGTGGGGTTCCTGATAATGGAAGGGGGCATACCCGGTAGTATGTCGTGGAGAGCGAACCTTGCCGATGGTGCGAGTCGTTGATCAGGTTCTATCAAGGGTACGTCCACTGCGAAAGAGATGGAGACTCATTCAACGCTGGAAGGGACGTTTCCAGGTGGCTAGGGCCGGGGAACTAAACAAGTCGAGGGCGATGAAGACATAGGGAAGAAGAATTCAGGAAAGGTGATGGTGTTAGGGGGGACAAAGCGCCTGACCTCCAAGGGACACGGTGCGAGCGCATTAAAACGTGCTAATCAAGATCCTGACTACGATCTGTGAGGGGCCAAGCGGGAACTGCCAAGGGTCGATCCTTTTCAATAACAGTTTTTACAAAACGTCAAGAAAGGTAACGGGGGGGGATTTGCGCATGAAATCGCCCGGAAGGGAGATCAGGATTCAAGGAAGAATAGGGGGGGTGTTAAACAAAAAGCCTGGATAACGAACGGGATCGGAGGAGCTGGCGTAAGATCAAGGGGGTTTAGGCCAACCGGAGAATGTAAGATCGCACGCGGGACTCTAACGCATGAGGGAAAAAAAGAAAAGAATTAGACGCACGCGGCTTCAAACAGATCTAATCTTCGCCTCGCTCGTGAAAACTCTAAAAAAAAAAAATATTAGGAGGAAAGAGCAAAGAGAAATCAGAGAAAGGGTCAGACTAAGGGAAATCCGGAGGTCATCAGCCATAATCGAGCAACAGCAACGGAGGAGTGATAGTATCGAAAAAGTCAGGCCAAGAAAATCGAGACAAAAAAACTCCTATCGACTGACAGTATCTTTGGTAGACACCCAAGGGGCAGGCATTGTAAGGTGACCTAGATCATATACGGGTCAAGGCTTGACAAAACTCACTGTGAAGGGGGGTCGACAAAGCGCGTTTAAAAATATTCTTAAAACCTAAACAATTGAAAGGAGAGGGCGGAAATATAAGCGACAGAAGGGCGGAAAGGGTATAGAACATCTCCATGGGAAGCACCGTCAGGGAGAACAGCACCGTGACCGAGGGGGTCCTTCCGAGTTTGGGGAAAAAAAGGGCTAATGGATGGTCGTAGGAATGCGGGCAGTCGAGCTTCACGAAGGTTTGTATGACGTCAAGCCTTCGGGGGCCGAGAAGAACATTTCAGACAGGTCATCCAAGACGTGTAATTCTATCACGGGCTCTGGAGAAGAAGGGAACGATGCAGAAAAAACGGGATAAATACTAGCTCAATAGGAAAGGTTAGACCCTAGGGACGATGTTAAAAAGAATGGGGTCTCAGCCTAGCACAACAATCTGTACTGTACCAGGATTCTGTCTGGAAAAAGGGCGCATGGGAGCGGAGCCGAGGCGAAGGGACGTCCTTTGGGGAAGAGGGAAAGCCTTCATCTCACTGATAATATGCCATCAGGGAGCCAGAGCGCCAGCGAAAGAGTATATGCGGGAGGGGCTTACAGAGGGAGGGGGGGTTAGCCTCAAGGAGGGAGAGCGCCTAACCCGCTATTCTAATTCGTTTCTGAAACGGGGGAAAACGGAAGAACGGCGCCGGAAGGAAGGGAGGAAGAGAACCGGACTAAGCGGAACAAACTGATACGGGACAGGAGACCTCTAACGAGCCCATGCAGGACAATGGGCGCTGTACTCCTTTGCTGGCACTGGACCTACGCCTTGGGGAAGTAAGGCTACCGAGAAACGGACGCAAAGCGCAGGCATAGCGTGGTACGGCTGTCACCTGAGGGGCGACGTAGAAAAATCGGGGCTTTGAAAAGGAAGAAGCCAGGATCAGCGGCTGCGCATTGGAAGGGGAGGAATGATAGACGGGCAAAGGAAGCGCATGACGACAAAAACAGAGGGATCGCAGACGAACCAGCTGAAAGGCGGGGAGTTTCCGCGATCGAGAAAAGGTAGAGTGGTGGATCCGCGCGTCTAGCGGCACTTTTCAGGAGGAGCGAAAGGAAATTAAACAAGGGCCGAGGAAGGTTAAAATGAGTCAAGACGAATCAGGTCGAATCGGGTAATTCCTCCCCATAGAGAAAAGAAAGGGCATAAGGCAGGCAGGGGCAGGAAAAACATCCTGGGGAATAAAGTAAGGTTTGGCAAAAGAAGGGTACTGTTAAAGACTTCGGATCGGCCTGCGCGTCATCGGACAGGAGCACGCCCAAAAATTGACTGCCATAGGCCAAAATGGGAAACTTCCACTTATGAACGACATCGAAGGGACTGACTCTTCTCCTACAAAGGAATGGAGGGAAAATAGAAAAGACGTGCCTGCTAATCCCAATTCAAGGGGGAGATAAAACCCACCGGAGTCTGGCGAAAAGAAGTAATGGAAAGGGCGCAGACTTGAAAAAGTCCCTGGGCGGTTTGTCGATCTTTTTTCAGGGCAAGAGCGAGCTATGAATAAATGGGGTAAGGGAGGGTCTTACCATCGAAATACTCCAAAGACATGTGAAAGACGAAGCCGTTAAATATTGATACCGGGAGGATAAAAGGTTTCATGAAAAGGGGGTCGGAAAACGGATTGGCAGAACAAAAATGGGAAACTGAAAAAAAGTGCGGGAAAAACAGAGCAGGTGAGGGAAGGGGCACAATTCTCAAGATGGTGGTCAAAGGTTCGGAACTCGCTTCGGAGGAAATGGAAACTGACAGAGCACCGTCGTGGGAGTACCGTTCTTCGCGAAGACAGAGCATCAAAAAAAAAAAAGGAATATTTTATATATATTTCTCTTGCTGAAAAAAAAGTACCATGCGAAAAAATCCTGTGGATCTGTCAAGCCAGGTAGCGAATTTTTCATGGCGAACTCTTTTAATTGGGGGGGCACTGAAACACGCGAGAAGGGAAGAAGGGTTCTTGGCACGCTGAAAATAAAGTGGTTCGACAAATCCGTAGACAAATGAAGGAACAGGAAGAGACGTCAAAATTGACTGGGCTTAAGTCTGGACGCATGGGTGAAGGACGGCATTTGGTACTGATAGGGAACAGTGGTAGGCTAAGAGAGGAGGGGCATGCAAGAGAAACCCTCGGAAAAGCTTCATTCAAAAGAAGAAAATACTTCGGGGCTTGGGTCAAAATGGGGGGGAGTCGAAGACGATGAAAGGGTGAGGTGAACGGCGGCGAGGTCAAATATTTCGACCATCTTCTGGTTTTCCGGATCCGGAAAAACATAAAGTCGCTGAAAACTACTTCGAAATTGAGCAGGGGGAAGAAATGTTGAGGAGAATCAAACAGCCGATGGAATCTCCTTCCCCAAAACAAGGGGGGGGGAAAAAAGCATGGTCGGAACCAGGCCAGGTTGTGGTCCTGTAAAAAAACATTGGAACTATGCAAAGATGAGCGGCAGGGCAAGGGGCGTAGGAGGAATTCAACGCCGTCGCTGCAGCGGCCGTAATTCGGTGAAAAAATAAGGAAAGAACTTGGGGAAAATGGAGATTTGCCGGGGGCGCCTTGGGATCGACCAGGGACGGAGGCGACTGCTGCTGAGGGGTACGAGAAGAGAATCGCGGAAAAGGAGAAAACTTTCGCGTTGGGCGAAGCGCATGGATATGTCTCACAGTCAGGGGGATAGGGAGAATCTCTCGCAATCCTTCCCTAAAAGGGGAATCTCTAACAGCTGGGATCCAGAAGGAGAAAATGGCTCCCAAGGGGGAACTCAAAAAGCAAAAAGGAGAAGGCGCATTGAAGAGCTTCATCCCCTTCAAAGCGCATTATGGACAATTACGTAACCAGGATGGAAAAACGTCGAGTACGAAACGGGTCTAGAGGGGGGACGCAAACATGCCTCGTGTAAACTACTGGATTATTGAAAAGTGGGGTGCCGCGATCATAGCCGGGAATGTCGGAAGAAAAATTCTTCCACGGTTAGGACATTGGAACAAGCAGAAGGAAAGGAAAGATATGGGGTGGTGGAGAGGAGGCGAAAAAAAAGGGAGCCATAAACCCACACTACCCAGCGAAAAGGAAGGGCGAAGGTAGGACCTTAATGTAAATTCAACTTTCTTCGAAATCAATGACAGGAGGAAAGGAAATGACGAACGCGGGCAAAGACGTCCTCGGACGCTTCGCACGCATCAAAAGACTAAAACCTAGTCAGATCGGCTGAAGCTCCCGCTCATGTGAAATATAAAGGGGAAGGGGGCTACCAGTTCCAGCGGGAAAATGGCCGGAAGGGGGTCTCGTCGGGTTGGGAGAAAAAGTGCGATCAAAGGGGGTGACCCGTGTGTCCAGTTAGAAAGAAAGGGTGGATCATTCAACGAGGTGAAATGGAGACGGTAGCCAGGTCTAGAGTCCTGAGTGTTCTAATACCTCGTAGCTCAAAAGAAAAGCTGCTGCATGCCGCATCCGACATTATAGAGATCGTTGAGGGTTCGAGAAGAGGAAAAGAATGGGTAAGGGTGCGTGCGAGGACAAGACTGTCTGCATAAAAGATTACGCCTTGGCAGTAAGACCGCAAGACGCGCATAACTGCCCAATTGTTCGCCTTTAAGATCAAAGTTTTGGCTTCAACGGAACGGGAGTAACGGAAAGAAAAAAAAAGTGATTTGTACATCACCGAACGATCGAAAATTCAGTCCAAATCAAGGGGGTTGTTTGAAAATCACAACGCCGGAAGAAGGACAAGGCGGCGTCGGGGGGCGAAACTTGGGATCGGCGATCCGAGTTTGAATGCCGCGAGATAGGAGGACCGAGAAAAAGCGAATCGGGGGAGGCAAGCGGATGAGGAAAAAAAGAGGGAGGTTGAACAGCGGTCGAGCAAGTCGGAAGACTCGGTAACTCTTCTTAAAACAAAAGGGTGGGAATAGAGGGAAAACGGGCGGAAGCGCAAAATGGACCTCGAGACAAAAGAAGAGGAAGAACAATCGAGGGGGGAGAGAAAACAAAAGTCTCTCTCATCTGATCAGAAAGAGGAGATTCCTATACAAGCGAAGGAAGAAGACCTATTGGGAGGATAAAAAGGCGGGGAGAACAAACCAATGATCCTAAGGGATGCCTTTGCCGACCTGGTCGGGAAAGGGAGGCGAAAAATCAAGTGAAGTCCCTACTAAGAAGTCCACCCAGATGGGGAAAATGCACGAGACAATTGGGGCGTTCGATGAGGGAGAAGATAGCGAGGGGGGAACGGCAAGGCGCTGCTGATAAACGGGTATTTCTCACCGTAAAGGCAAAAAAAAGAGACGAACACCGGTGTGACCAGGATGTCAATGATCTTTTAAAGCGAACCAAGAGGGGGCGAGTGATTCAGGAAGATGCATCGCAGGAGGGGGGGAGGGAAAGCGAAGAGGAATTCCACACCCTTCTAAGAGAGACCCCGGAGAACTGTCTCCGTATCGTTTAGGAGAAGAAATGGAGAGGTCGCCGTGAAACAGTCTTAAATCAAGAGAAAACAGGAAAAATAAACGAAAAGCAAGGGGGAACCGGAAGAGAGGAGAAGAAGCACCAAAGTTAGAAGAACAAAAAGCATGCAAGAGGGGGGGAGCGTAGAACGTCTCGGTTGCTTTAAAAGGCGCGCTTTCTACGCGGGAAGGAAAAAGGGATAAAAGCGAAAAGGTGAAATGATAAAGGACCGCCGCGAGAATCCGCTCTCCTGGATAAATTACCTTTCATATCAAGGTCTCGTCGTTTCACCTCAAGGCGTGTTTGGAGTGATCAGGAGGGTATCCAGGGAAAAAACAGTTATGAGGGTGCGGGAATTGGGCGACGCTCCTGCAAAAGAAAATAGACCAGGAAGAACTGATCTGAGAAAACTACATCCGTAACCGGGGCTTGACTCGAGACCGGGAAGGGGCTCCCATCAGGAGAAAAGAAAAACCCTGGGGGGAGCACTCCTAGCCTTGTCATCAGCGTCGGAATAACGTGTCCGTCTCCTAACCGTTAGAGGGAGGGGGGGAGACGAAGTCACCATTGGCGTGTGGGGGCGGGAACTGGGAAAATCTGGAGTGAAGAGGTTGCAGAATCTATTCCAATTTTCTGCCTGTTAAGCTCAAGGTCCAGAGGAGAGGGGGGAGGAAGACAGTAAGGGAAATCACATCAATCCTCTCATTGGCTCAACTCTAACTCAGTTGAATTCAGGGGAGGTCCGGAGAAAGCGGATTTGAACTCCGCCGCTTAAATCCCATGCAAAGGAGGGAGGAAGGCAAGGGACAAATCGACGGGACAAATTTATCTTCTTCAAAGGAAGTCCCGCAAAGGGAGGAGCGGGTGAAACGGGTCAAACCCTAACTCCGAAATAAGAAAGAAAAATATAGCATCGCATGGTGGTTCAAGGAAAGACAAAAAATTAAAGTTTCGGAAGAGAGGTTTCTGGGAAAAAAGAGGAAAGAAAAGAGGGGGCTCAATGCTCTACTTCCGGAAAAACAGGGAACTGAAATAAAGAAAAAACGTAAAGGGAACGACATCTGAGTGAGGATCAGAGGAAGAAAGAAAAGGGTCGAAAAAATAGAAACCGTCAACTGCACTAAGCAAGGTCAGGGAGGAAAACAAAAAAAAAGGACCGTCTGACTGAAAGGAAGAAAATAAATTTGGCTTGAAGAAAATGAAGGAAATCTCAACTGTGGGGACAGAATCAAAGGTTTCATGACAAGAGACTTGGATAAAGTACGGGGGGAAAGTAATTAAAATCCAAGACGGAAAGCAATGCGGGAACCGGAAAAGAACCAGGAGGAAAGCTCGAACTAAAGACTTTCATCTTTGATTCGAGATTTTCGAAAAAAGGGTGAAAGACTCAATTCAAAACTTTCTTCCAAAGGCTCATCGATACCTTTCCAAAAGATCAAGAATGTCTCCTATTGTGAAAGGACGGGAGAAGAGATTTGCAAAAAAACCAGATCAACTGGCGTGTTCAGGGCCGTTTAAAGCGCCTCCGGCAAAGGGAAAAAGATAGAAAAAAAAAAAAAAACGGAGAGGAGAACAGAGAGAATTCAGGGCTGCCTTCTCCGACAAAAGAAAACGCCGGGGATGTGCAAAGGGGACAGAAGAGAAAGGTTAACAAAAAAGGGAGAAAGAGTTGAGGGGGTTGAAAGCAGTTCAAAAACATCCGGTTAGCGCACGGTTGACTGGAGGAGTCAAAGAAAGGGTGGCGACAAATCTTCTACATGTCCTAAAAGGAGGAGAGAGGGTAGAAAATTGGAGGGGCGTCGGTAAAAAAAAAATAACTTCACGTCGCTTATGGGAATGAAGAAGAGGCCAAAGGAAAAAGTCGGAAAGACGATGGAAATTGAACACTAAAAAAACGGGGGAGCCCAAAAAAGAGAGCCAGGGGGAGAAAGAACTTAGTTCGGTCCTGTCTCAGGGGCGTTGGTCGTCGAAAGAAAATTAAACTGGATTCCACCATACTTCGCTTTCTGAGAAAAAACAGAACTGCGGGGAGGGGCGAAAGAGGAAAGCCCCGTCGCAGGCTTTGGAAAGTCTAAATTGAGAGATAAGGAAACTGTGTGGGGGGGCGGCTGGAAAAGGCCTAAAGCCTGAGAGAGCCTGCCCCATAACAATATTGAGCAAAAGAGTGAAAAAAGCTAAACCAAAAGGGAATTAAGAGAAAAAAGGGGTCTTTCGGGGGCAGCGGAGTTCTTGGGGAGAAGAAAAAGAAGGTAGGGGACCTTCAGAGGGTCAGGTTTGACTGACTCCTTCCCCGAAAAGGGGGGTCATGTCGTTTGTCCGGGACTAAGTTAGAGAAGAAGGCATGGGGGAAGCGCGTGAAATCGACGGGGGATATACGCTGAAAAAAAAACCTGCAGGAAAAGAGGGGGTCGCTGGGGCGAAAAAGGGGATAATGATGATGTCGCTCGGGGGCTCAGAATGCAGCTAAAAAAAAAGACGGGAAAGAGGAAAGCAGACTGCCCGGCCATGTGTCTGAGAGCTACGAGAGAACTAGAGGTCTACTGCCCACCCCCCAACCCCAAAGCCTCCAAGAAAACCAGGGGGTGGGGGGAAATGATAGTCAAGTACGGGAAGAAGAGCAAAAATTCTCATCGGAGCAGGAAAAAAGAGGACCGCGGGGAGAGAAAATTATGACTACGCCCATGTATTAATAGGTTCTGCACTGCAGAGGGGGGTGAGGAAAGACTGAAAGAATGGTTGGGACGATCCAGTATTCCGGGTCGTGAAAAGGATCAGTCGTCTCCCTTTTTTTTGAAATAAAAAGGTCTAATATGGTACGAGGGAAAAGACGTGAAGGAAGAGGAAACACAAACTCAACTAAGGGAAAGATCCTAGGATATACCTTGGAGAGGGGGAGTCCGGAGCGCTCGTCCATCTCGTCGACTTCAATATGCACTCCATCGGTTTTAAAACAAAAAAGGCCTCGCCCGAGGGGCTCACAACGCAGAAGAGGAAGAAAACAGAGGAGATCGTTGCGGTCGGATCCCATTAGGTAAGGCAAAAGGAAGAAAAAGGGTTAAGGGGGAGAAATCGTGACATCATGGTTTGTTTAAGGGGGGGGGGGGGGGGGGGGGGGGGGGGGGGGGGGTGGACGATGGAAGGGGTCGCGTCTTGGAAGGGGGAGATCAGGAGGCAACTTGAAAAAAAAAACTGGATTTCCGCCACTTTAACGGAGAAAAGGTCGCCCTGGCGGATAAGGACGGTTGAGGACCCTCACAGTAAAAAAAGTTAGCCATGCAGAACATCCGACAGTAATCCGAGGGGAGGGGGGCGCAAAAGAGCCGCCCAAAGGGTTCCTTCGAGGACGGAAGGGGGGAGGAATAGGGAGAAGGGTATAGGGGATGGGAAGAGGGGACGACTATATCAGAGGGTCGCAAAAATGCCCAATTTGTCTCGCCTGGCAAGAAGAGTGTGGGGGGGGGAGGGCCAACGAGAGGGGGAGAACACTGGGTCGAAGCCTCGAAAAAAAAAAAAAAAAAGGAGAAGGGAATCAGGGAAGGCCTTAAGGAAGCATTTGTTGGGTTTCTCCAAAGACGTAAAAAAGGGAGAATCGGATCTGCATTGGAGAGTTGGAGAGGGGACCGAAATGAAATTGTTGGGAGGGGAGATATAAACAGTGACTCGAGCATCGAGGGTGTCTGGGATTGGAAAAAAGGCACTCGGAGGTCACAAAAGGGGTTCTATCACTGAGAAGGGCTCTCAGAAAGGAACAAACAACCAACGGATTATAATATTGACAAATAAGCGGCGAGTGTCTCGAATCACGTGGGAAAAACCGAGAAAGAGAATAGTATACCGTCTGCTCTTAGACCTCGCTATCTCAGAGAAGAGAAAAGAGGAGCGGAGGGGGCCGATACAGCTCAAAAAGATATCCCGACTTCTTCCAATACGGAGGGGGATAAAACAAACAACAGCTTGATGAGGGAATGGAAGATCGCCTTCGAGGCAGAGTGAAAGACCATCACGTTTCTTCGGGCGACGGCTGTTGAACCCACAGCTGGAAAAGCCGAGACAGGGGAGCGGCTCTCCGATATCTCAAAAGGGGGCTCAAGGCGAAGAAGAGAAGGGATGAGAAACCTTCCAGCGGAGGTAGAAACTGTTAAAGATGTCAGTGCATGAGGAACGCATCACCGGGAGCAGGGACTTGCCGTTCTGATGCTTTTGCTTCAGCAGCTGTTGGGAAGGGGCTCGAAGTACGGGTCGCAAAGGGAAAGTAGTCCAAGAACCTTGGAACTCTCAGGGAAACTTTGGAAAATGCGATCAATGCGAGGGTGAAAAGGACAAGGGAATTGAAAAAGCTCAAAACCGAACTCTAAATCGGGGGAAAGTGGGGTTTACACCATGGGAACTGGAAGGAAAGGGAAGTTTCATAAAAAAGGCAGCTGGAGACTCCTCGAAGCGGGGCTGTCTGGGAAATTGTCCTGAAGGGGGGACCTGCGCGGGTACGTCAAAGAGAGAAAATAGGCGTCATCTCCTGATCAATGCCTTCGGAAGGAAAGGGACAATGTAAGTTATAAAACCCCGGGTAGAGGAGCTGGGATGGACCCGTCGGTTAGGGGTTGTGATGTCTACGCGTTCGAAGGGAGCAAAAGAGGGGTCGTGGAAGGAGGGGAAAATTAAACAGGCTACCGCATGAAGGATTGCAGGCCCGGAATACGGTGAGAGGGAGGGAAAAAGAAAGACGGCCATTAAATAAGCCTATGCATTGCTAGAAAAGAAACCATGGGAATCGTCACCAACCTGGGGGGAGAACCGGCTGTCCGACGGCCTTGGTTAACGGGGAGAGTTCCGAAAAGGGAAACGATAGACCGACGATAATAAGGGACGGGAGGTCACCAGGGCGTTTGGGGGACTGAAGGGAAAAGCGATTGATAGAGGGGCTCAAACTCCGAAAGGGGCCGTACCTTCTGCTTTGCATATGCCTGCTGAACTGGGGACGAGCGGAAGGGGAACAAAGAGACATAATCCTCAGTCGCTTCACGGGAACCAAGCTTTTAGGAAGGGAAAGTGGGCCGCAGATCGATAACGTAGGGGAATCAAACGCGAAATCCTTGCCCTAGAGAGAAGGGAAGGAAAGGTCCATTGGGACAAAGGGAGGGGGGACGGGATACGTCAAATTCTCAGGAATGCTGCTAGGTTTAAGCTAAAAAGGAAGACCGCGCAGAAGCCCTGGGCAACTGCCTCGCAATGGTTGGAAGGAAAAACAGACTGGTTCCGAAAGAAGGGGGGTGGACTCAACCCCCTGGGAATGGGAGGACTGAGAAGAAACTGCTCATCTCATCTACAAAGAACAAAAACATTCCGTCAATGTCAAAGTAAGGACGGAAGAACAGAGGGGTTCGGATTCGACCTCCGCCAAATCAGATGTGTCGAAGCCCTAGGAAGGGCCTGAAAAAACAAATTAAAAATCGTCTTCGACTAAAAAAAAAGGACACGCTGACTCAACGGGAAAAGAAAAGGTCGGGGGAAAGGAGAGGACTTGAACTTCGCGGTGGCGATCTTGTTCAATGTGGAAAAAAGAGATCGGGGGAAACGAGCCTATTGACATCCTGAGAGAAGGAAGACTGTCGTAAAGAAGACACCGTGTCAATTGAGGGAAAGGGTCGCGAAGAGGGAAGGGAAAGGGGTAGCCTCTAGTGAGAAAAAACAGTTATTCAGAAGAAAAAAGGGACAAAGGAACCCAAAAGCGAGGGAGACCGTTGCAAATCTCACGAGAGGGGAGCGTATGGTTGCTTAACTGAAAAAGAACGCGGTCGGGGAAGGAAGAGAAGCGTGCTGGGGCCCTGGGAGGAGCCGGAAACCGAGAAGACTCTCAAAAAAATAGGGATTGTGAAAAGAATGTAAAGGGGGGAGGAAGATCCACAAGCCAACTCCTTTGATGTCTTCAAAATACCGAGAAAAGAGGAGGGTTCTACACGGAGAAAGAGGGAAAAAAGATTGGCAAGACAACCTCGAATTCGGCCGCCTTGGTTTTGTTGGTGGGGGGGTTGGGGGGGGGGTTGGTGGGTGGAAAAAGTGAGGGGGGGGGGGGGGGGGGGGGGGGGGGGGGGTTGGATCCGGGCAAAGAAGTTGTTTTCAAAAGCCCTCCTCACCTGGCCTTCCCGTCTGAAGAGAGGAGGGGGAGGAAGTGAAAGTCAGAAAGTGCAATAATGCATTCCTAGCGGAAGGGGGAGGGGTAATTCGAGGCAATAGAGGGGGGAGGCCTCGAGCGCGTGGGAAATGAACAAGATCCAACCGCGGGTCAGATTACTCCGCCCGCGGTTCGAAGAAAGAAAAGGGAGGGGAGTCAACAGGACTGGGTTAAGGCGGCTAAGAGACCGGTCTTCGTTCAGGAGAGAGGGGAGAATAGACAAATGGGGCAGGAGGAAGACGAGAATGAAAGACAAAAAATGGGCGGGACGTGAAGAAAAAAAAAATCGAATAGGAACTGTTGGGCTAGGAGTAGAGAAAAGCCGACACAAAAGGTATTCGCTCCTCCAGAAAAAGGGGTTCCTGCAGGGCAAAAGTATGGTCAAAAAGGATTTTGCAAAAAGTGAGAAAAAATACTATAAGGAAACGTCGCATATCGACCCTCGAGGGGTGAGGACTTCACGCGGCGAACCGGGCGGGAGGGGGAGGTGAAGACGGAAAAAGACACTTTTTGTACACTCGTGTTGGACTGGGCCTGGACGTGCCGACCAGGCAAGTGACCGAAGAGGGAGGGGACAAAAATAGACGGTTCTAAAGATGCGTCCATCTGAATACATCAAGGGAAGTTGCTAGGATATAGTGTCTAATGGGATCGCACTTCCTATCATCAAGGGAGAAGCCGAGCACAAAAAAAACGCGACTCATCCTTCCGGAAAAGGTATTAGAAAGGGAGACATGGGAAGGGGGGATGCCGCCAACAACCAAACTTGGTTTTAGAAATGGGTCAACCAGGACTGCAAGGCGTTATCTGCACCAGGTCTCATCGAGAGACGTAGGAAATCCGAACTTCGACTAAAAAGGTCTGTGCAGACACAGGGGATTGAGGGGGGGGGAGAAAGTCATCTTCTAGAACGACTGTGCCGGGGAAAGGTGGGTCATATCGCATTGGACAGGGCCAAATTCCTTCATCATTAAGCCGTTAGAAGTAAAAAACGACAGCAAGAACGTATGGGTCTGCGAGAGAAAACTATTAGGACAGAAAACACCCTACCCCGGGAAGTTGAAAGACGCTAAGAAGGATATTTCTACAGGGAGAGACTGGCTTGCTGAGAGGACGGCGATCGGGCAGAGAAAGTTAAGAAAATACCCATACTTCTCCAGAAGGGAGAAAATCCTAAGGAAAGAAAGACCCAGGAGGTAGATTTAGCCTTCCCATCTTTCGGGAAGCTTAGAAACTTTGTAGGGTAAGAAATAGTCCCTCAAAAGTCTTCAATTGCCGATATGTCAGCAGTAGGGGGAAGGGGGAGGGAGCATCCGGGGTGGAAATGATAAAAAACTGCTAAGAGAAGTGATCTCATAAGGAATACTGGGAGAAAGGTAGCCACAGTGAAAAGAGGGACCGCTTTATGAAAGAAACTAGAGGACCCCGTCAAGGCTCACGGAAAAAGGAGCCATCCTGAAGGAATATAAGTTGATGGGCTCTCAAAGGGGCAGGAAAAACGACGTTTAACTGGGAAAAATCCAGTGGGGGGGAGGAAGAAATTTTAGAAGGAATTCCGGCTGTCGCGATATGCCGGGGGAGAAGAAAAGGAACATTGGACTCGCCTTTGGGCAATTCTGTTGGGAGGCAAAGCGCCGGACTCCTAAGGGGGGGAGGGGAAAAAGCGCCCGAGGAATAGGCAAGGATTAAAAAAGGCCGTCATCATTGTGGTTCAACCCGTTCATAGGAAGTCGGGGGGATCGCCGTCGGAAATTGGATCTGGATCCGAGTTTTGCTCCTATATATGAGAAACCGAGGGGTGCTAGAGAGAGATGGGGGAACATAGGATAAAAGGGAAACAAGAGCTGAGGACAAAGGAGGCACACTTCCGGAGCTCGTGGGGAAAAAAAGAG
>Ga0179593_1633142_pt1 | contig 14732 bp, 10 predicted proteins | sample CZODoug2_1_08_16_FD_185931 | JGI IMG/M metagenome (GOLD analysis project Ga0179593, IMG submission 185931) | Vadose zone soil fungal communities from Angelo Coast Range Reserve, California, USA - CZODoug2_1_08_16fungal (PacBio error correction) | ecosystem: Environmental > Terrestrial > Soil >...
CTAAGGGGGTCAGAGGGGACACTTCACTCTCTCTATTTAATGGAATGAAATAACCGTTAAAGTTGTCTACGCAATTGAAAAGGGAGAGGAAGAGAATGAGGGGCTATCAGGCAAATCGGGAAGGCGACGTCATCTCGCGGATGAGAGAGTTCCTGACTGGGGAGGGGAGGAACACCACGGAGAAGGAGCGGGGGTCACCTCTACCAAAGAAAGCTGTACAAAGCCCCCGGGCGAGCAAAGAGGAATAAAAATGTAAGGGTCTCCGAGAGGAAGTACATGCTCCTCCTACCAGAATGTGAAAAGCGCTCTCCAAAAAGGAAAAGCCCGTTCTTTCTACCAAACCGTTGTGATGGAGTACTCGCTACGAAGCGGCACGGAAGAGGGCTAAAGGAGCCTTCATCGACTTTCATTTCCGTTTGGCAAAGAGGGAGGGGGTATCTCTCCAACGGGCGCTCAGGACTGGAGCTGGCAACTCTGCGGAGAGGTTCGGAAAAAGGAAAGAGCCCAAGCTGGGGGGGGGGGAGTTCCTGGCCGGAGGCTCCCTGGAGGAGTTTTCAAGGCGCTGAAGAGGATCTCACTTCTGGAAAGGGAAGGAGGGCCGGAATGGGGCGGCCTATGGGGGGAACGATCTCTGCTCAAGAAGCTCTCATCTAACTCTATCAGCGGGTAAGGTCATTTTAACCAGGAAAGCGCTTTCGCACTTTTCGTGAAAAAGTGTCTGCCACCTCCGAAAACCGGGCGCATAAATGGGCCAGCTCACACAGTTCGAATGAGGGGACGAAGGACTACAGGTCAGCGGATCCTGTAATCAGAAGGTCATGCCTGCGCCGAAAACGGTAGGCTGGTGGGAGGGGTGGACTGGGTATCTGAAAAAACTATCAGTTCCGGAAGTCGGCCCATTGGAAAAACGCCGAAAAAAGGACCAGATTAGCGCCAGAGACCCCTGGAGGCGGGAGGGAAAGGATCCGGATTGAAGACATCCGATTATCTGTCACCGAAAGAGACGGCTTGAGGGGAAAGGCCTTCGGGATGATAGGGACGTTTGGCAAAGGTCTATCAAAGTCCATATCCTCACGAAGTTACTGCGTGGCGTACACAAAAAAACCCAACTAGAAGAGAAAGAAGAAGTCTCAGCGAGGTTTATCTACGCAGTGAAAAAAGGCCTCCATGAAGGAGTATACGCAACAAGAAAGTTTCTCGGGCAAGAGAAAGCTATTCATATTCGAGGTCCTCACCTCACTCAAAACAGTCATCGGTGAATCACAAGAGATGGATTCTACTGACAAGCCTTGACGGCGCAACTCAAGAGCCACTACGCAATTTCTCCTATACAGAAAAAGGGGAAATCCATCAGAAATTCAATGGGGAATCGTTCGTTCTCGCCATAATCGCGCTGTAAGTCTAAAAACCAAAACCACACAGATGATTCTCGTCGGTTCGAACAAAAAAAAACTTGTAAAAAAATGGGGGGGAATAGAATTCGAGAACCCTCAATTAAAAGAGGCCGGTGAAGTGACTCGACCAGTGAGAGGGGAGGGGAGAATTTGACGGGGAATCTTCGAGCGGAAGTGCCCGCCATGGGTTTACAGAACGTAAGGAAAAAAATCCCTCAAAAGGGGGGGCGCTCCCGGACCAGGAAATTCTGGGAAAAGGAGACAGAGGGATGGGGTGTCAAGGAAGGCGCAGAGGGAAAAAACTTCGATGCCGAGGGAAGCAATGAGGAGAAGGTAGAACTCCACTTGAAATTGCAGGGACGCTGAAATTTCGTGAACCGAGAGCCGAGGAGTCTTACCGTTCTAACGGTGTTTTCAACAAGTTGAAGGGGGGTAAAAGCCGAGGTGCCTATTCCTGGTGATTGGAGTGGGGGAATCGGAGAAGAAAAGCAAGCCTTAGGGTATATCGTATGAGGGGCACTACACCCCCAAAACCTTGGCCTTTTAACTCAAAAACAGAGGGGGTGGGGACCTCGATAAATTACTCCCACTCCGGGGACGCGGCTGAAAAAGAAAGGGCAGTACGGGAAAAACAGGGAGTCGGGAGATCTACCGCATCCTGGAGGTGAATCTCGAACGGAATCGACTCAAAAAGAAGGAGGGCGATATGAAAGAAGGGGCACTCGAGGGGAAAATCTGGGGAAAAAAAATCGTAGGAAGTTTTAAGTGTCATTTCCTCATTCCTCTCCCATGGAGAAGATCTCAAAAATGCGAATAAAATCTAATTGTTTACTAGAGCCTTCAAGGAAGTCAGTGGGGTGATGAGCACGGGAAGGGAAGAAAACACTGGAAATCTGCACTTACGACCGAGAATTAGGGGTGAATTTCTGGGGAAGAGAGGGAAAAGAAAGAGGCTGATCTCAAAGGAAAAATCTTGCAGAGAGAAAGGCGAAGTGTTCATTTGAGGGGCGCAGCGAGTAAAAAAAAAGGAAAGGCAAAAGTGCTGAACAAAGTAAAGAACCATATAGGTTTAAAAAGGGATCCGTTCATGAGGGAGCGCAGCCCAAGAAAAACTCATCCTCGCCTGGGTCATTTCAAATTTTCGAAAACTCCTGCTCGTATAGAAGACAGGAAGAAGACCCGCCGAGGGGGTTTTGTGGTCGTCTTGTTTCCTGTTTGCCAACGCAGTAAATGGTGAAGGATTCTGGGGACGACTGAAACTTCCGGCAGTAAAACCTGTTGCTTGGGGAAGGGCTGAGGAGGGTGTTGAAAAAATTAAATATCGATTAGCTGAACTAACAGAGACTTCTCATCAGCCCGACGGTTAAGGAAAGAAAAAAAGATCCGACAAGGCGACGGAGGCACAAACCTCCAGCGGAGGGGATGTATCTATGCGCAATATCCATTCGAAGATGCTCTCTCACCAAAAACCATCAACGTCGAACATCGGACTTGCCAGGGACCCACGAGGACTTTTCTGATAAGTAGTCAGGAACGCCCCCGAGAGGAAATCAGAAGTTTTTAAAAAAGGCGATGAGTGGCCACAGGGGGTCCTACAGCAGATAAGAAGAAACTCACTACGCGGCGACGCTTTCCTCAAGAAACTGAAAGAACACGAGAGAGAAATTTCAAGAGGGGTATGATAGGACGTGGTCTGCCTGAAGACCCTTTCGGAGCAAAAGCAGTTCGTAGCTAAACGCGCACCGCCGGGAAGGGAGTAGCGCTCGAACAAAGAAAAAAAGGATCGAGAAGGGGAAAAATACTCGTTGATCGGCAGCTCTCCGAGCGGACGCTCATTCCAGAAAAAAAAGGTAGCGATCCTCGAAAACGGGACCTTCTTTCATTGAGGACAAAAGGAAAGGGAAAAAAGCAAGGAATGCAGGCCTCAAGAAAAGGAGTGACTCCTAGAGCTTGCGGCTCAGCAAACGTCTCGGAGGGAGAGACGGATCGCAATTGAAGTCTTCAGGAAAAAATCCGGTAGCAGGGCGCATTACTCCAAAAGGGAGACCATTCCCGGTTTAATGGGGAGGGAGAGGCCGGGGCGGTACGGCGCCGTTACAGAAATCTACCTGGCTCAACGAAAAGGGGGATTTCCAAGAACCAACAAAACAGGAACTCTGGCCGCTCTAGACCGGAAGCGGAGACGAAGGAGTCGCAGCGCTTCTGAAGAGGATTGAAGAAACAGAAAGAAAAAAAAAGGGACTTTGCCGGATCCAAAGCATGTCGCGTAGCTTGAGATCTGCCGGCGCACAGGCTTCAGGGAGGGACTGCCGCGGCGCGAAGAGGAACATTTTTGTCATCTCTAGAGGGGGGGATCGGGATTCAGAGGATAAATTCAGGAAAGGGGGGGGAGGATCAACCAAGCTTCTCACCTCCGAAGGATTTCCACCAGAAATCTCTAGCTTGAAAAAGGACACGCTCCTCCAACAGGATGCATCAGGGAAGGGGGACGCGTATTGTGAGCAAGAAGAGAAAATCGTTGTCGTCGAAAACGACTCAGAGGGGCCGGTGGGGACTGTGGCCTCGGAAACGCTCGAGGACTCTTCGCTGCTGGAGGGAAAGGCTGAAGCCTTCTGCTCCGAAAAGACGTGAAGGTCAACTGGGAGCCAGCAGCAACAGGGGGAAGAAGTCGGGTAAAGCCCTCCTCCAAAAGCTCCGAGAGGCAGGGAGACTGCATTGGCATCGAGGTAGCCTAGAAAGGAGGAAAAATTAAATTCGATCAGTCAAGTGATCGATTCAGGATCTCACTGAAAAGAGAAGGGGGCTCCGGTACAGGCAAAAGGGAGCCCACCAAAAAAAAGCTCTTCGGGGCAGGGAAGAGATCTTCATCCGCGAACAAGAGGGAAGGTCGGCCGCACGCTCTCGCCGAGCCACTCGAGGTGAGAAAATCGGGGGTTAATCTCTAGAAAAGAGATAGATGTAAGAGGAAAAAAAATTGATCAAATCGAAGAGAGCACTTAAACGCTGGGTAGAAGCTCGTTCGCGACTTCAGCCAAAAACAAGGGATGAAAGAAGGGGCGCTGGGAGGGGTTGTGGAAATGGAGGGTCCTACCGGGGGGCCTCGACTAGCGCGCGCCACGTCCCTAAGATCATCCCGCTGCTTCTCGTTCATTCGCGCTGCGACGTCGCAGAAGCCCACTTCCGCATCCCCCCGAGGAGGGGAAAGCATCGGAACAGAGGGTAAACTCCAAGGACAACCCGTCCCGCAGGGGAGCTTTCCCTCCTATTGGGAAGAGTGCCTGCACGAGCGAGAGGCCGGCGGAAGATGCAATACCTCTGGAAGGGCGACGGAGGAATAAAGAAGAAACCTCCGGGCGGCCAAAAACGCTGGCCTTCACCTCCAAGGGCGGGGTCTTCACAGAAGACTGTTTATGCGCGACACTGTCCGATCTGATATAAAGCTGGAAACCTATTTACTCCGCAGACAAACGGGCAGCTTTTCTCCAAGAAAAAGGAAAATAAGAAATAGGGGGGAAGGAAGGTCTTACAAAAAAAAGAAAGACATCCTTTTAAGAAGGGATCAAAGGGGCGGGAGGGGAAGTCTCGCGGGTACGATCACCTAAAATCTATTCTGAAAACCAGGGAAGAGGACTCTCCTCTCGGCTCTTACCTCATCAACAGGGAGGCTGCCGAAAGAGGGTTGAAAGTCAAGTCGGGGGATCCTTCCAGAAAGATGTTTATCTTCTGTGCGAGAAGGAGGTCTACTACAGGGAAGGGGAGGGGGCTAGGGGTTACACAAGAGGGGAGGGGCTCGCGCAAGGAGGCTAGAGTTCCCGACTGGGATGGTGGTTTCGGGGAAAGAAAAAAATCAGGATGCACCGACCAGTTCGAGGAAAGGTTCTCCAGCAGGCTGTCCCCGGCGAAAATCTCCCAGCCCAACGAACTCACTCGAAATGTGGGCGAAAAAAGTTCAGCTAAGCTCTACGCGGGGGAAGACTGCTAAGGAAAAAAGCTCTCGTGGAGGGGAGATTACCCTCCCTTGCAAACGGGGGTGCTTCAGAGACGAGGCTGAAAGAGGAGGAGCCGGCCCTTGAATCTCAGCGGAAAAGTGTTTCGAGAGGAAGGGGGCCCGTTGGGAGCAGGATCGCGAAAATGGGTGCGCTCGTACGCTCAGGGGGAACAGGAGGGGGGGAGGTCAAGGGGTATCTTCATAGAAAAAAATAGCCGGAGACCCGGATTTCCGGACGAAGGGGAACACTACCGTGGGAGGGGAAACTCTCTCTCATGCGGGTGAGACGCTGGAGCTTGCCGGGGGGGGAAGAGACGACCCGTGGGAAGCTCGAAGGGCCCCCGAGCTCGCGAAAACAGCCAACCCGCTCAGGGGGACTCAGAAAATAAAAGTTTTAAACGGGAAGTCCAATCCGAGAGCTTATTTCTGGGGGTAGGGAGGGGATGTAGGCCCATCCTCGTTGTCAAACTGAAAATCTCACCCCCCACGGCGAGCCTGCTTCTGTAGGGCTTGCCGGGGGGGTTCGAAGAGAAAAGCCAGCTTGATTGTGTAGAGAACTAATGAAGGAGGAACCTATTTCTGCTGTGGGGGGGCTGGTGCTCGCGCCGAGGAGAATGGGATAAGGCATTTTGTCCTCAGGGACTGGCGGAAAGGGTGCTTTCCCACTGCGGCTCCAAAAGCGGGGCGGCCTTAAAAACTCCGGTAGGGGAGCGCTGCTCCTGGAGTGGACGCGACCTTGAAGAAAGTATGAAAGGTTTCAACGTACTGGAAGGAAAAAGAAAACGATCAAGGAATGACGGGCAGTTTTCAGTTTGACGGCGAGAAAAAAGGGAAAAACGGATGAACGCGAGGGGGGAATAGTGGCCGGGGGAACCCAACGAACAAACGCCGTCTGGGAGACTGAGCGAGGCAGGGGGGCTGAGGGGGTTATCACCTTGAGAAAGGACCCGAGGGGAGAGGAAGCAGCCCTGTCTCGGGCGCTACGGGAAAGAAGTACAATCCAGAATTGGAGGGGGGGGGCTCTTCTAAAATCTCCCACCTTGAAAAGGGTAACGAAAGCGGTTGGGAAGGAGAGCTCAGCCACAGCGCACCTGAAACTTCTGATGTATGCTCTCCAGGAGAGATGCGCACCAGGGGTCGGCGCAAAGGGGAATCCTCCTTAGCGGAGGGGAAGTCTAACCTTCACCCACATCTCTGTAGAAAGATCAGGGGGGAAGGGGGACATCTCCCTGGTGCGCATACCCAATGAAGGGGGATGAACCTTGTTTACTAGGGGGGGGAAAGGAGGGGGAAGTCTCTATTCCTTTGACTGCGAGCTTCTTCCTTCCATGGGAAAGACTTAAAGAGAACTGCAAGAATCGATCCCTACTCCTCAAAGGACTCTTGAAGACTCCTCTTGGAGGTCCTAACATGAGGACTAGAGAAATTCTGATGGGGGAGGCCTTTAGGGGAAAAAGACCTTCATAGGGCGTGATTCGCCTTTATAGGAAACTTACTTGGAAAAAGAGAGCCTCTGAAGGGTTTTAACCATAAAAATCGGCTTTTCTTGGATAGCTAGGTGCAAAAAGAAACTTGGGTTTGTGTAAAAAGAAGAACAACACTTGTTGCCTATGCCAGGGGGGGGTAGTGAGGAAGGCTATAGAAGCAAAAACAAGGGGGAAGGAAGAGAGGAGAAGGAATCACTAAAAAAAAAAGAAACCTTCATCTTCACCGGGGGGTGTGTTCAACTATTGAAAACCAGCCTATGAGTGCACGGGGAACCCTCTGACCTGTGAAGGACTGACTAGGAGTTAAAAACGGCATCATTACTGAGTGCGACAAAGAGGTGGAACCCTAATGTGCATAAGGGACAAGAGGAAGGGAAGGATCTCCTCAGGCCCTCCTCCAGGGAGAGCCTTCCCTGAAGGGCCAACCGGTCCGGGAGAAAGAGATCGGGATTAAAGTTCCCGGCGGAGTCATTTCGATGACGCCTCGAAACATAACTTGGCAAAGCCGAAAAATCGAGACTACTGGCACCAGGAAAAGTGTAACGCAGAAGGAAATTTCACCGCAGCATTCGCATTTGGTTTCTGCAAAAAAAAAGCACCTTTATGAGTGTCTAGGAGAGAAGTCGACCGTTACGGGGGACAGAAGGTTGGGTTAAGGGCGTCTCTTAGAGAGAAAATTCAAAAAAAAAAAAAACAAAAAAAAAGAAAAAGAAAAAGGAAAACCAAGAATTTTCGCACCTGATGTCTCTCTACCAGAAGGAGAAGGAGTTCTCGTATTTGCTCGGTTGCCTCAGTAGGAAACGGGCAGTCGTCCATTGGGGAGTCCCTTTAGTGTTAACCTAAACCGGGGGATCCATAGAAAGACTTCAGAATTATCTAGATTCGACCGTCCCAGGACGGACCCCGGGCAACAAACCAGTTAACACGCGTAGATAAAAAGAGGGTCTCAGGGCCAGATACCATCCGAAGGGTTTAGTTGTCGTGTGAAGGGGTTACGCCACGAGATTCCGGTGATTGGCTCTCCGGAAAAAATCAATGCAGAGGAAATTCAGTCCTAATCCTTCTTTCATAGGAATTCGGTGATGTACAAAGGGAGATAAGATGAGGAAAGTCGCGAAACTTATTGGGGAGGAGGACATTCTCCTCCTCGAGACATCGGGAGCTGGGGACCCAATTGGAGGCTCCACGAAGAACTGGGGTTCATCTATCAAAGGAGAAAGGATCTGAGAAACCCTAAGAGAGAAAATCACACCAAAGAATGGCGTACAATACGTTATTTGCGGGTTCATGGAGACGTAGTCAAAACCCCCCGAACTCATTCTCTCCTTTTGTTTGGCTGGAACAGCGAGGAAGAGCCGGTTCCAAAAAAAAAACCTAAAGGAAGATACGGAAAAACAGCAGCCCTAGAGACCGAACGCTGCAGGGGAAAAATTTTTCCAAGGGGGGGAAACGGAAACTCATATTGCTCTAAGGACTCGCGCGATTTTAAAAGGGTCGAGCGGCCGCAAGGGTAAAGCGGGGCGGCCACTCCAGAGAGCTCGTGAAGAGAAGGGGACAACTCGTGGCGTAACAGGAGCACGGAGGCCTCAGGGGACGGCGCGTTGGAAATCTAGGAACGAAGGTTGACCAGCGAGTCCGAGACAAAAGAGGGGGAGCGATCGAGAAGTCTGCCAAAGAGGGAGGAAGCTTATCCGTCTATGGAGCGGGCCAAGGACAAGAGTGCCGACTCGAGGGAAACCCGGAGGAATAAAGTGGGCGCATGTTTCCAAGCAGGGAGGATTCCTTATCCTTAACCGGAGCGCGGCTGCAGAAAAGACCCAGTAAAAAAAGAAGCTTGAGCGGGGGCTGAGATTTCAGGTCAGCAAGGGAAAGCTTCGCGTGGAGAGGGGGAGACTTGCTCACTGCATCGCCAGGGGAGTCCCCGAACCACCAGAAAAATTCGCAAGCTCAAAAAGGACTCGAGAGGCAAAGAGCCCTGCATTACTAGAGAAAGGTCGTGTCACATCAGAGAAAAAAAAGGAGTGCCGATCCCCCCATCCAGTTCTCTATCGACGTGGCAACCCAGCTGCTGTAGACCAGCGGCGCGGCTGAAGGAGACAGGCGGACAGGTGGTCAGCTCGAAGCCGGATGAAAAAGAGGTTGCTCGTACAGAGAGAAGTAATTGCGAAAGGGATGCGATCGCGATGATCACGTCATTAGGGGCCACCAAAACTCATAGCGGGCGCTAGAGGACCCCATGTTGGTCGAGGCGTCAGATAGGTGAACGAGAAAAGCGTTGAACTTCGGCGGAAGAAAACAGCTAGGAAGGGGGAAAAGGGTGCCATCTGGGGCATAGCACCTTCTTTCTTTTATCCGAGAGGCTCCCGGGCCGAGAGGCGAGTCTGGGGAAAAAGCAGCCCGAGCTGCCAAAAGATACCATCGTCGGAAGACGTGGTTGAAGGAGGGCACAGTTAACACAACGCACCTCCTCCGGGTGGCCAGAGGAGAAAGCCTTGGGATGAAAAGACTTCAGTCAACTGTAAGCGATTCGCGGATGGAAACAGCTTTATTAGCGGGGGAGGCGTTACCACATCTCGCACTTCAATCGGCTAGGCGCCGGGATAGAAACGTAAAACCATGCACAAAAGCGGTCTGTGAGCGGGAAGCTCCAGCGCTCGGTCATGTAGAGGAGAAGGTCACTCTCTCAGGAAGAGCAAAGGGAAACTGCGATATCTTTTATTAAATAAAACCCCTCACCAAAAACGGGGAGAGGGTCAAAATCGTCTCGTCTGAGGCTAGAGGGGCGTGCGGAGAAAGGACCGCGGGGGACGGGCGCCCTGACCGGGGGAAGGGAAAAAAGCTACAAGAAAAATCCTGTCTGGCTCTGATCTTCAGGGGGGGGTCAAGTGCTGTTTCTCATCCAAAAAAGGGGGAGGTCTAGCTGTCAGTCCGCTGAACATCCGATCATCCCGAGGGGAGGAGGAACGAAAAAGAGCTTTCCCTATATGCCACTGAAAAGCGGCTACCCGGCTGCGATGAGGAGAACAGCTTATGCGGTGCGTGGGTTTACACGCAAGCTTCCCAGGGAAGGTGCGCTGGAAAAGAAAGATCATTTCCTGGAAAGGGTCGTGTCTGCTCGTCTCCGAGCCGTGCTTTGCTCTCAGTAAAAACCCTACCAAAAAAGATAAACAGGGCCTTCCAAACCAAAGGGGGCTTTGTCGGAAAAAGGAGCTGTTTTCTTCCTCTCATACAGGGTGAAAACTCTATCTCTTCACGGAACTTCTATGACGACAACGCCACTTATGTGACAGGAGAAAGAAGAGATGAGTCTTTTTGTCAATCCTTTGCATCGCGCTCGACGGTGAGAAAGACATTAAAAAAAAATTCTCGCGCATGGGAAAAAGTCGAAAATCAGAAGAGGGTCCGACTTGGAAGAAGAGAAAGGCCTTCATCCCTCTCCCGGCTGACGCGGGTGTGAGGGCGCTGGGTGCACTGCCTCAGAGTCTCCAAGACAGGGCTTTGTCTCGTAGGCCTACTATGAGAATTTCTAAGAGAATAAGGAACAGCTCTCTTTCCGCCGGCAGTCATCTCTCGAGTTCCCGAACTGGTTCGGGGGGGAAGTAGAAAAGCTTGGGGGGACACCTCTACCGGGGAGTACGCAGGGAAGGCTCCTGAATCTCCAGCCGGCGAGCTCACTCGAAGTTGGTCGGGGTCTACCGAGCAAAAAGAGAGGGGACTCTCGAAGGGGGAATGCTATAAACAAGGGCTGTCGACAGGCCCTAGAATGGTATGATGCGTCCGCGCTAGGGGGCGTTCTCTTAGGAGAGAATAAACACATACTTGATAAGAAAGCCGCCTTTTGAGGGATAAGAAGACAAAAAGGTTCTAGGATCGCTCAACCTAGTTTTCGCTCTGGAGGAATGTTCTTATCGGCAAAAGAAAAAATCGAACCCTTCTGGGGGGGCACTGGCGCCTCCTTCTTAACTTTTTTCGAAGGCGCTGAACGCAACACGGGTCTTGGGAGGAAACCGAGGAGAGAAATCGTCCGAGTCGCTCGGAGTGCCCACGAGCTCGTGCGAGACATCGAAAAAGGGGGTCAGGTGGGAAAAACACTCTCGCCAGTTCTGCTGTCGGTCAAAGATGTTCTTCCAAAGTAGACAGAAAAACTTCCAGGAAACCCCACCTGCCTAGTCAGAGGGTCTGTTCAAAAGGAAGGGCTACTTCTCCGACCCAGCTGTGGTTCAATCCGGGGGAGACTTTCAGAAAGAAACCTATTTCCGGCGGGGTCTGTTTGAAGCGCAGCTTGCGAGATAACTGGAAATGGAAGCGCTTGCGGCCCATTTTTAGGTGTCCCGTCCGGCCGCTAGAGCGCGCGGCTGCGAAAAAAAGGTGGGAAGAAAAGGAGGGAGGAAATTCGCCGTCTGGAGCGACCTGTGAAGAGGGGGTCATCACCGGAAGAAAGAGTGGCTCGGCGTAGAGCAATGCTGGGGCTGCATTTAAGTACTGCCAAGAACCTATCTGGGAAAGGCGTGACGGCGTTGCAGGAAAGACTTCACCCACTAACTACACCACGCTTCTTAGGGCGAGCCTGAAAGTCTCAGCTGCGTCGATTGGTAGAGAAAACGCGTGAGCCAAGGGTTCTCTAATAAGAGAGAGAGAGCCCTTTTCAGCACTCGCGATCAGCCTGCGAAGCTCTGGGGCTCGGGGGGCGCCTGGGGAAAAAGAACGGGACCGAGTAACCTTGCGGAACTGGAGGTCCCTCTTTTTGGAACCCGTGATCGCAACACATTAAACGGCCGCATGCTTCGGGAGACAGGAGGACATCATCCGTTGCGCAGGCAACTGTCTGAAGGGGTTAGTGAAGCCTCCCTGAAGAAGAAGTACGGTAGGGACTTCACCCAAACACGCCACAAAAAAAAAAAAAATGATCTAAAGAGTCGTCGACGGGGAGTGACCTGTTGGTAAATCGACGAAAACAACATTCGCGTCAGAAACCCAAGAGTTACAAGAGGTCGAGGGGCAAAAGGGAAATACGGACGAGTCCTTCGAGGAGCTTTCCCGAAAGGGGATCCCTAATTCTAAATAACGCAAACCTCAAAAAAATCCGGGGAGCTTCCCGACCCGCTTGGGTAAAAAGAGTGTGGGGCCTAAAGAGATCTCCATTGCGGAGGGACATGATGGAGATTCTTTCTATGAGCGACCTTCGGGTATTAGAGGAATTACGGAAGAAAAATCGTGCCAAGGGAGGGTTTTAACAAAAAGTGCCTCTTCGTGGAAGGTAAAGAGCGGTGTTCAAATCCGAAGTGAGCACCACCCGAAAAGGGAAGGTTTTGGGGGGGGAAACCGAAAGAAGAGAGAATCTCAACAACCACCACGGAGAAATGATATATATATCGATGGAAAGAAACCCAAAAAAAGAGGGGGTGGTGTGTGAAAAAGGAACCAGGCTGCTTGAGTTGGCGCTGAAAAAGGGAAGCGAAAGAAGAGGAAAAGCGATGTTTAAAACGCATTCAATTCTCGAAGGAGGCAGGACTGGCGACCTAATTGTCTGAAGTTTCCGCAGGAGAAAATCATCTGATGACAAGGAAACCTCAATTGCTATCTTCCCGAAAGGTAGGAAGGTTAAGAGGGAAGCTCCCGAAAGCGGGGGGGCTTCCAGAGGTTGGCCGTGACGGGAAGGGAGAGCTTCCCATGGAGGCTCATCCTACTCTCCTCTCGATGCACCTCTACGGTAGGACTGAAAAAAAAAATTGGGGTTAAGTCATAAAACTCACCTATGAGAGGGGAAGTCTACTGGAAGAGGCACTTCTACCTACGTCGTTGGGTTAAGGTCTCAGGTCGGAAGGAACACTGAGTTCCGCAAAGGGGGCTCAACGGATGAATGGCGAGAAAAACATCTTTCTCTCAGCTCCGTTTCAGGAGTAGTTGCAAACTTCAAGGGAAAAAACCGCGCGGTTCCATTTGAAAGTTTTAATAAGAGAAAAACCCGAGGCGCGATGTTCCTTCTCCGATAGAGAGTCTCGCCACGGGAAGTATAAGAGCCTCTGCAGAAAAAAGTATAAAAATCGAAAAAGAAAGGCCGTCTCAGGGAAGAAGAGCGTGTTGGAGTGGAGGGGACCGGTGTACGCACTCATTCAAGCGGGAAGATATGAGCGGACTGCAGCACGCGAAAATGAAAAAAAAAAAGGGGGCGGGGAGCCGAAGAAGTTCGTCAGAAATACTTCTTCTGTGAGAGCCTCGTCGAGCTGAAAAGAAGCAGCAGCTACCCCCCGAGGCATGATCCAAGAGGCATCACGGAGCGAGGAGGAAAAAAGCCATCGCACAGGAAAGTATAGTCGCATCTCCATTTCGCTCCAGCTTCGAGAGAAACCGAAAAAAAAGAAGGTGCGGAGCATCTCAAGAAGAAAGGACCCCACATCTGGCACCGAGAATTGGAAGAAAACGCCCCTACCTCAGCAGGAGAAGGGGGGGTAACCGACTCGGAGAAGAGAAAGCCACCTATTATTTTTCTAGAAGTTTCATAGGAAAAAGAAACTAATGTTTCCACTGAAAGAGAGAGTTGTGAGATGAGAGTATGCGCGCTATTTAGGGGTGTGTCATGAATGCCGAGAGAGGAAGCCCGGTCTCTCAGCGGCTGCAAAGCTCAAGAACTGCTCACCGAAAAGTCAGCGCCTCGACGACAGGAATCCGGAATGCCGAAGCCGGGGAGTAGAAGATTTTTTAATCGTGACAGAGAAGAAGAGGGTTTGCCGAGAGAATAAGAGAAAAGGATTTTGTAGCTATCAAACAACGGGCCCGTAGGCAGAAGAAAGGGGGGAAAAAAAAAAAGGTCTTCTAGCGGGGGGAATTCTTAAGTCTCGCACCAAGTAGCACGAGGCGCCTCTACTCTGGGAAGGCAGCACACAACGAGGACTTTAATCGCATGACGACACGAGGCTTCTGAGGAAAAACTCCTGTAGAAGAAGGACTCAACCTTCTCCTATACCCGGAAAGACAGCGTAAGAAAGGATATTTCATGAGAAAAAGGTAAAAAGAGAGGGCGCCGTTAGAGGGAGAGGAACGTCATCAGCCGGTTTAAGTCCCTACCAGAAACCAGTCGGAACTCTCAAAAAACAGGCTTCCGGCGCGAAGCTCCGCCCGGAGAAATGGGTAGTCCTGTCGTCGACCCGGTTTTGGAAAGATCCCCATCCATGTCAGAGAGCTTGCCTTTCAAAAAAGACAATCTGAGCAAAAGGGAAAAAGAAAAAGTCGGAAATGGGGAAAAGATATTATATGAAGAAGGTTCTCACGTACAGAGAGAGAGGGTATTCGCACAAGGCATTGTCGAGCGCGATTGATCACTTAGAGCAAAAGAACTCATAGCGGCTCGAAGAGGAACGAAAAGTTGTTCGGCGGCAGGACGTTATTTGAAGAAGCAGAAAAGCTTAGGTCCCAAAGGGGGGAAGAAACAGCTCCTTGGCCGGGGGAAGAAAGGTCGGTTGAAAGGCAAGACGGGTCCATTCCTCCCGTCGGTCGTTCTCGAGGCTCCCGAAACCAGGATCTGAGGGGGAAATCCTTCTGCGCCAGAAAATATAGTGACCTGCACTTCTCGAGAAAGAAAATCCCTCTGGAAGGGTGAAGAAGGTAAACCCACTCACCTCCTAGGTAAGAATGGAGCGCTTGGAGACTCAGAAAGACGTTAAGCTCGTCAGAAGAAACTGGAGTCGAAGCGGGATGTCTTAGTTCTTGACAGAAAGCTAGACCCTCTCTCGTCTATGCGAGCAAATCACTTGCCCACCGGAAAAGCGCCAGATATAAAAGGAAGTCTCGCCCCTGCGCGCTAAAGCACCATCTGGGTTAATGAGAAAGAGCCACTCGAGGTGATAATAAAGGAGAGGAGGATGA
>Ga0179593_1355371_pt1 | contig 14731 bp, 23 predicted proteins | sample CZODoug2_1_08_16_FD_185931 | JGI IMG/M metagenome (GOLD analysis project Ga0179593, IMG submission 185931) | Vadose zone soil fungal communities from Angelo Coast Range Reserve, California, USA - CZODoug2_1_08_16fungal (PacBio error correction) | ecosystem: Environmental > Terrestrial > Soil >...
GAGTGCACAAGAGATGCGACAACAGTTGAAGGGTGGGGTACGAGACGCCAATAGAAGGTGGAAGAAAAAGAAAGGAGGGATTGGGAAAGGACGGTCGCAGGGTGCAACAGTAGTGTGCTTCCCTCCCATCTTACCTTTGAAATGATTTAAGGACTGGGAGAATAAAGGGGTGGGAAAATGTAAGGCCACGGCTAAACGAATAGAAATTGTATCCTGGGGTGATGCTTAACAAATGACCATCGCGTCGGGAAACAGGACTCAAATAGCAAGAAAAAAAAATGGGCAATTCGAAGAAAGGAAAGAAGGGGCACTTCATACGTCGGGTTACAACAAAAAAAAAAAAAAAAAGTGAGGAAAGTTTGACATCAATAAATTTGGAAAAATGTATTCCGTATGTCTACAAAACCTGAAGAGGCACAAGGACACAGGATGACGTGAAAAAGACCAAGAAAGGAAGAATAAGGGGAACGCCCGAGAAAAAGGCTATGCAAGTCCACAAGAGGGTTTAAAGCGGGATCTTGGACAATTAAAAACGTCAGTGGGTAGTGAAGGGGGGGGGGAGTGGAAACGGAACGAACCGGAAGACGAAGAAACTGATGCCTCGGGGAAGTCGGGGGGGGGGAAAAATCGTGCTGGGTATCGGGGGTACTAAGGGATCAAATTCCATCCGATTCCATCTCCCGGCCTACCCCTCACTCATCCGTAGCGACGGAATTGCAGACGGGGGGGGATGCTCTGCCACAAGGAGCTTACAGAGTTCCATAAGCATCCAGATCTAGGGTGGTGAAGAAAAAGGAAAACGCCTTATAAAGATTTGAAAAGAAACAAGTCGCAACGTAAGCAACGCAGGGGGAAGGAAAGGTCCAAACTGTGGACGATGGGGGTGAACCAAAAAGCCCCCCATGGCTCATGCGACACGCCTTTCAGGACCATCAAGGGAAAAACAACCGGGAACTCAAGCTCTGGTGCGGGAACGCCAAATTCCTATGACTCACTCAGGAGTACTAAAGAGGGCAACGGCCGGGGTAAGGGACACGGGGAGTAAGAGAGGGAAATTGGGGCGGGGGGGTTGTTTGGTGTGGACAATTGGTTGAGCTCAGTGGACAGTTAACGCAAAAAAAAGCGAACGATTAAACTAACAGGTTGAGTTAGGGAAGGGGAAAAAGGATGCATACGCAGAACAAAACCGCAATCTAATTCAGCAGTAAGCGGAAAAGCAGCTCAGTGAAACAACCTAACAGGATGTTCTGTCAGGGAGGGGTGAACAGGACAACGGGTGGGGTGAAATCTGGAACTACGTGGGGATTTGGTGAAGTCAAAGACAATGTTCAAAGAAGAGGTGCCCGACGGCGCATAATCTAATTGGAGGACCGAGGGGGGACGTCAATGAAAGGAACTGGGACCAAGAGCTAGGTTGTAAAGGGGGGGCACAAGGGAGAAAAAATCAAAAACGAAGGCAAGGTAAAAGAGACCGGAGCAAAAGCAGGGACGCTTAATGGGGGACGGTCAGGGGAAAAAAAAACTGAAGAACACTGCGGGAATCACAAAGTGGGGAAAGGACTCGGGGTTGCGGCAGTTCATAAAATTAAAAAGGCTTCTCAAAAATATCGCATCTTTGGGGGGGTCAAAAATCTCTTGGAGGAGGAACAAATCAGGGACGAGTGGACCAAAATTAAAAAATGGTTAAGGAGGAAAGAAATAACGGATGGAGCAGGTGGTGTTCCTTTGCATGGGCAACAAGTTGTGGTTGTGGGGGCACTTTGGGGAGGAGCATCCTTTAGCGGAAAAGGGAAGGGGACAATCCGGGCGAAAATTAAATATACCGACAATGAGCGGCGAGCTACTTAGGAGGGGGGCATAATGTGGGGGGGGGGGGAACACAGCCACGGAAGATGTGCAAGAAAATTTGCTTCAAATTATAGCAAGTATAAAAAAAAGAAAAGGGGGGAAAAAAGGGGTGCGGGCGTGGGGAAGAAAAAAACAGACGGATGAGAGGCAGGTACTAACTACTAAATCATTCGGGTTTGGCAAGGCAAAAAAACTGAGGCTTCCAACGAACGGTCTGGGGTCTATGGGCTAGGAAAACTCTAACCGGATGCACGGAACGTTATCTAAAATCTGGGGGTAAAAATTTTGAAAATCGGAGAAACCAACACAAAACCCCGGACGGCCGGCATTGACCCCCTCTCTCTGCCACCTGAAACTGTTGAGGGAGACGGAAACCGGCAACAAAAAACCGCAGCGGCGAGCGGGGGGGGTCGCTCAATGAGGAATTCTTTAAATCCTTATCAAAACAGATCGACGGCTACGGAAAAATTGCAAAAACGGCAATCGCTCCGCAGGAGATAAACTTTTCAGACAAAAAACGCCTACAATTAATCTTCACACGTTTCGGATACCTGAAAAGCAGTTGGAAAGGCTTTAACGCCACATCCGGCCGGTGGGGTGGGGGGGGGGGGAAACAGGGAAAAAAACGACTGAAGGTCAATCCCCTAGCATGTATATGGTGGGAGGAAGGGGGGCTGGATAGAAAAGGGGAAAACGGTCGGAGAACGGCAAAGGAGCTGCAAACTGAAAAAAGGGACAAAAGAAAAGAAGCTGAACGGAAACATCAAATGCTAATAGGCTGACCATCTGAGACCAACGGGGTTGGGAAGGGGTGGTTTGAAACAAGAAAGTCAAAAAATTGATTTTGGGGGAGTGAAGAAGCGGGGTGAACACAAAAAGGAAAAAAGGTGCGATTCTTGCCGAGGAATTGACTTTTCCCTAACAGTCAACTTGCACAATGCAGGGGCTGTCAGAAAAAAAGGGGTAACGAAAGGAAAAAATCGAATGGGGAAAACGGGAAACGTCGCTTGGTCAGGGGAAGTGCCGAGGGAGGGGGGGCCGAAACTTTTTGGGGGGGGGAAAAGGGAGACTCGTGCAAGAAATGTACTCAAAGTTGGAGTCGCCCTACGACAACAAATGTAAAAAGAATAGTTCTGCAAAAACAATGAAGACGAAAACAAGATGAAAAGGGGGTGAAAAGGGCCTTGATGGGAACAAAAATGAGGCGGAACCGACAAGGGGAAAAGTAGGTACGAAAGACAAAAAAAATCAACTTTGATTGGTTGTCAACTCGGGGTGAGATGCACGGAGGAAAAAGAAAGTTTGCAAAGGGGCCAACGTAACCAAGGAAAAAGCGGGGGTCACAGAAAATACAGAGAAATCACAAGGGATTTGTGATGGTTAAATCAACAAAAAAAATACGCAGGAACGAAACAACACAGAAAGAAGCGACAGAAAAACGGGCAAACAGCCGAGCAAATCGTGAGAAAAGTGGCCGAAAAAGAAATTCCGGGAAAAAACAGATCGTCTAAAGGTTTAAATAATGTGGACTGCAGTGGGGAAGAGGGCAGAACTGGGGTTAAAAAAAAAAAAAATCGGGCGGGACTTCCCTGCAGACGGGGGAATAGATTGCGGGGGGGAATACCGAATGTAGCGTTTCTTCTGGAAAACTCCAGAATTCCGGGGAACTAAGGCGGAGAGCGGAGAAAAAACAAAGACTGGTGTGGGGGGGGAAGAGCAAACAAAATACAGCAAGAGGGAAGCCTACGAAAAAAGGGGGGGGGAATTCGAGAGAGCGTGAATGTGGTGAATTAAGCTTTCACTGAAAAATCCTAATAGGGGGGGGAGAAAATCACAATAAGGGGTGTCGATGAAGAATGTCAATTTCGAAATGTGTGCGGAAGGACTCCTTGCTTCCTTGAGGTGAAATGGGAGGCATGAAATCGGGGGTAACGGGGAATCACGAAGAAGACCGAGGAAATCTAGCATGAAAGGTGGTAGGGGGGCATGGCCAAGCGTTCACCGGGATGCATGTTTAAACGAAAAAGAAAACGGAAACAGTCCAAAGCTAAAAGTGAAAAGTGAGGAGAAGGGGACAAAGACGGTGCGCTGATCGCAAAAAGCAGGGATTCTACATCATTTGACCTGGGATCTAATGGGCAACAGAAGGAGGTCAGAAGAGCGGGGAAGGACCCAGAGAATGGGTTAAATTCCCAGGAGCAAGAAAGGGGACAACTGAGGGGATTGCTTGTAAAAGGGTGAAAAAAAAACACCTTCCTTTTCAATTACCGAATGAAAAGAGGCGGAATCAAGAGGGAGAAGAAAAAAAAAAATAAACTGGAACGGGGAAAAAAGATCGACGAAAAAAAAAAGGGAAGGGAAATGTCCCCCAGTAACATAAAATTCACTCAAACTAACAAAGGGCTAATGCTGCAGGTATGACAACAGGAAAAGGGGAAGGCATAGGTGAAAAAAAAAAAACTTTAAAAATCGAACGAAGGGAGAAGGAGGAAAAAACTGGTGGAGTGGGACTGCCTAAGGGGGGACCGGAAAAATGTTTGATTAGGACGGTAAAAACAGAGGGAATGCCGGGAAGTGAAAGAAAAAACTTCTTGCCGAAAAATGAAAAACAACAAGGGGGGGAAAAAGGAAGGTTTTTGCCTGGGGGGGGCCCTATGGTCAACGGTACCTTTTTCTAAGAAAGAAGACCAAAAAGGAAAATTGGGCAAAGCAAAGAAAAAAAGACCAAACGAAACGTAACGGGCGATAGTTAGGAAAGAGGAATGGAGCTTATGTCATGGGGGACAAACATCGACTAGAAACATATCCTGCCATTCCTCAGAAACTAAAAGAACGGAAAAGAAGAAGAAAAGAACCTGGGGGGGGGCACCATGGGGAGAGATGGAAAAAACATGGGAGGAAAAAAGGAGAAAGGCAACCAGAAAAGAGGGCAAAAAATTGCCTTATACCACACCGCAGGGAGTCTTTCGTCTAGCAGAAAAGAGGCAAAGCCGCGTAAAAGAATACGGGGCATGAGGCCATTTGAACGCAAAGGGGGAGAAAGACACATGAGGAGCAGCTGCCGAGCATCGCGTAAACGGCCAAAGGAGGGGAGAGAAACCAGAATATAGGAATTCTATCTCTCAGACTGTAGAATAAAAGTGCAAGCCGAAGGGGGGACCAAAAAAAACAAAACCGAAAGCCAAAAACAAAAAAGAGGGGGTCCAAGGGGAAAGATGAGCGGGGCAATCGCCTTTTTTATTGTGGTGTCATAACCGATCTTAGTTCTCTGAAAGGTGCCCGCAGGGAAAATGGGGGTGGACAAAGAACACATGACGGCATCGTCCCACGAAGGAAAAAAAAAACGATAGAGAAGAACCCAAAAAAAAGGGAGGGTGTAGCATGTAACCGAGCCATTAGGGAAAAATCCAGCGATGTTCAAGAAGCGCCTGCAAAAAAAGAGAAGCCCAAGGCAATAGGTTTGCATGGTGGTGGGCAACGCGGGGAGAAAGATCAAAATAAAAAAGAACAGGATAGGTTATCACACAAGCTTTACCCACCTTAAAGTCTGGGGGAAAAAAAGCAAACAAAATCAGGGCTGGGAAACGAGTGCAAATGCACGGGTTCGAAGCGGAGAGCAAGGGATGGGAACACGGGGGAAAAAGAAAACGATGCCTTTATGCCTACCGCCCCGGTGGTGGTGGAACCGGCTGCCAGTAGCATGAAACATATCATTAAGAAGGTACCGGGGAAAAAAAGAGCGTCACTGGGGGGGGGGGGGTTGACGGAAAACATCGACCATTGTCCACTGTTCCCAGACACGCACTCATGGCAGGGGGGTTAGGCCGGACAAGGGGGGGGGAAGGGGAAGGGGTAGCCCTGGGGGGAAGTCCCACGGGAGCATGAATAAGAAGAAACGGTAGCCGTTTGGAGGGCAGTTTGGGGAATGACCTGCCTTCAGAATTTTATAGAAAGAAAAGAGGATGGTCTGAGAAAAAAGAATGCCAAAAGGATGAAAAACGCTTACGAAGGCGGTGTAGGGGGAAGTACATAAAAAAAAAATGAGTGTCATAATCTCAAACACAAAGGGAAAAGGTTTTGTAAAAGAAGGGACGAAATTTAGGGGCCAAGGTGCCCCCGAACAAAGGGACGCAGGAAGGCGCACGACAGAAAGCCGTACGTGAAGAAGAGATAACGGGGGGGGGCTATCAAATACCAATCTCAAGACGGGACCGTTCCCAACGGAAAAGGAAAAAAAGGCACAGGTGTCGGTGAAATGAATAAAAAAAGGGCAAAGACGCAAAAAAGAAAAAAAACGCATACAAGGGAAGGTGACAGTACAATAACCTGCAAAATGGTAAGGTGACGCAGGGGGTAACATTGGGAAAGGGCAGAGAGGGAGGGAGAAAAAAAAAAGAAAAAGTGTGCAGACAAAACGGCCAAGGGAATCATTAGTGAACTAATTTTATAGCAGAAGGTTGAAAGCCGGGGAAGTGTGGACAGGACGGGCAATAAGGCGGGCGAAAAAGATGCAAGTGAATAAAAATGCCATTCCGCCTGCAGAACAGAAGGAAAAAAGGGCATTTGGAAGTCCCGAGCTAAAAATTGGGATTACTAGTAGCCGGGACGGGAAGGTCACGCGTTTGAGAACAACCAGTTCAATATACTGTAATTATGGTATCGACCGTTTGTAAGACAAACTCACAAAGACAGGAGACGGGCCGTCACAGAGGGGGCACAAGGGGGGAAAACTTAGGGGGGGAAAAAAATTCCGGAAGACGGGAGAAGGGAAAGTAAAGAAGAACAAATCTCGTCAACGTTTCTAAGTTCTATCAGGGGTTGGGTTAAAAGGGGAGGGGGGGTAGGGGACTATTGCACCCGGGCATTTGGGGGAAAGAAGAGGTGGAAGCACATTGGGAAGGGGGGCTATAAAAAAAGTAACTCCCTAAGGTGGTCTATTGGGCATCAAGGGAAAGGGGGAGAGGGGGGTCAAAAAAAAAAACTAGGATACGAAAGGAAAAATATACCACTAGGGGGTTCACAGTGTGACCAACAATAGAAATGTTGGGGGTGGGCAATTGGGTGGAAGTACAAGCGAAAGAGGGACATAAAGGTGATGTCAAAAAGGCACTGATAAAAGGGCGCTAGCCCATAAAGAGATATGGCATAAAAAAATCGAGGGAAATTGGGAAACCGACGATGCATCGGAAAGAAAAGAAACAAACATTGATAACCATTTTTGAGAAAAAAAAAGTGAAGTGAATGTACCCGGAGAGGGGGGAAAGCAGGGAGGGGGTTGCGATGGTCAAGTAAAGGCAAATAAGACAAAAGACTCAAAAAAAAAAAAAGGGGGACTCCGGAACGGGGGGTGTCAAAAATTCCTGTTTTCCGGTATCTCACTTTGACGGGGAAAAAGTCAGGGGCAGGTCAAGAAAAGGACATTCATGACCAGAACCAGGAAAAGACCTTTCGGGGAAGGGGAAATTGTTTTTGGACGTTAAATGGAAACAGGGATAAACTCGGGCGAGTTTTCTATGGAGCAGAAAGGGACGCGGAAAGAACCGTGGGGGACGTTCAAAGAATACCAGAACGGGACGAAAAGGAATCATTTCCTAGTGAAAGCAATCATGGTCATTCTTCGAAAAAGCTGAAAACAAGAAAAAAACCAGCGCAAAAGTCACCGGGAAAGGGATCCAGAGTGCGGCCGAAAGTTTTCAGAAGCTTCAGGAAATCGCGGTGGACAGCAGCAGACAGGACGCCCATTACGGGTCAAAAGGGCAAGGGGAAACAAAGCAAAAAATAACAGACCGCTACCGAGAGAGCCAGGAAAAGGAACTTACCATTATGGACCTCCGACATCGGGTTGGGGGGAGAGGAAAAAAAAGGCGTGGAAACGTGAAACGAAACGAAGGCCAGGGGGCCAGGTCACCAACAGTGCCTCAAAAAAACGAATTGAGAACGTCGAAGGGCAAAAAGAGGGGTGGAGGGGATCTCACATCAGTTCGGAAGCGGGGGGGGGTGGTTACTTTAGGGCAGAAAGGGTTGATCCATTGTACAACGGCCCCGAAACAGTAGGAAGAGAGGAAGGGAATTCCGAATACCAAGAGAAGACGGAGGAAAAAAAAAACGCCCTCAGCGGAACCCCTATAGGGGGAGAGACAGGCAATCTCAACAGTTCAAGGAGCGAATAACGGGCGTGAAAGAAAAGGGGACCGGAGGCAACGGGTGAAAGCATCAAAAGTTCGGGACCTTACCGTAAATTTACACTGGTGTGTGGGAGTGGGGAAAAAAGGCAAGGCCCACCTCGGGTGAAAAAGAATCCCAACCAGACAAAGCGGGGAAAATCGGTCTCCTCTAATTGCTGACGGCCACTATTGAAAGACGGGAAGCTTACAAAGGGGGACCCGGTCGAGTGTTCCAGGAGTACCTTCAAAAAACGGACGAGAAACTGAGATCGGACCTTCTTTGGTGATATCGTTCAGGGGGTATGTGAAAAGAAAAAAAGCTTCACACCAAATCAACGATTACGCGCACAGGGGGGGTTCAACCCAAGACACTGGACGTGGAGGCGCTCCAAATGTATCAAAGGGCTGGGGGACTCGGACACAAGGAAAGAGAGAATCCTTGAGAGGGTATCTCGAGTGGCAGCATCCAAGTCACTGTGTGAAGGAAGAAAAATTATCGAATGGGTAACTTTTGCCAGGCAAAGCCGAAGACGAAGGAAAAGTGAAAAGAAAGTGCCATCGAAAGGAGCTGCTGTCTGAAACCAGATTTAAAAAAATGCAACGGAAACAGCAAGGAAAGGAAAAACGGTCTCCCCAAAGGGGGTGCAGCCGGGGGGGAAGATCGCCAAGGAAAAAAGGGGGGCTAAGGGTGGGAAACGGGTGGCACGGCCAGGTAAGAGAAGGTGCTTTGGGGGGGGCTTGATGGGTCTGCTAGCGGAGTGAAGCGTTAACATAAACGCCGGGGGGATTTTTAAGAACAACGGGTATCTGGAAAAGACTGCCGGGGAAGCGACCCAAGGAAATAAGTATATCCCCCCCCGGACAACGGAAAGCAGGGACCTCCAGTAAAAGAAGGGTAGTTTCAGGTCTGCCCAGGTCCGTTACGAAAAGGGGTTGAAAATGAACGGCAGGGAAGGGTGCCACAGAAAAAAATAAAAAAACAAAATTTCAGAGGGGGGGTGCGGGAGGGCAAAGAACTAGCTGTCAGGGGAGGAGTGGACAAAGGAAAGAAATCTTGCCAAAGGGAGAGGGTGAAAGGGGAATTTCGCAAATGGGCCCGAAAAGGACACTACGGGCGACGAAAGCAAAAAGTGTCCCGGATTTACACGGCATAAAACGTTTGTGGAAGCACGCCAGGTGGACAGAAGGATTGGGGGGGAAGTGGTCATAAGGAAAGGGCCGCTATACTCGAGACTCAATGCGTGTTTTTGTCACACATTCGCTTTGAACCAGGAAAAAAAAGAAGAGAAGGGAAAAACAAATGGACCAAAAAACCAGTGGGGGGAAAGGATCAGAGAGAAAGGAGGAGCATTTGAATTTTAACTGTTGGGAACGAACCTCTTGAGGGGTGTCAACGGTTGAAGCGCGCGCGGAAGAAAGGGGTGATCCTTCGAAAAAAAGGCTTAGAATCAAATGAAGCCGCTAAAGATGGGACCGTGAACAGGAAATACGGTTTTAAAAAAACACTGATTGTGGAAAAAGTTGAGGTCAAGGAGGAGAGACCGGAGAGACCGAAACTCAGAATGGCAATGCGGCGTGGGCATAAAAAGGGGGTCGAGCCAGGAGGGAGCCGTTGGAGGGAGACACGAGAAAATGTTCGGGAAAGCAGGGGGGAGGGCACTTTGGAAAACGACTCGATTTCGTAAGAAAAAAGGGGAACATCAGAAAGGGGAGAAAGGGGGAACAAATCGTGAAAAATGGGTGGGAACGGCAACAACAACACTGAGTTAGGAGCTAGGATCACATTTTAAAAGCAATTTCCAAATCCACGGCCCCAGCATCACAGGGGCGAAGAAGGGGGGTAGAACGACAGCAGAGTTTTGGGGACACTTAAAGGGTGCACGAAAAAAAGGAACTCGTTCTTTGAGGCAGGGGGAATCGCTTCGAAACCTCGGCAACTGTCTCAACTAAGCAATGTGCCATCAAATGCAGGGTAGATAACATTGTGGAAGGGGTACCACGGTAGAACTCACGGGGGGGAGGTAAAAACCGTTGAAAAACAAGACTCCAGGTCATCTTCTCAGCACATGGAATTGATTGTTCGACGCTGGGGGAAGAGGCCAAACGTTCAAGAGGTAGCTCAAAGGGAAGTCAGGAAATGCAAAGTAAACCGCACTTCTCTTCAAAAAAGGAATGCTAAGAATGGCACAATCCTGAAATCAAGAGGGGGGGGGAAGGGGGTGGTAAACGAAACGCTATGAGGGCACTGAGACAAGGGGGGGGGTTGGGTGACCACAAAAAAAAGAATCCCAAACAGGGATTTCATCTGATGACAGTTTTCTGAAAGCAAGAAAGGGGAGGGGGGGTAAAAATGAAAACTGTCATGAAAAGAGTAGAGAAATCGCACGAAAAGGGAAGAGAGAAGGCCCCCGGGGGGGGGGAAGAGTGTTCCGAAATGGGGGGGAACTTTGTTCAAACTGTTAGCGATGGGGCAAGATTACGAAAAGGGGGGAGGACTAACTCAAGCAACATGAAGCTAAGTTGGTTATGCACCGAAACAACAGGAGAAAAATGGTGTTGGATGCTGGGGGGACAATAAGCACGTCAAGCCCATAAAAACACCAACATACTCGGTGTGAAGTTTGTGAAAAAGCGAGGGGGGGAAAGGAAAACAACGAGGATATCGGATTGTGAGGTCAAAGGGGGAGGCCACTTTCAGCTGGGGTCCAAAAAATATAAGAAGAAAAAGACACCATAGACAGAACTTAGACGAAAACAAGCAAAGCCAAAACCGGAAAAGTCCGAGATTAACTTAAAATCCAGTGCACGGATAAGGCAGACAGGAAAAAACAAAGGTTGCAAAAAAACAGAGTACGTACAGTGGTCCAAATAATGGGTCCTTAACTCTTAATGGCAACCCGGGAGATGGAGAAAGGGCGGACGTCAACGGAACTGGGCATTTCTTCACATTGGGAAACGAAGTCATCATAAATAGGATTGATTTCAAAAGACAAAAAAAGGGGCAAAGGGGCCGAAGAACTAGGGTAAAGATCGAAGCATAAGGGGGGGGGTAAACCATCAAAAGGTAACTAAAAGTAGCTGCCTACGCAGTGGGGAATTCCCCACTTGAGAGAAATGTTGAAAAATGGGGGTGAGGGAAGGACTGGCGACACGATATAAACACAGCACACGAAAGGGGACAGGAATTTCGATTAACAGTAGAGGAATTCCATTTCTGTAAGGAAAAAGTCCTGAAATCCTGAGGAAAACACTGGAGGAGAATCGGAGGCATGGGCGCCAAAGCAGACGCCCGGGGATCGAGACATTTCAAACAAACTTGGTTCGGTTTGACATCAAAGAAAGGTGCCAAAGGGATGCAGTGTGGGACGAACAGTGGAAGAAAGGAATGCCCTAAGGTAATGGTATGCGCAAACGGGCAAGAAAAGCATTGCACGGAACGGGGTAAATAACGGCAACTAGATGGACTTCGAATGAAATATAAGTCACGCGAGGGCATAAGGGGAAGAAAAAATGCGGAAGAACTGGACCGGACTTCAGGGAAAGTGCGAAGGAGGGAGGAGGGCCTTCCTTACTCGGATTAACTCATCCAACGTCGGAGTTGGGAAAGAGAAGCAAAAGAACTGTGAAGGGGGGTAAAGGGGGGTATCAAAGAAAACAAAAGGACTGGCACAAGATCGAGGGACCAAAGAACCCGGAATCATGGACATAGTATCCAACGGATGGGGAAAGGGGTGGGTTTCCCAATCATAAGGGAGTGAAGGCACAGGGGGAGAGTACCGGCCCTGGAGACGGGAGGGAAGATAGAGGAAGGAGACAAACAGGGAAAGGTAATGGGCGACGGAAGGCTGACGGAAAAGAGAAGGAGGGAAAAATTAAGAAAAATCTGCCTCAAGAAGTATCACAGGAGGACTAAGGTGTTTGGAGGAGGGGGGGACCGAGGGCTTAGCTTTGTGGTAGAAAAACAAGCCGACAAACTGATGGCCCGAAAAGTGCTCAACGTCGTTACTGGTTCAGATTTATAACAAGCCAAGATGCGAGGAGACTAGCAATCGACTACAGGACTATGTGCCGGCAAGGGAAAAAACATCAAAACGAGTCCCGGAGTCCATGGGGCTGGGAATGAAAAAAAAGGGGGGCATTTAACAAGGGGAGAAAACCCCTCAAAAAGAGCTAACAACCAGAAGTTGTACCAACCGGGCGGAGAACCCCGAGAAGGGAAGGGGACACGTAGAGTAGAGGGGGCAGCTTTTCAAGCCGCGGGACAAAAAAAGAATTGGTACATGGAGGGAAATGGACGCAAATGTGGACCATTCCGAGCAGGACTCTGAAGATATAAAAAAAGTCACAGCGATGAAGCAAAAAAGGGGAAGGGCGCTGCTTGACAGAGAACGGCAGGCCGGCAAAAAGAAAAGGAAATGGGTAGTCCAAAAAGGACAAAACCTTCATGAACACGGCCCAATATGAGGAGTCAATGGAGTGATCGGGGAAAGAAAAATCGCATTGATGACTAGACGGCGGAGGGGAGGAACAAGTTCGAGGAGCAACGAACAAATTCTTTAGTAGTTCGCCAAAAATGAAATGGAAAGAGGGTCACAATACAAACCAACCGATAGAGGTACGAAGAAAAAATTGGAGCTTTTGGAAGTGTCTTCCCAACAAAAAATAAGGAAGCGAGTTTCCCACAACGAAAAGACGGAAAAGAGGGGCCGAACGGTAGAAGAGTGGTGTTGGTGGGGGCTCATGAAAAGGAGTCCACAATAACTACCATTCCATATTTCAGGGGATCACAATCTTAACTGCAGGGGTGCTGATTCACTCATAGCTAAGGGGTGGGAAGTCAAGTGCCGTGTAGAGCTTGGGGAATCGCAAAGGGTTCTTTAGCAAACTGAGGAAGCGCTCCTTATGCGACGCACACTTCACAAATGTTTAGTGGAAAGGGAATGCTGAGAAAGAGGGAAAGAAAAAAGAAAGAAAGAACGTATTCCGGGTTGAAACACAACGCGCGTCAAACTGGTTGGGGTTCGGGGAAATCAACGGTTCCTTTCCCAACCTGGGTCCAATGAAACCTTCTCACCAATTGGACACCGAAGATTCCGGAAACCTGAAGGCCGTTGGCAAGGCCGTGAGCTGGGGGGGAAGGAAGAAAAACAAATACAGATGGCAACGGGGGGGGTATGTACGTTTGAGTCGGCCGCGGGAGGGTGGGGCGTACACTAGAGGGCCTTTTTACGTGGAAGTCTATGCGAGTCGCCAAAAACTTTCTAAGCCTTGGGACCTACTGGCAAAAAAAGCACTGAGGAAGTCGAAGATGCAACAAAAGAAAATAGGAGAGGTACCAGTGCGGTGGGGGGAGGGAAAAACCGACACTCAAAAAAACGCATGAACATCGACGACGGGCAAGAAAAAAATGGGGCTGAAAGACAAATAACAAAGCACCACAACAAGAGGGGAAGGAAAGGAAAAAGAACCAGGAAAGTGTTGAAGTTGCTGCTACCGGAAAAAAAGATAAAGAATAAGCCTGAAAGGGAACTTCTCGCCTAACCGCCCAAGTGCGCAGGAACTTGAACAGTGGGGGGGAAGGTCACGGATGGCACGGAAACAAAAAAAGGGAAGGAGGGTGTTCATACGAGAAAGACAAATGATTGCGGGGAGAAAAACAAAAGCACTAAAGGTTGGGGGGGGAGGGGTCCAGAATACGCAATCCCCACCCCCCAATTTAAAACATACACAAAGAAAAGACACACGTCCTGAACCAGATCAAAGCCTTCCGAAAACGGAGGAGGGAAGCCCAGTCAGAGCGAGGGGGGGAGCGAATTCAAGAAACGTTGGGGTTGGAACGAGTGGGGTGGGGGTCAACATTCCCTGTTCTTTAAAGGGGGACGGGAAAATTTTACTGCGAACAACACTGCCAAATAGAACCGGGGGCACGGGAAGGAGGGGCGGGGACGGTTCTATTGTGTGGGGGGGACTGAAAGAAGAGTGCTGGATGCGGTTGGGGAAGCCCTAAAAAAGAGAGACACGAAGCGGACTGAGAAATCGGGGTTGGGTGAAGGGAGGGGATTAAAAGATGAACATGGTTGTATGAACATTTGAAAAAAAATTTAGTGGCGAGACGAAGAAAGGAAGAGAAAAAAAATGACGGCTCAAAGGAGAGTTTCGGGGACACAGATAGAAAAGTACGGATAAATCTTGTTGGCCAGGTGGGGGAATGTCGGGGGTTTGGGTTTCAGGTGGCAATCAATCACCAAGGAAAAAAAAGTTTAGGAAGTGAACACAACGAAGGAGGAAAAAAAACAGGGAGTTTCCATCGCGCCGGGGCGGGGGGAAAGGGTAACGCCAGAAAGGTCAAAGCAGCGGGGAAGCCTCCCGCGGAGTCCCATTGAAACAGGGCCCGCAAAACATGGAAGTAGGTCGGGAAAAAAACGGGAGTTTTGAAGCATAAGGGGACGAGGAGAAGATCTCCATGGCAAAGGTTGATCCGGGACCTGGGTCAAAGAGGTATGGGTTGCCGGAGAGAGACAGGGGGAGGCACTGTCTCAATTGTTCAAGGGGCACCAAGGTGAAAGGAACCAAACCAGGAAACTCCGGCGGTCCGTCCAATGGAGTTGGAACCGGAAGGATAAATAGGGAGGAGATGGCCTGACTATGGGGATAGGGGGGGGTCTCAAAGAAATAGAAACCCGGGGGGGACTTTGGATGCTTAACTGGGCAGGCATACC
>Ga0179593_1640789_pt1 | contig 14731 bp, 12 predicted proteins | sample CZODoug2_1_08_16_FD_185931 | JGI IMG/M metagenome (GOLD analysis project Ga0179593, IMG submission 185931) | Vadose zone soil fungal communities from Angelo Coast Range Reserve, California, USA - CZODoug2_1_08_16fungal (PacBio error correction) | ecosystem: Environmental > Terrestrial > Soil >...
GACAACGGACTACTGAGTGATACGGTCGGGGTCAAAAGTGGCAGTCTTGGCAAAACCCTCGATCCTATGGGGGGAAAAAACGTCGATACGCAGGGCTTCTCTGATGGACTTAACTATATAGAGTATCCCAGTGATCGGAAGCACAATCTCACAGCTTTAACCAGCAACAATACTCCGCAAAATTTAGGCGGGACCAAGAAAAGTTGCGGGCATGGAAAGGCGTATCAGGAAAGCCGGAGGGCCAGCCGCGACCAGCCGACCGGGGAGAGCGCTATAGGAAGCAAGGGTCATGAGCTCCGCGGCGTCGAGGGCTGCATCAGCCCCTTTGCGTCCAAACGGAGGTCAAAAGAAGCCGGGGAGGGGCCAGCAAGACGGGGCCGGCGATCGGGGGAAAAGATGCCGGACTAAGCGCAAAGCGGATCAGCTCGGGTCGTGGTGAAGTGATAGCTGCACGGGGAAATTCCGGGACTCTCCACAGTGCGGAGGACGAGAATATGACAAAACGCTGGCACAATTCTCGAGCTGCCGAAACGAGAAGCGTCAACCCTAGCGCAAAATCATCGCCCAGCGAGGATACGCCGGCAGGACGGTGATGTAGCCGGAACCCGGAACGGAAAAATAGAGAACAAAACAACGGAGAAAGAAGAGATGGGAGGGTCCCGCCGTGGTACGAAATCACACCGTCTGCGGCGATCCTCCGGGGCTTGGGGGGGGGGAAGGTGTTTCTGCTTTCCGAGGGACCAAACGAGGGGGGAAAAAAGAGTGAGGAAGAAAGCGTTCCGATGTTTTTTTGAAAGGGGCCAATCTACCGCTGGGGGAAGTCGAGGTAAGGAGCCTTGGAACCTTTCCTGCGAGCTAAGAAGCATCACCAAATACGTCGAGCTGATAAGTTTGCGCTGTAAGCCGGCACCGATCTCGGCCGTACTTGCTGGCTGGAAGACGGCGATTTTTTGGAGCTCGGGTCTAACGATACGCAAGCTGAGGAAGGGCGCCAGGTGAGCCGACAATATAGCGCTAAAGAGTCTCACATGCGGCGGCGCGGCGAAGCTAATCTAGAACTAAGGCCTGCAAAACGGCGTGGTTCCCGCGAATGCTTGCGTATTGGAAAAACCGTTACGCCGAGAGTGGCGGGCCTATCCCGTAAGGGCTAGGGAGGAAGAGGCGCGCAAAAGGACGCGTCGGATCGACGGCCGTAATGGCCGAGATCGAGGGTGCCAAGACTGTAGGGGCCGAAAAGGAGCAACTCTCTTCCGCTGTCTATATAACCAAAGAGGCACCGTTCTGGAGGGGCCAGCTGACCCCTATGGTGGGCAAAAAAAGAAAGCCTTAGAAATAGGTCCAGGCTCGACGACTAAATCCGATCTGGCAACCAAGGAGAAACGAATTTAATGGGACTAGCCTGCCGAAAAGCTCTTAACCCTGCCAAAAAGACACCCGACAAGGGAAACGAGAGAAAGGGGGAAGATCCTCCGAAGACGGAGAAGAAATGGGAGGACTCCATGGCTCTATTTCCCGCTCTTCCTGAGGGGGGGACAAATAAAGAAGCGACAAAAAAGAGAAGGTTACTGCGTCGTCCCGGCTGTGGGGAGACATCAGGGGTCTGACCAAAAGAAAATCAGGAAGTCTAATGAAGAAGTTTCGGGGGAATCCGCAATCTAAGGTCATAGGTCTCCTGGCCAGATCCTACCCCTAGGGGGGGAAAAAGTTTCAGAATATTTGGATCGGTCAGCAAGCCCCAATGTCAACTCCGGATAACGGATCCGGTTATATTGGGGGAAAGCCTAGATATCGTCAAAATAAGAACATCTATTGGGAAAAAGAAAAGGGGGAAAGGGGAAGGGACTGAGAGCTAACATGAGAAGACTTCAAAACCGATGCTGATGCCTCTATCCGAGCAACCCTGAAAATCGAAGACTCTTAAGGGGAGCCTATTCAGACCGTAATTAACCCACGCAAGGAGACTATGCATCGACAAGCTGGGGCCGAAGGGGGGAAAATCAAAGATAAAGGAAGAAAGGAGTGTTTCGAGAAAGGGGTCTCCCAGAGATCTGCTCTTGTACGAGTTTTTCGACAAAAATATTTTGAGGACAGTTGCCGAAACGGCTGAGGAGAAGTTGCTCATCGGGGTGGGGTCTCTCGGATTCCCAGAGGCGGCTAGAACTGGAAAGGTGCAAAAGACGAAAATATGGCGGCGGAGGAGCAGAGGAGTCCGTCTAGAACAAAAATTAACTTCCCCGCAATTAGGAAGGGCTCCCCGCTTTAAAAATGGAATAGCCCGAAACGAGGGGACTGAGTGCTTGTTCCTAAAAATTCGATCCCGTACGCGTTAAAGTATGGCTGGGGAAAAATCTGGGGAAAGGTTGGGGTAAACCAGAGACAGGAATCGGTCAATATAAGAGGAGGCGGAAGTACCGTACTGCCTGACGATCTAAGGACAAAAAAACAAGGGAGGAAAAGATCTAGAGAAGAAGGATGACTGAGGAAGGATCGTATTCATTGACCTAGTGATTTCTTGAAGGGTAATGCCACCAAAAGGTACGCGAGCTTAAAAGAACTAATGAGAGATTGAAAAGGTTAGACGGAAAAGGGGTGAAAAGTCGGTATGTATTAGAGTGAACTGGAAAGACGCTACCGGATGACCCAGATGGATCGAAGTTGGGCTCTTCGCGTGTGACGGGGGGGTTAGCGGTAAGTCCGAAGATCAGAACTCTCAGGGGGATGAACTTCACGCGTGGCGAAACTGGGGGCGAACAAGAAAAGAATTCAAATTTCGGGGGTTGAGCGTAGACAGATCTGAAAAAAAAAAGTCAAAATTCAAGACAAAAGAGGGGCGCCAAACTCGAGCAGGACTCTTTGCGTGGCGAAAAAAAGTGTCCTTCGAAAAAAAGAGAACCTTGAAAAAGCGGAAGGGGGACTAGGCTAGGGCACTGGTGAAGCGGGTTGACATACTTGTGGATCGCTATCTTCCTCGGGAGGTGAAAAGGTTTCAGACGAGAATCATAGAGGAAGAAAGGCTTCAGGGGTGCGCTACGCGTTTACCGTGGGACCAAATGAGAAGAAGGGGGGGTAGGTCGAGATGCGCTTTTCTCCCGAGCACCTGGAGACTTCTCATTGAGAAATTGGAGGGGGGAGGATGAAAACGGGAAAATCAAGGGAAACGGATAGGTTGGCAAAAAACTCCTTTGAACGGATGGCGGAGAGGAAAAGAAGAGGGGACAAGGAACACTAAACCCAGAGGGGGAGCGCTGTGGGGGGACGTGGGGGTCAAAGACGAGAGGAAAGAGGAAAGAGAAGGGGGTATAACGGAGGTAAGGGGGAAGGTCCCCAAAGACGACTAGCCTGCAAGGACTACCTTGAGGCCAGCTTAGCCGGGGGAACTCCTCGGGGAGAGGGTAGGGGGGGATCTGCAGGGAAAGCGCGGGCGGAGGCATCGCCCACGGAGGTTTGGACGGGAGTTCGAACACTAAGGACTAGAAAAAGACAAAAGGTGGAAAGATTGCTATCAAAAGGGTTCGGTGTGTCAAAACAGAAAAAAAAAAGGAAGCAGGTGGACGGACAACGGGGCCTAGCAAACTCGATCTCACATTCCGGAGAAGTCGGCGGAAAAGAGGAGGCGCCCGGTGCCCGCCAGAAAGGGCGGCGTCGTCCAATACGCACGCAGACGCGGGCAGAAAGATGGAGAAGATGAGAGCAGGGGGAAAAATCCGCGACAAGAGAACCGCGTATTCCACAAGGTCAGTAAACTAGGAAGGAAAAGAAATCGAGGTAAATCTTCGAGACCGCGACGTCAAAAATATAGGGTCGTCGCAAAGAAAACAGGCCTATCGTTAGAAGGATCAGCGATAAAGTAACAATTAAGGGAAGGGCGCAGTAAGTGCGGAGACGCAAAAAAAAGATACGAACGTTCATCAGGAAAAAAGGCTCTAGCTGTCCTTAGAGCCGGATTAAAGCATAAACCGAAGCCCCGGGGATGGAAGAAAGGAGGTACGAACTTCAAACAAATAGGGGAAGAGCGATATGAAAGTGAAAAGGCCGTTTTACTAGTCAAATCATCACTGCCGGGGCTTGAAAAGATGGGAACTGGGGAGGAAAAGTACAAAGTGAAAGAGGGATTAATAACGTCATCTGGCCGGGTTTTGGTCTTCCTCCGCAACGACCCTCGTGTCGAGATCTACAGGAGCCAGGAAAAAGCTCTGAGACGCTTTGCGAGGAAGCAAGGGGCTCCAAAGGGGCGGAAGGGAGGGGAGGAGAAAGGACGAGTTTGTTTGACGTAGAGAGACGGAAGAAGACAATAGAGGGAGGCAAAGAAGCGGATTGAGCCAGAATGGTGCCTAGGGACTAGAGGTCGAACTTGCCGACGCGGCGGCGGGGGGGGGAATCGAGAGGAGAAAAGGCAAAAAGGAGGTTCCCTCGCGAACTGCTGGAAAGGAGAAACAGAGGGGCCAAGGAAAGAAGCCATACGGTAATAGCATCAAAAGAGAAGCGAGGCGGCTGCGCGTAAACGGGGGAGAGGTGGCAAACTACAAAGTTGACCGTCAAAAAAAGTCAGAACGGAGAAAGGGGGTTTTTGGGGAGGTCTGAGGAGGACCAAGCAGGGGGATGAGCGGCAGAGGAACGGGGGACGGGACGCCAGCTAGATCGCCGAGAGAGGACTCGGGAAATAAAAAAAGGAGTGGGGGAGGAAAGCGGAAAAGAGAATTCGCCGAAGAACACAGAAAAGTCGTGCCCCGGTCAGTCTCAAGAGAAAGAGAAAAAGCACACCGGCTTCGAACTCATAAAAGGTCGAGCTGTCTCTCTGGGTCATAGTCCTCACCTCAGAAGAGGGACGGCGTTCCCTTGGGTTGGTAACCCCTTCGGGGCTACCCAACGGAAATAAAGAGTGCGGAAGTGGAAAGAAGTCAGAAAAGTCGGATTACAGATCGCCGCCTACAGATCGAAATTTTAAAAGATCAAAAAAGGAATAGAGAAGGAAACGTAAGGTCCAGACCGGAGAATTCACGAGGGACCGCGTGGGATAAATAAGACAATCATCCAGAGATTGGTTAAAAGGAAAAAAAGTGGCACCTGGGGAAAGGGAGGATCAAATCAGCAAAACGACAAAACTTAGAGCCCGGGGGGAAAAGAGCCTATTTGTATATGAAAACACTAGGAATATAAGACAGTAACAAAGTGGGGGACAATAAAAACAGTCGGATCACTTTTCGCCGAGGGGGGGGCAGGACCAGAATCTGAACTAGGGGGGAGAAAAAAAAGAAAGGAGACAGAGGGAGAAGAAAAGTCTGAGGGCTCCAAGATCTACTAAGGGGAGGGGGACAGGAAACGTGAGGCGCTTATTCTAAGGCGGCGGACACGAGTATAGGTCAAGAGACAAAGATAAAAAAAAATACGTCACAGGACCATAACAAAAATTTCGCAGCTGGATCCCTAGGGAGTCAAGGTAAAAAAAAGCAGTAAAAGGAGGAAGAATTGCGTGGGAGACAAAGTCGATCCGAGATATAGTCGGTTGGATCCCCACTCGGGTGGGGGAAAAAATCAGAAGAAGGCAAGATAATCGGGGACTTTAGAACAAAGGGACGATCTCTAAAAAACAAAAGGGGATAAAAAGACAAAGTTGGACCAAAAATTAAATGGAATCATCTTTCGGTTGATTTCAAAAAACCGTGTGGGCACAAATTGATCTACGGAGACTCGGGGCATAAAGGTGGGCGAGCTGATTGAGTTCTGGAAAAGACCCGGAATTTAGGAAGGCTTGCTAAGTTGGTTGGAATGCGGCTAAGAGTGCCGACTGGAAAGATCAGGAGATCATAAAAGTGAAGGAACGGTAGGCAAGAACAGCGATCTGAGAGGGAGACTTCAGAACGGGATTACCCTGGCAGATTTGGAGAAGCTTTAACGAAAACTCCGGCAAAAGCTCTATCTCAAGGGGAGAGAAAGGGGGCAAGGGTCAGCTTCCCACGATAAGGTCGAAGGGGGCATAGGAAATTCTAAAGGATGGGTCTGAAGTTTACGGAGCAGAGGGGCTCAAAGGAACCAAGAGAGTGGAGGAGGGACACTTTACCGGGCACCCGAAGGAAGAACCAATAGGGGGGTGGATGATGTAACAAACCGAAAAAACGCACCGAAGAGAATCGGTGCTCCAAGGACTTGAAAAGCGACAAGGGAGATCGTGACAACTAGGGAGGCTGAAAAAAGAAGATCAAAGGGGGGGGCCGGGGGAGCGATTACTGCTGCAGGAGATTGGTCCGTGTGGTCGGGGAGAACGGGGGGCCCAAACGAACTACAGGGGGGGGTCCCCGTTAGGACCCGTCTCAAGAAAGCAGGCAGTAGCAATCAGAGGTCTCATAAGAGGACTTGATCTCCTTAGGCAACAACACGGGAGATCAGGTCTCTCTATTTAAAGAATCCATAAGGAGAAAGAGAGACGGACGAAAAAACCAGAACAATGGCGGGGTCAGGCAAGGTGCTCTATTGGGGCTCCGAGGAAAGAGATTAAGGGGAAAGGGAACTTGTAAAATCTCGTTCGGAAGGAATCCTTCTTAGACTCCCCGGAGGGAAGGAACATTAGCCAGAGGGACAGAATGGCGAAACGTCCCGGGCAAGTTAGGCTATCAAAGGGGGGAAGGGAAGTCCCGATAGCGTCTAAAAGAAAGCCGCCAAATGGGCGACCTCTAGAGAGATAAACAATGCAAAAAAAAGGCGATGAAAGCGGGAGGCGGGAAATAAAAAATCGCCTGGAAGAGCAAGACACGGAAAAACGGTTCGATGCGGCCTTAAGCGCAAAGGGCGGATCAGTCGGAAAAAGTTATGAAAGTATAAAAAACGTTCCCAGGAGAGTGATGCAGTATGAAAATGACGGAAGGGGCAAATTCTAAAGGAAAAAGCATAGAAATTGCACAGCTCCCCCATCCAGCCCCGAGCGATTTGGGAGGGGGAAGGTCGATGGTGCAAAATAGGAGGAGGATAAAGAGGAAGCGGCTACATCACCGTCCTTCCGGAAAAGGAAAGGTGCTTAAAATGGGGTCGCTCGGGTTTGCTGATAGATCTAATCTATCATTGAAGAAAAAGTATGAAGGGGGGAGAAGGTTGGCTCCCTCCCCCTCTATCTACAAAAGCCACGACCCTAGTGGAGCAGGAAAAAGGCCGGGAGCCTTGCGTTACTAGGGCTAATCAAGGAAAAATATGCGGAGAAAAAGACGGGGGGTCGAGGAGCGACCGCGAAGGGGGGGGGGAAGGGAAGAGGTAATATTAGACATCAAGCCAGGGGAGCTGGGAGGGGAGATTTGGGAGGGAAACATCATGGGGCGGCGAGGGGGAGCGGAGAAGAAAAAAAGGGGCATGCCCGCACGGCTGTACCAGGAAAGGGGTAGAAGGAGAAGAACCTCGAGACGCCGAGAGAAGCACTCGACGCGCCGCGACAAAACAGAAAAATGTGCCGGGGTTTGGGGGGAAAAGGAAGTGAGACGCACCGACTCCCTAAACTCAGTGACCTTGCTACGCAGACTCGAACTGAGCGGAGGAAAAATGGGGACCAGCGCGCCTAGAGAGGAGGAGCCGCACTCCCGACGCTCGGAGGGAGGGGATTCCGGGGGAGAGGCCGCCTAAATAGATGAGACCGGGCTTCATCAAGGACTCGAAATGAAGGGAAAGAGATCTGGAAATGCGGCTCACTTATGACCCGAAGAGAAGAAAAAACAGGAACTCTCCCAAATTATTAGAAACTGGAACGAGGTTAGGAAACGGACCCAAGCAGCGCCAGTGGAGGGGGCCCTTGCATCTGAATCAGAAAGTCTTCGATGTAAGGCTCCTGCCAGAGAAAGGAGCCCAGGTGAATGCGCCCCGGTTGCAAAGCGCAGGAACGCACGGGCCAATTCACATTCTAAAGTCGAAGGGTCGAAGAGGCCCCTCGCTGAGAAGGGGAGTCAACTTTGTAAAAGTAAAGTCAGGGGAGGACTCTGAACAAATAATCCGCCCGGAGGGCGCGCGCTGGAAAACTGCAAATCGAGCCTCGTCGGGGCTAGTATCGAACCTTAGAACCACGAAGGAGAATCGAAAAATTTGAGGACTCGGAATAAGAAGCTGTGAAGGGGGTGGAAAGGGGCCAAGAACGGAACGGGAATTTTGGTCGCAAATCCGAAAGACCTTCGGGCAGGGAGAAAGACTGGCGCAGGAAAGGTCGCTTATCTACGAAGAGCTAGGAAGACCGCTGAGCAGAGGGTCGGAAAAAAAAAAGAAGAGCAACGCTGAAACAAAGGCAGATAAAAGGGGGGGTATCCCCGAGGAGACTAACTCAGAAAAAGAAGCTGTCAAAGGGAGGAATAACCGCAAGATCCCTGGCGGGAGGCGGGGGGGAGAAGCGGGATTGAAAAAAAAGTCAAGAATAGAATAAGACGGTAGCTACAAAGTGACGATGATCTCCACAAAAACAAGGAAAAGAGAGAGGGAAAGCTTTAGAAAGGGGAGAGTTTATATGAAAACGATTTCGATGAGTTTTAAGTCACACAAAGGCTATCTGGAAGACCTACTGGTACAAGACAGGGGAAAAAAGAAATTTAGAAATCCGACCGCGGATAGGGGGACTGGAGAGCTAAAAAAAGGGAGACCCAGTCGTTGACTTTACGTGGAGAGTTTGTGAAGCCGGCTAAAGGTGAAAGGGGACATCCTCTTAGAGAAAAAATCCGCCCTGGAAAAAAGAAATAATCGGCTTGAAAAAGGAAACTGTCGGACCGAAGAGAAAATGAGGGGGGAGCCAAACTCTGAGATCCGATCGGTTAGGATTTGACGGAAAAAGCGCAACATGGAAATAGGGAATGCTAGTCTCCGGAAGGGGGTGAAGGAGGCCCTCGGCTTATTATCGCCCGTGAATAGGCGCGAAGATGAGAGAGAGGACGGAAGGGAGAGGGGGGAGCGCCTACTGAACCTGTGCCAAAGGCCATGAAAAACTATGATGGATGAGGAGAAAAATACGGACAGAAGGGGACCGGAGCGGACCGTGATCTCTTCAAGTTGGGGGAGGTGCGAAAACTGAGGGTCGCAGGATCAGAGAGACAGGTTTTAACAGGATGCCGAAACCGAAGGCTCAGAAAAGGTAGTGGGGATGAAGACCACCGCCTGGGAACCGTACCTCTACGGAGTTCGCGGAAGGTAAGCAAACGCATACGGAGAAGTCCGGAAAGAGGACGTGCTAAATTTGAGCGGGGAGGGGATCCTTGGCGGAAAGGCGCAATGTTCGAGCCTCTCCACTTCATAGGGAGTTCGGAAAGAGCTCGGGGGCTAAAAGGGGTCATCATGAGGAAGATAATCTAGAAAAAAAAGTGAGACGTTTGACGGGAACTTTTTCAGGGGGGAAAAAAAAAAAGATGGACTGGAAGTCAAAGAAGTCTGGGGAGATATTAGAAACGCGATCCTTAATCCTCCATAGAAGAAATTGAAGGAAAATAAAGGCCAGTTGATGAACAGGAGGGATTCAAGGCCATAGTGCTCCGGCCGAACCGGGGCTAAAAAGGCCAAAAGGAGTCGAGGAGGAGTTTATGAGAGGACCTTGAAGGGGAGAAAACTTCTCCCAGCGAATAAGAAGCCGCGATCGGTTCGAAATCAGGCTTCGGTTTAAGAGTAAAGAAAGGAAGGGACTGCAAGAGGTGGAGGAGAAAAAAAAAGCGGGAAAGACTTCATCACAGCTTGAAAGGCTCGATAGGCCGGTCCAACCCGATAGAAAAAAGCTGGATAAAAAAAGGTTAGGGAAAGAATTTAACATCTAACACAAAGGGAAAAAAAGATAGAGGGGGATTCTCGTGGTACTTCTAAAACACGTCCTGCCGCGAGGGGAAAGGGAGCTCGGGGGCGATTCTGAAGAGAGAATTGGTGGAAGAGGGGGGAGGACATCAGAGGTGCGGGAATCCTAAAGCACTCTAAAAAAAAAGGGGAGCCGGGCGTCTGAGAGAAGAAGACCGTCAGGAGATTAGAAAACGAAAAGACGTCACTTCGCGAAGACTATTTTGGGAAGGGTCGACTTATAGAAAAGGGGATGCCGAGAGTGACATGAAGGAGAGAAGAGGAGGGGGGTCTGGGGCTTCGGGCGCCGAGAAGACGACTGGAAATTACCAGATCCCCGAGTCCAATGAGGCTATGGTACCTTTAGAAGATATATCAGAGATAGGGTCTAAGCGGCGGAAGAGGAGCTCCGAAAGACGGGCCGCTATTCGCGGGGTTTTGTTGCAAAAGAAGTTACAGGGAACGGGCGAAAGCGAAGGGGGGGTCTGAGAGACGAACCAAGCGAAATGGAGGGCGAAAGAAACCGCAGATGGGCTTGACCAAAACGATCTCCCGAGCAGGAGACTACTGAAAAATAGGAGAAGGCTAGGAAAGCGATCAAAAGAAGGCCACTATAACAACAGGAGAAAAGTTCGAGGAGATGCCACCAAGAAATCGACTAAGAAACGTCCAGTTGGGAATGAGAGGGAAAAAATCGGGGAGACCGGCACCAGGTAGAGGTTGAAAGGGAGGTGAAGAGCGGGATGAACACCTTCATGTTTTACAACCACTAAGCTCAAGTCGAACGAACCGTGGCATCGGGGAAGAAGAGGAGCCCGAGAATCAGCCCCTACAGGTTGCAAAAGGGGTCACAGGTCAATCGCAGAGCCGCTGAAGTCGTTAGGTATCTCCACTATCATAAAATGGTACAAAATCCCATATCATACATGGGGAACCGGAGGCAAGAAAAAGAGGGGCCAGACACTGAAGGTGAAGAATGAAAAGAAAGGCGAGGGAGGTCTAGACGACACCACGAAGACTAGAATATCGTAGATCGCGGGAATGGCCTAAGAAAAGCGAGAGGAGCTGTTGCGCCTGACAGGTTGGGGGAAAAACAGAAATGCGGACCATAGTTGAAAAATGATGCTAAGAACTCCCTGGGGAGGAAGCTAGATTCGAAAAAGATCGGGAAATGAACCCGAAAATCGTAGTCGATAACAAACTCATGATTCTTGAGGGGGGTCACTATACCGAATTACATGAAAATTTCGGAAGCAATGGGACCCAAAAGGCGGAGAAAGAAACCATAAATCAACTCATCCGTCGGTAATGACCCATAAGAGGTCGAAAAGAGGGGCTGGGTAAAACAAGCGCGACAGTTTGGTTTTCTTCAACATCCATGCGGCGAGGGACGGAGTAGAATGGGGAAGGGGGCCGGTAAGAAAAAACAACGGAGTAGGTCTTAAAATATATCTGTCCAAGGGGGAGACTATCCGCTATGAAAAAAGAGGGATGGGGAAAGTCTCAAAAGGTCAAAGGGGTACACACAGCCCGAGAAAAGGCCTGGCTGCAAAGGACGAATGGAGGTCCCTGGGAAAGAGGGGGACAAAAAGATTTAAGAATTTGAGAGGTTAATTGGGGGGAAGTCGGGGACTGACTTCAAAGTGGCGAAAGATAATGCGACACTGGTCGGAAACCGATTGGCTAGAGAAGCGAGAAGAAAAAGGGCGGACCTGAAGGTCTAAAAGAAATTTGAAAAACTGCCGAGACCCGACGAAAGTCCTAGATATCTTGAATGCAAATTTCCCAGAAGGGTGCTACTGTCGAAGGAACTTAGGACATACGGTCTGAGCACCGGAGCCGATGAGAGAAAGTGGGAGGAGAAGGGCTCGGTAGGATCCTCTGGAGTCGACGGGTACGAAAGGTGTTCGAGAAAAATCTGAGGACAGACTATAGGGAGGAAAAAAGCGACGGCACTTCGAATTGGGAGGCGATCATTGAGAGTAGAAACGTGGGGAAAAGGAGAAGGAGTGACCGGACGCCGATGTGAGATGCCGGAAACGGAGTCAGGGGGTTTTAGCCCCGGGTGAAAAATAAAAGAAGAAAAAAATCTGCGGAGGACGCGGAAAATCGCGAACGGGGGAGAAACACAGCGTAGCAGATCGTGAGGCTGCAGGGTGGACTTCGGGCTGCTGCATCTCGTTTTCGAGGCCTCAGGAAAAAAGTACCTGTGAGTCCTACGAAAAGACTCTGAGTTTGGGGAGCTGAATCAGCACGGAAGAGTGGGTCCCTATCCTGAGAATACCAAAGGATCGTTCTGATGTACCAAACAAGAGATCGAAAAAGGAATTCAGTAAGACGCTCCGATCTTATATCTGGGGAAATGCAGATCGGGAAACAGTCTGTGAAAATACTCCAGGGTTAAGGAGACTGGAACCAGCCTTTTGCGGCAATTGTGGGCGGGCCCGCCGGAAAAGAAACCAGATAGCAGGAAAAATTTTCAGGAACCTCTTCGGCAGATGCGTGTAGGGAGTATAAAGAGAAAAAAAGCGAGCGACGATCTATAGAAGCAAGTCGGATAAATCAGCGAAGAGGGGGGTGAGGGGATTTCCTGCAGGAGAGAGTAGACTGAATGCAGAAAAGGGAAACATCGGAAAAAAAATAAATCTCACGCTGAGGAAGATTCCGGAAAGGAACTATGAAAATCAGCTTAGAGACAGAAGGGAGGGGTACGACCAAAAAGGGACATTTCCCAAGAATCACAAATATTGAAGGGTACAGGTCTACAGGAATGAAGCGCAGGAAAAAAAGGAGGGGGAGGGGAGGTGGGGGGTAGTGGCTTGGGTCCTTGATGACAAAAAAAGTTTTGAATTTCGGAGAGGGTCCAAGAGGTTAAGGAAACGAGATAAGAAGGGTAAGAGAATCCACTGACACAAAAGAGGGAGAGTTGTCCGTTACGCTCTCGAACCGAAAACGTCAGAATACGGGGGGTTGAAGACGAAGGAGCGGTCCATAAAGACACTCCAAGGGATGCAGGACCCGCCAAGGAAGCAGGCTGGGGAGGCGGCTGTGAGGGGCAGAGAAAGTCATAATGAAAAATTCACTCAAACGGGGGTCCAGAATGTTTTAACAGGAAGCAAAGGGGCGGATGAACCGGGCTCTCCCTCTAGAACCGGCGAGAGAGGTCTCGAAGGTTGGAAGAAATGGGGAATGTTTTGGAAGAAAAATTCACAAGTGACCGCAGGAAACCAGGGAAAGAATCTCGGGAGGGACTGATAAGGGACCATCTTACAAGTGGCTCAGGGGAGGGAGCGATCCCGAGAGGCTCGCCTACGAAACTCCGATAAAAAGGTCCCGATGAAACTAGGCAATCGAGTAAAATCACTTAACAGAAAATTCAGAGGGAAGGCCGCAAAGAGGGCGACGTTAGAAAGTCGATTCCCTGATCGGCGGAGAAAACTACAGGCAAACCCCTAAAGGAAAACAAAGGAGGGGGATACAAGGGAGTGACACACCTTCATGGTGTCAGAAAAAAAGACAAAAAAAAGAACTCTCCTCCGTGAATCGGGCAAGGAATGAAGAGGGCGCCGGAAGAATAGTGGGACAAATATCACGACTGTATTGGAGACAGCAAAGAGGGAAATCCAATCCGAGAGGGGAGCCCGAGGAGGTCCACGAGAAAAAGGCTAATGGATTGGAAGCGTCAAATTCAAAGGAGGAGCTAAAAGCGAGCTGCTCTCACCGGAAAGCCCACGAAAATCTCTAAAGGGGGACTACAGGGGAATGAACAAACAGAGGTCCAATGGAGACGAAGACTCGCGGGATCCAAGGGATTTGAGTTGAGACGATGTAAAAAAAATTTGGGGCTCACACCTCAGTCTAGAGCGAGGTGTTGAAGGGTACTAAAGGGAGGAATCTGGAGGGAAGGGAAAGAAAACTAGTGTCGATGAAGTAGAAAACTGATGATAGATAAGGGGGAACCGAACGAGAAGGAGGACAACGAAAAGCGGGGATCCCAGGTTACAAAGACATGTCCAACTTTGTCGGGGTCCGACCCAGGAGGCGAAGTTACATGTGGACCCTTGGGAGAAGGACAAATGGGAAGAAATCGAAAAGGGGGGGGCCTACTCCGAAAAAGGGCGATCTGAAAACAACAAGGGTATGAAGTCGGACCTTAAGGGGGTAGAGTTGTCCTAAGATGAGTGTGTTCCACCAACGGGCCAACGAACTGGTTAACCAGCATCCCCTGGACCGACTTTGATGCGACCGCGAAAAGATCGAAGGAAGGGAGGGAAAAGCGTGAAATGGGTGGTCGAGAGATGAGCAGGCTGTCGTGCTTGTTCGTGCCATAAGGGGAAAAGGAAGACCTGCAGGCGAGGGCAGAGAAAGAAACTCGAAAGAGCTCAGGACTGTGGGGTTGGCGCAAAGTGTCGGGTAGAGGGACACTCACGACATAAGCTCAAGGAAGACGAAAAAATGTTTCAGAGAAGAGATTCGATGTCTAGGTCGCAAAAGGTGTGGTTGTGTCCCTCGAGGAGGGAAAAAATTGCGTTTCAAAGGTAATTAAAAAAGAGAAATCACTTCTCGCTAGATGAAAAAAGAAACCAAAAGGACATGAAGAAATCAAGGAGTGGATTAAGGACAGGAGAGAGAAAAGAAGGAAGTCTCAGCGACATTGCCTGGCGCTGAAAAGCTTTGCGCGCCAATAAAAAGGACACTGGCGGGAATCGAAGGCGGAGAAAGTAAGTGAAGGATGCCTGATGCCAAGGCCGATTGCAAAAGAAAAAAAAGTGGGAGTCGACAAGGGTTACTTCCAGAGAAGGTAAACAGCGAAGGAAGAGAGTTATGAGAGAACTCCGACAACATCCGTTCATCGAGAAAGAAGAAAAAGCCGATGACTACTCGGGCAGGTAGAAAAGATGTCGGCGCCTAGAAGAGAGGGAAATACTATCGCGTCGCGAGCCTGCCATAAGACGCGAGGGCC
>Ga0179593_1462728_pt1 | contig 14730 bp, 29 predicted proteins | sample CZODoug2_1_08_16_FD_185931 | JGI IMG/M metagenome (GOLD analysis project Ga0179593, IMG submission 185931) | Vadose zone soil fungal communities from Angelo Coast Range Reserve, California, USA - CZODoug2_1_08_16fungal (PacBio error correction) | ecosystem: Environmental > Terrestrial > Soil >...
GGGGAAAAGAAAAAATCAGGCAAACGCCGACGAAAAATCAGCGAACAAAGGGAATCAACAACCTGACAAAAAAAATAGGTCGACGGTTGGGAACCAATGAACTAGGGGAAGCAGTCACGCCATGAACAAGGGACCTAAATTTCATGAGGGAGGAAAAGAGCAGTGAAATATCAGGACGGGTAAAGGAGGAAAAAAAATAATCTGAATGGGGCATATACTCGATGGTGAGTCAAAAATTAAAAAAAAAAATATAGAAAAAGGAATGGTCGATACACATCAGGCTCAGGGACCGCAGGTGCAAAGGATCCGTTACCACCTCATGCGCCAAGAAAGAAGGAAAAGACAGCAAGCCCGGCGAAGAAAACCGTCGGGGAGGGGGTCAAAATAAAGCTCAACTGCAAAGACAGGTGTTCGGTACGAGGCACTAGAAAACGCAATGGGAGTGAGGGGGGTGCAGAAAAGGGCACGTCAGCAAAACAGGGGGGGCGCGTCAGGGGAAATGGCAGTGGGGGAGGTTTTGGCGAATTAGAGGGATGGAAAAGGCACCGCGCATGGAAATGAAAAAAAAACGTCACTGGACGCGGGGAAAAAGCCCTGGCGTAGGGGGCGGACACCGAGGGGGAAAAACGACATTTTCACAAGACAAGGGGAAGGGGAACGACACGACTTTGACAATGCGAATACGGGGGAGGGGGGAAAGGTTGGGGAACTCGCTTCTTATGCCAAAAAATGGCGTGTGTAAAGAAAGGCGGTAAAAAAAAGGATACAACTGCGCTGCTCGATTAGTGAAAAGAAAAACGGACAAAGGGGAAGGTCTCACATTTCAAAGGGCCGGGAAAAAAAGGCGCCGAAAAACAGGCAAAAAAAAAGAATCCGCGTAAAAAAATCGGCAAAAGCAAGGGGGACCGGATCGCAAGGTCCTGAAGAAGGCAGCAAAACAAGCAGGCCCATTCGCGGCAGGGACTGCAAGGGTCATGAGGGAAAGTTATGGTGCGAAACCGGGTTCAGAAAAGTAGAGGGGGGGCAAATGCTCCCAAATACAGAAAAGGTATCCATGAAATCTCCAAGCACAATTAAGGGAAATAAAATCGAAAAGAACTTATGCGCGGAATGTCAGACCGTCAAATTAAAACGTGGCCGAAGGTCCTGGGCTTATAAAAAGGGAGGTTTGAAACGCTCAAATAGGCAAATAGACGGCAAAAAAAGTCTTCATTCCATACAATGCGAACAAGAAACCAGGGGGCGTTGGAAACATCTTTGAAGAAAAAAAATTCACTATTCTTGGCGGCACAGAGGCGGCAAATGGTCAAAAAGCAACATCTGTTCAAGGGGGTAAAAGAATTACGGCAAGCAATTATTGCAGTGAAGGTGGACAGGAGGGGGGGATTGACGCCAATACCGGCAGTGGGGTCTTGTCAACTGGGTCGGTCTACAACAATACCGCAAAAAAAAAAAAAAAAATACTAAAAACGCAGGAGGAGGGGGAAGGAAGCAAAAAAATGCAAGCAAGAATGATACTGCGCGATGAGGTTGGCAGAAAAAACCGCAACCGGCTAGGAAAAATTAATAAAAAAAAAAAAGCCTACAAAAGAGACAAACAAAGTGGGGTAGGGAATTTAAAAAAAAAAAACACTGGAACTGCGTACGATGGTCGAGCGGGGCATTGCCTAAAAAAAAGGACTGCGGGGGACGCAAGGCTGTGTAAAAAAAGCACAAAAAGGTAAAAAAAAAAGTGGAAAGAGGTGACCCCTGAGATCGGGCGATAACAAAGCACCGTAAACCTGGAGTGAAGTCATACGGGAAGGAAGACTTTCTAAAAACCTCCGCAGAAAGGGGGGCGGGGCGGGAAATAAAGACGGGAAGATGTGGGAAAAAGGGGGGGGGAAAACAAAACCACAGCACATAGACGGGGGGGGAAATAATTTGCCGTCGGAAAAAAAAAAAAAACCAATCAACGTCAGTGTTGTGGGAGGGAAATGGGGGATCCGGATCCGAGGGAAAGTTAGGTTAAATCACCCACGTAAAAAAAAGGTCAAGTTAAACACACGCAAACAGGGGGGGAAATCAACACTTGAGGAAAGGAAAGAAAAAGAAAAACGCAGTATTGCAAAAAATCTCGGCGGAGGGGGAGCACAGGGGGAAAGAAGATGCATTTACACATTTGGCACCGCACATTAATGGGGGGAAAAAGGGGAGGGCACTAGGGGAAACGGGGTCGTGAGGGAAATAAAGGGGGTGGGGGCATGTTCACTCCTGAAGGAAAGAAAAAGGGACATTATAGTTGCAAGCAAATTGGGGAGGAGGGTGCACAAAAAATAGAGTTGAGAAGGGTGTTGTATGCGGTTAATTTAAAGAAAAAAACATAGTTATCGGACGCAAAGCAACAGGAGGTACAATCGTACGGGAACAAGGAAGGGGGGGGGTAAACTGTCGCATAGAAAGGAAAAAAAAAAAAGAATCAGACACCAACAAAAAAGGTCAACGGGCCAGCATCAGGCGGAGACATCAAGGTCCAAAGTTTTCCACTGGGAATGTGGGGGGGAAAAACGAAAACGCTGTCCTGAAGAAATGGCGGAACAGAGAGAGAAAAAAAAAAAACGAGGAAAGGAAAAGAGGATGCCATAGGGTCAAACTAACAGCAGCCGAGTGGATGGAACAAATAAAAAAGGGAAAACTGGAAAATGAGGGTTGTGCAAATGGAAAAACCTGTGCAGGGAGAACAAAAAGACAAGAAAATCCTTTGGTCAACAGGGGTGAATGACGCAAAAAAACAACAAATTGCCGGGTTCTGAACACAGGGGTCAAAACAGATGTCTTTTGGCTGGGCACGAACCAACAAAAAAAACAACTTGTTACAGGAAAGAGGGGGGTCGATGTCCGGTACACGATAACGGGGGGGTACAAAAAACAGTGTGACTGAAAAGGAAAAAAAAGTTATAGAACGGTCATACAAACAGAAAAGGCTGCAATGTGGGAATGTTGAGGGTCAATAGAAAAACCCCGTGAAAAGGATAACACGGAATCCAGGGGGGGGGACAAATCTAAACGTTAGACAATAAATTGGAGGGAAAGGAAAAGGGCAACGTTCGTTGAGGGAAAGACATGGGAGAAAAGCCGTAAGATAACAGGGGGGGGATTATAACAGAAGGAAGGGCGTCTACGGGCGGGTTAAAGGGGGGGGTGAAGTTGGGTTCGCAAAAAAAAAGCAACTGGGCTGAAAAGGTACAAAAACGGAATGCGTCATGCAACAAATAGGAGGTATAATTCCGGGGGGAAACTCCACGAACCGTAAGACAAAAAAAAAGGGAAAAAAAAATTCTTTGGTCGACAAAAACTGAAAAAATGAACCCAGCGAATGGTGCTATTTGGGGAAAAACCGGGCATGGACAGGGGGGGGGGGGGAGGAAAGCGGGACCCGAACCTGCTGTCGCGACGTAAAAAAAAAAAAAATGGCCCAGGGGTAACGCACGGAAGGGACAAGTACTAAAAAATGTCACATGGAGAGGTTGGTTTACGCCCCGACAAAGGAAGTCTGGGGAAAAAAGGGGCCATTTTGGGGTGTGGAAAAAGTGAGTGTTGAAAGACAAAGAATGGAAAAAGAGACGGAAAGTCACGAATGGAAAAATCACACGCACATGGGACTGGACAGAACAAATAAAACGGGAAGGAGAAAAAACGCAGCAGGTCGCGTTGGCAAGGATTGCAATTCAGGTTATGGAACGGGTGGGAAGAAAAACGGTTGTGCTTCCGGTGGGATAAAAAAAAGAAGGAAACCACTAATGGAGAAAAAAAAAAAAAAGGGAAGCGGCGCACCCAAACAACATCACAAGGGGATGGAACCTGGTGACGGGGGCGTATGGGGAAGATACCCAAAAGGGGGGAAAATCACAAAACGGGGGGGGAAGGGGGGTTAGCACGAAACGCGTTAAATCAATGCAGGGCAACGGGAACTTTGTGGAAAAAACAGGCTCGTGTGGAAAAAAAAAATTGAAAACCGAAAAGGGTTGACGCTTAACAGTCAAAAAAGAAGGAGGTGGGTGGGGAAATTGTGGGGGAGAAAAACATTTGGACGAAATATAGGGGGAGGGAAGCGAAAAATGGGGGGGGATGCAGGTGAAATGTACAGAAAGACTGCATAGGCACTGACCGCGGTAAAAACCAGTCTGATAATCATACAAGTCAATTGGGAAAGGGATGCCGCAACGGCATAAAAAAAAGTCGGGGAAGATTTACCGAAGTTGGCCGGGATTGACCAAGTGTATACGCTCGGTGTAAGGTGGGAAGCCAAAAGATTTTTTCTAAAACGGAGAGAAAAGAAATCGCGTTTACCAGAAAGGAGGGACAAAGGGAACCGGGAAGGAGGATGGGGACGCGAAAAAATCATAAGGCGTGCCAGAACTTGGGAGGGGAAAAAGAAAATGTCATTCAAGGGGGAAATTGAAAAAAGGGAACTGGTTTCGCCTAACGTGTCCAAGGTGGTTTGGGGAGCGAAAAATGGTGGTAGGGGAAAAGTAACAGCAAACGTAATGGGTTTACCCGAATCAGGGGCAGGGCGGACGCGTTGTGTCCGTCTTGAAGGAAGGACTAAACAAACACGGCAATCACGCTGGTGTGTGAAAAAAAAGAAATAAAAATACAGAAAGGGAAAAAGTTTTCAAAGGGACGGGCGGAAAACGGTAAAGGGTCGTGGAACAAGAAAAAAACAAACAGGCAGCCAGTAAGTCCTAAACAAAAACCACAGGTAGGCACACAGGATCATCGCCGGGGGGGGGACCTATAGGGAAAAACAGGGCGGTGGGAAAACAGTGGAAAAAGGCCCAGAGAAAGGAGGGAAACAAAAAAAAAAAAAAAAAACAACATTGAAGAAAATTGAAGTACAAACCTGGTAGCAACGAAGCCGGGAGGGGGGGGGACATAACGAACAATAAAAAAATTGCGGGGCAAAAAAAAATAAGCAAACATCGGGAAAAACGAAACAAAGGTACACAGTAAAAGGAAGAAGGACCTGCAAGTTCGAACCGGAGGAGGGACTGAAATTGGCAAAGGGGGGTACTCACACGGTGAAATATGTGAAAAAGGGGCGCACAATGGGGTGTAAGGAAGAGGGGGGGAAACACGGTTGGAAAAAGAAAGCATTTGAGTCGAGAACAAAAGACCTGGAGGGGACAAGAATCGAAAGAGTAGCAAAAAAATGGTAAATAAAAAAAGACTCAAAACAAAAAGGTCTCACGGGGGGACAAAAGCATCGGGAAAGACAGAAAAACAAACAAGAGGGAAGAGGGGGACAAAAAAACTGGTCAAAAAAAAGAATAAAAGGGCAAACAGAGGGACAAAGTGGACATTTTGTTTTTCATGAAAAAAAAGATTCTCAATGGTCTTTTTCAGAAGAAGAGCCAGACTAGGGTAGAAAAAAAACAGAAAAAAACTGAAAAGACCTATGTTGAGGGCCAAAACGAATGCCTCCATGTGAGCCTCGGTTGAGGGGCGTGGTCAGTCACGGATGAAGGGGTTCATGGGTCAGGGTCAGAGAGGAATCAACAACAACAAGCGATGAGGGAGGAAAAGGAAAAGGGGAAGAGGGACTCTGCACATGAAGGGAGGGAGGGAAAAAGTACGGGTCTTGGCCCAAAGGAGCAATTTCAGAAACAACTTTCCGGGCAGTTGCCGCGTGGAGGACAGGGAAGTGTATACGCCATGGGGGGGGGGGAAGGAAAATTCATGGGAAAAACAAGCAGTTACAACTTTAAAAGAACTGGGGGGCAAGTGGACGGGTCGACGCGCGCGCTGTGGAAAAGTCTGTCAAATCTGGGGGGGACGAAAAAAGTGCAGATGACGCTGGGGGAAAAACATGGGTGGTGGAAGGGAAAGCGATGCGATGGTAGGGCCTGGGGGGTACGGAAATGTCTTAAAAAAAAGTCAGCTGGGGGAACGACAAAGCATTTGGATGAGACGCAAGGGAAAAACAAATGAGGCGGGAAAAAAAAAAAAAAAACACAACCCACCAAAAAAAAAAAAAAAAAAGGGCCATAGGGTGGAAACGTTCAAATCTGTGAACCAGAAAAAGGACTGGAACGGGCAGGAAGCGTTAGGGGTCACAGGGGCGGGGGGGCTTGTGGATCGTACAAATCGAAGAGGTATTGCGGGGAATTACGGAGTAAGGAGGAGACATTCCCGGCAAATATTTCAGAGGAGTGGCTGGGGGGTGGGGGAGAGTTCTCCCATGAAAGGGGGGGAGAAGCGCACCTTAGAAAATCGGGGAGGGGATTTTGCCTGTACTGAGAAAAGGAGTAGGGACTGTCATGGGAAGGGTAGAAAAAACAGTTCCGAAAATCTGGGGGGAGGAGAGGGTCAAAAAGACAAGGGTGACATCACCCAGACTCAGGGGGTAACAAAAAGAGATCATTTTCTGTTAACCAACAACGAGGGAGGTTTACGTATAGTGCCAAAAGGATTGGAGGGTTTGACAAGAAGAAAGGAAAGCCTCGTGGCTACCAGGATGGGCAGTTGAAATGGAAAAACTTGTAGTGCAGGCACAGGTCGACTAAAATAAAGGGTTACATTAAAAAAGTTAAACCGGGGGGGGGGGTTGGTGGGGGGCCCAAACAGGGAGAAACACGTGCGCACACCGCTTAACAGGAAAAAAAAAAAAAGGAAAGTCAAAAGCTAGCAATGGGGGGGTGGGTTGGGAAAAAAAGTAAATTCACGGGGGGGGGGGGGGCCGGGATCAAAAGATGGACAAAAAAAAAAGAGAGTTGCGCGCGGGACATGCACAAACCACAGTGAAGGGAAAGTTCCCCTGCATGGTGTCCAAGTGTTAAGCGGATTTTGGTGGCGATGTCCTGGGAGAAAAATGTATAGGTGCGAATCAACTAACAATATTAGGATGGACGGCCCAATTCCATCAAGGGGGTGGGAGGAAAGGACCAAAACAGGCGCTGATGCAGGAGGGGATAGGTGAGGTTATTCGACGGAAAAAAAAGGGGAAGAAAAGTTTTACTTCCTTATGCTGAGTTTACTAAAGGGGCATTTTGGAAAAAACGATTCCAGTCGGGAGTGGGTAGTCAATTGCAACGGAATCACTATGACAGCAAGAGATCAAAAAGCAAAGGGGGGGGGGAGAAAATAAATGGGGCAAACATTAATGAGGTTGCAGGGGGGGCAAAAAAACCAAACGCGTGGCGCAACATGTGGTCGAAAAGTTCTGGTAAAAAAAGAAAGGGAAAAAAAAAGCTCGGGGAAAGGTATGCCTTGCAAATAAAATCAGTTGGGCACCCAAGGGGGGTAAACAGGGGGGGGGGGATTGATCAGGAGGGAGAACTACAAAGGGGCAGGGTCCAGAAGGGGGTAAGGGGGAGAGTCAGTAACTAAAGAAAAGGAAAAAAGCACCTAAAATCCAGCACGCGCGGGGATACGTTTGATTCGCGAAGAAAGCTCGATTCCGGTGTCTATGCCTCAAGTATGGGGAGGGAAGGGCGAATGATTTTGAAGGAGTAGTGGAAAACAGTTCTCAACAAAAACCAAGACAGGATTACGGCGGAAACAGAAAGAAAAAAGGAGATCATAACCGCATAGGTTGGAAAGGTGAAGTGCAACGGTCAGGCTGTCGACGAATGGAAGGAGGGGGAAGGAAAGTAGTCGGTCAAGGTGCTACACAAAAAAGGGTGAGGACGTCGGGAGGGTCAAACATCTCTGTTTGTGTATGGGAAAACAAGGGACTGGGGGGTGCAAAAAAAGGGAGGTGAATAAAGCTGGAAGGAGGGAGAAGTTATGGGCGGTAAAAAGGCAAACGGCGGCGATTGAAGTGAGCGCTCCATCGGTGAAGGAAGAAAGGGGGACGGAATTTTTTTTTTGTCGGGCACGGGACGGGCGAAAAAGGCGGCGGCGGCTAGGGGGGCAGAAGAAAGATAGACGGTTGCAACTCTCTATATAAACATCATCGAAAAGAATGAGTACCGTGAGCAGACAAAAAAAGGGAGAGTGTTGGACGACAGGGGGGGAGGGAGTCGCAAGTAAGAGAAAGGGGGGGGAGGGGGTGAAAACAGCGTCACGAGGAAACAAAATTAAACCTAGCCACGTTCAGGAAAAACAAGGGGGGAGGGGGGCGAAAATGCCTACAGACGAAAACTGCTCAGGTGTAATGGAAACGGAAGGTGGCAGCACTGGCTACACGAAGGGGAATTAAGCGGTGGGGGGTGCGACAGGGGGGACAACAATGCAAGGTGTACCGGGGGGGGAAGACAAGGGATAGCTGGAATTTAAGGGGGATGTAAACAAAATTGGAGGAGACTAAGGAATCGTGATATACTACTGGGGGGCAAAAAACAAAAGGTGGGGTCTTGCGAGGGAAAGGAGAAGGTTCAACTGAAAGGGGTTTCTTGCACGGAAAACGGGAGGGTAAGGAAAAAGCTGCACAGAAAAGGGGAAAATGCGTGATAAAAATCAGAAGAGGTGCAGGGGTAGAAGTGGGGGGGAGGACTGCAAAGCACATGAGAAAACGGGGAGAAAAGAAATTGGACAGGCATGAGACATAAAAAAGAAGGGGGTCCCGGGAGCAGCAAGGCATGGGCATGACGGAAGACCAAGGGAAAGGGAAGTGGGAGTCATACCCCGACACTCGCAAAAAGGAGGAAAAACGAAAGACTTTATCATCCACAAAAAAAGGGGGGGGGGGGGGGTATCAGAGAGAGATGGCACGACCATGGTCTTCAGTCAGCAAGCGGGCGGGGGGAAAAGGAGGGAGAAGGCAATAAAAAGGGAAACTTGGAAAAAAATGGAAAAGGGGGGGGGGCATTTCAAAGAAACTAACGCGCCACGCGAATAACATTCATAACTCTGGTACAAAAAAGTGCTCACAATGAAAAAAGGGTAAAAGAATGAATGGCTTGGTCATGGGCCTGAGGATGTTTGGGGGCTTCCTGTTCGCCCAATCAAAAATAGGGGAAAAGGGGGCAGACTAGATTTGGGGTTCGATGAGGGAAATGGGGAAAGCCATAGTTTCGCTGGCCTGGGGCACAGAAGAAAGCAATAAAAATTATAGAAAAAAAACACGGGGGAGAGAGGCAATTCAACAAAAGGAAAGAAAAGGGGTCACAAATGGGCTTGCAATAAACGAAGTAGGAAACAAGGTCGACACCCTTAAGTAAGAAAGAGGGAAAAGAGGTGAAAAAATGAAAAACCACGAATCCAGGGATCCAGAAGAACATTACAAATGTACTAGGACTGGGGGGGGAAAAAGACGAAAAGTGAAAGGGAAACAGGGGGGACTGTTTGACATCGTTGCAAAGACAAAGGAAGAAAAAGACAGGAAGGGCCGGGGGGGAAAGATAAAAGGAGGGATCAGTCGCGTTGACTGAGAGGGGCCTTTGTCAGAAGGAGGGCGTCAAGAAAGTGTGGGGAGGGAAAATTGAACATAGTCCAAGCGACAGTGCTAAATAAAGACGCCAGAGGCGTAGAGGTATGGTTAATTGAAGGGATCTTGGTGGTTGTGGCGTCACAGGGAACATAAAAAACCTAAAACTAGTGTCCGAATAACACATGAGCATACGAATTGCAGTGTTTGAGGGGGAGGGGGAGAAAAAAAACGAATAATACGTAACGGGGGGAGGGGGGGGGAACACGCGCTGGCTAATAACAGGGGCACAAATAAAGATGTCAGCAGCAGGGAAGGACCACGAGGCACAAGTGAGCCGGCAACCTGGGGTGAAAAGTGAAAAAGGTTATGGCGAAAACACTGGGGGGATAGGTGGTGCTTGTACACGTCTACAAAGTAAAAAGCCCTGAAACAGTGTAGTTGGCAGGGGGGGGTGTCGCAAGATAATGGGGATGGTTCAGAATTACCGCTGTGGTATAAAGAATGGGTGGAGCAACTATTCCATGAAAAAGGAAAAAGGAAGCAGTCACAAAGGTTGGGAGCTGTGTTGGTGGGGGGGAGGGAAAAACGCAAAGAAGCCGCGGAAAATCGCATTAGTCAATGCCGCAACAAAGAAAGAGGTGGTCGTAGTTGCGAAGAAGGGGGTAATCTGACAATGAGGCGATGGGGGGCTGGGGGTGGACTACATGTTTTAGGAAAAGGTAAAACCGGAAGTGGTCGGGTGGGTACATAAAGCAGACAAGGGGGGGGGGGAGGAGTTTAGGATCTCGCAAGCCACAAGGGGGTTTCGGTAAAGGCTGGGGGGGCGGTGCCATGAATTCCACTCTGGCAGAAAAGAAAAGTTCAAAAATTCGTGATTTGCGGGGGGGGGGGGGGGGGGGGGGGTTTGCGCTAAGTACTGTAGAACCGTCCAGGAGTCGGGCAAAAAAAAAAAAAAGGGGGAAGGAGACGGCGCGCATCGTGAAGGGGAAAAAAAAATATTGAAAAAAAAAAAAGTGGGGTCCGGATTAGCTGTCAGGGGTGGGAAAAATGGGCAATTGTACCGAGGAGGAAAAAAAGAATTGTGGGCAAGGTGTCCTCTTAAAAAAAAAAAGGGGCATTCAGTGGGTTATATGGGGGGGTGGGGTAAAGAAGAAGAGACTTGGAAGAGGGGACTGCCTGTAAGGACGGAAGTACAGAAAACCAAAACAGATCAGGGACTTATAAAGACTTTAAAAAAAAAAGGAGCCGTTAAAAAGGGGAACTAGGAAAGGAAAGTTGGCGTGCAAAAAAAATTCCAAACATGCCCCGGCAGGGAAGCAAAAGTCAACTGTGGAACCACAGGGACAAGTCTTTGGGGGAAAAGGGACATGGATACGAAAAGATTGGGGTGTCGGGGAGACAGCAACACAAGAGTACGGTATTTTGCAAACAAGGGCACGCGGGTGAAGCACCACTAAGCAAACCGGGTGACAGAAAAAGTTGCCTACCTGCAAACAGAGGGAAAAAAGGGCCGGGGGGGGGAATGGAGGAGGTCGGCAAAAAAAAAAAAAAGAGCCTATCGTCCGCAGACAAAAGGGAAGGGGTCACTGCGAGGCCGGTCGTCCGAGGGGGAGTGGGAGGTATGATTTCTGCACTGGGGGGGGCTGAAGGGCAAGGGAAAAATGGTTTTGTTTTTTGGTGGGAGGGGGGGGTCAAGGGCCGTCCCACAAAAATGTTGGGGTTCAGCGGTACATAGAAGAACAACGCGCGCGGATGCGTAGTAAAGGAAGAAGGCAAGGTACGGGCACCGGTATAAAAAAAGGTTAAATTGAAAGGGGAAGAAAAAAAAAAACAAGTACGCACTCAAAATCGAGGGTCTTTGGGGCAGGGTGGGGAAAAAAGGGAAGACGGCGAAGGGGGGAAAAGGGAAGGAACAAAGAAAATATGCAATTGTGGTACAAGGGGCGCTGTTTCGAGTTTGACATTCAGGTTGCAGAAGAAAGGAAGGGGGCATAAAAGAAGGCAGGCGTTGGTCAAGAACAAGGTAGTCAATCTACCTCCAGTGAGAGAAAAAAAAAGGGGGGTTCCTAAGACTGCAAGAGGTCGGGTGGAAGGGGAACCAGATAAAGATCATGGAACAAGCCAAAAAAACTCACTCGCGCAGCCGAGATAGGACGAGAAAATTGATGACCATGAAGGGGAAGGGGGGTCATCCCAAACGGTCACATGGGGGGCGTGGGAAAAAACAGAGGGAAAGCGAAAAAAAAAAAAAACGTCAGTAGACAGGACGAGAGCGAGTAAAAATCTGAGTCAGGGAAGGACGTCATGTCAAAGCTGTAAAAGTTCGGGGAAAAAGCGGGTAGGCAGAAGGGGGGGGGGTAATTAGATTGGGATCTTTGATGTGACAGGGTTCGCGTCTTTGGGTAGGTTAAAGGCCAAAAAGAGAGAGAAGCACAAGAGTGTGGTTGAACTCATTATTCTCAAGCATAAAACAAGAGAAAATAGCGATCCCGCCAAACACTCAGGGTTAAACACGACTAGAGGGGAAAAAGAAGACAAATCTGCGAAGTCATTGCAACCGAGAACGGCTCCGGGGGGGGCAGAAGGAAAGACAGGAATTCAGAAGGCATCAGGGGGGACATATAAGGTACGGTGTCACCTGGTCCATACGGACATCGGCCGGGACGTCAGACCTCTGGACTCCATCGCGGAAGGCTAAAGAAAAAATTAACATATCCTCTGGGGGAAAAGGGTCTGAGCTCTGAAAAAGAAAAAGTCCTGTAAAAGAGAGGAAAAGAAATCAGGCGTCAAAAAGGGTGCAGGGAAACTTGTTGCATTTAAATCAGAGCTACTTAGAGGAGAGACTCACAACGTTAATAACAAAGGATAGGGTTAGGCAAAAGGGGAAAAAAACCTATATTCTGTATAAAAGAGTGGCACAGGATTGACGGATCATTTAAGAGGGAGGGAAAATTCAGCGCGGCAGAACTGAATTGGCTAGAACGCATGGGGGGGGAAGTTGTACCTCGAAGGAGAGGATAATTGAAAAAAAGGGCGTAATGCGAAGGATAAAAAACGGGAGGGAGGGGGGAGTAAACCCCGAGCGATAAAAAAGGCAGAACTAAAAGGTGTCTCGAAAAAAGTCTTGGAGAAATAGAGTCGGGACCTGGTTGTTTGGAAGGGGGATTCAAGACCCTTCAGGGGGGGACGGGAGGGGATCAGGATGATATACTAAGATTGGATGGGGGACTGAATAGTGCCTCTTGCTTCAAGATCCGTTAACTAGCTTCGAAAATAGTCAAGAGGAGGTGCAACGTAAAATAAGGTAAAAGAAAAAGCCCGGCTGGACGGGGGCAGAGCGCGGGTGAAGAGGTGGGGGTCAATGGCGAGGTGGGGGAGGGAGGAAAACAAAATGAATTTAGCGATGCAACGCAGGGGAGGTCGTATCATTTGAAGGTCATAATCAAAGGAGGAGGGAGTGTGGGGGGCAGAATCGTCTAAAGTAAAGCCCGAAACAAGAAAGGACAGGTCGTGAAAAAATTCAGTGGGGCAAAAAAAAGACAATGTTGTTGTTAAGACGACAGGGCGGAACAAGGGGGAGGCTGGGCGGAGCAATGGGAAAGGGTGGGGGGGGGGAGAAATATCAGGCAGACGCTTTGAACAGCAGGAGGAGTCATGATTGGCAGCCTCGTCGGACACGAAGGGGGAAAAAAAAGTTATGCGCGTTTGTCAGAAGGAGGAAGGAAAAAAAAACGATACGTTTAGAGGAAAGGGGGGGAAGGGTCGGATTCAGGTACGCGAAACCAAACAAAAAAACCCCACAAAAAAAAAAAAAAAAAAAAAAAAAAAAAAAAAAAACCAAAAAAAAAAAAGAGAAAAAAAACAAAAACAAAAAAAAAAAAAAACAACAAAGGCATGTGGCACTGTGCCTTCCTTATACCACAGTACGAAAAAAACACGGGGGTTGCAGAGATCGTGAAAAGAGAACTGTTCCGACCGCGGCCTCTGCAAAGGTAAGGGCGGAAGAGAGGAAAAGGATACGTCGTAAAAAAAGTCATATCAGAATAACCTGAATTACAATGATCAAAGGTCTGAAGCCTGGGGAAACGAAAAGAACAGCCCAATGAAGGGGAAAAGGGAAGTGAGTGTTGGTTTCGGGAGGAACGGATGGGGGGTGTAGGAACAAGGGGGGCAGAAAGGTGGAGGGCCTGCACAACAAGAAAAAGGAAAGGGGAACTTATCTGGGAAAAGACCAAATACCATTCCGAGGGGCAGAAGGTGCTCGAGGAGGGAGGTAAAAAGCGGAGAGGGTTGAAATTGTACGGGACAGGGGACACTGGTCAGTGACATGATGTAAAAAGACTTACGTCGTTGGTGTAAAAAAGAGAGCACTTCTCTAAAAAGGAAAGTTCTGATGGGGGTAAAAAAGTCACATGGAAAAAAAAATCTAAGGCGAGATACAGCAAAAGGAGGGGTTGCACTTTTGATAAAAAAGGAACTCAAAGGGGAGGGTGTGCTGCATGCAGTGAGACACAAAAATGGGTCGCCATCGTTGAATGGGGTGAGCAAAGAAAAAAGGGAACTGGCAACAAAACAGGCAGCATGACGGGGGGGGAAACTGACCCAGTGGAGGTGGAAGTCAAACCTGAGCAGGAAGGTTGGCAGGGTCAGGGCACTGGGGCTTGGGTAAAAAAACAAAAATCGCACGGGGAAAACAATCCGTAAACCAGGGAAGTGAAAAATGGAGGGGCCGACCCGACGGAACGGGGGATCCCATTCGCTGGGCGTCAGAAAAGGATGGTGGGGTAGTGCAAAATGTCGAGGAAAAAAAACGGTTCATTCATTTTCGGGCAAGGGAAGGAAAAGGTCTGTGGGAAGCATGTTCCCTGCGAGGCACATAAAGGGGGAAACAGGCTAAGACGCAAAAGCAAGGGCTTTGTAACAAGGAAGAGGTTCAGGTGGGTGCAAATGGAGGGCGTGGTTAGATGGTCGGGCATTAAAAAAAGGGGAATGCGCACGGGGATGATTAGTGTGTGTCAGTGGAAAAAGGGGACAACAAATTGGATACTAAAAAGGGGAATCCCCGGCAAAAGCGGAAAGAAGGTGAGGAGGGGGAGGAGACAACAATCTTGACAATGGAGTGATCATACTTAGAGAAAGATACAGGTGTAAAAAGTCACGGGGGGGCAAAATTGAAAAAGCTGGGCGTGGCCTAGGGGGAAAGAAAGGGAAAAACAAGTATTGAAATGGTGAAACAAAAATCTAGCCTCGCTAGGGGGGGGGAAGAAAAAATGCGTGCGCGGTGAAAGGCGGGGGAAAAAGTGTGAGGACCTTTGGTTGTAAAGTGCAGGAAGGGTATGGGGAGGGTCTCGATAGGAAGAAAAGAGGGAAGGCGTGGG
>Ga0179593_1617579_pt1 | contig 14729 bp, 22 predicted proteins | sample CZODoug2_1_08_16_FD_185931 | JGI IMG/M metagenome (GOLD analysis project Ga0179593, IMG submission 185931) | Vadose zone soil fungal communities from Angelo Coast Range Reserve, California, USA - CZODoug2_1_08_16fungal (PacBio error correction) | ecosystem: Environmental > Terrestrial > Soil >...
CAGACGCAGCCCCCAATCCTACACGTGGGAGAAACTACACCTAATCATAGAAGGAAGGAGAGGGCGGGCCTCCGTATGGCCGCTGTTTTTTTTTCCGGGGGTAAAAGGGGGGAGAAAGGGGTTGACGCTTTAATCCGGTTCCTCAGGGAAGGCCTGGGGTTGCCGCAGGGGCAACGGGGAGAAGAGACGCCGAAGAGGCCATTGCTGTTGCCAGGAAAGCCGGTTCCTTTCTCCGAAGGGGGGGGGGGGAAAAAAGATAGGACCTAGAGGACGCCTGATTGCCTCCCGCCAGATTTGGCAGTTGCCTCTTTGGGAAAAAAGAAAGCCGTTGCCTGGGGAGAGGGGCCAGAAAGCCTTTTCCCTTCTCCTCCTCCAGGGAAAAGGAAAGGGGAAGGGTGGACGCTTTATCCAGAAAAGGTCTTTTCCATCTTTTTTGGGGGGGAAGGTTCCTCCGGGGAAGGCGCCGCCCAACCTGTGCGGTGAAAGCGAAAGAGAAGAAGCTTCCTTCTCCGAAGAAAACCAAATCACCGCGTTAGACCGCCCCCTCCTTTACCAAAAAAAAGGGGAGGGAGAGGGCCGGTTGTTATCGTCAAAAACCCCTTTGAAAAAAAAAAATCGTCCCCTCCTTATCCTGGGAAGAAAAGGGGGCAAAGCAAAGCCCTAAAACTTTAACCGCCGTTGCAGAAGAAGATGCAGACCGTATTTTCAGGGACTCTCCTGGGGGAAACGGACCCACAGTTTTTCCACCTCACTCCTCCCTGGAAGAAGGAAAGAAGAAGAGGACGTCTAACCCTAATAATCCTCCCATACCCGCCAGAGGAAAAAAAAAGCTCCTCTCCTTTCCTCCTTTGCAGGGAGGAAGGGACCGTCCATACCCAATCCCACCCATCACCACCTCCAAAAGGGGGCCGCGGCCCCGCCGTTCCTGCCAGACGCAGCAGGGTCTCTTTACATCCAAGAAAGACCAGGAGCCCTCCGCTGCAAAAACCCTTCTCCGCGGTACCGCAGACGGTACCGGAAGGAAAAACATCAGCCGCCTAGACCCCATTGCCCGTGAACTCGAAGGGGGGGGAAGAACCTCCATCCCCTCAAGAAAAAAGAGATGAAGGAGGAGATAGAGCAGACCCCGCCAATCCCTCCTCCCCCTTCAGAAAAAAGGAAAAGCCAAACGCCTACCTCCACCGAGAAAAAAAAACTCATCCTCCAATAACCACACAAATAATAAACCACCTTGAAATCCTACCCCACCTACTCTGCAGGGAGGAGAAAGAAAGCCCACCCGCCCACCACAAAACCCCCCAAACACCCCCCCCCAAAAACCCACCCCCCACACATACCACCACCCCCCCCGCAGGAAGAAAAAGCCCCACCTTCCTAAAAGACCCTCCCTTTGCATCCTTTAAGAAAAATAAACCAGCCTGCCCAGTCCCGCCGTCAAAAAATGGGCCTATCATTCTTCGCCCCAACGAAACAGAAATCCCCCCAAAAACGTCTCCTCAATTTTCTGAAAAAAAAAGGTACCGCTCGGTGTGCCGAATAACAGAAACGTGCCTTCACAAAAGAAAAAAGACTCCGCGCCTTCTCAAGGAGAAGAGGAGAAGTGCCTGGAAAACATCGACTCCACCGGGAAGACGACACCGTAAAAAACATGCAGCCACAACCTCTTTGGTAGAGGGAAAAAAAAAAAAGGGGCGGCATCTGATTGTAGAGAATTCCAAGGAAAAACAGCCTCCACCACGCCTAGTTCTCTTTCCATTCACAAATAAGGGGAAGCAAAAGACGTCATGTCACACTTGAGAAGGGGAAGGGGAACCCACCAGGGAAAAAACTGAAAAAAAGTCACGGATAGGCCGTTTCCCTTCGCGGGTGGGGGGAGAAGAAAGTTGCTGTGAGTCTAGACGCCAGGCGAAGGAAAGGCAGAACATCACCTACTGCCGCCTCGAGAAAGAGGGGGGAAGTCAGCCCAGTCCTGCTCTTCTATTTGGGGGAAAAAGAAGGACTGGGTTGCGATCCGCGATCGCAACCGAACCCACACTAGTCCGGTCTTCCCGCAAAAGGGGGAAAAAATTTGAATTACAGAGCCGTACTGTTGAACTAGCTCGCGAAAGAAAAAAAAACGTAACCCATAGCCAGGTTCGCCGAGGGGTCTGCTTGATTTGTATAAAAGGAAAAAAGTTAACCACGGGGCAACGACGGCGACAAGGGAAAAGACCGTTGGAAGTGTCGTGGCAAGGAGGAAGCGGGGAAGAAAAAGGGGAGATACCATCCAATCTCACAGGGAGGGAGGACCTTGATTGCTGAAAAAAAGGAACACAATGCTAATGCACCTCTTTTATATGGAGAGAAGGGGTAAAAAAGGAGGGGGGGGGGTTTGATCGATCAATCCAAAAACACATGCGGACTCTGAATGGCATGAGCAGATCGGACGGAAAAAAGGAGGCAATAACGCCAAAGAAAGGAAAGGGTGGAAAGAGATTTCTTGATCCTAAAGGAATATGCGGAGACGCTGGAGCTCCGAACTATTCTTCAAAAAAGAAAAGGAGCCGTCGATGTAAAAGTTAAAAGGGGAGATTTTGTGGCGTCAACTAGTGAGAAAAAATGGTTATAAATAATTCTAAACCCCTCTTAAATTGAAGAAAAGGGGGTAGTTGGTAAATATTTCCGGAAGAGTAAAGGAAAGATACAACAGGATACGATCAATGGCTTTAAAAGGGGGGGGGGGGATCAAGAAACCGACGCATCCGAAGCCTGGGTTTAGTGAAGCCTAATTCATACGTTTGGGGGGGGGAAAAGAAGGTAATGGCTTGCGTTGAAATCGGGGGGGTAAGGAAAGGGAAGAGCTTGGATCTTTCGATGTAAGGCTAAAAGAAAGACGAGGAAAACCTGACCGCGCCGCCTGGCTAAAAAAAAACGTCGTCATCAAGGGTTCTACCCACCCTTCGAGAGGGAAGGCCCGCGAAGATTCGCACCCGAAAGGGGGGGCCATCGGATTCCACAGAGAAGAAAAAAAGACATCTCCTATCTTCTTGGACTGAAAGAACAATAGAGCATATTTGCCACTAAAAAAAGGAGAAGGAGAGGGGGGAGCATCTGAATTAAGACTTATCTAGGAAAGGGATGTTAGGAGGGAAAGACTATATTTATAACTATCAGGAAGAGAAATTCTCGCTGCGACGTATTGCTTCTAGCTTTGGGGAAAGGGGGAGGAAGGGATGGGCCACAAACAAGCAATGCGTCCGTCGGGAAAGAGGTCTCTTGTTTAATTCTCGTGAAAAGAGGGTTTGCGGCAATCCGACAGATTAGGTACATCAAAATTTAAGAAAGAAAAAGATGGTCGATGCCCTTGCAATTGCGGAGGGGGAAAAAAGGGGGACGTACCTTTTTATTTGGGAAGAAAGGGAGGCGGTGGAAAGGTGCCAAAAAACATGTGCGGGCCGCCCGTTCATGAGAATGGACTCCTCCTGCATCGACGGCACACAGAAGAAAAGGGGGAGTGAATTCTCAATGGCCTTCAGGGCAGAAGGAAGCTTGGGAATCGGTTCTCTGCCCGGAAGTGTGACTATTCCCTTCTGCTGTCAAAAGAAACCAACGGGAGGTTTTTCATTTCGCGAACGGTGAAAGGAGAAAAAAAAAGGGGAGGACTTTTTTTTGGTGCGCGCCGGAGAGGGGGGAGGGGATGCGTAAAACGGCATGCCCTCCGCATGGAGGCAAGGCCAATCCTCTCACAACAACAAGGAGGGAAGAATGGGCGGCGGCCCGCCTCCGTTGTAATCGCAGACTTGGTCTTCAAAAGGGAAGAAAAAAAAGAAAAAAAAAAAAAACTGTATCATCAATGCGCACCACTCGGAAACTAAGAAGAAAATGAAAACCGCCCGTTTGCTTCGGAAGAACCATCGTGACATACAAGACCGGAGTCCGGGCCATACCCGATCAAGCGGGGGGAGAAGGGGGGAGGAACAATTTAGATGGGGTACGCTTAATTCACTGTCCCAACTCGAAATCTGATCTTTGGGTGCCGTCGATGCAGGAAAAGGAATCCCAACCTGAATGTACGGGCGCCCGCACAGTGGGGGAGGAAAAGTATCACGTTTCATCTTTTGGAGAAAAAAAGATCACTACGCCATTGCTCAGTGCGAGATACTCAGCTCATGCCTTAAATTTTGATGGTGAAAGGGGAAAAAAAGCCCCCCACTACATATCTTCACGAGAAAAGAAAAATCACCCACCGTCTTTCTCCTTTCGACTGTACTATGGAAAGAAAGGGAGGGTGTGAGGAAAGCTCGCGCAATACTCGCAGAGAGAAAAAGAAAACTTCCCTTTGATCGGGAGCAAGCCGATTCGAAAAGCCCCGGTCCCTAGCTACTCTTCCTTCAGATGAGAAAAGGAAAAGACGAATGTCGGGCAATCTGCTCGATGTTGTCGATCAGGGGGGGAACCGCATCATCCAATAGAGCTTGCGACGTGGAGACAGATTTTTAAATCCGCTTGGAAAAGGGAAGCCGGGTGGAAATCTTCGCCGGGGAAGTGAAGGGGGAGAGGGAAAACGCTCTTTGAATGACTACAGGGGAAGAGGGTGGGGGAAGAGATTTCTGAGCCATGCTGTGACAGAAGAAGAGATGGAGATCGAGCTTATTTCGAAAAGAAAAAGAGAGAATTCATTCTAAGAGAAAAAATATGAAAAAAATTCAACGCAAGCCACTTACATCCATAATGGTGGCAAAAATAAAAGATTTAACAGTCTTCGGATTGCCGGCGGAGGAAGAAAGGAACTCAAAATAACACTTAATAAGGGTGAAATATTGACAACGTCGGCCTCGCTTACGTCGGAAAGGAGGGTGTCAAATAACTTCATCAATTTAGAGGGGGGGTGGGGGGAGAAAAGTTAACATCACCGCTGGGGAAAAAAGGCCACAAAATCGAAAACTGTCACAAAATTGTACATCGAATGGAAAAGACTGATTGTTTAATGAAAAGAAAAAGGGAAAAAGGGGAGCTCAGCGATCATGTCAGAAGAAAAGGGGGAAAGAGATGGATGAAAAACCGGATTTTCTTTGGCAGTTATTGCCAATACCTGTCCCGTCGCTCGCTCATGCCAGGGGAAGAGGGAAGAAGAAGGGATCTAATTCACACACAAAAACCGTTTTTTCCGGGGGGGGAATCTCAATATAACCTCGGTGGGAGGGAGGAAAGGGGGGAAAAAAGAGGGGGGGAGTTTTCCAAGCAATAACGGTAATACAAAGAGCTATGGATGGTCCATCTCTTCGATCACTCTGCCGAAAGTGAACGACCTTCCGACGGTCGTCCGTAAGGGAAGGCGCAGGAAAAGGGAGAAGCTTCCGTCTTGGGCGTTACGATATACAAGAAATATCGCTCCATGCGAAGCCTTGCTATGGTAGGAAAGGAAGAGTTCAAAGTACGGCATTCATGGCAAAAGGGAGGAGGGGGGAAAAAAGACCGACCTATTGTGGCTGTTTCTAAAGGACTGGGGGGGGGCGATAAGCGGTCGTGGCAACCTCACGAACGGGGGAGGTCCTCCCTGTCAAAAGCGAGCAAGAAAAAAAAAAAAGGGGAAGGATTCCACTAACGTAGGGGAAGTGAAAAAGAATAATATGAGGTCGTTGATGTTTTGCCGTTAAGGGGGGGAGGCGAGACTCACAGGCACTGTCGCTGCATCCCTACAAAAAAAAAAAAAAAAACTCCTGGCATACATCGTGCCGGTGCCGAAAATGGTTGTTCAATCTCAAAGTGTAGGCAGGAAGAAGATGAGGGGGAGGGCACAATTTCTTAATTTGATGGCAGGAAGGGGGCTCGAGGTGTCTCGTTATTGGTTTCTGAAATAGAAAGGGGGAGGCGGCGACCTCGACCACCGCGGGGGGGGGGGGGGAGGGGGGGGAAAGGGGAGGAGGTGTCCGGCGCGGGGGGGCCAATGACGGGCAGTGGAAGAAATCAGTGCGCAAGGGGGAAAGGAAAGAAGGGGGGGGCCTGCTTTGACCTCGGAGGGGGGAACCAGCTTCTAACGCCGTCGCTTTAGAGAGGAGTTTTGGGGGTGATTAAGCGAATACCAAAAGGGGGGGGGGGGGGGAAAAACCTCTGCTCGTCCGGGTTCGGAGTGCACGGGCAGGAGAGGAAAAGCTTGTACGGCACGGCGGAAAAAGGAGGGAGAAGTTGCTTCCGTTGGGCAGGGAAGAAGTTGTGGTAATGCTTGCTGCGGGAAAGGGGAAAGCATCTTAGGTGGGGAGGGAGGGGGGGGAGGTGCCTTGCCGTTTGGGTAGTCCTTTGGGGCTTGCGGGGTCTTTGGATCAAGGGGAGGAAGGTGGCTGCCTTTTTCTGCGGGGAGGGAAAGAAGAAGAGAAGATAAGTGCGCCGCTGTTAGAGGAAATGGGCTGTCGGGCATGGCGTCTCTGTCAGCGTTCCTTCCCAGAGAGGCTGTCACTATTTGAGGGAAAGAGAGGGACCGGGGGGTGTCATCTTCTTCGCCGGGGTGGAAGATAGGGGGGAAGATAATCGGCTTAGGTAACGTACTTTTCCTTCTTCCTCTCTTGGAGGGGGGGCTTTTCTTTACTGCGGGAAACGAAGGAAAAAGGAAAGGAGGCTTCCTCCTTTCTTTTCGGAAAATGGTGCTTCTTTTGTATCCTTCATCTATTGCATCTCTTGTAGAGGGAGTTGTTTTTCAACTGGTGGGGGCAAGAAACAGTATTCCCATCTTTGAACGGGCGAATCTTCTTTAAACTGCTTGCACGGAAAGTTCGTTTCTTTCAAAACGAGGGAAAAAAAAGGCTCCTGCTTTTCTGCTTGACCTGAGGGGATGCGAAACCTTTTTTGGGAAAACCGGGAATAGGAAAATAGACACCCAAGTAAGAATGCGGGAGAAGGAACGAGGAAGAAATTCTTTTCTTTTCTTTCCGGCGTGTGACATGGGGCGGGAGGAGGGAGGCCGCACGGCGGCGCAGAAAAAGAAGGCGCGCGCGGTGCAAAGGGAAAGAATGCGGCCTATGAGGAGGGACAACGGCGGTGCGGTCGGTCGGCGGCCAGCCAGGCTCCGAGGAGGAAAGGAAAAGTCGGTGGGCGTTCGAACCATTCGGCAACCGAAAAGACCACATCTTCAAAAGGAAGGAGGAGGCTGCTTCCCTTTCGAAGAGAGAAAATCAACCTGGCTTCTAATTCTTCCACCAGGCGGCGACTTGCGTCAACAAAATGAATCATAAAGGGAAGGGAGCCTGCTCGTTCTTTGTAAAAAGAAAAACGGGAAAAAAAAAAGGCGTCAACTTCTCCCAGCGGCAACAGAGGGAAAACGGAACCCCCACATCTTCAGGAAAGAAAAAGGCTTTCCCTTCTTCACCTGCTACTGGGAGGGGGTACGGGATCTACAACTTTTCTTGGAAAGAAGGACCGCATTTATCTCTCTCAAAAAAAAAGAAAAGGGGGGGGAGGGGAGAAAGACTGCTTTCCATCTCAGCCCCAACACGAAAATGGACTGAGAACCTAAGCATAGCCGGGCGCCTGTGAAGAGGGAAGCTGTTTGGGGTTGTCCGGTGTGCACGGGAGGAAGGGAAGATGGAGCCGGTTACGCCGTTGCCGAAGAGGCCTCCTCCTTCGCCGCAGAAGGGGGGGCTCCGTATAAGCAAGGAAGAAGGGGGGAAAGTAGAAGCCTTTTGCTTTACGCGAGATGCCTCCCTGGAAAAGGTGTCCGTTCCTCTGTGAAAGCCTGTGCTAAGGGAACTGCCTCCCCGAACCTCCTTTTCGGCCAGAGCGAATTGGCCGCCGGGAAGAAGAAAAGAACCTGCGGTTCCAGCTTGGCTAGCCTTGGGGCCGCCGTCGCCGAAAGAGGAAGTGCCCGCGCCTCCTGCGATGAAAGGAGGGCAGCCTCCGTTTTCCGGGACACAAGTTCCCTCCAGCCCCGAAGGGGCGTTTTCTATGGAAAGGAAAGGGTATAGTCAAACAGGGGGGCCTCCTGTGGCCCGAAGGAAAACGCCGGAGCCGTTTGTTGAAAAGGGGCTAGTAATCCGGGTGAAAACAGAGAAACTCCCTTCCTCCCCTTTCCAGGGGAAGGGGCCCGGGAGAGAAAAAGCCTCTTTCCTCCCATTAATGGGGGTGAAGGGGTTGCCGAGACGGAAACTTGTTTCCCCGTGCCACGTCCCCTTTGAAAAAAAGAAGGTACCCTCCTTCCGTACAGAGGAGGAAGAACCCTACTAATCCTCAGAAAAAAAACCTCCCCTTCTCTCCTCGTTTAGGGAAGTGGTGTCCCTGCGTTACCGTCCTCCAGACCCAATCCCACAAAAAAGCCGGCCGTAACTCCCCTCCTTTACCTCCCGGCAGAAGAGCAGACCCCGTCCATCGCTTAACTCCCGGAAGAGGGACCCTGCTCTCCGAGAAGAAGACGGTAACCTCCGTTACCACAAAAGAAATCTTGCAAGAAAAGCCCCCAATGAAAATTTTCAAAACGCCTCCCCTCCACCCCTTCACAAAAAAACAAACCCGCCCCAGGGAAACTTCTCCCTCTCTTCTCTCCTACCAACCCTCTCCGCCTCCGAGATAAGAAAACAAAGTTTCTCTGCTATCGTCCCCCCTAACTGGACTCCATCCCCAAGGAAGACAAGAAAAGGAGACCTCCGAAAAGAAATTTACCTCGAGGGGGAAAATGATGTCCTCCCCTAAAAACCCTCCTCAGAGGAAAAAGAGCCAACAACGTCCATCGTACCCTCCATCCCCACCTGAAGGAGAACATACCCCCGGTGCCAAGGTGGGCCAGATCAATATCCCGAGAAATCACCATCCTGACCATTTCCACCGAAAGAAGGGGGAGGAAAAGGGACTATCATCTGTCTCCCCAACAAAAAGATACCAGGCAACACTTACATCTCCTCACTTTTAGAACGTTTCCTCCTCTGGTGGAAGAAGGAAGGAACACCCTGGTCACTCCTTCACAAACTTCTCAGGGGACGTGCTAGATATCCCCTTAAATGCCTTTCCCTTGCCTGAGAGCAGCAGACACCTCATCAACCGAGAGAGGTCGAGTTCTCCGCCTGAGAGGATTTTCGAATAACAATAAAAGGGAAGTGAAGCCGCCGCCATATGAGATGCCATCACATACGACATCTGGTTCTCCCAAGACTCAGGGGAAAGGGGGCCCCCACCATTTGAGGAAAGAAGCAACGCTATAGCCGTGGAAAACAGACTAAAACATTTTCCTGGGAGTCTAGACCCCGGCGAAAAAAAAAACATCACGACTCATCCTCGAAAGAAAAAAAGAAAGGAAAGAGAAAAAGCAAACCTGGCCTGCTCGGAAACGGGATCATCATGAATTCTGGGGTTGCGATCCGCTTATAGGCAAGAAAAAAGGGGGGAACGCCACACTAGTTCGGGAGGGAAAAAAGAAAGCTTTGGGGGGGAGTTACTAGCAACGCGACATTAAGCAGGACGAAAAATGACGCTGGAGCTATATGTGGAAACAAAAGGGGGGAGGGGGGGATCTTCCCGCCAAAAACACGGTGGCAACGACGAGGAAATGGACTAACAGGGGTGGGGGAGGGGTCGGGATGCGTCCGCATTTTATAAAAAACGGATATAAAAAAGAACACTGCGGTGGTTATTCCCGGTGGGAAAGGAAGGAAGAAGAGGTTGCCATGCTAAATGAAAGGAAGAGGTAATATCAAACACCAAAGGGAAAAGGGGGGGGGGGGGGGAGGGGGGAGAAATCCCACTTGATGATCCTTCCATCGAAATCGGGAAAAGATGACTACGGACATGGCCTCGGCAATAACTTCCAAGAAAGAGAGTTTATTGATCCGAAGAGGGGGAGGAGGAAAAGAGAGAAATATTCTTCAACAACTCAGAAAGATTAGCAGCGATTTACCATGTTTTGACATTCGGAAGGGGAGGTTCCTCAAAGCGTTGAAGGGTGAGGGAGGGTCACTAAAACCCCTCGGAGATTGGGGAAAAAACGCATCCTGGAGAGGACTACGTACTTCTAGCCCGAGGGAGAAGAGGAAGAGAAAACAAAAGGATTACTGATCAATGATTTAAGGGGGTAGCGGAACGACGCAATCCGACGCCTGTTTAAATGAGCCAGGGGGGAAAACCATTTATTATGTAAGGGGCAGGGGAGAGAGGTGTTAATCAGCGTATGGAGTAAGGGCTTTGGTATATTTCGATGTAAAGAAAAACTTGACCGCGGCCGCGGGGAGAAGAAGAAGAAACGAAGGGTATCCAGAGCGTTTTCTAAAAAAAAAAGTAAAAAAGGAAAAGGAAGGGCCAGGCGACTATTCTCCCCGGCTGGAAAAGTTCCAAACGTATTTCCAAATCTTTCCTCCACTGCCTCAAGAAGGAGGACTGGGCCCACAACCCCTTATGAACAAAGAGAAGGGGAGAGATATGGAAAAACGATTTCTCTGATTTGGGGAAAGTACTGGAAAGGGGCTTTTCGAACGTCACGGAGAGAAAAGGAAACTTTCGATAACGGTCAGGGTGGAGAAAAAAAAGGGGGGGAAAAGGGGGAAGGAGGGTTTTCTCACACCAGAGGGAAACAAACCAGAGCAATTCGTCATTTCGAACGGATGAAAGAGGGGGGGTCTCTGGTTGATTCTCGGGAAAAGAGAGGAGGAGGGGGCGGGCAATCGACAGATTGAGGTGAAAAAAGGGAAAAGATCTGAGACTCTGCTATTGATCGATGCCTGGAAAGGGGGTCGTACCTTGTGGAGTTTGGGAAAAAAGGGAGAAGAAGGGAAGGGGGGGAACGGTTCCAAATGTGCGGGCCGACAGGGGGGGGTGGGGGTCTTTATAATTGGCTGTCTCCTCCTGCACGACAGGAAAATGAGTTTGGACAGTGAATTCTCAAGGGAAGGAGGGGGGGGGGACAAACAGATAGGCCCAAGATAACGCTTTGATCGGGGGGGGAGAGAGGGGACTATTCCCTGCTGTCTGTCACGATTGTTCTGAAAGGAGGTTTTTTCATTTCCGGGGGGGGAAGTCATCGCCCTTTATCCGGCGTCCCGATGGGGGGGCATTGATGATTCCCGGTTTTTTGTGGAGAAGGGAAGGCCATGTTTGAGGAAAGGGATGAAGAAAAAAGAAGACGCAATGAAGGCAAGTGCAATCTCTCTAAAAAAGGGCTGAAAAGAGAGAATTGCCTTGCCTCATTGGGGGGGGGGGATCGCACCTTGTCTTCCACAATGGGGATGAAGAAAAAAAAAACGAAAAAAAAAAAAACCGTACTCATCAATGCCGCAAAAAAAAAAGGAAATGAAAACCCTCCCGTTGGCTCGGAAAAGAAATTCAGTGAATGTCACACAGGAAAAGAAAAAGGAGGTTCTATTGGGCAAACGAGTGACCTTCATGAAGGGGAAAAGAAAAATCAGCATCTGAAGGGGGAGAGAGGGAAGAGGATCCATGCAATATAAGACATAAAATCGCAGCCATGTTGCACGGACGCCATTCAATGATCAAGTGAATCATTTGGGAAGGATCACTTACGCCATTGCCATTGGCAGCGAAGAGAGGGAAGAAACTTAAAAAGGGTGATGTACCTAATAGGGGGGGAATGCCCGAAAACATCCCCCAAGACAGAAAAAACGAGAAATCACCCATAGAAACCTTGCGAAGAAAAAAAAAGAAAAGCAGTGTAGACTTTACGAATTGCTCTGGGGGAGCCGCGGTGTTAGACAAGCTCGAGAGGAGGGGATTTCCTGCCACCCTGACAAGGGGAAAGAGGAATAAAGTCGCGGCAGACCGGGAAAGGAAAACTAGGAAGACTTCTTTCCTAAATGCTCCCAAATCAGGAATCATATCGATTTCGTGGGAAAAGAGGAAGAGGAAAAAGGGGTTTGTTGCGGAAAGGCGATCTTGCGGGCCTTTGAGAAAAAAAAGCCCTTGGCCCCAAAAGAGAGGGATAAAAAGCGGACGCCGTTGCCTTTACGGGGGATCGAATGGACGATCTGGAAATGAAAGGGACGGTCGATTTCATTAGAAGGGAAGAGGTCAAGGTGGAAGGAGGATTTAGCTTAACATCGAAAGATCCAAGAGAAATCATTCATATCTGAGAGAAAAAAGAAGAAAAGACACTTACTCCATAATGTTGCAACAAACGGAAAAGCTTAAACAGCTTCGGATGAATAGGATACAGGAGAAAAAGAAAAGGAGGTGAGCAGATCATGTTGGGGGGACGGAACACGGACGTCGGAATATTTACACAATCTACAAGAGCAAATAACTTCATTCAATTTAAGAGGTGGTTGGAGAGAGGGGAGAGGAAAGAAGAGGGGGAAAAAAAATAGTTCACGCCCAAAATAAGGACATACGACTGCTAATTAGTTGGAAGTCAAACAGGGGGAGGATCTCAGCGGGGGGAGAAAAGAAAAAGAGAAAGAAGTCGTATCAAAAATCGATTTGAAAAACCGGATTCCTTTGTTCAGTATTGCGCTTGCCACTGAAAGGGAAAAGAGAGAGTGCAAAGGAATGAGGGATGTGCTTGATCTATTCACAAAAAGAAAAGGGGGGTTGATCTTACCGGAGAAGATAACAGCGGTTGCCTTTAGCATGGGGGGGGCGTCAGGTTTTCGTGTGCGCAATAACGGAAAATGACGTGCGAATTGGATGGTGAACAGAAGAAGCAAGCATTCAAGCACCCTTCGAACGGTAGGGAAAAGTCGCCTTCTTGGGAGTGGTTAATACGTCAAAGGCGTTCGAATACAACGCAAGAAGGGAAGATACAAGTGCGAATCCTTGCTATTGGTATTCCTGCTGTAATGTAAGGGAAAGTACGGCTAGTCCATGGACCAAAAAAAAGAGGGGAATCCCTTTTTTTTGGCGGGGCGGGAAATGGGCTTTTCTAAAGTCTTTTGACGGTACGGTGGGGGAGGGAGCCGCAACCGATCCTTCACTGAGGGAGGGTAAAGAGAAGAGCCGCCGGGTTGACTTAAGTGGAGGTTTCTAGTCTGCTTCTTTGATGTGGGATGGGTGCTGTAGCCGGGGGGAGGGAAAGGGACTTTCACGCTGCATCCCTTTCAAAAAACCCTCGCCGGGACACTTCTATCGCTTGCTCGGGAAGGGGGAAGGGGGACAAGAGAAATCAAAGTGGCAGACGAAGTGGTCCCATGACTTCTTTTGAGGCACCAGCTTTCGTATGGGAGGCGCTGTTGTCTGCGGAGGAGAGGGGCCGGTATTTTTTCGACTATCTATGCCGCCAATGCGGCGAAGAGACCACCGCCGTTGGGTGGGGGGAGAAAAAAGGGTGGGTGAGGTTTCTGCGGCGGGGGGGGGTCAAAGGAACTTGCAGGCCCTTTCAGGGAGGGAAGGCGGCGGCGTTTCCATGACAAGAGGGGAAGGGAGGGAAAAGGAGCAAAGGTATTCGCCGGACTAAAACTCCTAGGAAGGGAAAGAAACCTTTAGGATGAAGGGTGATTAATGCTCCTACCAAAAGGGGGGGGCGCCCGAAAGGAGAGAAAAAGGGACCATTGGGAAGGGAAAGCAGCTGGGAGCTGGCTGTATCTTGATCGGAGAAAAGGGGGTCTGGGGCGCCGGGGGAGGAAAATGGGATGTCTGTTCAGGTGGTAATTTCTTTTTCTGGCGGGGAGCGGCCATCATCTTCTGTGGGGGAGAAGGGGGGGATTTCTTGCCGGTGGGGGGATTATTGTGCTGTCGGGGTCGGTGGAGAGAGACATCGCCACGAGGGGGAGGCATGTGGTCGGCGGGGAAGAGGCCCGAGATTTCCCGCTGTTCTGTTCCGGAAGGGCATTTCTTGGCTGGGAAGGAAAGGGTACAGGTCACTGGGGGCGGCGGAGGAAGGTAGGTAAACCGTAGGGAAAGGACCGCTTCGAAGGGGGAAGGCGGGCGGTCCCGGTGGTGGCAAAAAAAGTGAAGCTGATTGTCTTTGTCTGGGAGAAGGGTAACTTCGTGGGGGAAAAGGCATCGGCTGTGCCGTGGGTGGGATTGGGTCTGGACAGGCGTAACGCCGGCAACGGAAAGGCGTCCGGGGGAGGGGAAAAAAGGGGTATGGCGGATTCTTCTGGGTCGCCGGCAGAACAGCGGGTACTAACCGGCGTCGTGGGTGGGGGGGAAAAGGGGGAGGGTCCCAGGAGCCTAGAAGTCTTCATCGGCCTTTAACTGACTTTCTGTCAAGGTTGTCAGTGGATTTCAACTTCTTTACCGGAGGGGGCCTTCTTACCTTCAGGAAAAGGAGAAAGGTCACGATAAAACCTGCCGAAAGAGAACGGTGGAAGATGAAGCGGTTAAACTTTTTCTTTTGAGGAAAGATTCACCGTTCTTCGAAGGAGGCATTCGCAGAAAGCTGCACTCGCCTTTATTGGAGATGCCAAGAGGAGGAAGAAAGAAAAACAAACGTCTTTCAAACAAATGGGGGTGCGGTTCTTTCCATTCCTTCAAGAATCTTCCAAGAGGGCTGCTCCTTAGCATTCTTTGAGGGGAAAAGAGGGAACACAAAAATCCCTACCACAAACCGGCAAGGAGGAAAAGGGAACGTCTTCATCTTCTTTGGAGAACTTCTTCGAATCTCTTCAACCTGCAGGGACTTCGTCAACACTCAATTTCCGAGCGGCGGCTCCTGCGGCTGGCTTTGGATTCGGAAACCTTCTTCAAAACGAACCTCTCCAAAAAAACCCGGCATCCCCTTTAAAAACTGCACTACCTTCTTCAACCTTCTTCAGAAGAAGATCTTCTTATTTTATTCACTCGAAAAAGGGTGATGGAAAAAATGTACTTCTTTTTTCTTCGAGGGA
>Ga0179593_1647632_pt1 | contig 14729 bp, 28 predicted proteins | sample CZODoug2_1_08_16_FD_185931 | JGI IMG/M metagenome (GOLD analysis project Ga0179593, IMG submission 185931) | Vadose zone soil fungal communities from Angelo Coast Range Reserve, California, USA - CZODoug2_1_08_16fungal (PacBio error correction) | ecosystem: Environmental > Terrestrial > Soil >...
AAGGAATGGATAGAAGAAACTGGAAACTGGGCGGTGGAAAGAGGTAGGCAAAAAAACAAACGCGGAGGGGCCGGGGAGAGACAGAAGCGAGTGTTTTGCGAGTCACAGAAAAAAAGGAGGCCAGGGATTTTTCTTTTCTGCAAAAATGGGAAAGTGAAGCCTGTTACGGGTGCATAGAGGATTAAAGGGGCCGAAGGAACAAACGAGAAAGGTGGGACTTAAGTTATGCCGAGTTTTTGGGGAACGGCAAAAAGAAAGGAGGCTGGGACCAAGGATGAAGTGGGTGGTCAGAGTCGAGGATGGAAAACGCTGAAGTCGGAAGAAACTTGAAAGAATGAGATTTAGGATCAGAAGGGGAGGGGGGGGGAAAAAGGGTCTGTATGGCTTGGGGGATGGTTGCTCCGGATATCTGAAAGAGGAAGGGATTCCTAGGTGGATTACAACGATTGTCGGGGGGAAGGTCGAGAGAAGTGGAATTTTGAAAGGAGTCAAAGGGAGAGGAAGGAAGTGTTTTTTGCCGAAAAAAGGTCCGGACTCCTCGCGAAGTTCGCCCGGGGGTTTCGGAAGGGAAGGGAGTGGCAAGTAGGAGAACAAGGGACAATGTCATTTGAACTGCGTGACAATAGGCAGGGGCCCGAGGACTGAATTGCGAAGTGGATTTCCATGCCCGCGAGATGGTAAAAGAACGGAGGGTCGCGAAGGAAGGCGGGGGTGTAACACGGTCATTGATCGGTCCAATCTGACGCGAAGGGTGAAGAAGGGACGGTGGTGAATTCTAAAAATGAGACGCAAGAGTGGCCTCTAGGGAGAACACGCAATGTTAATGGGTCAGCATTCATTGACGAAAGGCGGGGATTGAAAAAGAAAACAGTCAGGAAGGGGGTCATTGGGGGAGATTGGGGTCGCGAATGCAATTATTTGGGAACCGTGGACTGGATGGATTGCGCGGGGTTTTTGGTGTCTGGAAAAAATTGGGTAAAGAAGCAGAAAGAGTGGGAGGAAAGAAACTGTCGGAAAAAAGCCCCTTGAGAAGGAGGGCGAGTATTGCCGGCCTGTCACTATTGCGGGGTAGGAGAAACGCGCCCCAACATAAACGGGGGGTTTCAAGCCGCTGGTGGATCGGGGTCAAGCGAGGGAAGCGAGGTGGACGGTGGATGGTCGGCATCATCAGGATAGACGAGACGAAAAGGGGAAAAGAATGGGGGGGAGGGAACAAAGCTGAAAGGCCCAAGGGAAGTAGGCGGGGGTGAGATCAGGAATGTGAGCGCGTACAGGGGAAGAGTTGGGAAGGGAGGAAACTGAAAAATTTTGCCAATATGAACGGAACGATGGCGAATGTCGGAAATCGGTACGAAGACTAAAGAGAAATTCCTCAAAAGCCAGGCCGAGGAAAAAAAAACTGTCAGGACCGGGACGTTGCACAGGAATACGAGGAACGGGTGGAAAATGAATGGGAAAGAAGAGGGGAGGTTTCACAAGGCAAGGGTGTGAGGATCCGTTGAAATGAGAAAAGGCAGAGTGGGGGGAAAAATGGAGGTATCAGTTAAGTTTGACTTACCGGAAAAACAAAGAGGGCCCGGAGGCAATGGGCGAAGAGAATGGAGGGCATTTGTGGGAAACGGGATTCAGGCGAGGTTGACAGGTAGGGGTCATCGCAAAGGGGCGGCCGCTCGAAGAACGAATGGGAGAAAAAAAAGGAAAATCCCGAAGGGGTGCGCCTGTAAAGGAAGGGGTCGGGGGGGTCAAAAAAAGGAGGGGGGTTTGGGGGCTGTCCAACCGAAAAAAGGGGGAAAAACGGACTCCCCCCCTGGTAGTGTTGACCACGGAAGGGACACAAAAGTTGGGCCCGTGGGCCGGAAAAAGTCAGGGGACCCGAGGAACCGGAAATAACCGTTCTTGCTGGGGGGAGTTAAAAAAAAAAAACGGGAGAAAATAGGGTCCTCGTGTGTGTCGCAATGCCGCGGATCAAGATTGGGGAAAAAAGGTGGGAGAGAATTTAGAGCTGACCTATGGTCCGGTGGGGGAGAGGGCTTGGGAAAAAGGGAGGAGATTATTAAAGATGGAGTTGTTCAGATGGGCAACCAGGTCTTGGTGAAAAATAATGACATGAGCGAGAGGGTGTTGGCCGCTGACGGGAAGTGGGGGGGGGAGATAGAAAAGTTTTTTTGAAGCCGATAGACAGTAGAGCTCGCCGTTGCGCCAGGGAGTAAAAAAAAAAAGGTGGAACGGGAAATTCGACAAGAAGACACAAAGGAACGGTCGGAAGCTATATGGAAACTGAATAAAGGGGCGAGTTTTGCTCTTGGAAAATCCGAAAAATTTTGGAGCCGCTGAGACTGGGGGGCGCGGAGACCGGAGTCAATGGGCGCTGGAAGGGGAGGATTGAAAAAGCCTTTGACCGCGGGGACCTTAGGGTTTGTCCTATAAAGAAAGGGGGGCCATGGAACCTGATTCAGGAAATGATAGAATGTGAATTCAAGGGAAAGAGATGCCGACGAGGTTTTACTGGCGCGAAGGTTAATAAAAAAAAGAAGAACGAAAGTGTTTTTGGGGAAGAACGAAGGAAAATCAGGAACAAAGCATATCGAAGGCCGGGGCAAGAAAGATAGGGGGGGGGGGCCCAAGCAGCTATCAACAAACCGGAGGAGGGAAGGGAGAAGCTTGGAAAACAAAATGAAATACAGCCCGGAATCCCACGCCTCGATAAGACCGACGGGACAGAAAATACAGGGTCATCCCCAAAGGCGTGCGCGTAAGCAATCCAGACCCAAGGTAACCTCCTAAAGTACAAAAGAATCGCATCACAGCCACATGATTCTAATCCGCAGAGCCAAGGAGGAATTTATTAATTCAGGAACATAAACCATCAAAAGAACGGACTGCAGGAATCCCTCCCAACATCGAAACGCCCAGCCCTTATCCCAAAAGAAAAGTGGGGGGGAAAAAAAAAAAAAGCCGAAAAAACCCAAAAACAAGGAAAGCGAGGAACAAAACTGCTGGAATCAGGGAACCAGCCCGCAAAAATATCGAAAAGCAGGAGAAAAAGAAAAACAGAGACGCTTTCCGACGGCCATGGGGGTGGACTTGGAATTGTCGGTCCCAACGGACGAGGGTCCAAGGAGCCGCACGCGAGCCCGGACCCCATTTGAAGAAACCCAAAAAAAAAAAAAAATTGGGAAGAGATGACCCATCGCAACCAGTTGGCGGCAAAATCCAAACAAAAAAAGAATCGCTCTCCATGAAAGGTCACCAAGATTTCCCAAGTCCCAAAAAATATGAAAAAAGGGATTCAAATGAATGGACGCAAATTAAAATCTTTCCACGCCTAGCCCCGGAAAATCAAAAAAAGTTGTCGAGGAACGATATCAGGGCAAAATTTCCGCTCAAAACACGTTTTCCCTCTGAAAAAAGGCGCGAACGAGGGGTTCGCACTGGCTCGCGATCCAAAAAACAGCCAAAGAATTGGAAGAAGCTCCGAAAGCAACTTCTTTGCCAAACAAATCCGAGCCCCAAGGCGAAAAAGGGTCAAAACAGGAAAATAAACTTGTGAATAACCAGCGGGCCGTGGAGCAAGAGGGGGACAGATGCCAAAAAAACACCAAAAAGAACAAAAAAACCCACGCCCCGAGAAAAAAGCAAAAAATAAAAAAGTACCCGACATCGCGTTTCCCCACAGAAAGTTCGGGGCGAAAAGCAACCGGGGGGGACATGAAAAAAAAATGGCCTCAACACAAAAGAAAAAAAGTTTCCAAAAAACCGAGCGACATCACAAGGAAAAAAAAAAAGGATGAAGGATAAGGGTTGCAGCCAGGCCCTGTACGCGTCAAAAAAAAGGAAAGAGAAACACCGGCTCGCAGTCCTAGCAGACCTGAGGAGCAGAAAAAAGGGACCCCTAAACGGGGGAAAAGAGGAAGAAATCTTCAAGCACAAAGTTCCCGCCGGCCAAATAAGGATTCAGAAAACTCACAAAAAACATTAGCGCAGTGAATGCAGACGCAGGGGGCGGGGGAACGTAGAAAATGGAGCACAAAGAAAAACCCGCAGAGAAAAAATCAAACCCGAGCGGTAACAAATTTTCACAGATAAGGAATCCTAAAAATCGTCGGGAAGTCGGAGAAAAGAAGACAAACTAGACGACCAACAAAAGGGAAAAAAAAGTTCCAAATGCCCCGAAATGACAAGCCTCACATCGTCAAGGGGATCGTTAACAAGGGAAGCGAGGGTCAGGGGAACGAGTCCAGGGAGAAGGGGCCTGGTGGGAAGTAGAAGGGAGGGGTGCGAGAGGGGTGGAGAGAAGTGAGGAGAATACGGGGGTGCACCGGGGGGGGGGAGGAGGTGGGACGAAGGAGGGGGGATAAAACGACGTGTGTGCCTTTGGTGGGGTGGGGGGGGGAGAGGGGGGGGGGGGGGGTGGGGTGGGGGGGTGGGGGTGGTAGGTGGGTGGGGGGGGGGGGGGGGGCCGGCCGATGTCAGATATGATGAAAAATCCAAAAAAGAGGAGAAGGCTTCCTAGCACCAGAGCCAAACGATCCACAAAAAACAAAAGGGGGGGGGGCCAAACCCGATAAAAAAACATCAAAAAGCCATGTTTTGAACAAGAAATGGAAGGAAGCATTCCTCCAAAAGCGCTACCAATCTGCCGAAAGAAAAAAAAACGGGGAGGGATCCCATCAGAATCCTTTTCAACAGCAAAAAAAAAACCAAGAGAAAGACCCGAAAGGGCCCCCCCGCCCCCGGGCAAAGAATTCAAAAAAAATAAGGACCAAATCTCGCCCTAGACGGTGCCGCCATTGAAAAAAAAAGTCATCGAGAAAAACAACGCCCTGGCCCTCCAAAAAGGACCAATCAAGAAGCCCAATCCGAACGTCTAATCAGCGAAAAGAAAAAGGAAAATCCGTGCCCAAAGCACGTCTCTCGAACCGGAAGCGTCAAAGAAAAAAGCATGACCGTGTAAAATCGTCGCCCCGAATCCCAAAAAGCTAGAAGCCCGGACACCCTGAAAAAATGATTCCCCCGAGCAGGGAAAAAAGCGCAAATTCGCTTCGAGATGCAAAAAAAAGCCCAAGCGTTGAAGATCCGAAAAAAGGGGGGAGAAAATGACCACTTCACAGAACGGAAAAAAAAACCAGAAGAAAACCCCGCCTAAAACAGAGGAGTCCGCCGAGTTGGGGGTGGCCAAATACCGCAGAACACCAGATCAAAACAATACAGCGGGGTCTGGACTTTCCCCCCGACCAATCGGGTAAGTAAAAAAAAAAAAAAAAAGAGAACTCAAAAAAAAGCAGTCAAGAGAACTGGACAGACAAAAAAAGAACCCCAAAGAAAACCGACTTCAACTCACTTTCGATCCCGCCCCTCAACGCGAAAAAAAAACATACAGCAGCCAAGTGGAAAGAGGTAGAGCACTTCCACCGAAAAAAAAAATTTGCTGCCCCGAAAAATTGTGGAAAGGGGCGAACCGAGGGAATGGGCGTAAACTCGCAAAATCGGAAAAGCCGAAAAAATGGCAGTGTACCAGTCCCACGGGAAAAACCGTGGAGGCTCTGCACCACCACGTACGGCACAAAAACGGAACAACAAGGTCGAGAAAGAGGAAAAGGCACCTCGCGGCAATCGGGTGGAGAACGGACAACACCCTAGCTGCGCAACCGCGGAATACCGCCGAGATTTCAAAAGGGGGAAATCCTCCAAGCAAAAAAAAACCGACGCTTTTCGGAGACATTCGGGGAAAAGGCTATTAATCAAAAAAATGACGACAAAAACAACACTGGAGAAAGAGGTAAAAGAGGTCGCCATTTGAAGGAAAGACAGCTAGCCGGGGGGACGTTACAATTTTAGTTGCGGGCTTGAAAAACAACAGCAGCACGGCCGATAATTGACAAACAAAAACCGCGGTTCAAACTGAAAGAGGTGGGGGTGGGGCGATGATGCAGGGGATTGTCACAAGTCCCTGGCGACAATGGATGGAAAGGGGGGGGCCCGCGAAAACGGAGAGTCGGGAGGTTTGACAAAAAAATGAAATGAGGGCGCACGTTTGGTAATGGTAAAACTACCGGGGGGTGAGAAAAAAAGGGAGGGGTTGGGGACGACACGTTCACGGCGTGCTTGCCAAAAGATAAAGTTGATCCGGGGCCCAGGAATGTTCGCATGGGAAGGCGTCGAGAAAGGGGAGAAAAGTATTCCTCGTTTTATGAGATCGAAGGGATTGACGAAGGAAAGGGGGTTGGGGTCTTGTACAAAAAAAATTTGGACTTTGGGGCCGGCTGAAGGAGGGTGAAGCCGACGAGTGGGGGAAGGGGGGAAAAAAAAAAGAAAATCTTGATTTTTGATTTAAATGGACAAATTTTTTTGGGCCGAGGAAAATTTTTCGGAGAGAAACCAAGGTTTCGAAAAAGGGGGGTGGGAGGAGGGAATGGGCGTGGAAACCGTTAAGGGGAATGAAGCTGGACTGAGGGGAGAGGGAATCGTTTCAAAGAAGGCAAAGTGACAGACTCGAAGCGGAACTTCGACGGGGACAGGAATAAAAAAAAAAGGGCGGGAAACAGGGACGGTGGGAGGAAGGGGGGTGAAAAAGGAGAGAGAGGCGGGGGATTCGGCGACAGATTTTGGTACCAAAAAAAGTGGGAAGGTCCAATCATGGAACGAAAGCAATGGTGAAATGGGGGAAGGGGAGTGAAAAAAGAAAAAAAAGGAGACGCAGGAGGGGGGCTCTGTATCAACCAGGGGAGAAGCGTGAACTGGGGAAGATAAAAAAAGAAAAAAAAAATTGACGATTGAAGGCCAAGGGAACCGTCTCGATGGAGAAGTGTTGGAGGAGTTGGGTCACGGCTTTGCAATGGGAAAGGGGGTGTGGGCGGGTTGGGGAAGGAAGACACGAATGTTTGGATTCAAAGCACATTTTGCGCGGCAAAAAGTCCGTGAGGGAAATGAAAGAAAGATTGCCGTCAGTAAACGATGGGGCGGGGGGGTCAAGAAAGGATTCCGTTTTTGGTGGAAGTGGGGAGCGCTGGGGGGGAGCGAAGTAAGGAAGTCAAACAGAGGGGGGGGGTGGTCTCGCCAAAAAGTAAGACGACCGAACGGATCGTGTAAGGGAGGGTGGGGGGAGGGACATTTGGGACGGTAAAGCTAAGGGAAAGTAGGGAATGGAGTAGTAATGAAGGGCCGAGGGGAAAGTCAGTCTTGGCTTCTGTGCGGTAATCAAAGGGGGTGGCAGAATTGAAGAGAAAAGGGGGATTGGAGAAGAAGGGGGACGCCCTTTGAAAAATCAAACCTAAAAGGAAAAAAAAAAAACAAAAGGCGCAATCGAAAAAATAATGATGTTTTCTGGGTTGAGGGAGACAGTAAGGAAAAGGGGAAAAATATTTCGGGCGAAGGATCTGGGAAGGTCAACAGGTAAAGGGGGATGATGCTCAGATAGTTCGAAACTGAAGAAACGAAAAAGGGGTTGGGGATATGCTAGGTAGGTTACGGAGTCGAAGAATGCATTTCAGGATATCGAAGGAACTGAGGCGGACTCGTTTCTATAAAGGGGGGAATTGTTGACAAATTCGGGTGTGACGGAGGGGGGAAAGTCGCCAAGGTGCTTGCAAGCAGGAAGTTGGGGACTGGGGGAAAACCAATGCGGAAAAGTCAAAAAAGCGGCGCGTGGTGGGGGTCCGGAATGAAAAAAGGCGATGGGGGGGACCTGCAAGGCAGCACAAAAAGAATTGTTATTCAAACAAGGAATTCTGCCCTGACCAAAAGTTTGGCCCGTGGGACAAGCAGGGAGTTGGGATCCGGGGGAGCTAACAGAAAAAAAGGTGGCTGGGGGGCGGGGGATTTTGAAAACGGAGTGTGCGAAAAAACTCGAGTTTTACAGCAGAGGAAAGGGGCATAAGGGGAGGGTGAGAAGGGGGAAAAAAGCAGTTTGCCAGAAATGAGATAGAAAAAGGGGAATGAAACGAAGTGGGAATTGTAACGGGAAAAAGGGGCTAGGCGTGGGGAAGAGAATTTAGCATGAGAATAGCTTGAAGTTTTCAAAAAGGGATAAAAAGAAACTGGGGAAGAAATCTTAGGAGTACAGAAAAAGGGGGGACCCAGGACGTGTGGGAACAAGAAACGTTGACGTCTGGGTGCAACGCCGAAAGTGGTGGGGGGGAAGTTGTCACCAGCTGGGGGGTATAGCACAAGGAAAAAAGGGACGCCGGTTTGAAACGCTTTAAAGATAGAAAGGGATCCACCAAAGGAGGGGACAATTCAAGGTCACCATAAGGAAAAGTTATTGGCGGGCTGCGTCAATGGGGGAGTGGGGAAAAAATGGGGGCAACTCCAGAGGACAAAAAAAAAAAGTGGGGGGACAGAGCTGGTGCGCGCAAAGGGAAAGGAAAATGGTTAAGGGTAGAAAGAGGGGAAGGCCGATTGGAGGGGGGCACGGCGCCGGGACCTTATTTTTTTATGTTGAGCATAAAAGAAGTCAAAACGAAGGGCAAAACGGGATGATGCGGGGCCGGGGATGGGGGGCGACGCTGGCTATTGTGGGGGGAAAGACTTTATTCAATGACAGGTTGCCCTGGGAGAAGGGGGTTGTTCGGCAGTACCAACAGCGGGGGGCAGGAAAGGTTGGGGGGGGGGGTAAAAGGGAAGACCCACAGGACGTGATCGTTTACCATTAGAAAAGAAGGTCGTTTAATCCGTTTTTGATGATAGAGGATGGGAAAAAAAAAAGGGAAAAAATAGTTCAAACTCTGTCAACCACCACGGAGGAGAAGAGTTCCCTTGGCCCAACAAAATCTCAGGACGAACGAAAAGAATTAAGCAAATCCTATAATAACTTCGGGGAGAGCCCAAAAAACTAATAGCGTACAACGACACATCTCAAGCGCAACGTCAAAGATGGGGTCATACAGATATGCAAACCCCGGAAACATCGACAAAATTCTCGCCATCGCCAAAAAAAATAAAACGCAACGAAGAAAAGGGGATTAGGATGAAAAAAGACCGAAAAACCACTGGTCCGTCCACTGGCTAAAGGTCAGAGCTCAAAGCAAGACATGGCACTATTAATAAGAAGGAGAGGGGTCTCCTGGAACCAAGCTCCTCGAAAAGAAGAAAAAACTGAAAGTAATATGCAGGATTTCCAAAATAGAAGCATGGCGCGAAGAGTACTCATCGCCCAGAAGAAGATAATTCAAAGAAAGGAAAAGTTCAAGTTGGGAAAATTTAATTGTAGATTTTGGGTGGGAGAAACCGAGGAGACGCGAGCCGGACCATCTGATGGAGAAAAGAAAGCGGAGACAAAAACAAGGGGGCGAAAAATCCGAACCAAGAGAAAAAGTCGCGCAATTCAAAGGAGGAAAAGAGAACTCGCGAGAAGGGGGTCAATGCCGCAAGGTAAAAAAAAATCGACTGCATCGCTACCAGAGGGGGAAAAAAAAACTGAAATTCATAGAGAACCTCACACAAGAATCTTCCCCACGCCGAACCGGGTTCAGAAAAACGTAACTCCTCTCAAGTACGGAGGGATAAAAAAAAAAAAATTGCGCCGAAAAAAAGGTCGGAGGGCTTTGAATCCAAAAAAATCCGCAATAGTCGGTGTTAGGAATGCGCCACAACAAAAAGAACAGCAGAACAAATAAAGTATTTAACAGTAAAGAGTCCAAGAACAAATAAACTGCAAATGGGCCGACAAATCAGAAAAACGAAGGTCCCGAAACCCGGAAGATAACGGGGTGAAAGGACAGCGGGGGGGGGTGCGGGCAAAGTGACGAATCGGGTGACAAATCAAAAAAAGGAGACCACACTCAACCACCTAAGAATTGGAAGTGGAAACAGCCCAGACACGCGCCCGCTTTTGCTAAAAATCAAAAACCAAAAAAAGACAATTTCTTTCATCGGCCAACCTGGGACAAGAAACCGTAAAGAAAAAGCCTGTTTCCCAAAAGGAAAATCAAGGTCAGTTCCCGTTACGCAGTACCCCGCCACAGCTGGTCCAAAATAATCCTCACAATGAACCCAACGAAACCAAAAAGGCCTCGCCGGTGACAGACGACTAGAGGAGCATAAGCCCATTAAAGACCTGAAACAGGGGAAAAAAAGCTTCAGCCACGAAAATTGTCCGCACGTTTCAGGGGGAAAAATTCAGAACAGAAATTAGCGACCAGGGGAGAAATGACAAATCGGCATGGGGGGAGCAAGAAAGGGGGGTAAAGAAAGGGGGAGCGATCAGAGCATTTCACCGCCATAAAAAAAACGAAAGAACGTGAAAAGCAAGGGTGGGGGGTGAACAATTCAGGATGCATGGGAATAAAATTCACAATAGACGCTCACTTCCTCCAACCCGAGACAGCAAAAAGGGCCAAAAAAGTCAAACTGAACCGCAAAATGAAAAGACGCAAAATTCACCGGGGGGGAAGCCCGGCCCGTGCAAAGAGGATTGAGAGAGCGAACCATCCCAAAAAAGCACACCCTCGGAAAATGGGACTCAGAAAAAAACCCCAAAAGACAAAACAGCGCATTCAAAAATGGAAAAACAAACCCACAACAACCCTCCAATTTGGGGGGGAAAGAGAGGAATAGAACAACCAACGCATCAAACAGGGGCCGACTTACACGGACGAAAAAAAAAGCAAAGTAAAAAGAGACGGCGTCTGTGTCAAAACAACATGCTTGAAAAGACAACAAACCCCCAAGAAATAAACAGGAAAAACAAAAATAAGGAATCGCACCATCCAAAAGAAAAAGTCCCAAGGGGCCGCCATTGAAGACCATAACCTCAGTCCATAAAAGGAAGAGTAAGAAAAGAATGGAAAACGAAAAAACCTCGATCTACCAGAGCAAAAAGTCCTTCGTCATCGTAACCAAGAAACACGAAAAAAAACGTGCAAAAAATCGCGTCCTCCAGGTGACACGATGAAAAAAAAGGAAAAGGTAAATAAAAAAAATCGTCGCAAAAACCAGCCCCTGCTAGGGGAGAAACGCGACCTGCCAAGGGGTTGCCCCGGGTCTTTGAATGCAAAAAAACGAAACTCCAGCTTCGGGAATGGCAAAAACCCAACGAGGGAACGATGGGGGGCACCTGCAGGGATTGCTGCAGAAACACATGGATGCAAAAAAACCCGGCCGAAATTTCCGACGCAAAAAAGGAAAAACTCAAAGCCTTTCCCTGAAAAAAATCAATCAAGGCTTGGAACTCAAAGGGAGAAAACCACGACGTGGGGGGACCAACCTCGGCCTTAATCGCTATCCGGCAAAAGTCGGAGGGGGACAAGAACCCCCACGCAATGTCAAAACTCTTCGATCCCGCATCAAAAAAAAGAGAAAATAAGCACGAAAAGGGAAGGGAAAAGCAGTAAACGCACACATTCGCGACGACGGGAACAAGTTGAATTGCAAGCAAGCTGAACACTCAGGGCGGAAAAAAAGAAGCAAGGAAAAGGACATCAATCCACCTGTGCGCGTCTGAAGCCCGTGGGGGAACCCCAAAGAAAAGTGTTCAAAAAAAGAGATGCAAAAAAGGAAAATAGAACGAAAAAGAATAGCAGCAACCAACAAAAAAAAAAAAAAAGAACACGACGGAGGGAAGGGCGTCTCAAAAAAGTGCAGTGATCTGGCAGGAGAGAAAAAACGAAAAGGAACCAGGGAAAGATAATCCGTATAAAAGGGGGGGGTCGCCTTTGGTGTGGATAACCGCAAATACGTTTTGCCCCTTGTGGAAACCCGACTAAAAGGTTTTTCGTAACATTCAATATTCGCGAGAAGGAAAAACGGGGGAAGGATTAAAAATATAGAGAAATCGGGAAAAAAGGATGAATTGACAAGAAAGGGAGAGAGAGGAGATGACGTGGAAGATTGTGCACCCGGGGAAAAAACACAACACCATCGATAACGTATATTCCTGCGGTGTTCGGCAAAAAAGCAGGGGGGGACGATGAGGCAGGTGGGAAAAAGAAAATTCCGAGCGCAAAGGGGAGGACGCAAAGTTTTGGGCCGCTAAGCGAAGGGGCGACGTAAGGGGGGGACCAAGGACCAGAAAATTAAAACTGTGGCGCACGTTGGGGGGAAAAAACGTCCACGTGGGGAAGTTCCTAGGAGATTTTTTGAAAGAAAAGGGAAGGGGGAAAACAAGATGGCTGTTACTCAGGGAAAACGGACATGATCTTATACCTGGAAGAATGCCCTACCGCGGTTGGATGGAAGAATGAAAAAAGGAAGGGGGGGGTGGGTTGCGTCTGGAAGGGGAAACCCAAATATGAGATTTTTGGGCCGAGGTTGGGAGAAACAGTGAGGGGGAGGGAGAAGGACAAAAAAATGGGTTTATAGGGAGGCTGCGGAGTGGGTTTGGGGGAAGCAACGGCAAAGTTCGGGCTACTCCTCCTTGATTTTCAAGGTAAAAGGGAAAGTAAGGGCGGCTTCAGGGGAGTCAATGCAGGAGCGGAAAAGAGGGGCGCTGTTGCCATCTCGATCGGATACGCAAGGGAAAACTAAAAAAGGGGGGGGCGCGGAAGCGTATCGCCGTGAGGGCTAGGGCGACGATGGTGTACCCTCGGGGGTCCCCAGGAAGCCAAGCTAAAGGGGGGGAGGGAACGAATGTAGTGGTGGTCTGGAATTCGAGGGTTTACGAAAAAAAAGCAGGGGAATCAGAAAAACCGCGGGGAGACGTTGATTTTCCCTGGTAAGCTCGAGGGAAAAAGTGGGGGGGAAAGGGCAAGGGAAAACTTCAAACAAACGAAGAAAAGGAGAATTTTGGGATTTTGGTCAGGAGAGGAAAAAGCAGAAAATTGAGGCCGGAGGTGTCTGGCTGGGTGGGGTCGAAGAAGCTGTTGGGGGAAAAAAAAAAACAAAAAACTATTTGGATGCCAAGCAGTGCAAGAGTGGGAAGGGGATGAGGAAGCACCGATTACTATAGGCAGGTTCTGGTCTAAAAAAGATGGAGGGGGGGGAAGATGGAGGGTGGGAAGAGCAAACATTAGGTTCCTTTGTGCAGGAGGAAAAAAATCTGGTCGTTTGGCGAGTGGGGAGCAATGGAAAAGGAAGGGGGCGGTTGAGTGAGAGCAGCATCATTTAAAAATCAGAGGGAAGGAAAGGAACGCGGACGATTGAGGGCTTTTTCAGTTGAGGGGGGGTTGAAAAACGCGGGTGGGGGGGGGACGGGGATGTGAGCGTCGAGATGGAAGATTAGAAAGGGATAGTGGAAAAATCTGTGGGAGCGGAATGAAAAAAAAGAGAAGTGGGGGAAAAAAAACGCAAGAGAGCGGGAACGGATCTCATCGCGTACAAAAGATCGAAAGACCAAAAAAGAAAAAAAGATAAAACTCACTTTACATAAAGGGGAGGGGGACAAACAATTAATCGAGCGGTCACATGAGGAACAGCGGAAAAGTCGCAAAAAAAGGGAAGAGGAAAGGGTGTCCAGGAAAGGGCAGGGGATGATATCCTCTAGGGAACCGGCGGAGCAGGTGGTGTTAAAGAAAATTCGAGGAGCAGGGGGGGGGGGGGGGGGGGGGATGGCAAAGGACTGAACTGGAAAACTTGGCTGGCTACTAAGGGGAAGGGGGAATCGTCTATCAGGGAACATGGGGGGGAACAAAGTTAGGGGAAAAGTGAAAAATTTTTAAAATCAATGGCCACACAGAGAGTCTGTGGGGGACTCGAAAAAGACCAACAGCGCCGGAAAGGAAGAAGGTCGGTGTGGTGGGGAACGGCTGGTGCAAGGCAACGCGATTGGGATGGTGGGCAATGACAAGGAAGGAACCCGCCCTGGTTTAGGTTAAAAGAAATGGGGGGGGGGGACGGCCAGGGTACTCCCAAAGTTGTCGGGGACGACTGGGAGGGACAGAAAATAAAACCATGGAGGAATACTAAAGACATACGAGGGTTGCGCTGAGTGTGGAAAGCGTGAGGAATGCGAAAACGCGGAGGTTGCAGCAAAACGCAAGAGAAAAGTGGTTGAATGCTCGCGAGTTAAAGAGAGAAGGAAAAAGTAAAGAGTGTCAACGGGAGGGGAATTTTAAGGGTACGGGAGGCTTATTTAGGAAAGAACCCTGTAATTGACGGATGATTGAAAGGGAAGGGCGGCTTAACAGTCGATTGTAGGGGGGAGGAAATGAATGATCCGAGAGCGGGGGGGAGCTAGTTGCGGGGGCGCTGAAAGGGGCGTCGACTAGCAAAATTGGGGAAAACCACGGGTGTAGATCCGCCTAATTGGGACGCTCAAAGGGGGACGAGGACTCCCGCTAAAGGTTATATATAAGGGAAAACACGTATCGCAAGTCAAATCAACAATGGCTGAAGGATGAGGAGGCTGAGTCAGGATTGAGCGAAGTGGGGTGCGAAAGGGGAGCTGGAAGCCGAAGTTACATGGAGTGGGGGAAAAAAAAAACGTGGGGACCCAGGAGGAGAAACTCCGGGAACGGTGAAGTGGGTGGAGTGTGTAGCCGTCTTTTAACATTGAGGGGAAGCAAAAAAAGGGTTCTCGGACCTCTTGTTGGAATGAAAAAAAACAGGAATCAATCCTAGGGGGCCCGGCTGTCTTGCGGGAAACTAGGGGAAGATGAGAGGTTGCGAAAGCTAATTCGAGGGAAGAAGAACAAAGGGGGGGGGGTCAAGGGGGATGTAAAGGAATCCGCGTGCCAGACCGAGTGTGGGTTGTGGGGAATGGCCAATATTGATCATTAAGGGGGGATGAATGAGAATGTTTATGCCCGGTTGTGAAAGAGGGATGGAAAAAGAATGAAGAGAAAAACGGCACAAAC
>Ga0179593_1660809_pt1 | contig 14729 bp, 18 predicted proteins | sample CZODoug2_1_08_16_FD_185931 | JGI IMG/M metagenome (GOLD analysis project Ga0179593, IMG submission 185931) | Vadose zone soil fungal communities from Angelo Coast Range Reserve, California, USA - CZODoug2_1_08_16fungal (PacBio error correction) | ecosystem: Environmental > Terrestrial > Soil >...
AAATTAAATGGGGATAGATCGAGGAGAAAGGACCTCGAGCAGGGTCTTGGTTCCGAGGAAAAAACGAATTTAAGGAAAGGGATGAAAGAAAATGCAACCGGGGGCGAGGAGGAAAAGGGAGCGTCGCAGAGGTGTGGTGCATGCACATATCTGGGGTATGAAAGAAAAGGTCGAGGGGGGGGAACCATCGGGGAAAGGGAAATACTGTAAGGAGAATTGTTGGGGGGGAAGGGGGGGTCTCAGGGAGGAGTCGACAGTAGTGGATGCCGAAAAAATTTCGGGGGGGAAAAGAAGTTAAAGGGTAAAAAAGAAAGGGGGAACCCAGCTGGCAAAAAAAAAAGGACTATAGCTTGTGGCTTCTCCAAGGGGGTTTGGGGAATAAAACAAAGTTACCAAGAGCCAAACTCAGAGGGGAATTGGTCTCAAGAAAAATCAACAGACAAAAGTCCTCGACTTTTAAACTGACGGGGGGGAGGTTGTGACGAAATTGTCCTGAATCGACTTCTGGGGTCCGGGGAACTTGAGAGGGTAAGCGAGATAACGGGAAGGGGAAAAAAAGACAATCCGGCTCAGGTACGAACATTTCTCGAGAAAAGAAAAGAGGGGAGGTTTAGGGGAGGAAGGGGCGAGGTCACTCTGGGGGTCTGTCAGAAGTCTGGAAGGGGAAATAGAAAAAAGATAACGGTACCGGGGTCAGAGGAGGAAGGAGGAAAAAAAAACAACGAACAAACCCGTGTAGAGGTGAACAAGGGACGGAGAAGGAAAAAATGAACATCTAGAACTTGGGACCCGAAAAAAATGGGGGGAGAAGAGACGATCAACTTTGAAGGTTGCAGTTGCCTAAGCGTAGGGAAAACAATAAGAAACAGCGAGGAAGGGGGGAAAAGGGGCTCAGAGACTACGAGGGAAAAGGAATCTTCAACAGCCAATCGGCTCGATCATTGAACAAAGAGCAACGGCTTGGGGGGTCAGACAAGGATTGAGGGGAATGGGGGGCGAAGTTGCTGCACTGACGAAGTAGTCCGTTTGAGGGGCAAGGAAAAACGAAGCGATCAGAAGGAGGTAGAGATTCCTAAATGGTCAACGGAACCACACGGGAGATGAGCGGAAAGAATCCGCAACGTCGGGAGTAGCTTAAAACAAACGTTTGGTGAAATAGCCTACAATAGCCAAGAGCGAAGGCCTACAAGAGAAGCAATATAGGAAACATGAACCAAACAGAAGAATTGGGTACTGCCTCATCTCAAATCGGGGGGGATCCCGGAAGAGACTGGGGGGTTGAGAAATAAAAGAAGAAAAATGGGGGGGGTGAGGTTAATTATGCCGACGATACCAAAAAAGGATTGTTCAACCAAAAGCCGAGCAGAGAAAACAAAGCCGCCCAGTTCAAGGGGCTCAAAGGGAGGTGAGGAAGGGCATCTGAAGAGGAAAAAAAAAAAGAGGAAGACTTCAGGAGAAGGCGAGCCCCTCAAACCACAGATCGGTGGGGCGCGAGCAGAAAAACCAACATGAATAGGGAAAGGGGTTTAAACAAAAAAAGGTTGGAGAGGAAGAGGGACGCGGCAGAAAGCTAAGAACCGTCAAGACAAGGTCCAGGGGAATGCAAAAGGAATCACACAGAGGCCGTTGTAGGGTCAAAGAAGGAGGGACCCGAATCAACAGAGGTCAGACCTACAGCGGCAAAAGGGAGAATGCCCGGACTGCCTAATAAACAAGATGAAAATCATGGGAATCTCTGAGGATCATTTTTTTGCCCAAGGGGGACAAAAGGAAAGCACAGAGCGGCCAAAAGAAATCATGGAAAGATAGAGCGTTGCCGACATCACATTGGTAGGGAGGGTGAAAGCCTCCAAGAACTGATGAAAGGTAGACGGAAGGACGGAACCAGAAACAAAAGACAAAAAGTTCTACAGAAGAAATAAGGAGGAGTCCGCTTTAGGGAAAGAGAACAAAAGGATTAGAAGAGCCTGGGGGAAACCTGAAGGCACAAGAGAGGAGGCTCGAAAAAGGAGTAGTAAGTTTCCTCATGAAGAAATGGACAGAAACCACACGGGAGGAGAAAAACGCAGGGGAAAAAAACCGAAAAAAGCCTCTTAGACCTCAAGGAAGAAGGAAAGAGATCTCACTAAACAAACGGAGTAAGAAAGCGATCTGAAGCAATTAAAGAGGAATGTCAAGCGTTCGAGAAGGAAGCACAGAGCTGAAAGGACGCTAAAAAGGGAACTCAGTTAACTGAGAACACGGAAGCAGAACTAGTCGTGAGAGGGGGTCGGCACGGAGGATCTGGGAGGTTCGCCAGGGGACGAGTCACAGCGGATCATACAATAAGGGAGGCACTTTGTGGGGGAGAAAGGTTCTGAAGTAATGGGAAAAAGCAGGAGAGGAGGAGGGCCCAACTTTGCCAAAAAAAAGAAGGCTGAAAAAAAAAGGATTCTGGCACGGAGGGGAGTTTGAAGAAGAATGAGTCGGGGAAGGGGACGACAGAAGTATGGTTTGTGTTCGGAAGAGGACAAAAACCAGAGAAGGGGGAGGGGAGGGTAGGGCGGCCAAGCAAAAAAGGCGCCTCAGGTACGGTGTGTCCCGAAGACTTTGCACCGAGGGGGAAAAGACAGGGCTTCTGAAGAGAAAAGGAGCTCAAACGTTTCCCCCAGTGGAAGGACGGGGAGAAAAAAAAGAATGCTTGAAGGGACGCGAATTCGGAAGCTGAATTGTTCAGACTATGGGAACCGCTGATAGAGGGGGAGTCAATTTTAATAAGCCGCATCTCAGTCTTGAAAAAGAAGGCAATTTTGGGCCCGGTAACTCTCTCACCCCTCACAAGGCAGGGGGAAATTAGAGAGGAGGTCGGGGAAAAAAGGCTGAATTTCGCTGACAACGTGGTATTCCTAACCCCTCTTCCTTAAAAGGGACGCTGGGAAGTTGGGCTCTGAGGAAGGGGCGGAACAAGGAAAGGTGGGGGGGAGTCAAGGGACGAACCTGATGCAATCTAAATGGAGAAAAATAGGCCGGAGGGCCCGACCAAAATCATAAGAAGAAACTAAAGGACCGAAAGCAAAAAAACGAGTCTCTGGAGCCTAAAAACTCAGGGGGTTGGTGGGGGGCTTAGTTCTACAGGGGTGAGTCGTGACAAAAGCTCCGATCGTAGAATTAGGAAAAAACTAAGAGGAGGCAGGTTCAGAAGAGTGGGAAACGATCTCAACTCAGGCACAACGGAGGGATGAAAAAGGGAAAAAACACTTAATCGAAGACAAATGAGAAAGGAAGTCGAACAAGTAAACTTGGGGGAAGGGAAGGGCAGAAAACCGCCTAGAAGGTATCTTTGTGCTCACGAGGGAACGCCGGCCGAAAAAAAGAGAGAGGGGCCTGGGGGAATAGAAGGGGGGGCGCTCTTAAAAGGGTTAATTTCAATTTCAGGACTCAAGAGAGGGCTTGGGATGGTCTTAGGAAACTAAATTATCGTGGGCCCTAGGGCCAAAGAGAAGACTCCACGGGGAAAAAGAAGGACTGAATCAAAGCAAGGAATTGGGCGGCCATTTTGGTGGGCCAGAGATCAGAAGGCAAAAAACTGAATCCTCTAGGAAAATACGAGAAATACAGGAGTCTCTCATGACAGAAAGTCTTGAAAGGAAGGGCCGGGTATCTGAGGCTAGGGCAAATCGAGAAACGTCACAAAGGCACGTTTGGGGCTGAAAGGGCTGAGGAAAAAATCAGACAGGGAATGCACTTGCACACTCCACTAAATTCGGGGGGGAAAAGGCTTTCCGAGAAAACTGAAGAAGAAGTCTTGGTCAAAGAAAGTTCAAGCCCCTCACATATAAAGATGTCTTCAACGATTGCAACCAGATTTCTCCGGAAGACCTCAATCAGAACTTGTTCCCAAAAAAATACCAGTCGGGCCGAAGGAAAATACAGCAATACAGTTGGAGAAACAATCGGACCCGGGGCATTTGGGGGCCGTAATGGAAGCGAAAGAGAAGATTTTACACAAGGGAGACATAAGGCCTTTGCGACTGAAACTTGAAAGAAGTCGTAACAGGTAGTAATAGAGAGGAGATCAGTTCAGTAAAGAAAAAAAAGGGGGGAGAGATAAAAGGGCAGATACTTCCCAAACAAACCTTGTGGCCCAGGGAAAACCCTAGAGGGAGGAGAGAAAGTCAGGGAAAAATACAAGCAATGAAGCCATAGAAAAAGGTCCTGTTAAAGAGGGGGGATCCGTAGGAGAGTCACGCAAACGGAAGAGGAACGAACACGTAGATGGCCTCAACGTAAAAAAAAAAAACAACGGGGCTTGAGATGGGGGAGTAATTAGTCCATGAGGGGGGCGGGACTAAACGACGCAGTCACCTATAGCGAGAAAGGCCGAGCAAATCCAGAAAAGTGAAAAATTGCAAAGAGAAAGGCCCGGGGGAGGGGGGATGGCCACGGGGGAGGAATCTATGAAAAAGGGACAATAAACAGGGGAAGTTAACGCGGGAAGAAAGAGGGTGGGGGGGGGGTGGGTGCTGAAGGCCAGAGGGAGGGCAGTCAGAAGAAAAATGAAAGGGGGGAGAAGGGGAAGAAAGGGGGACTTTCACAGGTACGTCGTAAAAATTAGAATAACGGAAGAAAGAAACGGGGAGGAAAAAGAACCGGGAGGCTACCGAAATTGTATTTACTTGGTGGAAGGTTTACCAAAAACAGAAGGAGAAGAGGTGCTGGGGGGAAGGCAGAAGGAAAGAGGTGAATGCGAAGAGAGCGGAAAAGGTCTCAGCTTTCATCGGAGTCAGCCTTTGGCCTGGGTGAAGGGGGCAGGGCAAAAAATCCAGTGGAAGAGAAGGGAAAATCTGGCACGAAAAGCCTGGCGGAACGAGAAAGGAAGTCAAGGACATGAGAGGGGGAAAACTATGGCGAGAAGGCAAGCATCGTAGACAGCAAGACCAACTGTGTTTGTGTCTGAAAGCGATCAATGAGCGAATGCGGGGAAGCCGGAAGGGGGGGAAAGAAGAATCGAAAGGTGTTAGGTGACGTATTCTCCGGAGGGCTCGGGGAAAAAAGTCAAATCTTCTAATTGACCCGTTCAGAAAGGTCACAGGCGGCGCTGGTGTCCGAACTTCAGAAGACTTGGGGAGGCGAGGTGAACGGGGCGGGAAAAAAAAAAAGGGGATCCTAGACTGAGTGCAGGCTGTACTCTTAAGGACCCACGACGCGGGGACAATTCTGAAGAGCTCCCCCATCGGGCGCTGGAATAAAAAGGAGAGTTGCGGTTCACTGTACGCCTCTGCTTCTCCCCGTGACGGCCACTCTAGGGACGTCGTCTAGGGGGTCGGGGGAGAAAATGTACAGCGGGGACTACATCTAACTACGGTGAGGGTTCTCACACTAGATCTCTAAAGGGAGAAGCGAAAGAAAGGAAGAAGGCGTTGGACCGTAGAAATCATAAGAGAAGGTCTAACAGTACAGTGAAGCGAAGACCATGATAAACATCTCCGGGGGGGGCAAAGAAGTGAATAAAAAAAAAAAGGACCTTGGTGTCTTCCAGAAAACTAGGGGTCTGAAGTTGGAAAGACGCAAGGTGACGGAGGAAAAGATACCCCAGGTTGTGGGGGGTGTGTGGAGGGATAATATTGTAAGTGTCAAGGAGCTTCCTCCTCTAAATTTTCAGGTCAATCAAATCGAATCTGAGAAGTCGCGATAAAAGACAAAAGGAAGGAGTTTTTTCTGGGGTCCTAGCCAAAGAGGAAAATTAAAGGTGAAGGACCATACTGAGCCACCAAAAAGAAATCGTTATTTACGTACAAAAGGAACAACTGCCTATCACTTAAGGGGGCAGGAAATTTCTCGGACTACTTGCCCAAAAGAGGACGCGGAAGAAGCTTCGGCAAAATACATGGGAAAGTCGCCCGAGGCGTCCAAAGGGGGGGGAGGGAAGGATGGGCTTTTAGCTACCCCAAAAAAAAAAAAAAACACAAGAAAGACACAAAAAGAAGCAGGAACTGCTGGAAAACAAAAATTAAAGATTCTGCGGGTCAGGCGAGGCGATGCTGAATACAGACCAATATCACGGAGGGAAGAATTGGAAAGGTGGTTAGAAAAAAACGCGTAACAAAAACCGACAAGAAAGTTGAGTCTGAGGGGAGAAATCCAAGGAAAAAAAAGGGGAAGGGACCAAGCGTCAGACAAAGCTTCCCTGGAAACGGAGATCAGAGCATGCGAATAAAGGGCAACCCGAAAAGCCGTATGGAAAGATTCAAAAAAAGGGAAGAGTCAAAAAGGAAACAGGGAAGTAGGATAACCATGTGAAACATCGATCACCTTAAAATGACATCCCCGAAAAAGCAGGGGAGGGAAGAAAAAGGGGAAAGCAGAAAAGAAACGCGGTCAAAAGGCCACAGATCCGCTAGAGGAAGCGTCAAAACAAAAGACGTAGCCAATCCATGGGGACGCTAAAAATAAAAAAGGGAAAAAAGAAATGAGATGAAAGGGAAACGTGGACATACCGGTAAGGACGGGGACGCGAGACTCAGGAACGCTATAGGTGTCGTTAAAAAGGAAATCTGATAGGAACGAAAGGAGGATAAACGCGTGGAGAAGGGATATTTGGCGAGGAAAGTGGGGTAAGAAGCTATAAAACTAGCAAGGGTTGGGGAATCTCTACATCGAGAAATCCATAGGTAGGAAATTGTTTCTGGGCAAAGGAAAGTCGCAGGGGTGGGTGAGAGAAAAGTCGAGGGCCACAGGTGAAAAAAAAACCAAAAAGCTGGGAATCGGAAAGATGTTGTTAGGGAAGAGGGGGGGGCTGCTGGGGAGCGTACCTTGGTTGGTTTGCTCTATCACCAGCCAAAATTCCCTCTCTTTCAAGATTGTATTTGAAGGGGAAAGCGTCAGAAAAACGTCCCCACTGTCGCGGGGGGGACGTGGGCGAGTGCAACTGGTCCTTTCTCGGTGCATAAAAACAGAAACGCTAACCGGGGGACGATCGCCACATGGAGGCTCCACCCAGGGAGCAAGCCTTCAGGGAAAAGGGAACGGTGAAAGGGCTCCTAAAGAAACCGGGACGTGAAACACGTTTGGAGAAAGAGATGACAAAAAGGGAAGGGTTTTTGCAGGTTCACGCGGGCAAACGAAAAACCGTTTGGAAGGGGAGTAGAGGGGAAAAAAAAATGAGGATGGGCACCGTTCAGAAAGAACGGAAGGACTCGAAAAACAAAACCCGATTCCTTGAGAAGGGGCAAACGACTTCTACAAAGGGGGGCTTCCTAAATCGCACGCGGGTATAGGCAAAGAGCTTTCAACTGAACAAAGGTTTACCGATTCAAGGGGAGCTTGCCACACAAAAAAAGAAACGGCAAGCAAATCAGATGACGAGAAAAGAAGGGAATGGGGGGAGGAAGGGGGGGGGTCAGTGGAGATTACGCTTGCTGCGATGCAAAAAAGTCGGGAAGGAAAAAGACAAAAAGAAATCGCGAAGAGAAAGGGAATGGACCAGAGGAGAAGAATAGGAAAAAAAAAAGGGAGGAGGAGATATAGTAGAGTTGACAAAAAATTGGAACGCTTGGACGTGGGGCAAACCGGACAAAGAAAGGGTTTGGAGGGGGGAGAAGCGGTAGATCGGTAAAAATCCTCCACATGAAAAAACTGGACCATCGGAGGAAAATTTTGGGAGTGGTGGGAAAGGGGGAGAGGAGGAGCACGCGCATGGGAATCGAAAGGCGTCCACACAAAACTTTGTGCCGAACCCGCGGGGGAGACACTGGGGGGAGAAGGGGGAAAGGCCAAAGCAAAGGGAGCGCTGCACTGCCATCAAGTAATATGTTGGTAGGAAAAAAGATGAGGAGTCTCAAAAGACCGAAGACGGGAACTCCACAAAGCACGGGCGACACGAGCTCGAAAAGAACAAATGTCCTATCTTATCTGCAAAGGTGGAGAGGTAAAAAGACTTTCACATTTATTGGAATAGGGAACCTCTCATCGGAAGAGGGAGTTCGTATTTTCACATGAGTAAATCGGAATGCTCAGGGACGAGACCAAGGAGCAGCAAAAAAGTACAGAAAAGGAAGTAACAGGGCGCAGGGATTCAATCCTCGCAAGAAGAACTTGGTCTAGGGCGGGACACTAATAGAAAACTGTAAGGGCGAGGGGCCACGGGGGTTTAAAAAAAAATCGAAAAAAAACCTTCGGAGAACATATGTGAAGGGTGTAGATTCATGGGAGAAAAGACTAAAGGAAGAGAATGTGTAGAGTAAACGGAGGTTCAGCTCCATGCCAAGAGTCCTGAGGAAGAGGATCCAGGGAGAACAAGGGAAATAACGAAAAGGGTTAGGGAAAAGGAAGGGCGACCGAGGGAAGAGGACAAAAAAAGGCGAAAGGACTATACGCATTTAAAAGGGAACTGAAAAAAACCTGATCACAAAAGTCCCTCACCTGGGAAAGTAGGGAAGAAATTGAACAGAAAAAGATCGAGGAAGGGTCCTGACCACTCCTCTAGGAGGTACGGGAGAAAAAAAAGTACTTAGGGGAAAGTCTTGAGAATGAATCTTAAAGTAAAAACACGGAAAAGGTTAAAAAGGAGGATGAGACTGGGAAGACATTGTCTCGTAGCGTAATTCTCGTGAAACGCATACCTCGGGGGAAACGAAAAAAAATCTTGCAATAAGCCCAGGGAGGGGGGGGGAAACAGGGGAAAAAAAATGTAGAGTGGAGCGGTCTTTGGGGAGAAAGATGGAAAGGAGTCACTTGGAATCAGAGAAAGACTAACATAATTAAATGTAGGTAGAGGCCCATGGGGAAAAGGAAGAGGCACATAGAATTGAGGAGGAGGAGGGGAGGAAGTTCAAAAAAAGCGGTACTCGGTCAAAACCTATTCTGACTTCGGAAGAAAGAGGAGGATCTGCTTGAGGGAGGATCCGGGGATTTGGGGGGGGGTGTAAAATTTACCAAGGATCAGAAAGTCCCAGATGGGGCAGGGAAACAACAGAAACTACGGGAAGAGTAGGAAAAAGGAATCTTGACACGGGGGCAGATTGCCTTGGTCCTTATGGGAGTAGGGCCCGAAGAACGTGGTAAAGAAATGGAAGACGGTGGGGAAGAAGATCAAAACGACTGGACGGAGATAAGAGGGTGAAACGAATGGCTAGAAGGGAACTAAGAGTCGACAACTTTGGACGGAGGGAGAAAAAATCGAGAGGGGGAGATACGTCAGGTTGACGCAGGTGAACTCTCTCGAAAGGAGGACTGAGGAGGCCTACAGGAGGGGAGAGGCTGAGAGAGATCGAAAAGGTTCGGGCCGGAGAGAGCCTTGAACTCTTGGATAGAGCCCAACTACCAGAAGAAGTGGAGCTTATCGATCGAGGCACTGGTTCGGTAACATAGAGGAGAGCAATAGCTAGGAAATGGTGGGGCGCATCAAATAGACGGTAGCGTCCAGGAGGGACGTAGAGGGTATGAGTACCAACCTTTCAAGCAGCCGGATTAAAATTACAAACCTATGAGCTGGGATGCAACAAGAAATGGGGGGGTTTCGGGCGGCCGGTCTTCGACCGGACAAAGAAAAACATAAAGGAACTGAGCGAGAGAAAAGGAAATGGGAAAAAGCGACTAGTTGTACTGATGAATCCTGGTGTGAGCCAAGAACTGGAAAGGAAAAGAAAGAGATTGAGGACATATTGATCGAAGTGCCTCAATTACGGATAAGAAAAAAGCCCGTGATAAACTGACAAGAGATCTAGAAGGGAGGGGAAAGCGAAGCAATCAGTCACATTCAAATGAAAAAAAAAGAAAAGCCCCCTCGGGACTGTCAAAGCATCAACTCCAGACGGATATTTGGCAAAGAGCTTCACCAGGTGATACTAAAAACCCTGGAGAAAAGTTTACCTGCTTATAAATCCCGATTGTCCGAAAACGAGAGTCGAAAAAAGAAAGTCCTGAAAAGAGACGGGGAAGGGAATCCGACTTGGAAAGACTCAATTTAATGATTTTGTTGGTCAGGGGAAAGGGAATCTGCAGAAGAGAACCGAAGACGCTAAGGAATCCAAACGAAGGGAGAGATCGGGCGAAGAGGGAAAGAAGGGGGAAACATCATTATCTTTGACGTCATAGGGAGATCTGCAACACCTTTGGGATCGAAACAAGATCCTTCAGTAGGGAGAAACCACGGGGGAGCTGATAAGGAAGAAAGATCTTCCGAGTCCTTGCTGCCTGTGAAAAACGTCAGGAGGGAAAGGAACTCAACAGTCAAGGAAAAGGCATCAGAAAAAAATTAACCTGCCACTTTTCTTAATCACCAGAGAAGGACGCCTCACGAAGGGCGCGGGGGGAAAAACTGTACAACACAAAACGTAAATACACCATGAAAGGAAATCCGACACAAGGGGGGAATCGGCATCCAGGGAAGCATCCGGGGGACGGTAGTACCGCAGGAATGGGGTCAAGACCCGAAAAACCCCGGATAGGGGCCGGTAAGGGAAGAAAAGAAGAAAGGAAGAAGGACGAGGTCATATGAGGAAATGGATACTAGTTAAACGTTCAAAACGGCGAAAAGGAGGAAATTTTCAGCCGTGAACAACAAGTGGGAAAAGACCAAAAAAAAGTCTGAAAATCTTTAAAGGAGTGCCCAGACAAAGAGAGGGGATTTCCGGACAGTACTACAACTGCGGAAAGGGGCCCGCCAGGAGAAAAAGGAATCTAGAAAGGAGTACTCTCTACTCAGAAAAAGAAGAAGAAGGAGCTTTAAAGGGGGAAAGAAACGTAAACCTTTCTCAGGCGGAAAGACTAGAGAAATTGGGGGGGGAGTAGGACTAGGGAGGGAGCACTCAAAGGAAAGGAAGATTGAAAAAAAATCGAGCTTGTGGACGCCAGGCCACTGGTGTGGACGGGCGTTAAAAGTGAAGGGGGCTGAAGGAGGTAGACATAACGAGAAAAGACTTGTTCTAAGGAGAGAGGCTCGACGAAAGGGAAGAAGGGAATTGAGAAAAGGGGGTAAAGAAGCTTTAATCTAAACCAGAAAAAGGTTCGTGAGAAAGGGGGAGGGGATCAGACAAGAGCTGTACAGTCAGAGCTGTAGCTTCCTTTTTGGGGGGACCCAAGCCAAAAAGCCGAGAGGCCGGTTATTGGAAAGGACAATCCCAAAAGAAAACTCGAAAAACTTTTAACCATTGTTCCTCGTAGGGGGGGGAGTCTTGTACACTTGATGCAGGGGACTAAAGCAGAAAGGGCGCTTAGCAGAAAGGAGCTCGCTACAGAATGGGGGAAATAGAAAATCCGCTTCTTAGGAAGAGAGGGGTCGAAAAAGAGTGGAAAAGAGAATTTCTGGTTATAAGGGGCTCTTAGGGGTGTCATGAAATAAAAGGAAAGAAACAGATAGATGAATCAGATGGCAATTTGGAAAAAAAAAAAGCGGGAAAGAGCACGATCAAAGGATCTAGTCTACAAAAGGCGGGCGTGAAATGGGGGAAGGAGTTGAGGGATACCTGAACACAAAAAAAGCTCGAAGCGCGGATTAGAGAAGAATTCGGAGAAAATTGAGAAACAGCGGACCATCTAGCTTCGCGGATATAAAGGGAGAAGCTGAATTCAAAACCGGAACAGATGGAAAAACCACAAAGCATTTAGAGAAGGCTGAACACAAGTGTGGGGGCCTCAGGGACATAATCGTTAGAGATCACACAATACCGAGCAGGTCGTCCGGAGGAGGTCTTCAAGGAGTACAAGGGGGGCGAGAAATGAAACGACCTGACTCACGAAATCATAGGAAAAAAAAAAAAAAAAGGAGGATTGAAAGGAAGATTCTGGGACAAAGAGGATTTGACGAGGAAAGGACCGGGGGGGGGAAGAGGAACAAAAGGACGACTCAGCTTTTGGGGAAGCCGCACTCGGGAAGAAGCCAATGAACTCCTTGGCAACCAGAATGGAAGAGAGGCAGGAGTCTTGGGTGTACCACCCAGAAACGCCCGAAGCCGGGTTCACACGGTTCTTATATCCCTCTGGGCACACTGGACAACGCTCTGGGGGAGGGGGGACAGGCAACCGAAGAAACACAAAATCCAGTGAAGCTCGCTTCAGCTCAGGAAGGTCCTATAAATAGATAGACCGCAGGCACTCACTAAGAGAGGACCAGCAAAAAGAGAAAATCGTTATCGGGGAGGGGAAAAGGGACGAAACATGCAGCTTATCGTCATCTAATGTGAGAGACTTTGAACAAGTTTTGAGGGAGAAAATATGAAGACTAGAGGGGAGGAAACTGATGAAGTTTAAAGGGGAGGGGGACAGAGCCAGCACGCGGGGTGTAGGACCGGTACAACGGAGCGCAGTAAGCCAAAAAAAACCATGGGAATAAAAAAAACACACAAAAAAAACACAGAAAATAAAGCAAGTTGAGGGGCTACACCTAGCTGCTGCTCCACACTAAGAAAGGGAGAGGTGAGCAATTGGTGAAAGAACATTTAAGTCAGCAGCAGAACTGAAATCTTGAATCGGCCGGTAAAAAAAGGGAGGTGGCTTACCGCCTAATGGTGGAAGGGATCAAGACCACCGTAAGAAAAAAAAAAACGTACCAAAGAAAACCTCACCGGGGATTAGAGCTAGGAAAGATGAAAAACGGGATGGTGGTCAAATGGGAGATCGACTTACAACGTGGCCGGAAAAAAATCCAGACCAACTTCCGTGAAATAGATTGGGATAGGTCACCAAAACCTCGAAGAGAAGTTAAGAAAAAAGAAAGGGGGAAGTAAGGATAATCCTCATGGTCCGCAAGATCAAGCGGAGGTAGGGATAAGGGGATCACACAGAAAAGGGGACGTAGGCCTCTATCGGAGGGTGTGCTAGAAGGAACAGGAAAAAAAATGCTCATGATACCGAGTGGACAAAGAAAGGAGGTGGTTATGTGGGGGAGTCCGAGAGAGGAGTATCAGTAACGAGGTTGGAATCGAAAAAAGACTGAGGGAGGGTAGGATGGGGGGGAGGTGCCAGTCTTGTCGACAGACAAGAACTTAAAGTTGAGGAAAACGGAGTTTCCGGGAACAGTTCAGGGGAAGGCGCGACCAAAGAACCGGGGAACGTCCCGGAGGAAATACACCTTGGCGATTCGGGAGGGCAGGTTGGAAGGGGGTGGTTAAAGAAACCAAAGGGACCCCAAATAGGGCTGAAACCAAAAAGAGGATAGACCAAAGTGCGAGGGGCAGCGGGCAGGGAACATTGTCACTTGAAGGAGCTGTCAACCAGAAGCCGAAAAGGGGTGACGCAAAGAGGGAAGAGCTACAAAAACGCAGTGCTTGGCGCGCAAAGAAGACCAGACAGGGCTAAGAGGGAAGTAAAGGCTGGAGGGAAACTGAGGTACGATTTATCCGCGGTCCCGAAAGAGCCCGAAAAAACAAAACTAGGAGAAGAAAAAGGGGAACCCGGCGGGGGTGGCAGAAGAGTGGGCGAGGGGAAAAGACCAAGCTTCCTTAGTGGCACAAGGGCCTAGAGGGCTCTGTGGGCTATTCAGAAAGGAGGGGAGAAGAAGGGTGGGGGTAGGGAAGAGGCACCGAGACAATCTAAGAGGTAAGGAAGAGGTCCAAGTCTTAAACTTACCGATCATGGGGAGAAAAAGAAAGAAACGAGAAAACAAAGAGCGGGAAGCCACTCATTATGAGGGTTCGATAAAAGGAAGTTCTTTAAGAGCTAAAAAAAAGGAGTGAGCAAGGCAGTGTCATTTCGTCTATTCCACGGGTGACAGCAACGGAAGATGTCAAAACGAGAAAAAGAGACAAAACCCCACATTAGGGGGAAACTAGATATATTGGTGAGTACATTGTCGCTAAACCGGGATCAGAGGGGAAATGAGAAGAAATAGGGTGGGGTAAGTCCCAACTTCGAAGCAAGGAAACATTAAAAAATCACTACAGAACCTCGAAGGGGGGGAGCTCGTTCGGGGAATCTAGGCCCGTTTAATCGACGGAAGAAAAAAAAACTGGTCGGGGACGTGTTAGGATGAACCACTCTGGGACCATAGCTAGGGTTTCTCAAAGGAAAAAAACAAGAATCTCCGCTGGAAGTAAAATAGGGGACTATCACTTAAATGGAGCTGAGAAATTCAAGCCGGTTTATATTCAGAGAGACGAAACAACGGTCAAAACGATCGAGGAGGGAGAACTGCCGAAAAAGAGAAAGAAAAAAAGTCTAGGGCAAAGAGCGTTCTCGAGATTGAAAAACAAACACCGGCTAACAAATATGAAGGAGAGACGGAACATGAGTTAAAAAGGACCGCAAAGAATTAGTGAAGGAAGGGGGTCTTGCTAATGATTTCGAGGTTCGGGAAAAAAATACGGCCCAAAATCCATAAAAAAAGTGAACCTAACTATGAAGGCTGCGAAACGGGGAGGAAAAGATAGGCGGGGGGGGACGGAATCCACCCAATTCGGCATGAAATTTTCCAACTGGCCAAAAAGTCAGCAACCAGATTGAAGAAGTAGCAGGCATCCCACGTTACGTTGGGGATCACGTGATCAAAGAAAGTTCTAAAAAAGACTTAATGGGATTGCTACTGTCGAAAAAAAAACCAGAAAATCCCTATTGAGGGGACCGCTGTGAGGAAAAGAATTAAAAGGAGACGGGGGGGGGGTTAAAAAATAGGGAGCATTTTAATAACGAAAAAAACCTTTGAACAATCCCAACTATCCCGTATCCGAAGGGCAATTGACAGGTGAACGAAAAGATGTCAACCAGCCGAAAGAGAAAGGACGGGCAGAATCTACTAAATGGGGGAAGAAGCTTCA
>Ga0179593_1663753_pt1 | contig 14729 bp, 14 predicted proteins | sample CZODoug2_1_08_16_FD_185931 | JGI IMG/M metagenome (GOLD analysis project Ga0179593, IMG submission 185931) | Vadose zone soil fungal communities from Angelo Coast Range Reserve, California, USA - CZODoug2_1_08_16fungal (PacBio error correction) | ecosystem: Environmental > Terrestrial > Soil >...
CGTAAAAAGGAGGGACGTTCCTAAGTCGGCTCGGAAGAAAGAACTCGGAGTCTGAGCCTGAGAGAGTGTAAAGGACTACAGGAACTCCGCAGCTCTTTAACGAGAACTCCGTGAGGGAGGTCTAGTAGCGAAACCCGGGACTCATCATCAGAATCGCTCGAGGAGAAAAAGAGAAAAGAGACGGCGTGGGTCGCGGACTATCAAAACTGCTCTTACAGACGAGGATGCCATTTCATCCCCCAGAGCTACAGGAGCAACTGTGGGCCACATCGGACCTCCCGTAGAGCAACTTCGTGAACTTGGAAGTGCGCGATCACGGTGCCGAGCCAAATGCTGACAACGTCGCCGTTAAGGACTCAGCTCGTCCCGCCACGGGTTGACGGTGAGCATGACTTCGGCTCCGAAATTAAATCGTACGCGAGGGCGGGTCGATCCTGAGGAAAACTGGCCTTCTATAGGGTACTATCATAAAAAAAGTTCTTCACACCTGAATACCTTAAATACGACGACCCGATCTTAAAGAGCTTGAAGCTCAAAAAGGAGATCCAATCTCAAGCAGCAACGTCCAGAGATCTCTCTTTGAAAAGGAGGAACCCTGTGTTTGGTTTTATCTATCAACGACTAACTCTTCACTCTCACGGGCGTCGGCTAGGCTTCTCTACGTCTAGAGAGAATGAGCAAAAAAGGGGATTATTCTGTGGGGGACCCTCATGTACAGCTTTACCGGAGACTAGGTCCCTCTCAGGAGAGGACTTGAGAGAAAGATGGACTGAGAAGAGAACTTCAAGATCGTCGCGAGCTGACTGCATCGAAGTCACGGTTTGACTCACCTGGCGAGGAACTCGGGGGGCAAACTGCCGAAGCCTGTAGTTTACGAAAGGTCGTCCTTCAGTAATTTCCTCGGTAATCGAACTAGCAAAGCCGTGCAGCAGTCACGTGCAGTTCCGCTCTTCACGGAACCTGGTTGATAAGCTTGTTTGAGAAAACGAAGACCTGTAGGGGTCATAGAGACCCTACCAACGCAAGAGTATATAGATCAACAAAAGCGTTAAGGTTGTGTGGCCCCGGATGAGAAGCGTTTAGCTCGGAGCGCGGTGCCTTGCCTGGAAGCACTGAACGGTCGACCATTGTTCAACGGGAGACGACGGCAATATCCGGGTATACACGCATCAGCCTTGAGCGGGGCTATCAAAGGCGCATGTGGGGTCACTAAGATGCGGAAGAACAAAAACTACGCATCCTCGGGGTCCAGGCGTTCGCGGGGACCTAGGGGAGGCGTGCGCACGATCAGGAATCCGCCCTTACGCGAAAATCCGGGCAGGTCTACTTCTCTGAACTCAGGGTAAAAACGCGCTCCTGAGCGGTTCGCAGTGCGTTCGCCTCTGATGACCCCGAAGAATCTATGCGTGGGAGTCTCACTCTACTTGAGAGGTAGGGGAGCTAGACCCTGTATGGGACATCAAGAAGTATCCAAGGATACCCCAAAAACAAGGGGCGGACCCACGTGAATCTCTATGTGCAAACTCTCCCACAGAGATCGGAGGCGTGATTAGTCCTCTGATCCAGGACCTACCGATAAATTTCATGTATCCGTCTGAGTAGGTCTACTAAGCTTCGCCCTCGGGAGCGCACTGTCAAGTCCTGAATAGAAGGAGGCGACGGGGGAACTTTAATATAGCATACCGTAATTTCTTTGTTGAAAAAAGTTCTGAGGAAGATTCTGAAAGTCTAGAGACAGTGTTTCATTATTATAAGGAAAGATTGAACTAATCGGGGTCTTCTCAATGCGAATTAATATAAAGAGAACGTATTGAACAACTCAAGATGAGAGGTGGATCTATTTGCTACGGGTTCCACGGAGAATAGCCTCAAGAATAAGACCTACGGCCTTGGAAGCATCTTCCTCGTCGGTCAAATTCTCAGCTTCGGTGCGATCTTAAAAGGACCTGACCGCAGCGAGATCTCCTTATTCCAGGCGTGATCCATATCTCCTAATAATGGAGAGCGTAGGGGGGAAGTAAAAAAGGAGCAGGGTGGCACCATCTTGGAAAATATTCCGCGCAATACTAAGTATTAGGGCTGTTCCGCTGAAATTAAAGAGAGAAAAAAGGATCGGAAGAAGACAGGAGAACCGTTTGGAAGACGCTATGTAAAACGTTCCCGTGGTTGCATCAGAGGGAGGAAAGCGTGGCCTCGCGAAAAGGACGAAACTGCGGTAGTCGGAAACTAGGGGAGAAGGTTGAAGGAAAGACTAATAAAATGAAGAGAGGTCGCTGGAACATCTTCTACGGCGCCTAAACGGTGAGGGGGGATTACCTCAAGGAGGCTAGAGGAGAAGAGAGCTCGGGAAAGCTTCTTGGGCTCGTGAGCGGGACACGTAGATAATCAACATCTGGCTCCGCCGGTAAAAGGGAAACGAGAAGTATAGGAAGAGAAGCAGGATTCGGTTTTGATCGCCTCGTCGTACTGTGCTCACGAACGCCGACCCTAATGGAAAATCATGCCGGGCAATATCAAAAAGAATGTGAAGTTGGAAGGGGGCCCGTGAGTATCGAAGCAAAAACCGTTCTGCAGACGCTGGAGGGACCACGAGATCCGGCTCGTGGATCAGTAAGTGATCTATATAAACACCTGAGTGAGTGAATTAAAATAGATCCATTAAAACCCACGGGGTTCAAAAGTCTGCAGCACTGTGGGTCTCTATACTAAAAGTAACATCATCACGTCCAAAAGCGTAGAGTATAGCCCCTGAGGTTATAGAGAGGAAGGAAATCTCGAGAATGAAGGAAGGGGGGAAAAGGACACGGGGAGGACGATTCTTAGAAACACTAAAAGATCCTGAGGTAATCATAATACGACACTTAACGAGAGGGATTTACTTTAGAAGCTTGTAGACGGCCGACTGAACTAAGACGATCTAAAACGAAGAGTGCGCGAATACAATCTATCTCGATCGCCTTCCCAGGGGGGAAGCCTAGGGTAGGTTCCAAAAGTGGGGAAGAGTAAAGCTGAATAACATAGCGGGAAACCATCTGAACAGGCCGAAGACGTATAATGCTTTCTCCCTGTCTCTCTGAGAAAAAGAGCCAGAAAGAAAAAAGGGGGGACGTTTTCGACAGTGTCGAAGTACTCAAAAATTCTTGTGTCTGCCTTATGCACGAAGCCCTGAGTGGAGAAGAACGTTCACTAGCTGAGAAGAGAGAAGAGATAATCACAAGGCAGAGGAACTTTGCAGGATGGAGAGTACGCCATTATGCTGAGCTATACTCGAAGGGGGTGACGATAGCTCTGAAAGGATTTACTGGACGTGGGGAGGGATCGTTCCTCTTCGCCGCCTCGCGAATGTGGGACCGAAAAAACACAAGAGAAAAAAAACGCGCCAAGCGACACTCTTCGGCAGAGGACCTCCGGGATCGCCGTTTAGAAGGCGCCGAATCTTTAATTGTCTTCGTCCTGTTCGAAAAGGGAACCCTTGAACGCGCAACAGTACCGATGATCGCCTTCTCATCTATCCTCCCCGGGGAGAAAAAACTCGAGAGACGGGCCGAAGGGAAACGAGAAGGCCCGCGAGAAAAAGGAGACGTGCCGCATTAAGTGTCTTCACCGGGACAGCGGCGAACGGGCAGTCGAGGGGGGAAAATCCGTCGCGGAGCAGAAGAAAAGAGCCTCGACTGCGGACGATGACGGCTCGATGATCTTGGGTTATAGGGAAGAGCAACATTCTTCACATCTCGGGGGAGCGGTCGTTCCGGCTTAAAAGAGAAGAGACGTGAGGGGAGGACGGAAGAAAGCACAGGAACACTTCGGGCGCTCTCCATGTCGAAGTAAGTTCTGACATACCATTCCCCTGGAAGCGTACTCGCCGATCTGCGGAAGGGGTCCACCCCCTTTCGAAAGCCACGGCAAAGGGTACCCTGCTGGCTTAACACTCGTAAGGGGAGAACCGACCGGCTCGCAGAGAGGGCTGCCTTATGAGGGGGCGCAAGGGCCTCGCGAAACGTCAACAACTCCGGGGAGGAAAGTAAGGAGGGCGAGTGATCGAAAAAAACCTTTCGAAGAGGATTACCACCGGCGCCTTGATCCAGTGCATTCTAAGTAGGAAGGGAGGGGATCAGGCGAGGAGACTTAGTCGAAAGGGAAGAATGCAGTCACGATAGCGCCAAGCCTGAGGGCTCCAACGCTTGACAGAGCTCTCGTGAAATGTTTCCTGACAATCGTGAAAACGGCCAGAGAGCCTTTGGGCGGGATATCACGAGTGGTTTTGTGGTTTTCCAGCCAAGGTCGAACAAGCACAAGACGCGGGAAAAACTTGACCCCCCGGCGTTCTGCATCACCAAGGTCGACAGAGGAGCCTCTTAGTGACGCGGCAAAAGTACGGCGCGGCAAGCGGTCTATTCACCTATACTGGAATTCCGGAGAAAGAATAAAAGTTACATCGGAAGCACCCGCAGGTCGTAGCAGGGAATTAAAAACCGAAAAACGATCTTCCAAATCTACAGATGCAAAGAAGTTCTCATAACACGAGATGTATCTCGAATACCCTAGTTACTTATTTACAATACTAAGTAAATGACGATAAAGGGGGAGGACAAACCGGCCCTCCTTTCTTTGACATAGATCTATGGCCGTCATAGCAAGTTGGGGCCAATCGAGAAGGGGGGTGGTCAGAGAAAAGTTCCCATCTCGTTCTTTTCTAGAGAAGAGTCGACTAGAACGTCGGTCCTCGGGCGAAGTAGGAAAAAGAATTGGTTCAAAGTCTTATTCCAAATCGACGAAGGACCCCATTTTGTAAGAGGGGGAAGGAAGAGGAAGCTCGGGAGGCTTTGGATTTTCCTTTCTAGTCAGTTGTGCACCGTACCGAATCGCCCTTTCTGCTCTTCTCAAGGAAATCGGGGAATAGGGGAAGGACAAACCGAGTGAGTCCTCTTAATTCAAAAGTGAGTACATCTAGTTCTATCCAAGATGGATATTACAACGTAAAAATCCCTTTTCTGGGTGACAAAGAAAAGTTCAGGGGTACCCGTAGTGGGGGTCTCGCGATTCTGATGCAGAGGCTTTTATAGGCTCACGCTTCGGGAGATCTGGAGGTACGGTCGGTGTACAAGGAAGGGGGTCCTATTTTTCAACAAGGGAAAGAGAAACTGGCGTCATACATTTTGTGAAGGGGGGAAGTACTACAAAGGCTCCTGTATCGCTCTAAAAACCTAGTTCTCGGAGGAGCGCTACTTCGTCTGCTTTCTGGTATGGGCCCGGTTTTAACGTTGGAATCTTCAGGCTCCTCCCTCAAGGGGGGAAGCGGGAGTGGTCATCCATAAAAAGGGGGGCACCGGAGTTCTGATAGTCAAGGTCATCGCGAAAACGTAAAATGCTAGGCAGATCACATTGCCGCCTAAGACTGAGTTGGACTGAGAGCCCGTTCTCTACTTTAGATCTTGGACTGATCGATATCCAAAACAACAAAAAAGGATGGAAAGGGGGCAAGATTTAGAAGGGACTATCTCCCTCTTCTTCGGAATGAGACCTCTGAGGGGAAAGCATATACTAGGCAGGGGAGAAATTTACTATCTCACTCTTTGGCCGCTCTTGGGGAAAGGATTTGATGTGAGATCTGAGACGGCCATTCAATAAGCCGCTAACCCTTCAGAGCAGAAGAGCGCGTCAAAGAGAGCCAGGAAACGCCGGATTTTTCTCGAACACTGTCCACTCCACTTGACGCACAAAAGCAAACACTCGAACGAGGTTGCACGTGGTGCAAAAAGGAAGGAGCTGCAAGGACCGCGTCAGGGGTCAATCAAAAAAAAAAAGACGCGAAGAGAGCACGCCTCGAAGGGATAGAACCAGAGTAAGGGGGCAACGTCGTGCCGCCAAGCCAGGGGGAGAAGGAAATGGGGATCAGCCTCGATGTAAGCCGCGGAGAGCACTTAGGAGGATGTCCGATTTAAAACTCAGAGTTCCGAGGAAGAAACACCGCGGGACTTCCTGGTACTGGACATCACCTTCTCTAACTCGACATCCACACCCCGAGGATAAAGAAGCTGGAACAAGCGACATTTGGCTCCACGGACGGCGGTCCCGAAAGAGCTACTTCTGTAATACTGAAGAATAAACAAATTAAATCGAACGGAAAGATTTGAACTGAAAGGGGGACCAAACCGAAGTATGCTTCTCTTGTAAGGCAGAGAATCAAAAGAAGCAAGATGAGAGATAAGTAACGATAACTGGAGGATAGGCGTGCCAAAGAACTAGAAACCACTTGTCCGAAGGGGGTACTCTTGGTAAAGGAGGGGGAGCGATCCTTCTCGTGCAGGCCGAGAACTGAATTGATGGACTTCGATCTGGACGCGCTCGCCGCGGGGGGGCGCAAGCAGCGAAGGGGGACCGAGAACTTAAGAAGCGGAGGACGGAGACCGTCCTTCAGGGCGGGGTATGTTGAGAGGAAGTGCCGGCAGTAAATTCAGAGAGGCCGAGCGAAAAAAGGGAAAAGCCATGTGCTTAGTGTGGGTCACGAAACGAAGATAGAGCTGCAGGGGCAGACCTTGGGCTAACCTACAACAATCTTCGGAATAGGCATCAAACCGGATAGGGAGGGGGGAAGGGCCGGATCAGCTCTAATGAGCCAGCTGATATCGGAAGGTCGGAACGCACCGTGAACGCAAGCCTTCTGCACCGGGCTAGAACGCAAGAGTATACACGCAATCTAACGCCCCTAGGCGAGTCAACGGCGCCAACGGTGGGAAATGGGGAGCCAGGGAAAACCTCGCGGCGTCAAGAGGACGTGCATTCCAGTTTCCTCTGTTACGGTATATTCCTGCGCGTCCCTAAAGAACGAATTTCCCTACCAGGGGGTCGTAGATCGTCCTCTCAGGAAAACGTAGAAATCTTTGCTACATCAGTGTCAGCTCCTTCGGGTTCAATCGCGGTAGGTCGGGAAAACAGATAGTTGCATCCAAATCTTCATAAACTTTCAAACTTAATCGAAGAGTGATAAAAGGATCGGCTAACTTATCGAGAAAAAACAATTCTATCTGCCGGCGGGACGGAAGCTAGCGACCGGGTTGCAAAAGAGCCGAGCACTGAGATCTCTTGAGCAGGTAAGCCTCGGGGGGGATCTGCCACGATGACCGATTTTCGGACCGTCATAATAGATTTCTGCTCCTACGTGCGTTTTAGGGGTTGACTGCCGCCGAACTACGTTCTCCAAGATCGAGTCCTTCGCGGAGATAGGGAAATCCGCTTTTTCAGGGCCGGCTCAATTTTGGAGGAAAGAAAATTAGAATTCTTCTTCTCTGTGCAGAAGGCGGGCATGCTTCAACGGAAGAGGAATTGAGGAAAAAGACGAGCGACCGTGCTCCGGGTCTTCTGGGGAATCGATAACAGGGAAGAAGGGGACTCGACCAGAAGACAAAAGGAGGCCTCTTCTAAAGGAACGCCGTCCAGGAGCGCCAGGCATAGAAGAAAAAGCGTTGACAAGGAGCTGCTCAGCGGCCACGGAGAAAAAATCTGAAAAAAGAGTCGCCGTCGACCCTCACGAGAAGACTTAAGAAGTCAGTATTGGAAATGTGCCGGCCAGCTCCTAGCATACTGGCGCGAAAAGGACGGTCCTGCAAGGGGTGTACTAAACGAAAACCTCTGAAGCGATGTCGCCTTCGCAAATAGGGAGACTCCTACAGCAAATGGGCACGTAAAAAAAGGGTCGTGCGAACTGTCTAAAACGTTAAGACGCGGCGAGAAAGAGGATCTACAGGGAGATCCATGGAACGCGCGGCGCTCGAGGGCGAGACTCTAGGGTCAGCCATCGTTTCTCAGCGGGAGCCGAACGGGGGGTCACCCTCGTCGGACGGGAGTCCGAGGGCTTCAAGAATGGGCACACGAAAAAGGGAAAGAGGTAGTGTCTTCTCTCATTCATAACTAAACTGGTCGCTCGGGGTCTGGTCGCGTCGGTAAGAGCGATAAATGACTTGGGGCCCGTAAACGTCAAAAATACCGTGGTGGTCAGAAAGATCGTTATCTTCGTTTGGGAGGGAATCGTCGTGTAGGTGCGAATAACCACTCACTTACATGGCGCGGGGGCCTCCGGGGGAGAACAGCAGAGTTGAGGGGCTAGTTGCCATCTGAACGGCGGGGAGGACGAAGGATCACAAAACACGGGGAATACGGATGTTCTGCCCCGAGATAACTCGGAGCGGGGATAAAAGGGAGATCGAAAAAAACAACAACGGGTTATTGAAATGAGATATCCGGAGAGTCCACATTAGGGGATTTCCCTCAGTCTTCAGGTGGTTCGGACGTCCACTACACGGGGAAGACAGTCGCTTCTAGAATAAGGGGCTAGGTGATCGCAGCCCCAGGCGAGCTCCATTTCAGTCTAGAGGCAAGTGGACTGAGGGAAAAAAGATCCCGCTAGTTGTGTAGATCGATCGCGTACACTCGGGGTAGAACGTTTCGCGCGAGCAAGGGGGGGGGGATCGCCTGACAGTAGGGAACCGAATAAGAAAGATAGGTTCCGACCAAAAAGGGAGAAGTCCCGTGAGGACGCGGTTCTTCCCAGTATACGAGTTGAAGCGGAGCTCGCTCACGTCTGAGAAAAACTAGATGGGAAAAAAGTAACAAGGGAGGAGAGAGACGGGATGGTCGCCTGGTCTGCTCTAACCGAAAGACAACAAGGTGGATTCTCGGGGGACGTTTGTCATGAAGACGATTGTGGGGTCTGCCATGCGACGAGCAAAGGAAGGGCAGAGAGATCATCTCACTAGAGCAGAAGCGAAGGCTAGTGGGAGTCGTAGGAAAATTGCTCAACTCGCCTCACTCTGACGTATGCTAGGGGAGAGGGGACGGACACACGAAAATAGATCAAAAGGGAATTCACAAATGTAGACTTTCAGACCCCGCCGCAGCTCAGGGGGGAACCGGTGACTCTTAGAACGGGCAAGTAGGAGAAGCGTAGCTGGTAGGCTTCTACCCCCGCTTCCTAAATTTAGGAAATCTCCCGGAGTGTTCTTAGACAATAGACCGGCTTAGAGAGGTGATAAAGACAACAGGCCAGAAATCGGGAGTCTACCTTAAAACGTTTAACCATAGGGGGGGGGTCTCTTCAAAAAAGACCGAAAGAGGAATAAACATTGTCGAAATGCCTGAATTGCACCTCTCAATCGCAGGAAGGCATCTCAATTCGCAGATGCGTGCTCGTTAAGGAGAGGCGGAACGCCGAAAGCAAGAAGGAACAGTCCGCGCCTCGACGCCGATGAAAGACTATTTCCCGACTTCTTCTGGTGAAGCTGATCGGGGTTACCGAACTGGTCTCACCTCATGAACAGACATCTCAGACAAGGGGTCAGGGATCTGCGTAGCGTCAGCTACTATCTGCGGACTTTTGAAGAAAAACACTTTCCTCCCTCCATCTTCATTGCAGATCGTCACTCTAATCCTCGAGTCTAACTTCCTAGGATAGACAACCGTCTCACTAACTGCCGCTAAGGCTCGCCTTGAAAATGACCAGATCCAACGAGAGATTCAGAGAGAGGCTCCGGAGTGCCCTCTGACGTCGCGCTAAGGAAAAAAAACTGGAGCACTGTTTTACCTTGGACGCAATGGGTACCCGAAGGGATCCTCAACCTCGAAAAGAGTTAGAAGAGCTTCTGGGTCTGCCTATCTAATACTTACGGTTAAACTTTCTCCTTGATACGAACGTGATAGCACACGCCGGGCTTGCTTTGAACTAAAATTACGCGAAGGAGTAACAGGGAAGATGGAAGGGTCGAGGCTATCGAGCTCACATCTTCTCCGGAAGCTCTACTGAGCAGTCGCGCAAGCTTACCTAGAAAGGAGAAAAAAAGGAAGCAGAAGAGTAGGTCTACCGATTTCTGGGGGTTATGTTAAGATGGGACACCATCAAAAAAGAATGAAGGGGGGGACTAAACATGATTTTAACCAGGTCGGCCAGAGAGTAGCAGATCTGCAAGTGACGGGGTCCGGCAGTGGGAAGCGGGAAAGGGACGATAAAAGAAAACCACCCTGAGCCTGCACTATTAACTTCAAAACAAGCGGCAAGTGGGAGAGGCATCACCCGCGGAGCCGGTATTCAACCTCTCAACTATACGCAGTCGGACCAGCTCCGATACTTGAGAAAGTATCGGAAGACCATCTGAAATTCTGCGACAATCCCTCTTAAGGATCTACAAGAAAAAGGACCTACGCTTTTTTCCGTTTGCGGCGGGGACAACAGGCGTGAAGGCTTAGCCATCTAGGTCCGTCAGGCAAAAACACTTGAAAAATCTTTTGGGGGGTGGGACCTCGTGAGAAAGCGGAAAGCAGGGCAGCTCGGTAGGAAAGACCTCCTGGGAACTCGCCCGCTTCTACGCTCTACTTGTTACGGAGAGGCGACGGGCAAAAAAGGGTGTCTCTTTAATATCAGATTGCGGGAGGAGATGGAACGGTCTTCTTGTATGCTCGGGAATAGGGGTGGACCGTACTCGAAGACGAGTTGCTGTCTAAGGGTTTAATCTCTAAATGCAAAAAGGGCAGGGGGAAATACCTCGCGTCGTTCCATTCTTACTGCTGGAAGGGGTCGACAGACTATGGCGGAGGAAAAGCACCTGTAACCCGGGTGGTCTATCAGAGGAACGGGCCTGATCTCTTCTTGGGAGGAGGGGGATTTAGAACGGAAGCGTCGGCACTGGACGGGAATACTCCCTTCATGTTAAAGACCAAAGCACTCTGAGACCAGAAGTGGTAAGAATTAGGGCGGAATGACTTTCTTTCTTCTTCGATGGGGAGTTATTTCTCTAACAGAGAGGGGGGCCTCTAGTTCCCACTCCAGCTTTATTACATCTCGGATGAGGGCTGAAGGGGGCTGGGATTTCGCTCTCTCTTCCCGACCGTCCAGAGGGATGTTGGTCCAGATCTGGCTACCCTAGAGTAAGAAAACTGCTCGCTCTACCTGATCGATGCGTCCGCGAAGGGCCAAGATAAAGGTGCTAAGGGGGGGGCTTCCCCTTCTCGCTGGAGACTGGGCAGCTCTCTCAAACAACAACGACATGAAGTACTATCTCCCGCGTGAAAGGGCCTCGTCGCCGCTGCATCGCGGAAAGGAAGGATAGAGGAGAGAAGCAGGGAGGCTATACCAGGGAAAATCGCACTCTCTTTGCAGACTTGTAAGGCCGAAAGGTTAGTCTTATAGAGGGATCCGACTGCCCTAGAACAGAAAAGCGAGAAGGGCGGCCTCCTCTACCGCGCGATATTGAAAACGTACGTCTCGGACGGACAGACAGGCCAAGCCTGAAATGGACGCGGCGTTCAGAAGAGAAAAAGTGGGGGGGTCACATCTTCCGTCCGTAGTGATCACAACGCCTTGGGGGTAGGGGCATCTCTTCAGACGTGCGCACGAGAAGAGGAGAAGCCAGACTCGCGCCGGAGGTTGCTCAAATATAAAGCCTAGAAATGGGGGGTTATTAGCCGGCCATCGAGGGACGACGAGAGTAAACTAGGAGGGAGGGTATATCAGGAGGTCTCAGCCGCTCCGGGGGAAGATCACTAGCAGCCCGTCGTTAATGAGTACTACCTGCTGACCAGAGAAGAAAGAGCTGAAACGAAGATGTCTTTACACTACCAACAGGAAAACCGGCGTAGATTAACACCGAGAGAGGAGACGTCGCCAAATGGAGCTCGACTGGGAGGAGGGTGGAAGAAAATAAAAATCTCTAGAGGAAGAGGCTAACGAAGCGGGCCTGCACATCCAGCGGTCGGAAAGGAAAACAGAGACGGGGCTGCGTTGGATGATCGATCCGGAAACCGTGTTTCATGGGTGGGTGGTAAAGTACTCGGTCAGAGGAGAAGCAGCCGGACTGGCTTAGGCCGAAAAAAATCGGGCACAGAACTTAGCGGGTCAAGGGAGGTTGACGCGCAGCCGGGGAGCTGGTTGACTCCAGGCTGGAGGCCGACTGCCGACTCCGGTGTGACGGGAGTCGCCGGCCCCTTCAGTCTCAGGTGAGAAGCGTACGACGGACTTGGAGCACGGAAAAGGGAGGAATCTGGCCAATGGTTGATGTTACAATTCAAAGGTGTGGTCAAGAAAACGAAACATGGGAGGGGGTTCACAAGGGTCTTAACCCTAACATCGCATCTTATAACACTAGGGAGGGGGTTACATGTGGGCAGCGTTGTTTCGCAGTCGATGAGCTGAGGCGGAAAGGCGGGCCTTCCGCGATCGCGGGGTCGCACCCGCCAGATGGACCGTACTCCCATCTCTCCCTACAAGATCCTTATTCAACAGGAATCTCCGCACTTATAGATCATGCGACCCGGATCGGAAAAAAGTCAATCGCCTTCCTCCGTACTGTCATTAACAGGCTGGGCGGGTTGAAGGAATTCGCGCATGGGGAAACGATCAGGCGGGAGCAAAGACCGGGAGCAGAGAGAAAGACGGAACGGGGGGGGAGACTGTCAGGGCCATCCTTTATCGTCAAAGGCTCTTTGAGGGCTGACGCTCGTGCTCCAGCCAAAAGTTGCGGCGCGAGCAGAAGCATCTTTGGGGGAAGGGTTGCAAGGGCTTCGTCGTCCTGTGTCAGTATGCTATGGGGTAGCTTGTTCATTAGAGCAGAAGGCTCCTTCTGAGGTGGTAGAGGAAGAAAACAACTTGATCGGGGGATCGGGTTGGAAAATGAGCAAGAGGCGAGGGGAATTTTCGCTGACCTCTTTTGCACTACCGAGTGTCAAAGAGCAGACTTCCTCTCGATAGTGGCCGCCAGTCTCCAAGAAAGAAAGATCGGATCTCCAAAGATCAGACATTCTAAAAAGTATCCTTCACTTATAAAGGGAAGTAACGGTGCGTGACCTTACCGAAGGCGGAAGAGCCCGTTCTCTCGCTGGGGAAGCCAGAGAGGGAGGTGGTCCTCCCGATCTATCGGATACACGTGGCAGCGTAGAAACAGAATCCCGTCGCAAGGGGTCGGCGATCTATCAGCCGGGGGACTCCGTCTCGAACGGACAATCCCGAAAGAGGAGACGCAAGACGGAGCGACGCGCCTCGCCGGCGCGTTTCACGAGGAGCGGAGCACAGGCTTCCTCTGTCAGTCAACGACGAGCCGGCGGCGCGGAGGAAAAAAAGAAAAGACAGGCTGTAATCAACCTGAGCGAGCAGGTAGGGACAGGGCCTGTTCACGTCCATAGCTCCGCTTATGGCCAGGAAGAAGTCCTTAGCAAGAGGGTCCCCTCGGGACGGGGAAACATCTGGCAATATTTCGCCTTTCTGTCGCCTCGAACGTGCTCATCAGACGCGAGACGCAAGATGCTGGCACAAAGGGGCAACCATACTCTTTGGGTTCTTAACAGGAAATCGATTCGTTAAGAAGATGAGATTTTCTAAGGAATCCATTCAACAGCTAAAAGGGAAAAAGGGCGAGAGCGCTTCCTTTCCCTGCTCTGACGACTGTTCGTTCACAGAAATTCTCTAGAGGGGGGGGAGACGGGGACCGGGAACCACTCCTCCACTTTAATACTGAGCACTATGGAGGAATTCGGCTCGTGCGTCGAAGGTAAGATCTTTTTTCCTGAGTGTCATCGATAACTAAGAGGAAACCCTCGGGGGCCGGAAACCGCACGACGGGAAGGAAAGAGGAGGATCAAGAGACCCTCGGGATCTTCGTCTCGCCAGAGGGAGTAAAACGTTCTGAAAGAAAAACGCAAGACATTACAGTGCTCGATTGTCTAAGGGGCGCGATCACAGGAAAGAGCGGCCACCAGCATGCTGCTCTTTTTACTTGATCGAGAAAAAGGGCGGGGGCAAGGAGGCTGGGAAATCCTTCTAGTGTTAGAATGAAGAAAAACGGGATTAGTAGGAAAGGAGAGATGGAAGGCCGGAACTTAGAGCCACACGAGCAATCTGCTGGTGAACTAACGTTAAAGGTTTTCTTTAGCCGGACCAGTACGATTCAAATCCTCTTACTTGTTAGAGGGGAGGATCCTTGGTGTCGACATCAACTCGGGGACCAATCTAATTTTCAGGTCTTCGGGGCACTGCAAAGTAAACACTAATGATCACGGGGAGAAGATGCTAGGCACTCTCGCGGGGAATTAAAGGGGAAAGCTTGAGTATCTCCGCAAGGACGGAACCGAGAAGGAAAAACGTGAGTGCGACGATAAGGCAAGCATCATCGTTGGTAAAGACTTTTCGCAGGGCCTTTGGCGGGTGGGAATCTCCCATGCGCATCCTGAAACTCTGCACTCTTTAAAGAAGGATCAGGAAAGATAAAAGAAAGCGCAGGGAGGGACTATAAAACGAAAGAGGTTCGCCTGATCGCGGAAAAAGCGCGCAGCACGTGTGAAGACATCGGCGTTGTGAACGTGTACGACAGGAAAAAAAGAGAAAGGGGGGGGGAGTCACTGATTCACGAGCCCTATCATTTCTAGCAAGAGAGATCAGCTGAAATTCAGAAAGCGATTATGCGGAATCTCGGCCAAATGGGGCCACGGAGGGGGACAGAGGAATCACTAGGCGACTTTGTTCAAAAAAAAGGACTCGGTGACGCGCACAGGCTGACAGGGAGTCTAAATGTAGGGCGGGGGTGAGGTCGGACGCCGGCCGCCATTTGAAGCGAAACGGAAGACGATAGACGGAGCCAAGCGCAATCGGTAGAGGGTGCGTCATAACGAAACATTTAGACGCGGAGACGTCTCCTCGGAGTGTCACCGGACAAAAGGGGAGGGGGAGACGACTAAACCTTATAAGGAAGGTG
>Ga0179593_1407627_pt1 | contig 14728 bp, 16 predicted proteins | sample CZODoug2_1_08_16_FD_185931 | JGI IMG/M metagenome (GOLD analysis project Ga0179593, IMG submission 185931) | Vadose zone soil fungal communities from Angelo Coast Range Reserve, California, USA - CZODoug2_1_08_16fungal (PacBio error correction) | ecosystem: Environmental > Terrestrial > Soil >...
TTCCTGGCTGCGGGGCAATACTCGAACCCTCCTGCGAAAGCGGGACGTAGGGGAAAAGGGTGGGTGCGGAGCGTCTTCAGAGAGGGGGCAATCTTCTCAGAGGGGAGAGGGGGGGGACATAACGGGTAAGTCAGCCGGGAGATAGGGGGCGGAGCAAGCATTCGGATAACAAAAGGGGGTAGAAACGAACTCAGAAACAGTTGGGGCACTGTGGTTTATGCTTGCGCTTGGGAAGGGGAAAGGGACTTGGGGGCGCTGGCTTTAAAAAAAAAGGAAAAACCAATGAATTGGGAACACGCAGATTCAACCATCAGGGGACAAAGGGTCAGATACCCATAGGACGGAATCACTATATGGCAAGGCAACCGCGACGACCTGAAAGCTGTACAAAGCGGGAGGAAACGAAGGGGACCCGTGAAACACAAAAGTCAGCACCGGCAATAAGAGTGGCCATAGCCATGGGGAGATGGGTAGGGGGGCGAAGCTATTAGCCGGGAGCAAATGGAAAAGAGCAAAATGGGTCAAACTCCTGTGTGGAGGATGGAAACGAAGAGAAACGAAATGTGGCCGATGCTTTAATCCCCTCAGCGCTGGACCACGCTGCCGGTTCGGCGCACAGCACGCCACTCATACCCAATAACTCCCATGAGAGTTGGACAACCCAGTCGTCCACGGGACAAGCCAGCTGAAGAAAGGGGAGGAAGAAAAAAAGGGGGAGAAAAATATACTCTTAGACTATTGAATTCCGCTTCAAGAAGTGAAAAGCCGGAGGCAGAAAACGGCCCTGTGAACCTAAGAAGCCTGGAAAACGAGCGTGCAGAGTAGGGGTGCAAAATCCGCTCGAAAGCACTTGGACGGGGGACAAAACCAACCGGGCGGAAATGGGGTCGTCAAGAGCAAATCACGATTAAGGAGAAAAGAAAGAACAAGGGTGTGGAAGCCATGAGATAAAAAAAGCCGAACTCCGGTGGCACCATCAAGGGACAGGCGAAAATAATAACGGCAGGAGAAGGAAGTTGCGGAAGTATCCATCGACTGCGAACTCGTACTATAAAGGGACAGCGAAAATATCAGTAGGGTCTCCGGGGCTCAATCGGACAGGGAGACTGTTGTTTGAGCAGCTGCATGAGCAGTGCGTGGGCATGTACTTAGTGCTTGGTGTGGAAGAGGCAACGAAAAAAGAGGGGCGGGAGAAATGGCGAAGAAGGGCCGATGAAAAGAGAAATTATATGAAAATGAAAAAGCTTCTACTAAGTGTCCGGGGATTTACCCGGCTCTGAAGGGGAGAGAGAGGGGGGAAATTCCAAGTTATGGGGTTTCTCGGAGGGGGAAGCTACAGTTTAGCGCGTCGAAATGGAGTGATGGTGACATTGGGAGGATGGCCTCAAAGCAAGAAAAACAGTATGAAATACGTATCGGGGGGACGAATGACGTGAGTAGGGGGAGGAGAAAGCGGACTGCACGCTCCAATGAGAGGGGTGTTCCCCAACAAATCAGTACAGGATCGCACTGAATTTTAAAAAGCGGGGGGACCCTAAAAATAAAAAAAGCAGAAAAAACTAAAAGTATTAAATCTACACGAATCCAGGGGGAGAATGGGAAGGAAGCTCACGATATAAGCAACACGATGAGGGAAAGATTACTAAGTAGATATAAAGATGATAGAGATGACTAGCCTGGGGCAGAAGTTAGTTAGTCAGCTGAGAACTGGGAAGGGCCTTGAGAAAAAAAGATGACGAGCCAAAAGAGGTTGGGCATTGGAGCAAACATTCTACGGTGGAGCGTAGACCCACTCCTGGGCCTATCCTGACGCACACGAACGGGACTACTGCAGTCCTGCGAGGAGAGGGAAGAGGAAAGCTAAAATGGGACAAGACATAAGTATCCGTATAGAAAAAATGGGTCCTCCGCGAACAACAAAATAGATGTGCTGGAAAAAAAAAGTGACTAAGTAGAGACACAAAAAGGGGGGAAAACGCCACTAAATAGTAGTTGGTTGGCCCCCATAAAATGCTCGGCCAGGGGAAAAGAGCGAAATTCTCACCGGTCAGTTTTGTGGAGAAGCGAAAAAGATTTCATTGCAACTAAGCCCACAGAAAATGAAACAAAAACTAAAAGGGAAGAGGAGACACGAAGAAAGACAAAAAGGTTCAGGGATCGCGGAATTTGGAGAAGGGTCGGTCCCTTCACATGCATGGTAGAAAGCAACCGGCACTGGGGAAGAATTGGCGGCTAAATTCCGTGTTCTCCTTCCTGTTAGTTTTCTAATCAAAAACCGGAGATGCAGGGGTTGGGAGTCAAACATAAGGGGGGAAACGAAAAAAAAAATGTGCTTGATGGTTCCGACTGGGACAATCGGCGGCGGACTCTCACTCTAAATCGAACGGGGGTTGTTTGGGGAAAAACTTAAGGGAAAGGGGAGCACTCTCCTTACCGGAAAAAGAGGCGACGAAAAAAGAGTAGTTACAAGGGGGCAGGATTTAGGTGCACAGGGGGAAGCATACTATTTCACTGAAAGCGGAAAATGAGGTAAAAAGTCGAAGGTATTATGTCTACAAGAGGGGGTGCGAAAAAAGTTGGGGGGGGGGGGGGTCCTGGCTTGTAAAAGGGAACTGGGAGAGGTATTGGGGGTGCTGAAAAGGAAAGTTTACTGAGTAGTGGCGGTGACGAAATTTCAGAAGGAAAAATCGCTCTAAAGCATTGGAGAAGAAAAAAGAGAGAACCACTTGTGTGGATCAGAAGGGCTAAAATCATTTTAAAGTGACGGTCTAAGAAAAAGGGCTGCAACAAATTGAAAGGGCAAAAAGGAAGAAAAACCAAGAGTAGAGGCGATTTTGACACATATGTGAAGAGACTTTTCCCGAAAAGGGGGGGACACATAGTAAGCCAAGCTTGTAAAATCTAATTATAAAATCTCAATTAGAAACGCGGGAGCGAGGCGGGATGCCGGGAATCAGGGTGAAGGACAAGGGTGACGGAAGGACAAGAGGGGAATTGTAGAAATCCCGCAACCATCGCAAAAACGTGACACAGCAAAAGCGCAACACCATCCAAAATGCGAGCAGAATGAAACTCCTCCTGAAAAGGGGAGAGACGAAGCAGTCTAAATCTATAGAAATCTTGAGGGAGGGGGACCCTCACGGGAAAGAATCAGAGGAAACAGGCAGAGCAAGAGGCAGCAACAAGGAGACGAAAGCGCAGGGAAGGGGAAAAAGAAAAAAGTAATCCCCTCGTCACAACAAAGGAAAGGAGGAAAGAGGGGAGGTTGAAGGGAGGAGGGTTCAAATACGACCAAACATAAGCCTGACTCTCTTTCAGTCTCCAGGGGGAGCGGGGCGCAGAATGTGGGGGGGGGCGAATGAGAGGGGACAAGTGAGGCCTATGCCGTGAAAAAGAAAAGAAACTCACGTCCGCCTTTGACATAAACGGCACGATGATACCCCAGTTGTTGGGAGAGCGGAAGGAAGCAAGTTGGGGGCGAACAGGGGGGAGGGTAATGTTCTCATGGAGGTGAACTGCAGGGGGAGAGTTGCGGGAATGACAGCCGAAACATTGAACGCTAGCCACTCGGTTCACAAATGAAGGGGGGAAGGGCCTCGCTCACGCGTTTTCGGCCTTAAGATCTGGCTACGTTCAGAGGGAAAAAAGTGGGAGTACATGGGGGGACCGGTGAGCCAAGAAAGTCAGCGAGAAAGCAAGTGGATCAGGGGCCAAGTAAGACGGGTAAGGGATAATGTACTAGGCGCACTCATTTGGAAACAGAAAAAGGGGGAGAACCAGGACGTCCTTCTGGGTAGGAACAAAAAACATAGAGGACCAAATGTGGAGATATCGCAGCGGAGCGATTGGAAAAAGGCATGGAACGGGGAGCGCACAAGCACTACCGAATACCACTCAAGGAGTCTTGCTGCAGAAACAAAATAGTCGAACCAATAACGGTGACTCAAGAGAAAAGGGAGGCCCAAAACATTCAGGGACCAAGACGAGGGATGAAAACGCTTGCAAGGCACGTATCGGTCTGAACACTCACTAGCAAAACCCTAAATAAGGTCAACCTACGGTAGGGCCGCGGGTTTCAGGGAAAGAGCAAGAGATTAAAAAATGACAATCGACGGGGGAAAAAAAAAAAACGTCAGTATGATCGGGTTCTGGGATAAACTCGAAGGTGGAAAGAAAGAAGAAAAGTTTGCATGAACTTTGAAGCAACTCAAACCAAAAGCTCCGGTGGCATAGACAAATGACCAAACGGAGCGAACGAATCTTACCGGGAAAAAAGCGAAAAAAAAAGTTGCGGAATGGGTCCAAGTAAAGGGGACGGAGAGTCTCAGGGGAAGCGAATAATGTCGACGGGTTCTCTCTAACGTGTTCTGTTGGCGGACTCTGAGTGGATGAGACTCGGCGTGGGGCTTTACTCTTGAAAACAATGCCAAGGAAGGGCATCACCAACGTGCCGGCGCTAGGTGCCAGGCAAGAAGGGGAAGGAGGGGGGTCTGAGAATAAAAATAACTCTCTTCGTTCGGTTAAGTGGGAAGTGAAGCTGAAGTCAAAGTGGGGAAAGAAAAGAGGCGCGGGCGCGGAGGTGACGGCAAGGAGTTTAACGCGGCGCTCATAGGGAGCAGGGCTCGGGCGCGCCAGGGTTCTCTGGACTTCTGCACCATCAAAAGCTGCAGGAGACAGGACGGGAAAGGAGGTGTAGGCAGATAGGATTTAGTCGAGAAAATGACAGGAAAAAAAGTAGAGGGGCCAAGTCCCAGACAAGGTCAGGATAAGGGGAATGGATGGTAAGGACCGGGGTCACTTCCCAGCAGTCACCGAAAGAAGGTCGAAAAAAGGCAGCAGGGAGAGCTGGTCCTATCGTTTAACATAAGGAGAGAAAAATAACAAAAACGGAAGGGAAGATTTACTGAACGGAGGAGTTAGGACTCGAAAGAAAAAGAGGTAGCATTTGAGAAACGGTTGATTGTCTTAGGATGCAACGGAAGGGTACCATCAGGGAAGGATCAGGGACGAGGGATTGCAGGGCACTCCAAGAGGGTGACTTAGCCGTCAAGAGGAGAGGCAATCGCTCTTAACGACCGGGGGGGGGAGAATGCAGAAACGCGGGCTTGCTGGGTCATAATCATATGGGCGACACTAAACTCAAATGAATCCAGAGTGTAAGAAAACGATAGTGCGTCAGGACGAAACACAATAAGGGGGACCACAGCGCGTCAGGAAAGAAGACACACCAATCCAGACCGCCCGGAAGAGGTATGGGTAGGGAGAAAGAAAAATCCATAATGCTCTGCCCCCATCCACGACGAGGGAGGGTTGGGGCGCAGAGAAACACAGGCATGACAAAAAGAGAAAAAAAAGCGACAGCAGAGCGAGCAAGCCAAAGAAGTCCGAGGACGACCGCTCGAGGCGAGGAAAGTGGAAGGAAGGCGGTTCGAGGGTTTACAAGACCTGATATTGCACTGAAGGAAACTGGCATGGAGCCGCCGGCAAGAGGTCCCGGGTCGCTCGTGAGGGCTAATAAAAAAGGGCGGGGAGGGTCTAAACCATCATGGCGAAAAAGGTCTGGTGTTAGAAGGGAAAGTCGGGGGGTTCGCTTCTCGGATTCACGAAAGATATAATACTCGCCCGGGGGGTTGGTTGGGTGGGCCCAAAAGAGGAAAGGGATTGATAGCGGCTTTGCAAAGGAAAAATAAACGCAAACACTAAAGCTCATTGACCGCGGGCTCCATGAGGGGTGCCTCAGACAGATTAAAAAGGGAAGGAAGAAGTCACCATCCTGGAGCAGCGTATGATGTCCGACAATAATTTGAGGGGAAATCCCGGCGTGGACAACGGGAAAATGGATGAACGGGGGATATTTTGGGATGGAGAAAAGAGAAAAATGGGAGGGTATCGGCTAAGGGGGGGGGGGGGGGGCGCGCACGGCAGCGGTGAAATAAGAGGTGAAGGCTATAAAATCTCAACAGTTTCGGGTGAATAGTTCAGAAAGAAGGGGGAAAAAAAACCCAAGAAGAGGGAAGGGGGGCGAAGCCCAATTTCTGGGGGAACAAGGCAGCTAAGCAAGAAAAATAGAGGACTCACCTACCAAACAGGGAGAGGGATGCGCGAAAATCAAAAGAAGGGGGGGAAGGGAAGGAAAATTGGCCGTGGGGAAACTGGGTTTTCGCAGTGGGAGGACTTAGCAAGATAACGACAAGGACAGGCAGAAAAAAGCTCGAGCCAAATAGGATACAGGAAATCAGGGGTAAAAGAGGACACGGGTTCAACGGCGGTGGTGGAGAATTAAACCAGCGCAAAAAAATCCGAAAAGCAAGGAGACAAGGGGAAAGAAAACAAAATGCACACCAACTTTGAGATCAGAGCTACTCCTTAAAGGCGGAGACAGCAAGAGGGAGGCTAAACGGAAGGCGGAGGACGAGTACAAAGAGGAAAAAGGAAAGCAGGCAGAATGGAAAATCGAAGCAACAAATGCTACTACGACAGGATGTGCATGGTGGTTGGAGGTAGGGGACCGGAGAAAAGAAAGCTAAAAGCTACAAACAAACAACACGGATTAGTCTTAGATAGATATGTTATTGCTGCGGGGCAAATACTCAACAAAAAACAGGAAAAGAATGGCTCGAGGGTAGGTCGAATAGAAAAAAAAAGAATGTGCAAATAGAGAAGTTACGGTCAGGAGATGTAGTCAGAGGAACCGTCCGCCTTGCTCGGGGGAGAAAAATTACTGGACTCATTTGTTTACGAGCTCAGCAGCAGGTGGCACGGGGGCGGTTGCGGGGCGAAATTGGTGGAACGTGAAATGGGAGAGACGGGGTGGCGGGAAATGAAGATTAAAAAGATGAAACACGAAGTCTAAACCGTCACAAATAGGAGTTAAGGATCCTATGGGGAAGAGCCGGTGGGCAGGCGGACGTGCGAGAGGAGAACGTGAGAGAAAGCGCGGAAATGTGGAACTCCACGGAAAATTCCAAAAGGAAAGGAGGAAAAAGCAATCAAGAGCCATAAAAATTGAGAGGGGTAGGAGAGCGAGTCGCGAGAGCCCTGCGACAATTTTTAAAATGCAGCCAGTTGGAGAGCAAAGTCAACAGTCCGGAGGGGGGGAGGCACAAGGGGAGAAAACTAATACAAAAAGGGGGCCGATCAAAAAAACGCTGAACGATTGAAACACGAACTTCCAGTACAGCCAATAGAAAAAGAAAAGAACAAGCGGGATCGCAAAAAATGAAGAGCCCGTGGAAAAAGAAGGAGAAGAAAAGGCCTGGGAAAACATTGCATCCTAAAAGGAACTCCTGCACGGAAGGGAATCATGATAAGAAAAGCCGCCAGTCAACAGAATCGGGAGGTGAGAGCTTTGGACTTTAAATATTCAAACGCTATTAAAGAAAAAGGATGGGAGGGGGGGGGCAAACCAAAGTATGATATCGGGGCTGGAGAGAGCGCGCGAACACGATGTAGAAGAACTTGTTTTTGAAAGATTAAGGAAAGAAAGAAAAAGAACTCTCCAGGTTTCATCAGGAAAGAAAACCAGACTAAGAAGGGAGAAAAAAACGCCCGCCGGGCGGAGGCTCCAACAATCTGCCTGGGACGTTAAAGACGAAACCTGACTATAATTGCAGAAATCAACTGCGTGTCTCGAGGAAACGGGTGGGGAGGGCTCAACGGCACTGCTCTCTTCGTTTTCTGGAGGGGGCATGAAAAAGGGGTGTACGAGGACAAAACGAGAGCGTGCGAATGGCGAAGAGGGAAAGTGGCAGAGACCAGTTGGATGGATTGGGATGAATACCTCTTCCGTGGGAGGGATGGTCCTTGGGATAAAGTGGCTCTTTCGACTGGGTGAAGGGGAAAAGCTTGAAATGGGGTGGCGGGGTGAAAAAAAAAAATTAGGGGGAATCTACTGGAACGCTCAAAGGTGTTGCGCAATTTTCGCTGATCTGAACGCAGAAGAGAGGCTAGTACCGGATGTAGACTTTCGGGAATTACTAGAAGCGAGCACGCGCAAATGAGACAGTGGGGTGCGCCAAGCAAAGCCAAGGCTTCAAGGAGCCGGGAGAAGTGGAACAAGTCCCCAAAGAACTAAATAACGAAAAATTCTCGCAGCGAGGAGAGGGCAACATCCTTAGTCTCATTAATTAACTACTGACAAAAAAGAAAGAGAATTACTTAATTCACAGATTCAAAGGGGGGGGGGATTGCAAGAGAAAGATAAAGGAAAGAAACTTCGTTATGGGGGCGGAGGATGCGGGCCCCACTTCTGTAACCATCTTTAGAGCCTACGCTTTGAGAGGACGAAACCACTGTCACTACTTGGGGGGAAAGCAAAAAGCCCATGATAACACAACCTAACGAGACCTCCATAAATGCGACTCTCGGCGTTCGGGAAAAAGGAAGGGAAGACGTCAACTTGGCGAACACATAATGAGCTGCTAGAGGACATGAACCGAAATCCGAAGACCCACCCCATAAAGCTTGGGAAAGGAAAAAAGATGGACGCAGTAAAGAAAGCCTACGTTAATCCAATGTCCACCACATATAAAGTAGGGGGGGGGTAGTGAGCGAACCAATCCATAAGCAGTGAAAAAAAACTAGAAACATTCGCAAGGGTGACGTCCCGAACACTAATGGGAAAAAAGACGTAAAACCCCACAAAGATCTCTTCAGCATAAGACCGCTAAAAAAAGTCAACGAGAGAAAATAGGAAAAGAGGTCAGTCACAATTGAGAATTGTGAAATGCCTCACAGGCGGGGGGGGAAACTACGGCCTTTCGCGAAGGTGGCGGCTGATAATACGGGAGCAGGAAGGGAGAGGGGAGATCAAAAAAACCGAATGCGGTTTTGATTGCGCTGCATCAAGGGCAAAAAACAATGGGAGTGGGAGGGGAGACCGTTACATAGAAGGGAGCGTGCGAGGGCAAAAAAGCTCATAAGAAAAAGGGTTGGTTGGGATGGAAGGCTCTTTCGAAGAAAAGAAAGAAAGCTGTCTTTACATGTCTTCTTGGTGCACAGGGGTCTGTCCTGCAAACCCGATTTCACGGAGGGTATCATCATTCCAGGCTAGGAGAAACGAAGGGGGGGTCGGAAAAAGGTCATTCGCCTTTCTGTCGGTACCTGGATACTGGTGGGGGGGGGAGGGGGGAAAGGGAAAGATCATAGGTCCGGGATACTTTGCGGTGCGCAAAAAGTGCATCAGGGACGCCTCTAAAAGCTTGCAGAAAGAAAGGCGCGTCAAAATTTGGGGTCTATATTCAAAACGGACAACCCCCCAGTAAGGACGGGACGGGGTCGAAACTGCTTTTCAAGGAGTAAGCGCAAGAGGAGCAAATACCAAGAAGAAACAGGGAGATGGAGATTTCTCGACTAACACGATTTAAGCAGACGTTTTACCAGAAACCGTCAAACACAAGAGGGGAAATCCTGGGAAAAGCGGACGTGGCCAATCCGCACGAAAAACAGAAGAACGAGAAAAAAGGCCCAATAGGTAATGAATGGTAACGCTGGAAATCGTGTTAAATGCGGGGGGACAAATTCGAGAAGGAAAGCCACAGCAGAAAAAAAGCCAGTTCCCACCAAATTCTACATGAAAAAAAAGGTGAGACTGGGAGAAGGAAGAAGGAGCGACGTCACAACTGGCGTAGAACGAAGAGCTACCGGAAAATAGCAGAAAACTACTGGAAGAAAACTCAGAGGGAAAAAAAGAAAAGGGAAACCCTTCAGAGAGCTATCATCAACCCCAGGGCGACTCCCTCTCAGGAGTATGAAAGAAGCAAAGAATAGACCAGAAAGAGAGAGAAAACAAAGGAGGAATGTGGAGGAAATGGTCAAAAGAAAAAGTCAGACAAAAACCAAGAAGAAACGGGAAGCCCAAAGGGGGGGGGTCAGGGGGAGAGCGTGTGACGCAAATTTTGGGGACATCTGACTCTAAGGGAGGAGAAAAGCGTCAAAAGGGAAATCTCAGGACTCCGGGACGCACCCCGGTCGGTAGCCGCGAAGAGAGAAAAACGCACAGGGGAGCATCCAAAAAAGGGGGGTGAAATTAGGGGGGCTTCGCATGTGGCTTAGTTGGGACCTGGGGAGGGGAAAAAGCTCAAATAAAACCGAAAACAGGAAGAAGTTCAACTTGTCAGAAAATGACAATGATTGCCGAAATCGAGTGAACTCTGAGGGCCCGAGTTTTCTGACCGTACGGATCTGCCTACGGTAGCTCAAAACTGGGCGTACGAGGTGGAAGCGGGGACCACGGAAAGTTCGGGAAAGGCAAAGTCGGGGAGACTCGCTAAAGAAACGTTCCGTTGGGGTGGGCTATTCTCTCTTGATCCTTGGGCAGAACAAGTTGTGATTACAGAAAAGGAAAATCTTCAAAGGGGGTGGGGGTTAGTCCACAAGATAGACCAGAAAATTGGTCATCGGTAGACTTAACGCGGGAGGGCCCTGTGTCGTACGCACAGAAAGATAGAAAGGAGACAACCAAGGCTGTTCTTCCAGCAAAATATCGTAAAGGGACAGAAAAGGCGAGAAAGGAAATTCAGCCGAAACAGAGGTTATGACGAAGAAGCGAGAATGACCTCCATTCAGGCCTGAATCGTGGTCGCAGGACAGGCTCCGGAGCCAATAAAGACAAAAAGGGAAAAAAAAGTAAGGTACTCTCTTATTTTCACGAATAGCGAAAACATCAAACTGAGAGAACCCCAAAACACGGGCAAAATAAGGTGGGCTGGTGCTAAAGGCGCCTTCACGGAAAGGCAAGCCCAGGGGTTGTTCACCGGAAATGGTATATTAAGAGAACAATCGCCGGTTCAACGCCATCCCCGGCAGGAGCCCTGAAAAGAGAGAGCCTCCACGCGCGCAGAGGAGAGGAGAAAATGAAAAGTGGAGGGGACTAACACTACTCAAGCGCGACACAAGAAAGGGAGAAACGTGTACTCCGCTTAACTGGTTTAGGTAGGAGGGAGAATGGAGGGAGAGCTGAGGGGGGCGTGGAAAGTATGGAAGAAACTGTCGCGGCAGAAAACAGTGAGAAGTGTAGGTGCCAAGTGACAAGGAAAAAGGTGAAAGGATGTGTCTGCGAAAAGGACAATACACTCTCGAGTGGCGCTGGTCTGGACAGGGATTCCAGGGCGAGTACGGGGCTAAAAGAGGGGTGACGTCACAACAGGGGGGGCGAGGGCGGAAGAATTGAACTCGCCGCGCAGAAACGGATCGAGGGTTCTCAAAAGGTCGGATGATTCTGACCGCCCAGACGCCGGAGGGAACAGCGACCGGCGGTAGCGTGGGTGTAGAAGGAGCTTCCACGACAAGGCCAGGGGGGGGGGGGGGGAGGAAAATGAAACAAGATCCAATCTGAAGGGACTAATGATGGAGCGGCCCAAAGCCGCAGCCCATAAAGACGGTAAAACTCAAAGTCAGGGATCGAAATCCTTTATATCTATTAAGTGCATACTAAAAAAGAAGGCGAGAGAGAATTTAATGAGAGAAGGAGTTCTAAGAATATATTAAACGGGAAAATTGGTGGGGGCAGGCGTTAGTGGGAGTGCTGGAGGGAAAAGAGGTAACATCATTAATGGGGGAAGCTTTTCTTTGGCAGAAAACAAGGCAGACTTGGGGAGCGTAGAAGGGAAGATGAAAAGAAGAAGCATACAAAAAAACAACGCGCCATCTACGCTCCGCGAGCGGGGAGGGAAAGGACGAACAAAAAGTTCTAAAAAAGAAAAACTTATCATCCGGTAAACGACGGCCAAGCTCACAAACATGAAAGACGGGGAAGTCAAAGGAGAGAAGTAAGAGCCACGGAAAAAAAAAAAAAAACCCTACCCGAGACAAGAAAGATATTTGCAACATTAAAATATTGCCCCGGTCACCTGAGGAAAGGAGCAGGAAGATTTCGGGTGGGGGAAAGGAGGAACACGGGACATACGTAAAAGCCCAAAAAAAAGCTACCAGCGCAACAAGCTAACCATGTCAACGTAGACAAGTAAGAGCGGCAATTGTTAAGGAAGGTGAGTCTTTCCGTCTCGGAACAACTTACATAGAAAAGCCTGGCGCGAAGGGAGATATATAACAACGGTCTCCTGCCGTAGGATGAAAAAGATGGTTCAACGGAAAAAAAATCTTGTTTTCCCTTGAACGCGGGAAAGGCGAATCGAATGGTCCCCCACTAAAGAAAACGAAAAGTTTTGTTGGGTGGTTGAAAACGTCTGAAGATTAAGAGCCTTACCCGGAAGACGACGGAGAAACGAAAGCTGCGGGGACAATTTCTTATGAGTCCGGAGGGTTCCTAAAAAGGGGACACGGCCTGGCAGAGGTTTCCCCATCGGAGAAGATAGATGGTCCAGAAAGATGTTGCGGAAGGAAAATGGATGAAGGCTTGGGGAAAAGTGAGGCGAAGTTATATTTTTACGGGAAGAACGACTCAGGGGAGGGTAATACGGGAGAGGTGGGAGGGGGGCGCGCACCGGGTGGGGTGGTGGGGTGTGGTACCATCGTGTGCAAGAGCCGTAAAAGAGAGAGAACTCTCCAAATGTCGGTACAGGAAACAAGTGGACTAACCACCCCACTCAGGACAGTGCTAGAACCAATGGTCCGGGAAATTGAGTCAAAAAGGTCCGGAGAGAAGAAGAGGCGCACCAAAAGAAACAAGGGGGATATACTTTTTCAAAAACTCGAAACCCCTGACTTGGTAAGGGGCAAAGGTGGAACACGTACTCAACTGGGAGCGAACAGAACGTGAAAGCAGAAAACTCGGAGCGAAAAAGAAAACATCATGGATGACAGGGAAAGGGGACTCAGGGGGAAAAAAAAGAGCGCTGTGCGAAGCCGCCACCAAAGCAACAACACGTGAAAAAAATGGCCTCAAGGAAAGACGTCGCACCAAAGGGGAAAAAGAAAATGCTCTCCTTTACCACTTGCAGAAAATAAGTGAAGCCGAGCGCGGAAAGGGGGAGAGTTCCTGAAAGAGAAGGCCTCTTAAATCAATAAGCAAGCAGCAAAAATGGGCGACCGAGTAGCAGGATGTGCAGGTGTTTGGGGATTTCAGGACATTACGAAGACTCGCACAAAATATATTAAAGAAAGACAAGGGCTGGGGGAAAAAGAGCTACCCACACTGACATACAGCTCGAGGGAGGGGACGAATGTGTGGAGATAGACGTGCGCGAAGAAAACTGAACGGAGGGAAAAACGTGACGGGAGACTTAAATCAAAACGTCCATTGCGCCTCGGGTATCAGAAGAGGGATGAGCAGAAAAGTTTGGTGGAAAGGGAAAAATGCTACGCAAACGGTTCGAAAGGTGTGGCTGGGGTTGCTGTTTGGAGGGACAGTTGTGCGCTGGTGACTGTTAAGCCAATACAAAAAAAACACTCTACTCCGTTCAAAAATTGTCCGCAAAAGGAGGGCCTCCGATTTGGTTGCCTCGGACCAAATGGGTTTTATATGCCGGATCTTGGGGAACGCAGACTCAATCGGTTAGTGAACACGAAGGAAGAGAGGAACATAGTTGCTTAGGAGAAAGAGGTCCATCTCCCTTGGGATTTTTAGTGGCGAAATCTATTCTAAAAGAGCATGCTCAGGAAAGAACAGAAAAAAGGCTCAGGAAAAAAAGGTAACGAATGAGGTGGGGTGTACGGATGCGGATATAGCCCGAAAAAAAGGTGGAAGCTTAGAAAGTCAGGTGACAGGGATCTATTTAAAAACGAGGCCCCGGGGCGCACCTCCACTCTACTACAAAAATGACGGGTTCGAGAAAACCAACTAGAAATGGATATCTACAAGAAGGCGAAGACATGTCTCCAAAAAAACCGTGGAGGAAAGAATACGCGAGAAAATTGGAATTAACGCTCCTGCAGGCCGTCACCTGAGACGCACGGGGCAACCTAAACCAAAAAGGAAAACAGCGTTCGGCGCGCTAGTTCAGGGAAAAGGAAAAGAGAGGACATCACTTAATCGACGGGGGTGAAAAAAAAAAAAAAAGGGGCGTATAGAAAAAGCGGGTGGGCGTTAGGAAAAAAAGGGAAAAGGGTAAAGGGAGAAAGCAGCCCATTGTTTGGGGCAAAAAAGAGGACAGGACGCACTCAACAGAAAAAAAGACCGGGGATCGGGCCATCAGGCACTGCAGGGAAAAAAAAACAATAAGACCCACGCGCGCCAGTCCGTGTTCAAACGGGAAGGGGAGCAACAAGAAGTTTAAGGAAAGGAACCAAAAAGACTAATCAAAGGGCCGACAAGCGATTGAAGGTCTTCAAGACTGGGCTTTGTTCGGGCATGCTTCTCGCCGGGGGGCTGGACGGAGGTGGAAAATGCAGGGGTTTTTCTCAAAAGTGAAATAGGCAGTGAGAAAGGCAGAAATTTGCAAGGATAAGGGGGTGGGGGTGAAGCGAAAATACAATAAAAAATTGCGGTCCTATTGGGGGATCCCGGAGAGGACGGCACTCGCTGGGGGGACTTCACATTGATGTGGAGAAAAGGCGGTGGAATAATCGCGGAGAGTCGCTGAGTTAAGTCGTGAGTGTCTAAGGGAGATGAAGAGGACAGACAGAGAGCGGCAACCCGGTAGAGGATGTACGGATTACGGAGGTTTGAGGAGGAGCAGAGAAGGAGACGCCAAAAAGTGAAGGTGGTTTCTCAAAACCAGCAAGAGCGCCAGGAGGGAAAAAGGGCCATTCAAAAAGCCTCAACCCATAAAGTCCTGACAAGAAGCGGTAAAAAAGTTCGCAAACGGGGACAAGGGAAGAGAAATAAGTC